>Ga0307429_1000943_pt1 | contig 14895 bp, 17 predicted proteins | sample SalMarWE160230MG_FD_202151 | JGI IMG/M metagenome (GOLD analysis project Ga0307429, IMG submission 202151) | Salt marsh sediment microbial communities from the Plum Island Ecosystem LTER, Massachusetts, United States - WE1603-230 | ecosystem: Environmental > Aquatic > Marine > Intertidal zone >...
GGATATCGAACTCTACGAACAAAAAAAAGAAGCAGTTCGAGTAGCAGTGCCGTATGTACACAGGACAACTGAGAGGTGTTCGAGTCCTACCGCCGGAGCAGGCTAGCGCGCCGTTCGAGAAACCGAGATGCATAAAATCGCCAAGAAGGCAGTTTTTTGGTATAATAAAATAATCAAAAAGGTCGATCAAATTAAAATTATCAAAATAAATTTATGAAAGCATTAAAAATCATAGCCCTGGTGCTTGTTATTATCGGAGGCCTGAACTGGGGACTGGTTGGTTTGTTTAACTTTGATTTGGTAGCTACTATTTTTGGTGAAATGTCTGCTATTTCAAGAGTAGTTTATACTTTGGTTGGATTATCAGCAGTTGTCTTGGCTATTGCTTCTTTTATGAAGCCAAAAGGCCAGCAAGCATAAAAGAGTTTTTAAATAATATATTGAAAACAGTTTTTCTTTTTAAAGAAGTGTTGTTTTTGTTATAATAAATATATGAGCAAGATCTTAAAGCTCGTTGTTTCTATTTTGATTTGCCAGGGAGTAGGAGTTATGGGGGCTTTTTTTACTTCGCCTGCAATTCCGACCTGGTATGCCACTCTTTGATAGATTAGCTAATGAAATTGATTATATTTATAAATTGAACATAACTAAGGTTGATTGGGGAAATATAAAAAAAGGAGAAACAGGGGTCAGCTCTATTTTTTTAATAAAACAAGCAATTTTAGATAAAGCAAAACCGATAGGTTTCGCTTTTTTTAATTTCCCTTGAATTTTTTAGGAAATAAAGGTATTTTGAAAATAGATCTATGAAAGAAAAAGTTAAGAAAAATAGACCTGACACCATTTTTATTTTAGTTTAATCATATGTGGGATTCAATCGTAAACATTTTAAGTTTTACTGGAGTCAAAGAAAAAAGTGTTTGGCAAGATATTTTTATAACATCCTTGATTTTGCCACTTACCTTTTTTTTGTTAAGAAGTTTATTAAATTGGTGGGAACGAAAGAAACCATTAAAACAGCTATTCAATGGTTTTTTAGACAAGAATCAAGAAGTTCTCGTCTTTCATTCACAAATGTCGGGAGCTTACGATGATTATAGATTCAATCCTGATCAAAAATATATTGTGAGATTTCCGAATCCTATTCCGACAGATAAAGGTAATTTATTAATACAAAAAAAGTGCAATATTGACCCCGTGTTATCTCAAGAAGAAGGGCAATGTCTAGCTGATACATATAATATTTTAGGAAAAGCTGACAAAACAGAGTTTATAGAAATAGGTGATTTGATTAAAGACTGGGATGTTTGGTCTAAACCCGTCTTTTCGCTTGGGTTCAACCCGAAAACTCATAAACTTATGGAAAAATGTGATCCTATCTATTTTAAATTATCGTATGATAAACTGACCTTAGGAGACGTAACGATTGGATCTTCTTATCCTAACGATGGCGGAATTGTACAAAAATCTTTTATAAAGAATACAAAAATTCCAGTTTTTATTTTAGCAGGTCTTGGAACTCTTGGAACTGGTATTACTTCTTATTATTTACGTAATAATTCCATAACTCTGGGTAAACTATATGGCAATAAGCCATTTTGTGTCCTCTTGAGTGCTAAAAAGAATGAAGGCAATAGCTCTACCATTGTTCGTAATGTTTACCCAAATCCTAGTTGGAATAGAGTGGTGTTCCACCCTTTCGCTTATTTAAAGTTTAAACGTGATATTTATCCAAATATATAATGAGTAGCGGAGTAGGTAAATCCTAAAAAGCTATGTCGGGAATATAAACATACTCATTATTTCTTTGAATAATAGTTCTAACGTTGTCTACGATGGCCAGCCAATTTACAAAATATTAATTTTGTGATATACTATTAAAGTATTGAATCTCATAGCTTTACTTAAAATCTACGAGACCGACCGGTCTTTTTTTATTTATACAAAGGCCGGATATATAAAAATTATGAAGACAAGAAGTTTCAATAATAGAAGACCGAAAAAATATTTTTCCCAATCCCACTACAAAAATGCGGGCTCTTCGGGTTTGGGTCGTAGAAGGCCGATGAGCCGGTTCAAGAAAAAGATAGATCCCGCAAGGTTTATTAACAAAGCGATTGCAGTTGAGGATAATGAAAATTTTACGCCCAAACACAATTTTCAGGATTTTAAAATTGATCAGCGATTAATAGCGGTTGTTAAGAATAAAGGATACAAAATACCGACGCCGATTCAAGACCAAATTATTCCGTATATCATTGATGGTTTTGATGTTGTGGGCATTGCCGATACCGGCACGGGGAAGACAGCTGCTTTCATTCTGCCTCTTATCAATAAAATTTTGCGAAATTCAAGAGAGCAAATTTTGATTGTCGTTCCGACCCGGGAACTTGCCATTCAGATTGACCACGAGTTTAAATTTTTTGCCAGGGGAATAAGAACCTTTTCTGTTTGTTGCGTGGGAGGCGTGAGTATTGGCAGGCAGATTTCGGAACTCCGCCATAATTACAATTTAATTATCGGCACGCCCGGAAGGCTGAAGGACTTAATGGGAAGAAGAATAATTAATTTGTCTAAGTTTGACACTGTTGTTTTGGACGAGACAGACAGGATGTTTGATATGGGATTCATTAATGACACTCGTTTTATAATGAACGGAATGCCGAGAGAGCGCCAGACACTTTTTTTCTCAGCAACCATTTCAAATAAGATAGAGGAGATTATCAAAGAATTTACCAAAAATCCAGTCAGGATTTCGGTTAAGACCAGAGATACTTCAGAAAACGTTGAGCAGAATATTATTAGAATTGAACAAGGCAAAACAAAATTAGACGTTCTTAACAATCTTCTGATTCAAAAAGAATTCGATAAGGTGCTTATCTTCGGACGAACCAAACACGGAGTCGAAAAAATATCAAAAATTCTTTTTCGCAAGGGCTTTAAAGTAGAATCAATACATGGAAATAAGAATAATTCTCAACGTCAGCGAGCGCTCGGTTTGTTTAAGGATAACCGCATTCAAATTTTAGTTGCGACCGATGTTGCAGCCAGAGGACTTGATATTGCCGACGTTAGTCATGTTATCAATTATGACATACCAGCAACTTACGATGACTATATCCATCGTATTGGCCGTACCGGCCGTTGGAACAAACGGGGGATGGCTCTAACATTTATTGAATAAGGTATGAAAATAAGAAATATTGCCATTATTGCCCACATTGATCATGGCAAAACAAATTTAACAGATGCCCTGATGCGCCAGACCGGCGTAGCAGAAGTGGGCGTGAGTATGGATTCAGACGTTTTAGAACGAGAACGCGGAATTACCATCTATTCAAAGAACACCTCTGTGTTTTACCGTGGGACAAAAATAAACATCGTGGACACTCCGGGTCACGCTGATTTTGGTTCGGAGGTGGAGAGAGTTTTAAGGTCAATTGATTCGGTGATTTTAGTGGTTGACGTGCAGGAAGGCCCGATGCCCCAGACAAAGTTCGTATTAAGAAAATCTTTAGAGCTCGGCTTGAAACCAATTGTGGTTATAAATAAAATAGACAAGCCGGCAGCTCGGCCCGAATGGGTAAAAGACGAAATATTTACCCTTTTTATGGAGCTCGGCGCAAACGACGAACAATTGAACTTCAGCACTGTTTATTCGGTTGCCAAAGATGGAATTGCTAAGCTTAATTTAAAAGATGACTCAAAAGACTTGTCTCCGCTTTTGGATGTTATAATCAAAGAAGTTCCAGTGGCTTCCTCTGATAAATTAAACCAAGAACCGTTAAGGGCTCAGTCGTTTAATCTCGGCTACGACAATTTTATGGGTCGGCTGGCCATAGGAAGAATATATGAAGGGGTAATAAAATCAAACAGCAATGTTTTTGTAAAAAAGTTATCGGGTGAAACAATGACAGGGAAAATAACCAAACTTTTCACCTTTAATGGGCTGGAAAGACAGGAAGTAGACGAAGCGTTTGCTGGAGATATTGTGATGATTGCAGGCCTGCCGGATATCTATATAGGTGAAACTATTTGCAACGATCCGTCGCAGGAAGCACTGCCGGCCATTAATATTGATGAACCGACAATATCACTTAATTTTTTGGTTAATAATTCGCCGTTTGGCGGAAAAGAAGGGAAGCTTTTTACTAGCCGGCAGATTCGTGAAAGACTGGCAAAAGAGATAGAAGTTAATGTCGGGCTGAAAATAGATTTTTCTTTAAATGATTATTTCAAAGTTTATGGCCGCGGCGAGCTTCATATTGCTATTTTGCTTGAAAATATGAGAAGGGAGGGTTACGAGGTGCAGGTTTCAAAACCTCAAGTCGTTTTTAAAGAAGAAAACGGAACAAAACTTGAACCGTTTGAAGAAATCACAATAGATGTACCAAGCGAGATGACAGGTGTTGTTATAGAAAAGATTTCCAGACGAAAGGGAATTATGACAGACATGCGTTCGAAGCAAGGCCACACGATAATTATTTTTGAAATACCAACAAGGGGATTTTTGGGATATCGCGGAGAATTTATGACAAACACGCGTGGAGAGGGAATAATCTACAGCCGAGTTATCGGCTTTAGGCCTCACGTTGGAGAGATAGAGCACAGGACAGTTGGTTCGATGGTTTCTATGACAGACGGGAAATCCCTTGGATTTTCTCTTTGGAATTTGCAGGAGCGGGGAGAACTTTATATAGGCCCGGGAGAAGAGGTTTATGAAGGCATGGTGATTGGAAACGTTTCTAAAGGGAAAGATATGGCGGTAAATCCGACAAAAGGAAAGGAACTTACTAATATGCGGGCAAAAGGATCTGATGAGGCGATAGCGTTAACTCCGCCGATAAAGCTTACTCTTGAAAAAGGGCTAGAGACAATGAATGACGACGAGTATCTTGAAATAACTCCTGGAAATATTCGTCTAAGAAAACAATTTCTTACAGAAATTGATCGAGTCCGCATTAAAAGGCAGGAAAAATCTAAGATATAACAGGAAATAGAGGTATTTTGAAAATAGATCTATGAAAGAAAAAGTTAAGAAAAATAGATCTGGCACCATTTTTAATAAAAAAGTATGTTATAATATATATTATGATTATCGCTTCTTTAGCTGTCTCAATCGCTACTGCTTTAATTGAACTCTTTACAAGAAACAGAGGTGTTATTATTGTTTCCTACGGCTTTGTTATACCTCTGTTAATTTTTCTTCCTCGTTTTTTTTACAGCTTTGATGCAAAAATTAAAAAAGTTGTTAAAGCTGAATGGATAAAAAAAATTGAATATTTTGGTTTTTTTATAGTTGTTTCAAATGCTCCCGGCAGTTTAATTCTCCATGAGCTGGGCTTCCAGTATGATAGATTTCTTCATTTTTCCGCAGCTTTCTTTTCTTTGATAATTTTCTTATTGCTTTGGATGCCTGTTATGAAGATAAGCGGTGAAAAAGTTAAAAAAAGAAACTTGTTGCTTTACCTTTTCGCCATTTTATTTGTTGCTCTTTTTCTCTGGGAAATGTTGCAGTATAACATTGACCAACTGTTTGGCACAAAACTGTTTTTTGACGCAAAACAAGAAATAAAGATTGATTTTTTGGAAGATATCTTCTTTGGAACCTGCGGATTGCTTGCTGCTGTAATTTATGTTAATTTTTCTTTAAAAAAATTCTTAGGCCTTTTAATCTCCACTTGAAATTTTCTCAAAATAGAGCTAAAAATGTCCATCGCTGGGTGGTTTTTATCGCCAAAGAGGCGATTTTTTGATACAATGAAATTATGAAGGTCACTGTTTTATCTAAAAATTTAGAAGAAATTTTTAATTCGAAATTCTTCTACGGAGTATGACTCAAGAAAAATTTGAAACACTTATTAATGAAAGCATTCAGGCGATTCCTAAAAGATTTTTAGAAAAGCTAAGTAATGTAGATATTTGCGTTGAGGATAATCCTACCTCTTATCAATTAAAAAAACTGAGAGTTAAAAAAAACTCTTTGGTTTTTGGTTTATATGAAGGGGTCCCTCAAACAAAAAGAGGGCATTATGGCCAGGTTCTGCCAGATAAAATAACTATTTTTAAAAGACCGATTGAACGAATTGCCCATTCTGAAAATGAAATAAAAGAAATTGTTAAAAACACGGTTTGGCACGAAATTGCCCATCATTTCGGCCTGGATGAAAAACAAGTCCGAATAGCGGAAAAGAGAAGGAGCTAATCTCTTTTCTCTATTCTCCTAACGTATTCGCCTTTTTCAACGTTAATCTCAATAATGTCTCCTTCTTCAATGAAAAGGGGAACGTTTATTTCTGCTCCGGTTTCCAAAACTACGATTTTATTCCCTGCCTGAGCTCTGCTTCCTTTAATCCCGGGCGGAGCTTGTTTTACTTTTAATTGAATTTTTATTGGAAGCGAGATATTGATTATTTTCTCCTTGAAAATTATCGTTTTGACTTCCTGATTCGGTTTTAAGAATTTCACCGAAGGACTGATTTGCTCTTTGGTTAAACTGAAACGTTTGGAGGGATTATCTTTTTCAGCAAAAAAATAATTTCCTCGGTGAGAGTACAGAAACTTAGCTTTTATTTTGAAAAGTTCAGTTTCCTCAAAAATATCTGAGGGATGGAAAGTTCGAGAAATTATGTTGCCGGTAATTAGATTTTTTAATTTTACCTGTAAAACCGAATGACCCCTTGCTTTAAACATAGAAGACGCCTCAATTATTTCATAAGGTTCATTGTTGATAATAATTTGTTTTTCCTTTTTTAATTCAGAATAGGGGATTGAAGTCATGATATCCTTTTTTGAATTCCTCAAGGGTCATTATCTTTTTTCCTTCTGGCTGGAGTTTTTTAATTATTAATTTTTTCTCTTTTGAAATGCCAGCTTCTAAAATTTTAACCCTTAAAATTTTGTTTTTATGTTTGATAAAAGCAAAGGTTCCCGGCCAGGGACAAAAAGCCCTGATTTGTCTTTCAATTTCTTCAGCTGATTTTTTCCATTCAATTTTACCATCTTCTTTTTTTAGAACTTTGGTATAAGTTGCATTAGATTCGTCTTGAGCTTTTGCCTCAATCTCGCCATTTATCCATTTGGGCAGAATTTTTACAAGGAGATGAGCTCCTTGTTTTGCGAGTGCGCTATCTAACTCTTTATAATTTATATCGTCTGGTATTTTGTATTTAGTCTGAGCTATTATTAAACCGTGGTCCATTTTTTCATCCATTAAAATTATTGTTACTCCAGTTTCTTTGTCGCCATTTAAAATAACCGTTTGAATCGGGCTAGCTCCTCTATATTTTGGCAAAAGAGAAGGATGGATGTTTAAACAGCCATGTTTTGGGATTTCCAAAATTTCTTTTGGGATGATTTGGCCATAAGCCGCGCAAATGATTAAGTCAGGATTTAGATTTTTAATTTCTATTGCAACTTCTTTAATTTTTTCTGGCTGGGTTACTATGACATTATATTTTTCAGCAATTTTTTTAACAGGCGGGGGGGTCAAAACATGTTTTCTGCCAACCGGTTTATCTGGCGCAGTAATAACTAAAACAGGATTGTAGTTATTTTTAATGAGCTCTTCTAAAATAATTACCCCAAAATCAGGAGTGCCAAAAAATATAATTTTAAGTTCTGTTGTTTTTTGTTCTTTGTTCATTTACTTTATTGTCCGCCATTCAATGTCAGATTTTTTTCCGGCAAATTCTAACCATTCGCCGTATCCATCAATTACATACCATTTTCTTTTTGTCTGACTCCAGACCATTTGATTCCCTTGAAAAAATGGTTTTTTTACCACCTCTTTCGGCTTTAATCTGTCTAACTCCAGCCATTTTTTGAAAACCGTCTCTATGGCGTAGTCCAAATTTCTTGATTTTGCCCAATTCGCTACTTTATTAATAGCTTCTTCGGCTTTTTTTACCGAACCGGCTAATTCTAAAAGCTGTTTTGCCGGCTTGGTAAACCTTGAGTAAATTATTTTTTTCTTTTTGGCATCTTTTTTAAGTTGCTCCAAGGATATCTCTTTGGTTTTGAAATAATGAGTAACTACTTGGCGGATAGCAGTTTCTTTTTTTAATTTTTCATAATATTTAATTTTTCCCTTTTTCAAATATTCCTCAATCTTTTCAGCAATACTTTTGCCTATGCCGGGGATTTTTTTTAGTTCTTTAAGACCCCCTTCCTTGTAAATTAAAGAGATATCTTTTTTTAAGTTTTCCAAGGTCTTAGCTGCTTTGCGGTATGCTTTTGGCTTAAAAGCTACTCCTTCTATATCCAAGAGCTCTGCTGTTTCGTAGAGTATTTCGGCAATTTTTTTATTAGTCATTTTTAGAATTAACTTAAAATTTGTTTTATTCTTTCTACTTCGGTTTCTACAACTTTACCTTCGTATTCTCCGGCATGAGCCGGAGCGCTTTTATAAATTGGTCTTTTCTGGTCCAGATGCAAGTTAAAAATTATTTCTTCATTTTTCTCATTGGGCTTGAGGTAAATATGAAATCTCGGGTAGCCGCTTCTTTCCAACGGGCGAACAAAAGATAACTCAGAATCTTTTTCTTGCAAAAAATAATAACCGATTCTTCTCATTAAATTTGTCACATTTTCTCCCGAAGTATTTTTAATAATAAATTTCATATTTTAATTTTAGCTCTTTTTGTGATAAAATTCAATTGAATATGAATAAAAGACGTAGGATTTTTATTGCGATAAATTTGCCGGAAAATATAAAGAAGAAACTGGCAGAATATCAAGCGAAATGGCCGGAACTACCGATTAGGTGGGTAAAATCCGAGAATCTCCATATTACTTTAGATTTTATTGGATATATTGGAGATGAGGAGCTTTTGGAGATTTGTAAGATTACAAAAGAGGTAGCATCAAGGCACCCGTCATTTTTAGTTAATTTATTTGAAATCTGCTATGGTCCTACTGATAAAAAACTGCCCCGGATGACTTGGGCGATAGGGGAAAAGTCAGAGGAATTTGCTTCTTTAAAAGATGATTTGGACAAATCTTTAACTATCTCGGAAAAAAGGCAATTTTCCCCTCATATTACTTTGGGAAGAATTAGGCAATGGGAATGGCAGAGAATTGAACCTGAAGAAAGACCAGCGGTAGATGAAGATATTAATTTAAGTTTCTCGGTGGATTCAATTGAAGTAATGGAAAGCATATTAAAGAAAAGAGGGCCAGAATATATAATTTTAGAATCCTACGATTTAAGAACATGAAAATACATTTTATTGGTATCGGGGGGATAGGTGTGTCTGCGCTTGCCCAATATTATTTGGCAAAAGGTCATAAAGTTTCTGGCTCTGATTTGGCGCATTCTGAAATTACTGATTTTTTAGAGAAAAAAGGAGTTAAGCTCCTTAATAAAACACCAAGAGAGGTGGACTTGGTAGTTTATAGCCCAGCAGTTAAGCCAGACAAAATAAAAGGAACTAAGCTTCTTGGTTATCCTCAGGCATTGGGAGAATTAACTAAGAAATATTTTACTATTGCTGTTTCCGGCACTCACGGCAAAAGTACAACCTGCGCAATGGTTGCTTTGATTTTAATAAAAGCAGGACTAGATCCAACAGTAATTATTGGCACTAAATTAAAAGAATTTAATGGAAGTAATTTTAGAATAGGGGAGAGCGATTATCTTGTTATTGAAGCTGATGAGTGGCAGGCCTCATTTTTAAATTATTGGCCCAAAATTATTGTTTTAACTAATATTGAGAGAGAACATCTTGATTATTACAAGAATTTAGAGCATATTCTGAGAACCTATAAAAAATATATAAGTCATCTTCCAAAAGATGGAATTTTAATTATGAATGGAGACGATAAAAATATATCAAGAATTAAGAATTATGAATCAAGAATTAAGAATTTTTCTTTAAAACAAAAAGAGGCAAAAAAATTAAGAGAAATCTTGAAAGTTCCGGGTGAGCATAATATTTATAACGCTTTAGCAGCTTTGGCAGTGGCTAGGGCTTTGAAAGTTCCAGATAAAATTTCATTTAAAGCGTTATCGGGGTATAAGGGCGCTTGGCGGCGCTTTGAGATAAAAAGAGGAGAAATTAACAATAAAAAATTCACAATTATTAGTGATTATGCTCACCATCCAACTGAGGTTAAAGCTACTTTGGAGGCAGTCCGGCAGAAATTTCCGAGCAAAAGAATTTGGTGTATCTTTCAACCCCATCAATATCAAAGAACTTTTTATTTATTTAATGATTTCGTTAGAGTGTTTTCCGGGGTTCTTCGGCGAAGAGTTCGGCTGAGGCTCACCCGAAGTCCCCAGGATAAATTTCCAATAGACAAACTAATAATTACTGATATTTATGATGTGGCTGGAAGAGAAAAAAAAGAAATAAAAAAGAAAATAAGCTCAGAGAAATTAATTAAAAAGATTAATAAACCAGAGGCATTATATCTTTCGAGAGAAAAGATAAAAAACTATTTAAGAAGGAATTTAAGAGGTGGGGAAGTAGTGATAATTATGGGAGCAGGAGATATTTACAAGCTCGCAGAAGGGTTTTCCACAGCTTCGCTTGACATAATAAAACGAAAAAGAGAGAATAAAGGTAGAAGGTAAAGTCGAGTATAAAAAATATTAATTAAGTTAGTAAGAATTATGAGTACACTTATTTGGATAATTATAGCAATTGTGGTGGTAGGGATAATAATTTATCTTCTAAAAGATAAGATTTTCAAAAAGGAAGGAGGAAAAGGCTCTACTCCACCACCAGCAGCGCCGGGAGGACCAACAATGTAATTCTTTTCAGAAATGGACTAAAAAAACGCTCGTCTTTTGGCGAGCGTTTAACGTTGTGGCGAATTTTATTTTGTCATTTTTCTTGGGTTGTTTTGTTTTGGTTCTCAGTTGTTTTGTTTTTGTTCTCGCCGGATTTTTCCGCCGCTTCTTCCCGTTGAATCGCATCGTATATTTCTCTCCTATGCACAGGAATTTCTTTTGGGGCAGTGATTCCTAAATTCACTTTATCTTCCCAAACATCAACTATCATAACCTCAATAACGTCATCGCCTTCGCCAATCATAATTGATTGGTTTCTTTGTCTGCTTAGGACCAACATTTTTTGACTCCTTTCAATTTGTCTCTATTTAATTGTTAAAAGATACTATTTATAACATAGTAAATTCACAGAGTTTGTCAAATAAAAAAAGCGTGGTTTAACTGCCACGCTTTTTAACGTTAAAACTGACAGAAAAATATTACGTCACCAGTTCTTTTTTACGGAATCTTTTCTGTAAAGGTTTTGTTTTTTGCTTGCGTTGTTTTTGCAAGAATTTAGGTAATTTCCTTAAAGTCCTCCATATCGTTGTCCATTTCATGTCAGCAGGCACAGTGATGAAAATATGCCTTTTTTGTCCTATGTCTCTTCTCACGGTTACAATAATCTCGTCTTTTCCGTCGTTGCTAACAACCGCTCTTTCTCTATTAGGGTGGGTCATTTAGGTCTCCTTATTTTTTCATCTTTTTAACTTATACTTCATTCCAATACTAACAAAACCTTTACAGTTACTATCAATTCGGCGCTCTAATCCATATAATATTTCCTTTCTTTGATTATTCTTTTGTAAAAGAGCAAAACAACATTTTATTATAACGATTTGAAGAAGTAAGTCAATCGTGGGATAAAGTATTTTCAAATAGGAGAGAATTGTGTATAATTAAAATATGATGGAAATGAAAAGAGTTATTAACAGAGACACAACTAAATATTTGGGAAAGCGAGTTAAGGTTTCTGGATGGGTGAATTCCATAAGGTTGCATGGTAAGATTATTTTTATTGACCTTCGGGATAGAAGCGGGATTTTACAACTGGTTTTTACTCCAGGGAATGAAAGCATCTACAAGTTTGCTAAGGAAGTTCGGCCTGAATGGGTGATAGAGGTGATAGGGAAAGTTTTAAAAAGGCCTCCTAAAATGGTGAATTCGAAAATTGAAACAGGAAAAATAGAGGTTTCAGTAGAAAGTTTGGAGGTTTTATCTAAGGCAAAAACTTTGCCTTTTTCTATTGAAGGAGATGGCTATGAAATAAATGAGGAAAAAAGAATGAAATACCGTTATTTGGATTTGAGAAGGGGAAGGATGAAAAAGAACTTAGAAGAGCGTCAAAAAGTTATTCAGTTTATGCGGGATTTTCTTCAGAAAGAAGATTTTATTGAAGTGGAAACTCCGATTTTAACCAAGTCAACCCCTGAAGGCGCCAGGGATTTTGTAGTTCCTTCTCGGCTACAGCAAGGAAGGTTTTATGCTTTGCCCCAATCGCCCCAGCAGTACAAGCAATTATTACAAGTAGCCGGTATTGAAAAATATTTTCAGATTGCCCGTTGTTTTCGGGACGAAGACCCCAGAGCTGACAGACAGGCAGAATTTACCCAATTAGATTTGGAAATGTCGTTTGTGGACCAAAAAGAAATTTTAGATTTAACAGAACGGCTTTATGTAAATTTAGTTAAAAAATTATTTTCTGAAAAGAGAATTCAAAAAATTCCTTTTCCAAGAATTTCTTATCAAAAAGTAATGGAGAAATATAAAACGGATAAGCCGGATTTAAGAAAAAACAAAAACAACCCTGACGAATTAGCTTTTGCTTTTATTGTTGATTTTCCAATGTTTGAATGGAAAAAGGAGAAAAAACGATGGGGTGCCGTTCATCATCCATTTACCAGGCCTCAGAGCAAAGATATCAATAAAATCAAAAAAAATCCTGAGAAGATTTTAGCCTATCAATATGATTTTGTTTTAAATGGTTATGAAATTGGAGGAGGGAGTTTAAGGTCTTATAAGCCGGAAATCTTAGAAGCAGTATTTGAAATTATGGGCCACAAAAAAGCCGAAATTCGCCGAAAATTTGGCCACCTATTAGAGGCCTTTGAATTTGGGGTTCCTCCTCACGGCGGGATTGCTCCGGGACTTGATAGGTTTTTAGCTGTGTTATTTAATGAACCAAATATCCGAGAGGTTATAGCTTTTCCCAAGACCGGCGACAGCCGTGATTTAATGATGAATGCCCCTTCAGAAATTTCAGAAGAACAATTAAAAGAATTAAAAATTAAAATATCTAAACCAAAAAGAGGTTTCAAGTAAAACTTCTTGTTATAAATAATCACTAATTATCAAACATTTGAATATTAAAATTTGTGATATTAAAATTTGTTTGATTATTGTATCTTTATGAAACTTCATAAGTTTATGCGATACATAATAATATCATCAGTCGTTATATTAATGGCATCTTTTGTTATTCCAGTAAAAGCCCAGGAATTAGATTTGTCTGGAATAGAGCTTCCAAATATTCCAACTATGTCAAAGCCGATTAAGGATATGAATAAGACAGAGCTCAAGGCCAAGATTCAAGAGATAATGACAGTAATCCAGCAATTACAAGCAATCCTGGCTCAAGTTCTTCAGCAAGGTTCAGGAATATCAGGCATCCCAAGCAGTTATTCATTCAGCGCTAATCTAAAGTATGGAATATCATCTTCTAATGAAGTAAAGTATCTCCAGATATTCCTTAATGCAGACCCAGACACAAGAGTATCTAATACAGGATGGGGCTCACCCGGACAGGAATCAATGTACTTTGGCCAGAAAACCCTCCAAGCAGTAATCAAGTTCCAAGAGAAGTATGCTTCAGAAATACTAACTCCCTGGAAGTTATCAAAAGGAACTGGCTTTGTAGGACAGACAACCAGAGATAAGATTAATCAACTCTTAGAACAGTATCGTTCAGGCATTGCTCCGGGAGAAACACTAACATATTGTGGAGACGGAATAATCCAGACGCCTAATGGCAAAGGAATCTATGAGGTTTGTGATTCAACCAATCTTAAAAGCCAGACGTGCTATGGATTAGGATATGCATCAGGAACTTTATCTTGTTCTTCTGATTGTATAACGTATAATACTGCAAATTGTAGTGGCGGAGGAGGAGTTTCACCGATTGAACCTGAGCCTGAGCCAGGTCCTCAATGCGGAGACAATACAGATAATACCTGCCCTTCTGGATGCACTCATGCTCAAGATACAGATTGTACTTATTGCGGAGACAACATACTGCAGAGACCCAATAACGAAGGTATATTAGAAGTATGTGATAATAATCGGTTAAACAGTGAGACCTGTATTACTAAAGGATTTATAGGAGGAACATTACAATGCTCTTCTAATTGCTTAACGTTTAATACTGCAAGCTGCACATCTCTTACGTCTCCAACAAATTATGCTCCAATACTTAATACCATAAGCAGCAAATCAACAAATGAGAACCAGGCAATAACTTTTACCATATCAGCCACAGATCCAAACAACGATCCTCTTACTTATTCGGTTCAGAATAGGCCTTCGGGAGCATCTTTTAACGCTGCAACAAGAACCTTTAGCTGGACACCGTCATACGCGCAATCAGGAACGTACAATGTAACTTTTATTGTTTCAGATTCTAAACTTACAGACACAGAAACAATAACCATAACTGTAATCAACGTGAACAGAGCGCCGACCCTTACTTCTATAGGTTCAAAAATAGTAACAGCAGGTAATAACTTACAATTCACGGTTTCTGCCACAGACCAGGATGGAGATACTTTAACCTATTCTAGCCAGAACCTACCTTCTGGAGCAGCATTTAATTCTTTAACAAGAACCTTTAGCTGGACCCCTTCTTTAAACCAGGCAGGTAGCTATAATCTAACCTTCAGAGTGTCAGATGGTTCTCTTAGTGATTCTGAAACAATAACCATAACCGTGGAATCCGCTCCTTATTGCGGAGACGGACAATGTAATGGTTCAGAGAATTGCTCCAGTTGTCCTCAAGATTGTGGAGAGTGTCCTTCTGTCAACAATCCACCTGTTTTAAATACAATAGGCAATAAGAATATAAATGA
>Ga0307429_1000944_pt1 | contig 14883 bp, 23 predicted proteins | sample SalMarWE160230MG_FD_202151 | JGI IMG/M metagenome (GOLD analysis project Ga0307429, IMG submission 202151) | Salt marsh sediment microbial communities from the Plum Island Ecosystem LTER, Massachusetts, United States - WE1603-230 | ecosystem: Environmental > Aquatic > Marine > Intertidal zone >...
ACTCGGCGTACAGTTTCGGTGTCCGCTCGGGGTCGGGTGGCGGGTTCTGCTGGAGCCATTGTGTTTTGCTTTGTGACTCGGGAGTCATTGTCTCACCTCCTACCACACCAGACGTAGCAGTTCCTCCTACTGTGATCGTCACGGCACCGTCCTGAATGGCTCCCAACTCCTCCAGAGCCTGCCGGATGGTCGGGTTGTCGGCAGCGACTAGGAAGGCATCAGGATTGATGGTGTCGCCCTCGCCAATCCAGTTGTTACTGCGGAGTATCTGGAGACTGCCCTCTGTTCGGGCGACGGTGTCGATGTACTCCCGTAACTCCGGTGTCAGGTACTCCAAGTCTTCTGGAAGGCTGGCACCACATCTGTCGTTGAAACTCCTGACATCAAACGCCGTAGCAGAAGCCGACTGTGTACCTTCAGGTAACAGCCCCAGCCCGATAAGGTCGTCAACTTTCTCTTGGCCTTTCTTCTGCATCGCACGGCTGTACCTCTCGGTGTCCACGAATACCCGCTTGGTAGTCTCCTCTCCCTCGTCATCGGTCTCGGGAACCACTACGGTGGTGAACTTCTCGGCAGCAGCCTGTTGCGCTCCAGGGTCTATAGAATAGTTGGACTTCTCAATTATAGCAACTCGGTTGACGTCGGCTTCGGTGGCGTAGGGATTGTTCTTCACCCACTCGGCGTACAGTTTCGGTGTCCGCTCGGGGTCGGGTGGCGGGTTCTGCTGGAGCCATTGTGTTTTGCTTTGTGACTCGGGAGTCATTGTCTCACCTCCTACCACACCAGACGTAGCAGTTCCTCCAGTAGCGGTTCCGACTCCGCCCGTGATTCCTGTGTTACTGCCTGTTTGTCCTCTGCTTTCTTCAGCCATCTATTATACCCTCCTCCCACCAACCAGAGACACGACCAACCCGACGATCACACCGAGGGCGACCACGCCCCAGATGTAGGTCAGGACAGCCAGCTCCGTACCGAGGAACCCGAGCGGTAGCGTGAAGAAGTCACTCAGCAACCCGAGCAGTCTGGCAGGCAGGGTCACATAATCTATTATACCAGCTGTGTCGGTAATCGACGCTATCCGGTAGTCCATACTGGCGTTCAGGGCGTAGGACTCCTTGGTTCTTACCGAGTCACCTGTAGTATGCGCTACTGCTTCTGTTCCCCCCGAACCTCGGACGATATCGCTGAATGTCGTGTCGAGGAAGTGCGTGGCGTCCTTGTCGGGGTAGGCTATCTGCTCATCGCCGATAACGATGATACCGGAGTCGGGGAAGCCCTCTGTCGTCTCTACCAGAATACTATCGTCCTCGTCAGCGTCAATGGTCTCAACCAACGTGGTACTCGCTATCCCGACCTGCCCCGAGGCGGCGATGTTCCCGGCGATGCTCACAATTACGAACATGAATATCAGGAACATCAGGTTCTTGTGCAGAGCTTCGGAGCGCAGGAAGAAGATGTACCCGATAAGGGCTCCGTAAGCTATCGTAACGAATGACAGGACGAGCGGGTGCAGAAGCCCGAGTAAAGCACCCCCGACGAGACACAGGGCAAACAGTATCATCAGGTTGCGGGTTGCGCCGGGAGTTGCGACACCAGCCTTCAGGCTGCCGCCGTAGGTAGCAGCACAGATAATGATTGACAGGATAACCCAGATTATACCGGAGAACGTCCAGCGGGACATCCCGAAGTGTTCAGCGATGGTGGTCAGGTCGAATCCGGTGCCCGTAGTGGCGTCGTCCAGCCCCGCGGCTGTGTCTTCTCTTTCGATAGTCACATCGAAAGTACCCGTAGCTGTCACCGTCAGGACGTTCTCGCCGGGGTAGAGCGTGACCGGCGAACCTGTCATCGCCCCTCCGTTGTCAGTCACCGTACCCGTGTTGTATTGCGATACTGTAATTGTTACGGTTCCCGTGTGCGATACTGTGATCGTGGTGTCTCCCTCATCCAGTATGACTGGGGAACCCGTGACAACGCCGTCTCCGGGGCCGCTCTCGGCGATAGCACCTTGGTCGGTGCGATAGTCAAATCCGATGCCTCCGGGTTCGCTCGTACCAGCAGCGAAAGCGCTGGGAGCCAGTACCGAACACCCCGGTATCACGTTAATGAAGTACTCCTCGCCGTTGCTGGTCAGCTTGTTACCCAGTACGGTTGATTCAATCATATCCAGCGTCCACGCCAGCTCCAGAAGGTCGGCGTAGTAGAGGACACGGAGGGCCAGCTGGACGTTCATATCCCCTGTGGTATTCCACTGGTCTATCGTCGCTATCGTCTTGGGCGGGTCGGGACCGGGGTTCCAAGCAAGGGTCGGATTGCCCGTCAACCAGATGCGGTAGTCTGCTTGGTCGGCGCTGTCAATGCTATAGGTGTCCACCTCATCGGCGGTGAACGGTATCCAGATGAGACCGCGACCGTAACCGGAGTCAACGAACGTGTAAGGCGCAACAGCTTTCAACTGAGTGGCTCCGTCGGTATCCACGAACACGCCGAAGTACGCCTCGGTAGCCGTCTCGTCGGGAGTGACGGCGTACTCCAAGAAGTAGTCAATAAGCACGCCGACACTGCCGTCGTCGAACTCGTAGACGTAGACGGCGTTGACCGATGGGTCGCTGTCGGGGTCGTCGATAGCAAACACGGGTGACACGAAGTTCACCACGATGCAGGTTATCAGCAAGAGTACTCCGATGATTCGCTTTTTCACAGCGATGGACTCCTCTCAGCCACCAGACCGCCGACCACGGCCAGAGCCGTAAACACCAGCGCCCACAGCGGCCATATCGTCATAACAGACAAGGCGATAACGATAGCGGCAGCGGCTACCCCTGTTATCAGATGGTGTCCGTGAACTATTCTTGACACACCAGCCGTGACCAGCAGCAGGATTACCAGACCACCGTACACCCAGACCTGCCTCTCGGACAGGCTCGTGTTGTCGGACACAGCTACGACTATCGGCCTCATCGGGTTGGTCAACAGCGCACCCGTCACGTCGGGGTCTTCTGCCCAGTCGGTAGTACCTGCTGGCGGCAGGATGTCGCTGGTCTCGGTCTCCTCTTCCTCGCCGACGACTCCCTGACCGGAACTAACCAAGCTACCTACAGCGACCGAGATACCGGCAGGGTTGCTCCCCCACGTTATCGCGCCGTCCTGCGCCGCACCCTCAAGGTCGGGCAGGGTAGTACCCGATATGATGTCCTCGGGGTCGTAGTCTACAATCAGCGTACCGGAGACGGTGTGTTCGTAGTATTCCCAGTAAGGGTCACAGTCCAGCACCCAGTCGTTGGCGTTGTCCGGGGCACTGGCACCCCCAAGCCCTGTCGTGTCCTCCACGGAGTCGTCAACCTCAAGGTAGAGGTCGGAACCGTCGGCGTAGAACTCTACCTTATAGTCCCCGGTCGTCAGGGCGGTCGATACTTCGGCACCCCACCGCGGTGTACCGTAGAGCTTATAGGTGGAGTCTATGTTGCCATGTTCCGTATACCCGCCGGCGACCGTGTACGAGAAGTCCTTACCGAATATACAGTCCGGCGACTTGTAAGAGAAGAATATACTGGCGTTGTTGGCGTACTCAAAGGACACGTACACGTCCTGCTCCGACGGGTTCACCACCGGAGTAGTGTCAAAGTCATACCAGGTGTAGGCCCCCCCACCGGATATGGTAGTAGCGTCAAGCTCCCCGAAAGTGCCGATTATACCGTCATCGCTCACTCTTCGCAATCTGGCGTAGCACAGCCCATTCGCCGCCCCGTTGTCCGTCAGGTAGAAGCTCACTTTGGTATATGTTCCTGCTGGCAAATCGTCAATCCTCTGACCAGAACGCACGGTACTAGTGTTGACCATCGTGTGATGGCCACTGGTGTCCTCCTGCTCTACCGGGATGGTCGGGTCTATCCCACCGACCAGATTACCCGCCCCGTCGGTGTACAAAGAGGCCGAGGATGATTTTGAGACCAAATCCACTGCGTTGTCAGTGTCGATATACCCGGCCAGTTCCAGCTTGAAGTTGTTTCCCAGCTCAAGAGCGGCGGCGTCCGATATCGTGACGTATCCTTCGTAACCCGGCACGATATCCATATCGGTAGCGGGGGTCTCCCCTGTGACGAAGTAGAGATTGACCTGACCGTTGCCGTCTATGGTGGTCGCCGTCAGGGTCTTGTCGTCACCGACCAGCCACGGATAGTCGGTTCCCCCCAAGCTCTGCACTCTGGTGTCGAGGGCGTCGGCGTCCATATATCCGTTATCGGCGAGGTAGTCGTTATTTTGGTCCCAGACCACCCCGAGCATATCATAATCCGTCCCGTTGCTCTCGGTGATACTTACCTGCGCACGGTAGAGGTAGGCGAGTACGGGGGTTGCGATAAGCAGGACAGCGATGAGTACTAGGGACAGGATGGTTATTCTTCGTATCACGTTATTACCTCCAGCTATCCGAGCCTCCTGTACATCCCGACAGCGGCTGGGCGATAGGTCTCGTAAATCCTGCGGAACTCTCCACGCTCACGCCGGGACAGGCTCTCCCTCTGCCTGCTGGCGTTGGCTCGGTTAGCCGCCAGCATGGTCGCCCGGGCGATACGGAGCTTCTTGGTTCGGGTCTTGGCGCCGGAGAACTCCGACTTGAGTTGCCGTACCGAACTGCGTGCCGCCGACGGGGATTCCAGGGAGACGATACGGCTCAGGTAGGTGTTCTTGGCTGGTCGGAACATTGACTTGGTCGGCATCTTGGCTACCCCCTTTTCGCAGTTTTGTCTTGGCCTTTGTAATACTTGAGGTCAGAAACTCCGACACAAGCGAGACCACTAGGCAGTCGCACTTCCCGTAGACCTTTACTCCAAGGAACAACACGTGTCACAGTACCCTTGTATCCGTTTAGCCACACCTTTGTCCCAACTCCGAACTTAGCCATCTCAGTCTCCTCCTTTAACTCAGGACTTCTTCATCTGCCTGACAAGCTCCCTGCTCGTATCGTAAGCTAGCTTCCGGGCATCCTTCTCCAGTTTCACGGCTCGACGGTTGAGGCTCTGGAGCTTGCGTTTTTCTGCTTTGGTTAGAGTCATCGAATTACCTCTCCACCTTGAACTTATCTCTTGTACCTTTGGGGGAGAAGCGGACACCCCAGTTGCCCGGAGTGATTTCCTTGACATTGACAGTCAGTTTGTCGCCGTGTACCTTTTTCAGCGACCTGCGGAGGTTAGCTGCCTCTCGTTGCGCTGCCTTCTTGTTCATCTTTATTTCTTCCCTCCCTTTTTCCCTCTCGCCGGCGACCGCTTGACCGTGGACTCGCAAAAGCGACGTCCGCAGTTCCAGCAGGCATACCTCTGCTCCGGTCCGTGACGGGTAGGGTACGTCCCTATCTTCATGGTGCGGGTACTCCGGCACTCGGGACACTTGGGGTTCTTTTTCTCGGTCATAGCCTTGTCCTCCGTTCTACGTGGAATAGTTTAATAGACTGCTAGAGCAGGGTGACGACGCCCCCAGTGTTCCGGCGGCGACTGGTGCGCTTAGTTGTCCTCTTGCGCTTGGTTGTAGTCTTCGCTCTGGACTTGCTTCGTGTTCTCTTTGATTTCGCCATCGTCTGGCCTCCTGTATAGTTCTACTTGCCAGACATTATACACTTGATTACTCACTTTGTCAAGTCGAGCTTTTCTAACTCACCCCACCGCTTCCCCACTTTGAAATCCGCCTTGACAGGAACGAGTAGCTTGACCACTCCGCACATCACGTCATGGACGTATCCCAGACACCCTCGCACGAACTCGTCGTCGTCGGGTAGTTCAAACACCAGACTGTCATGGACTTGCATCAATGCTCTGGTTACTGACCACTCCGTTTTGGGGAGTTCCCGCCACAATTCCGCCATCGCCAGTTTTATGATGGTTTGCGCCGAAGACGTCACGGGCATATTGGCAGCCATTCTAGCACCTGCCTCTTGGACTGATTTCACAGGACAAGACACCTCGGGAATATAGCGGATACGACCAGATATCGGGTCACGGACGTAACCATACCGTCTAGCGTGAGCAAGTTGCTCCATCTGGTAATCCCTTATCTCGGGGTAGAGGTTGTAATAGTCTTCAATGAACTTCTCGCAGGTCGGTACATCCCACGGTTCAACGTCAACAGGCTCACCGTCCAGTTCGAGGTCTGCGACGTACTCGGCAATCTGAGCAGACAATCCCTCGGCTCCCATAAGGTATATGACACCGTAAGCCGCCCTCTTGACAGGGTAACGGTACTTGGTTAAAGCAGCATCCTCAAGCGACACCCCGAAGAGACGCGCAGCTGACTCGGTGTGAGGGTCACGACCTGCGTTGAATAACTCTACCAGTCCTTTACATCGTGCGATGTGAGCTTGGGTACACAGCTCTATCTGTCCCAAATCCCCTTCGGCCAGCACCCACCCATCGGGAGCGACAAAAGCGTTCTTGATTGCCTTGGCCTCCTTATTCCTCGTCGGGATATTCTGTAGAGCCATACCCTCGCCGTCATCGCTCTTCTTGGAACTCAGCCTGCCCGTCTCGGTGCGGGTCGTGGTCAGCGTCGTGTGTATCCGCGGAGTACCGCTGGCATCGGGGGTGTTGTTGGTCAACAGGTTGTCGGCGTACGTCCCTTTGTTTTTATTAAGACTTCGGTACTGCAATATCCCCTTGATGACAGGGTGGCTGATCTTCTTCAGTTCCTGATCGTCGGTGGATATCAGCCCAGTCTCGGTGCGCTTGGTCGGCTTGAAGCCGAGTTCGTCATATACCACGGCGGCGACCTGCTGGGAACTGCTCGGGTTGAACGGGTGACCGACGATGCTGGCCAGCTCGGTCGCCTTGGCTCTCATGCGGGCGTCATAGTCCTCGGACAGGTTGCGGACGTGTTCAAGGTCTATCGCCATGCCGTTCTGCATCATGGAGTGAACCATCGGGAGGATGTTCGTGTCCATGCGGAGGACGAAGTTGAGGTCGAGGTCGTCTATCATCTTGCGGAGTTTCAGGTAGACCCGTAAATCTGCATCAGCGTCACGGGCGGCGTATTGTACCGCCTTGTCGAGAGGGATATCTTTGAGAGACGACTCCGGCATAGGACCAAGCACATTCTCAACTACTGCCCTCTCCACTGCCGGTATCTGTCGCCAGCGGTCGAACGGGTCGGTCTCGGGGTTCGTGTCCATATCCCCCAGTATCTTGGCCACCTTGCGGGAGATGTGCCACGGGTGCTTGACCCGAGTCCCTATCTTGCCTTGCTTATTGTCCCACTTGGTCTCTTCCACTTCGGGCGGGTCAGGCCACTCCTGCTCGCCGACCTTGTCAAGGTAGTCGAGAGACAGTTCCAGTTGACCGGGGCGGACTATCTCACGGTAGTTGACCATCTTGATACCACATAGACGGCTGGCAAGCTCTTTCAATCCTTGTGGGAGCCCGAGGAGGTAGGAGCAAACCATAGAATCTACGAACCTGTCGTCCCTGACGTTGATATATTGAATATCAAAGAGGTAGTTGTGTATGAGTGCCGTCGAGTTCCAGTCGGTGAGGTCAACTCTCCCCTGCAAGTCATCAGGTAGACGCACGAACCACGCTGTACCGGGACGGGTACTCACCTGCATACTCCATAACTTACCCGCGCAGACCTCGGTATCGACAGCGTAGTGTCCTGTCGTCTCGGCGAGTGCCTTCAACATACCGACGCCGCCCTCGGACGCATCGGCCATCCGGTAGTCCGGGTCGGGATACTCGTCTTGGACGTGGTAGTCGGCGGGAGAATCGCCCCGGATGAGGCCACGGAGTACCTGGAAGTCCTCTTGGCACATCCGTATGAGGTTCGTGTTACGGAGGGCTGCGGCTGGATGATAGGCTGGGAGGATAATACGACCGTCCACTTCGACGGGACGACCGTGGAGATGCTCGACGGTTCCGGCTCCTGCGCCGAGGAAGTGGGATATGGCGAACGCTCCCAGCGCCACTACGATGCGGGGCTGGACGACCTCAAGTTCAAGGTTGAGCCACTTCGCGCAGGCTTTAATCTCGGTGGGCTTGGGGTCTCGGTTGCCCGGTGGCCGACAATGGGCGATATTGGAGATGTACACGTCCTCCCTCGGGACGGAGATTGAGAACAGGAGGGAGTCCAAGTACTGGCCGGCTTGGCCTACAAACGGCCTTCCTTGTTCGTCCTCGTTACGACCCGGCGCCTCTCCCACGAACATGACCTCGGCAGGGAACGACCCTTCGCCGGGGACGGGGGCTGTACAAGACCTGACAAGGGGGCAGTCGGTACACTGCCGGATGAGGTTGCCGGGGAACGGGAGAGTGTCGGGGGACGGCAGTACGGCTGGTTGTCGGTTGTAGTAGGGAGACATCTAGGACTCCCGACTCAGGTCGTTGTACTCTTTCTCCTGTATCCTGTCCAAGAACGTCTGGCAAGCCCGGCGGATACCGTCGAACGTAGCCCCTGTCGAACTGAACGGGACGACCAGCTTGTCATGATAGAACAGGAGCAGAGTGTGGTCGTCCGGCTCGGTGAGCCTGAACCCGGCATCCTTGTACTCCCCCAGTGCCTCGTTGAGTATTGCTTGAAAACCTGTGTATTCAGCCATTATGTTAACCCTCCTCCCAGATGTCTTCTCTGGCTTCGCACTGGTCGGTATCCCATCCCTTGAGCCGACAGGTCATGGTAATCGCCGACCCCCCAGAGGGCGCCCAGATACGGTATATGTCTCCTGTTGCAGTGTTGCGTACGTTGTAGAAGTTCACGATTGTTCCTCCTTCGCCCTCTGACGCCAATCACCGGGCATTTCCCAAGTAAGAAAGTAAGCATACAGTTTCAAAGCTCTGATATTCACATCATCGGCTCGGAAACACGCCTCCAGAAGGTCGTTGTTCACGATAGCTCTCAGAAAACCTCCGAGCGGATACCCTTCGTAATACCATCTGCGGATATGGGACATACACATAGCGACGTGATCTAACTCATCGGGGGTGAGGCAGGGTTCGTTATTTCTGTCAAGATACTCTCTGATGGACTCAACATCTGTTGTCATAATTGTTCCTCCTTCTCCTGCTCCCATCGTTGTACTTTCTTTTCCCACTCCACCCGTCGCTTCCGGTCACGGAACAGCACCATAGAGACAGCACTCTCCTTCATCCCGAACATCAGGGCTATCTCCTTCTGGAGCATCCCCTCGCCGTTGGCGTAGAGCCGGATTATCCTCGTGTTGCGGTCGTCTTTGCGTCGGTTAGGCATCAGTTGCCTCCTCCAGTATCCCTTGAAGAACAGACCAGTCCCCTGACGCGGACGCAATACTGTATGCGTCTTGAATACCTACAGGAAGATTAGGGAGAGTATCCAACTCCCAAAGTCGTATCTGGTCATTAGTCTCTCTGTTATACTTCAACACTGCTCGGTTGAAACGAGCCCAATCCCTTGAGTCGCCAGACTCTTTCGCAACCCAGTAACTGTCTTGGGATTCTTGAGGCAACAATACCAGCTTGCTTTGTTCCCAATCAGTAAGTCTCTGCCTTTCCGCCACAATCTCGGCAACAAAGTCATCTAGACTCAATGTTTGTGCTCTGGGAGACACGTTAGGAACCGTGATAGTCGTCTTCCCACTCTCAACAGTGAAAGTCACTTTCCCGTCCTTGATTAGTTCTAAAGTCTCCAAAGCCTCCATAACGGTGGGATCATCCGTGGCGGCAATAAAGGCGTCACCTGATAGAACACCCTCCTGTTCCCAGTACGCTCCAAGACCTAAAGAGAGCCTGACACTAAAATCAATAGAGTCCAAGTAGGTGTGCGGGGCAAACGGAACAATATTGCCCCAAAGGAACAAGACGTACTCAACATCTGCAACAGAGTACATAGGCATCGCATCAGTAACTTCCGTGGTACCTATAACGATAGCGGTCTGGCTAGGAGTCGTAGTCTGCGGGTAGGTTGGCATGGCGACGCTCGTATGTTGAACCTCGGCTGAAGTGCCTAGACTCTGACAACCAGTGACTAGTGTGACAACAGCAAGTATGCCCAAAATCAGCAACTTCTTCATCTCAACTTACCTCCTCCTGATTCTGATTCCCTTCAGCCTTCTTGCTCATCAATACTACGGTTATCATAGCGTTGCGTAGACCTATCGCCAGACAGTTCTCCGTGTACTCTTGCTTCGTCGTAATCATCTCAATTTACCTCCGTCTTTGCGTCGGTTGGGCACTAGGCGGCTCCTGCTCGTAATCCAACTCGCTCTCAAACAAGGCAATAATGTGCTTCAAATCGTCCAAGGAGACAGCAGACGTAGCCTCCCTACCATCTTGTCTGATCACCACTTCAAGTAGCCCAACACCACACTCCCAACCCCTCAGCTCCAGTTGTTCATTTCCATGCTCGTTAAGTAAAATTTTCATTTTTCCACTCCTTCCCAAAAAAGTCCTCTTCTGCCTCAAAGACCTCCTCAATTGCGTCCAGAATGTCACTCTGGAGGGAGTAACTAATTGGAATCGGTTCCCCATTGTCACATATGGGGACGACATCTTGCAAAACCAATCCCACTTGCAGTACCTCCCAAAACACACCTCCATCTACCCGCCTATACCGAAGCAGCAGAGCGTCATCAAGTTCTCGGTCTAGCCTTTCAAACTCTTCGGTCATCTCCACCCAGCCATCTCCTGCGTCAAAACGTCCTTCCAAGGCATCACGCTCCTTCCTCCCATCCCAGTAGACCTCACGCACAAGCGCAACGCAACTCTCCCCCACTTCATCCATTACGTCATCAACAACGTCCCTGACTCTAGTAATCTGGTTCTCTCCAGTAAGTTGATTCATCTCAATCTACCTCCCTTATCATCTTACCTACTCCACTTTACCACACATTTCACCCGTTTGTCAAGGGGGTAGAGAGACAATTTTTCCCCATTTTTGGAAAACAGTACGAAAGTCCTACAGGCTACTCCGCGTACTCCTCGCTATCGCCGCCGTCTTCCACGGCACCCTGAGCAGTGACCACAGCCAGTAGGGACTTGGCGCTTACCCACTGCTCCCCGTTCAACTTGGAGCCCACCAGCATCTTCTTGGATATCCAGGACTGGACAGCATCGTTGGTGACCCCCAACAGGTCGGCGGCTTCGTGGAGAGAGTACGCTTCGTAGCCGTCGGCTCGGCTGGCAAGGATAAGGTATTGCTTCCGGGTGAGTGGCTGGATGGACACGCCGGAGTAGTCTACGGAGGGCTCTGGTTCCAGTTCCTTGGCAGGACGGGACGGCTTCTTGGCGGTCTTGGTCGCCGGCTTGGGGGGAGCCTCGGCTTTCGCTCCCCCCTGCTTGTTGTTCAGCTTCTGGTACTGCTCGGCGACGTCCCGTAGCTTGGAGGTGGTATCCTCCATACCCTTGACGAACTCCGGCGTGTCCACCATCGTGGTGCGGTTCATCACAACGAGAGATACTAGGACGATGACCATGCCTATCAGACCTCCAGTTAGGACGGACAAAACGACCCCCCAGACCGGGATTGTTACGACTGTATCCATATCTCGGTTCTCCTCTAGTTTAGTTTGCTGTCAGCAAGTTCTACGGAGTATACGGGGTCACGTCAAAGGTCACATCAAACGCATCTGCTGGAGCGACTGTGCTACTGGCTGTAAAAGTCAATGTCACAGGTATGCGGTCATCAGTAGTCAGGACAGTGTACGTCCCCTCACCTGCAAATGACCCTGTGACGGGTTCTAACCCGACCACTGTGACTGTGACATCAATGTCGCCAGTTCCTGTGTTATGCAAGTAGACTGTCCGAGATTCTTGGTAACCTACATGGATGTCGCCGAGGTCGAACAAGGTGCTTGCGCCAGTTAACGGGGTTCCCTCCTCCGCCACATCGTAGACCGACAGAGTATAGGTGGGTATTTGAGTACCCCCACCGCCCCCCTCTGACACAACAGCAACGCTACCGTGGAGAGTCAACTGGACAGCAGCCAGCACCCCACCGCAGACCACGACAAGAGCCAGTACCGCCACCAGTGCGGGCACCCATACCCGCTTGGGCATCTTGAACCTTAGATGTTTCATTGTGTTTCTCCCCCTTCTCTTAAACAGTATATCACTTTACCTCCTTATATTCCTTGACCCAACCAGATTTTTCCTTGTCTCGTTCGCACATATGATAGCCAGTTAATGCCCAGGCGTATTTATCCTGCCAGTTCTTGAGGTTCTTCCATTTTTCCATGTTAGACTCACTATAAATCTTTGGTTCTAGTTTATTGAGTTCTTCACACCAATGTTCCGTGATATATGATTCTGGTGATTCGCTTTCCTTCTCCACCACAGCTATCCGTAGATTACCGGATTCTAGGGAGAGAATCGTATCAGTTTGTTTGTCTAATAAGGCATTGATATCTTCGGGCTTCATAAAGACATCAGCAACTTTTCTCTTATTTATCTCCCAATGGTATCTATGAATTTCTTTAGCCACCTTTTCCTTTAGTTCTTCATAGTCACTCATGGCTGTCCTCCTCTCTTGGTATATGACACCACAATCCTGCCTTGAAACCTATTAAACAGTGAGGTTTCAGATTAACAACTGTGTAATTAGCACAGATATCAACCCCCTTTTTCGTAGGCTTCTCATATCCTCTACACCAGTTCTTTAGTGGTCTTGCCCCCATCTTATTCCTCCTTTACCTCATTCATGGCTGACCTCCCTTTGTTTGATTAAGTTCCACCCTTCGTCTATTCTCTCTCTGATTTTAGTAGTGTCTCTTTCAGGATTAAGACCTAATACCTCAAGACCTATCGGACAAAACCTACTGGGGTATTCATGGTTAGAACACTCAGCAGGTCTATTTCTATAGATACTACAGAAAACAAAACTACCGTCCTCTATTAGATATTTGCACGGTTCTGGCTGACTAATCGGTGACATCCTACGACAACAATCCCCACAGTACAGGCAGTACATCTTATTCCTCCTTTACCTTGCGCCAGTTGTTATCTATCATGTCTTGCTGGGCCCGCATTTCTGCTTTCCGCATTAGTCCATCATATATACCCTCGGCAAGGTTAACTTCACTTCCATGACGCACATCGGGCAAGCTCTGGTCTTCATCCAGTGGTCTCATCCCTTTCCCTTTGAGGCCGTTGTAGATATCTTCGGCTAAAAGATAGTTAAAGTTTTCATCCCAGTTGAGACCTGATGCTTCAGATGGTTGTTTGAACCTATCCCTTGTTATACTTGCCAGCCATTCTATTATCTCTTGTTTATTCATCACTCCCTCCTTTGAGTAAAGGTACGCCGATTAGATTTCTACTTTCTGTTCTACTATCAATCTTTCTGGTGAGGTGTGGCTGTGTGCCTATTCTTACTATAGGTCTATATTGAGTCAATCTTTTTATCCATGAAACTGGTATATATTCATTACTTACAAATTGCCAAGCAGTTTTTCTATCATCAATATCAACCATAAATACCCAAGAACCACCAAACTCAAGCGCATCTTCAAGATGTCTGGCAAAATGAGTCCCTGCCATAAAGCCATCCCTTGCGATTATAACAGCAGCATATTTATTGGTTCCATGAAAAACTATCATCATTCTCCCTTCCTTTCTAGGTATTTGGATTTAATTGCTCCTTCTTAAATTGAATCCATCTTCTGTTTTCCCAATAAGATTCTTTTAACTCGGGGAACATTTCTTCTATATACTCAAATATCCCCTCTATCTCCTTTAAGTACTGCTGTTCCATATTCTCGTAGTCGGCATCACGCTGGACTAGCCTAGTAACAGCAATAATATTACCCATTTGTTCAACGATAGCAGGTATTTTATCCTCATCAATAAATACCCATGGTATGTCATATTTTGATAAGTCCTCTTTTACCTCATCGTCTGTTAATAATGGTGGTTTATCCATTAGCTACCTCACTTTTTCCCCTCTCATCTTCTGGAGGAGTAAAATATTCATCATAAAAAGGGATATTTACCATTATTTACTGCCACCCTCGTACAGCTTTGACCACCTTCTCGGCGGTCTTCTTCCCTATCCCCTCTATCTTCACCCACTCAGCGACATCGGCGTTGGCCATCTCCTGCACCGACTTGAAGTGGTCGGCTACAGCCCTCGACCGCTCCCAGCCAAGACCGTCCAGCTCCTTGACCACACGACGCAACAGGCTGGGTCGCACCAGTTCAACCTTCGTGTTCGGCGGGCTGAATACCTGACGCAGGGAGTTGTGCTTGTCCGGCGGGGTCTGGAAGTTGTCCCAGAGTGCCTTGATTATCGAAGCCGTCTCCTGGACATCGCGGGAACGCTTGACGATAACCCCGGCGAGGTAGTCCAGCTCGGTCAGGTACTGATCGAAGCGGGAGTAGGTAGTGGTCGGTTTGACCGGCTCCCACATCTGGCACCGTCGCATCGTCTTGGGGTTTATTCCCCAGACCGGGACTTCAAGGAGACCGTCCTCGGGACTGGGGCGGATAACACCCTCGACGATGAGGGCGAACACGTCGGCACCGTTCTCCTTGGCTATCTGGAGCTGGTGCAGGTAGCGACCGTCGAGGATACACCGGCAGAGGTCGCCTATCTTCTTGCGCTCGACGCAGACGAGGATGGTGGAGTCGTTGTCGCCGATACCGGAGAAGCAGGCGTCACCTGTGGCGATAGGGAGAGGGCGGGCGATGGAGCCAAGTGCCTGTATCATGTCTTGGTCGTTGGGGAGACAGCTCGTGTAAATCGTCACTTCGCACCACTCCCCGTCTCGTAGCGAAACTCGGAGAACGGTATCCTGTTGGTTACTCTTAGGTTAGACCAGTAGCGGCAATATCGAACCAACTCCTTGTGCGTCCAGTTCTCGCCGACATAGTCGTTGCGCTTCTTCGTCTTGAGAGGTTGATACCGCATCGGGAAAGGGACTCCACCCAGCCGACGAACCAT
>Ga0307429_1000946_pt1 | contig 14856 bp, 16 predicted proteins | sample SalMarWE160230MG_FD_202151 | JGI IMG/M metagenome (GOLD analysis project Ga0307429, IMG submission 202151) | Salt marsh sediment microbial communities from the Plum Island Ecosystem LTER, Massachusetts, United States - WE1603-230 | ecosystem: Environmental > Aquatic > Marine > Intertidal zone >...
AACGCTTGGGGGAGGCTGAGTCCAGAATTCATGACGTCCCTCTGGAAAAGGTCCATTTTCATGAGATAGGAGCAGTTGATTCCATTATAGATATTGTAGGAGTGGCGTTCGGACTTGACGCCCTCAAGATAGAGCGTTTTTACTCGTCTCCGCTACCTCTGGGGAGCGGCAGTATTTCGACAGCACACGGCATCTTGCCTGTGCCGGCTCCTGCAACGCTGCGACTTATAGCGATGTCCAATGCCCCAATCGACGATTCCCCAAAACAATCTCAACCTCAGGGCGAACTGGTGACGCCTACGGGAGCGGCGATAGTTACCACGCTGGCAAACTTCGGCAGGCCTGGTATGACCGTAGAAAAGGTAGGCTACGGGGCTGGAACCAAGGACTTCGAAGCCTGGCCCAATGTCATGCGCATCTGGATTGGTGAAGAAATAGAACCTGTCGGTAGTGAAAACCTGATTTTGCTTGAAACGAATATTGATGACATGAGCCCGGAAATCTACGGGTACCTCATGGAGAGACTCTTTACTATGCAAGCTGTTGATGTTTGGTTTACGCCGGTACAGATGAAGAAAAATCGTCCGGCAGTGATGCTGAGTGTTCTCGTCCCCAGACACGCCGAATTCGATTTGACTCAAACCATAATGCGAGAGACTTCAACACTTGGAGTAAGGGTGAGCCCCGCCTTCCGGCACATTGCTGAGCGGGAAATAATTGAATTTGACTCCACCATAGGACACACGAAGGCAAAGGTCAAGCGCTTTATGGGCAATATTCTTAGCATCCACCCGGAGTATGAAGAGTGCCGCCGCATTGCATTGGAGCGCAACATCCCCCTACAAGAGGTCTATCGCATCATAGAGACTGAGGCCCGTAAATACCTGGCAGACTAGCATTTGTAACTGATTGCACTTATCGGACAAAACCCAAAGCGGCTCAAGAAAATTCTGCTAGTGTAAAAGCTAAGTTTTTCTAAAGTTACCCCTCTTAAGATAAGAGGGGCAAGGGGAGTTATGAAAGTAACCCCCTGTATCCCCCTTACTTTAAGGGGGATATTGAAGGAAGCCCTCATACATATTAGACGGGAGTATTGAAGGAAATACGAAGCAACTGAGTAGGTTATGAAGGAGGGAATCCTTATGTTGAAGGGATGTTGAATGAAAGTCCACCTCTCAGGGTTAAATTAATCCTCTTCCAGTTGTATTTGAGACTTTAAGAAGTCTATCTGCCGCACCTTGCCCTGGAAAACCCTCTTTTCTCCAAAGAGGGTCTCCACTTCTACTCGCCGGTCAGCAATTATCAGGCGTGCGATGTCCTCCAGAATCGGCTTGTCACCTTCTTTAGCCTCATAAAGTTTAGCCATACACATCCTAGTGCCTCTCTTTGCTCTTTGACAGAGCTTGTTTTGCTTTCATTAGTTCGTCGCTAGCCGCAGCCATCTTGGTGGCTGCGGCTCGTAACTGCTGTGCTATCTCACTGGATAGCGAGCCAACTTTATCAGCCCAATCGCGGAACTCTTGCTCATGCTCGCTGTTATGTTCAATCCAATAGTCAAGCAGAGTTTGCAGCTTTTTTTGAATGTCGTCCATAGCAATGCTTTTATTCACAATGATTAGTCGGGCTTGCCCTTCTTTTTTCTACGGCACCCACCGCACTCTCCTGAAATGGCCAGATGCCTTAAGTCGGCATCAAAGCCGTATTCTTGAAGCAAGGTGTCTTTTAACGGATATAGTACAGATTCCTCCAGGTCTATTATCTTGCCGCAGCTACGGCAAACGAGATGATGGTGATGCCCCTTCTCAGCAACATGATAGCGGACATATCCTTCGCCAAAGTTAGTTTCCGTAACTAAATCTAATTTCTTCAGTAACTCTAGAGTGCGATAGACAGTGGATATATTGGCATAGGGATAACGACTATGTAACTGCTCGTAGATTTCTTCAGCGCTGATGTGCTTGTCGGCATTACGAAGTGCCTCAATGACTAGCATGCGCTGGGGAGTTAAGCGATGTCCCTTTTCTTGAAGAGTTTCGTGGCAGCTCATTGTCGGAGGGCATTATAACAAGAAAACAAAATTATTGCAACAAATTGCAAATGCCACCACAACCCCACCCTGTCATTGCGAGGGGCGGAAGCCCCGAAGCAATCTCGCAAAGTTCCGTAGGGGATGATTCATTCCCCGCTGGAACAAGGCGGCATATGAAATGCCGCCCTTTTCATCTGTCATTTTGCATTTTATTTGGTCTTGCTTTCCAGCAATATGGTGACTGGCTCGTCATTGCGAACCGTCTTGCTGCCGTTAAAGAGAGACCTGAAACTTGTGGAAGAGAAGGGGGAGGAATCGCCTCATAGAAAGAAGTGTGGAAACAGCCAGAGTTGCCGCCAGATTTGTGCGAGGAGTGCAATCCCCTTACCAGTGCCGACACCAAATCCGCTTGAAAAACTAGAAACTAAAAAATCAGCAATAAGACAGACTAAAATAAAACAATCGCAAAGACTTTCATGTATGCCCCTAGAATGAACTCGACAGTCTGTATAAATCCTCAACTTCCTTGACACCATCGTAATAATTCGTATGTACACACCAGAAATACAACGAATTACCAACAAATGCACAACAATAAGTAAATGTATAGCTGGTGCCCCTATCAAAATCAACCCAAACTAACAGTCCCTCATCCATTGCTTTTTTTGCCACACTGCATGCTGCATTGAACTCATCGAGGTCATCCGCATAGCTGTACGACCTAAGATTTGCAGTTGCCCAATCTCTTAGTTCCGCATAACTGCCAAAACTCCTCAACGGATACTTACTCTGAATATCAGCTAGTTGCGCGGACACCCCGGTTAGTTGTGCAGACTTTTCTGCCAGTTCACTTTGACTCTGAGCAAGGCTAGTTCTCGCATCACTAAGCTCATTGGAATTCGTCCACAGCAAAACTCCAAGACCAGAGCCAACAATCACGAGCAAAACAATAAAAACAATAGCAATAGGCTTCCATTTTGCCATACCCAGCAAAGTACTACTACCAATCGTTGCGCCACTTTCGTTTTTCGTTTCCATTTATACCTCCTTATGACATGGCAGCTCTTTTGCACTAATACGGTCTAGTAGAACTGTTGTCGCCCATAGTGGAACAAAATGCTGTCCTTTTGAACTCGACCTGGCTATTGAGTCATCTGAATGAGTTATCATCAATTTCAATACACCCTAGTTAAAGACTGTCAGTCCGATCTTTTGAACCTTCCGGAGCATCCCCTATTTGAATATATCGTATGCCAACTAGTGGAAATTGTCAATAACCTGAACGTACCTCAATTACTGTAGGCGAAAATAACGTGTTCGGGTGTTAATTTGGTGTTAAATTATTTAGCACTGGTTTTCAGTTGTTGGGACTTTACGAACAAAACAGGATTTTGGAAATTTTTGGATCTGCTTACCTACTTTTGCCGCAAAACAAAGCTAAAATATGCCCTATTGTTGTGACCATGCCAGACTAAACACGCACGCTGAACGGTAGAAGTTCCATCTAATTGAATCCCCACAAATCCCGAAGCAATCTCGCAAAGTTCTGTTTTTCATTTTGACTTTGGTCTGCTCTTGCTTTCCAGTAATATGGTGACCGGTCCATCATTATAGATTTCCACCAGCATATGCTCCTGAAAAAGCCCGGTTTCTACCTTGAGCCCTGTGGTGCGGACTTGCTCCACAAAGAACTCATACAATTCCTTAGCCAGGTCCGGCGGGGCGGCTTCGGTGAAGTCCGGTCGCCTCCCTTTGCGCGTGTCAGCCAGAAGAGTAAACTGGCTTACTATGAGAATATCTCCCCTTGTATCCAGCGCGGAGAGTGAAAACTTGCTTGACTCGTCGGCAAAAATACGCAGGTTAACCACTTTGTTTGCCAGGTAACTGGCGTCTTCCTTCGAATCACCTTGAGCGACGCCCAGAAAGACCACCAACCCCCGGCCAATGTTGCCTACTATATCGTCATCCACGCTCACTGAGGCTCTGGAAACCCGCTGCACTAATGCTTTCATATAGTGTCCCTGGAATTCTGGAAAAGTTATTGTATATTGTATCTCTCTTTAATCCTTTGCTGGACTAAGGTTTGAAATTTTTCAATATTATCTTGTATTTCTTTTATTGGAAAGATTTTCCTCTCCTTCTTATAATGAACATTGTCTCTCAAAAAAGTATAAATTGTATGCTCATATTTCCTAAATTCGTTAGCAGGAACTAGCTGTACTGAAGCATCTTGTTTCTTTATCCAGTCTTCCAGATTCCGAACCTTATTGTCAAAGAGCAATTCCATCAATCTATAAAGTGAAAAGAATCTCTCTACCGATGATTCTCTGCTAAATGCTTCTCTCCAAATGTCAATCACTTCCTCAAAATCATCAGAGTAATCTTGTTGCAGACAAGAAACTAGTTTTGATAGGGATTTGTTACCGAGAGTTATACTTACTTCAGCAATTGCTTTGAGTCCAACTGTGACCGTAACAGATAAATCAATATGACCTTTTGAAGTGGAGATACAGCTCATCTCGCTTATTCTACTTTTGGATACTCTAATATTTTGGTAAAAGCTCAGCACGTTACATATTCTACTCAATTCAAGCTGTGCTAACTCTGTTGCGGCAATATCATCATCAGCTTCCAGTTTGATTGATACAGCCAGTTCCTCGTCACTTTTAGAACTCAAAGTGACTTCCGCTTTTGATGGTGAAAGAAAACTTATATCAGAACTTAGTCGTCTTTTTGACGCTGGTGACAAAGTAATTATCCCGTTAGCTATATATTGCATTTCGTGCTGACCTCTAAATCAATTGTAACTCTAGGATTACATATAGTCCACTGGATGAATTATTGAGCTTGTACTTCGCAGGATATTTGTTTGAGCTTTTATGTGGGGACATAAAACTTGATTTGTAGCAGGCCTGACTGGTATGGTGTCCCGGGAATTCCAACTGGTTCAAAGGTAGAACCTAATGTTATCAATCTTCCGCCTCTAACAGCTCTAACAGCTTAACGTCTGGCAGATAAGCATACCTAATGATTTTGCAGGGTATTCGCTCATCGAATATGAGGTGCAGGTCAATAAGCAGCCCAGCTATACCAGTACGGAAAAGATTCAGGAACTCGCAGAGCTGTTGATAAGTAATGCCGATAGCTGGCTGCTTTATATGCACAGCTAACTCATCTCGAATACCACGCAGTCTTTTGAAGTGGTTCCAGTTCAAGCCGCTCTTATTTAATTTTCTGCCTCCAGACATCTTTGGTATCCATTCATCAATTTTAGTATCCTGAGATACTTTAGTCTCTTTAGTGTCTACTAACAATTCACTAGGGTGACCAGCGTTGTAAAGCCAAGCTCGATGCGCTATATACGCATCTACGCTAGCAACTCCGTTGGAAACACAAGATTGGAAATCGCCAAACGATGCACGTTCCATACATCTGTGGAAGCTATCTAGCGCATTCTCAAAGAGTTGTAAATAAGAAGAGGTTGTCAAAGAGGCCGGTCCCTCTACTGAAGCAATTTCCTTCTCCTTGTCTGTGGCTGCTCCAGTGACAATGCTAGCTCTCCCACGACCGACTGTCCAAGTGCTACCAATGAGATTTTCAATGAGAGGGACATTTTCATTTTGTTTTCTACAGGTTTGAACAAGGTCATCCCAATTATAGCGGTTGGCTTCAAAGAACCGTTTGACATCAGCATCACTGACAAACCTTAGATTACGGCTACCATTCCCGTGTTTTGCCATCATGAGTATCATGTCATGTGAAGCTCGCCGTGTTTTCCTATCCTCAAAACAGAACTTATATTTCATTGTGTTGGTTCAGTCGCTTTCGGACAAATCGACTACAGTTAAATGCTAGAACCCTCCGCAGTTCTTGTCAAGCTATTTGTACAAGTTCACAATTTGAGTTTTAGTTCAGTTTAAGTATCCCCCAATCTACCTCGTGATTATTCCGGGGGCACAATACCTGATTTGTAGCAGGCCTAATCCTTCACCTTGTGAAGGATGGTGTCCCTGGAATACAGAGAAGAGGCTGACAAGCCAGCTTGAGAGAGAAGACAAACGACCACTGCAAGGGCAGGTATTGACTATTCTAAATAAATTCTCCTATGATGTATTAAATGGACGGGAGGTGAAGCTATGCCATTTTGTCCTGATTGTGGAACCAAGGTGAGCGAAGACACTCGGTTTTGTCCTGAGTGCGGCCGTCCACTGGCTATAGGGCAAGACACTAAAGGAATCAGCAGGAAGAAGCTAGCAGGAATCATCGCAGCTTGTATTGTAGCTATCATCGTAATAGTAGTCATAGCTACACGCCCACCAACATCCATGGAGCCTGAGCCATTAATTCCCGCCCACTTTACTACTTATACAGACGAACTAGGTCTTTTCAGCATCTCATACCCGCCAGAATGGGAGCCGGCTCTAGAGTTCATGGAGGAAATTGAGGAATTCTCAAAGGACATAATAAGCAGTATCACCTCAGACCTTCCTATTGAAGAAGCTTGCCTTCTTTTCATGGCTGGTCTACCTACCGAGACAGGTTACTACAATCCTAATGTTAACATCGTAGTAGAACCACTTTCTGGAATAGTTTGGACACATGACGCAGTGGTGACGGTAGCAATCGAAGGGCTCAAGGAGGTTGTGTCAGATTACCATGAGTTCTCACGAGTTAAAACAACCATTGATAATAGAACAGCAACAATCATAGAATACCAAGCAACTTTCGCCGGATTAGGCACAGGTCACTTTGTACAAATGATGTTTATTGTAAATAAAACTTTTTGGGGTGTAACTTGTACAGCATTATCACCAGATGAGTATAGCGAGTGGGAAGATGATTTCGATGCCATAGTCAGGAGTCTCCGGATATTGAAGTAGCCTGACAAAGTGACAAAATGAACGGTGGAGTTATTGATGAAATACTGTCCTAATTGCGGAAAGTCAGGGATTGAAGGAATGAAATTCTGCCCACGGTGCGGGCAAAGGCTCACAGGCCTTCATTTGGAGGAAAAGCAGAGGTCTGTCCCAAAGCCTGAGGCGCCTCTTAAGGAAAGGAACTGGTTTGAAAGGCATCTAAACTGGACTCTCGTAGCAGGTTTCTTAGCTAGTTGCCTAATCATCACACTAATCGTGACTGCTATGGCAGCATCAGACCAAGAGCCATTGTTCACCTCTATTAGTGACGTGCGTTATTTATTACTTGTTTGGCTTGTACACACATCAGTTCCATTGTTATTATCAACAGCAAAATATGCCTATTTCACCGTCTATTTTCTAGTACCTGTAGGATTGTTCTTAGTATTATGTGGCTGGGTGCTTTTTCAAAAGAAGAGGAGCTTGTGGTGGTCATTACTGCCTATTTTCATTCCTCTTGGGTGGATTGTCCCCTTAGGCCTTAAGAACAAAAAATTGTAGGCCTCTAGAAGATCCCCCCTGCTTGACTGCTTACCCCCTGGATTTTGAGGCTAACTCGATTTTCTTCGCAACACTGGCCTCTAGTGGCTAGGCATGGGTAGCATCAATGCCCTGGAGGAGACCCTCTGTCGTGACTATTCTGGGGACATAATACCTGATTTGTAGTAGGCCTAATTGGTACTGTGGTAATGAGAGTTTCTGCAGAGAACTCCTTGTGCGCTCCTACCAATTGGAAGAGGACAAGCCTCCCCTTACGAAAGTACGGTTACTAATGGGTGATTGACGGAGAAGCGAACGGGTCTTAGACTACATTCAATTAGTCTTGGAGAGAGCTCCATATGCGTGTAAAAATAAACAGCCGAATCTGCTATAGAACTGCTGAAGTTTGCCAGATAATTGGCATAAGTAAGGGCACTCTATTGCGCTGAATCAGGCAACTACAAGAATCTAGAGGTGAAAAATGAAGATAATACTTAGCTTGAGGAAACACCGTTACGTGGCAAGAGTTAGCATTTTTTTGATTACGGTAGCCTTAATTGCTGGGATGGTAGGCTGTGGCCTCGGTGTTACTCAATACAACCTCACCATATCCGGCACCGCTGGAGGGTCGATAACCACCCCTGGAGAGGGGACTTTTACCCATGCTGGGGGAACGGTGATCAACCTAGTGGCGACTCCCAATACTGGCTACAAGTTTGCCAACTGGACTGGTAACGTAGGCACGATTGGCAATGTCAATGCCGCCACAACCGACATCACGATTAACGACAATTACTCTATAAAAGCCAACTTTGTCGAGCAATATGACCTCGCCGCAGGCGATAGGCACACAGTGGGGCTTAAGACCGACGGTACTGTGGTCGCCGTGGGATGGAACGCCTTCGGGCAGTGCAATGTCGGCGACTGGACGAACATCGTCCAGATCGCCGCCGGCAGGTATCACACGGTGGGGCTTCAGTCCAATAGCAGCGTAGTCACCGTGGGACGGAACGCCTCCGGGCTGAGTGATGTTGGCAGCTGGACGGACATCATCCAGGTCGCTGCAGGCGACGGGCACACGGTGGGGCTTAAAGCCGACAGCACTGTGGTCGCCGTGGGAAATAACACCTACGGGCAGTGTGATGCCGACGGCTGGATGGGCAGCATCCAGGTCGCCGCAGGCGGCTGGCACACGGTGGGGCTTAAGTCTAATGGCACCGTGGTCGCCGTGGGATTGAACGACTCTGGGCAGTGCAATGTCGGCAATTGGACTAACATTATCCAGGCCGCCGCAGGCTACGGTCACACAGTAGGGCTTAGGCCCGACGGCAGCGTGGTCGCCGTGGGAGCCAACGACTACGGGCGGTGTGATGTCGGCAACTGGACGGGCGTCATCCAGGTCGCCGCAGGCGGCTGGCACACGGTGGGGCTTAAAGCCGACGGCACCGTAGTCGCCGTGGGAGCCAATGCCGCCGGGCAGTGCGATATGAGCGACTGGACGGACATCGTCCAGGTCGCCGCAGGCGGCTTGCACACAGTGGGGCTTAAGTCCGACGGCACCGTGGTCGCTGTGGGATGGAACTACTACTGGCAGTGCGATGTCGGCGACTGGGATCTGGGTTGAAATTCGCGCAGCATTGAGAAAAGGTTTCAACCATATGGTAAATAATCGTCTATTCCCAAAATCGAAACAGGTCAGAGCCAGGTATTTGAATATCAAAAGGGGATATGCCCTTTGGATTGGGCGATGGACCAGCTCTCGTATTATTCTAGTGACATAATACCTGATTTATAGTAGGCCTAATCCTTCACCTTGTGAAGGATGGTGTCCCTGGAATTTCCTGTCGTAAAACAGCCCCACTCCTATGAGGGTCTTTTATCTCAGGCTGGTTAGGAGATAATAGAGTCAAGAAGTAGTGGGAGTGAAGAGGGCTATTGACAGGTCTGCTCAATTCAGATAACCTCAAATCTTGCATGATATATTAAACACATAGGAGGTGATTGAATGAAAACGTGGCTTATAATCGTTTCTGTCGTAGCTGTGCTACTCGCTGTTTCCACAGGTGTTGGGTTTTGGATGTCGCGTGACGCCAAGGCTGAGCTGGCGAGCACCGAGGCGGAACTGGCAAGCACCAAGGCGGAACTGACGAGCACCAAGGCGGAGCTGGCGAGCACCGAGGCGGAACTGACCGAAATTGAAGAAGTCTATCCGCCTGGATATTTCTCGTCTTCAACAACGCTTCAAAACTGGCTAGCAGACGATAATATATCCGATAGAAGCTCTGTTGATGCCGTGCTTTGGTATGCTAACGCACAAGAGCTTCAGCAGCGAGCTCTCGAAGACGGCTATATCATTAATGCCTATATCTGGGATAATTTAGATGGAACTTATTCTGTTTATTGCGATGCAGTGACCGAAGATAACTCTCTCTACTGGTGGGACCCGGAAACCGATGATATTTATTACGAACTTGATGTTAAGCACTTCTAAAAGGAGGGCATCAAGCCTGCAGCTTTACAGCATCGATCCTAGCAGGCAAATGATCAAGTTCGCAAGACGGCATTCAAATGGTGTGGAAAATGCGCACTTTGTGTCTGGCAATGCTGCCTGCCTTCCCTTCAAGGATGCTTAAATAGACCTCACCATCAGCACAGGCGCTTTACATCATTGGAAGACACTTTGAGGTGGGCCCTGTAAAATGCTATTGTATTAGGTGGTTTCCTATTGGGGAAGTGTCGGAATTGGCAGACGAGCATGACTTAGGATCATGTGCTGAAAGGCGTGGGGGTTCGAGTCCCCCCTTCCCCACCACACAAGAGAGCAAAATCGCACACTGAGGCGTGTTTGACCAATTTTTGCTATAATCTAATTGGAGTTTTGGAAAGCTGTTAAAGTTGTGAGGAGGAGATATTATTATGAAGTTTGCGATTACTTTTGAGCACGATGAGGATGGGTATATCGTAGTGAGTTGTCCGGCTTTACCTGGATGCCACTCGCAGGGAAGAACCAAGGAAGAGGCTATTGCTAATATCAGGGAGGCTATACAGGGATACATAGCCAGCATGCGTAAACATGGGGAGCCAATTCCTTCTATCACAGAGGTGAAAGAGGTGGAGGTAGCGGTCTAAGTGGCCCGCCTCCCGGTAATATCAGGGGATGATTTCGTTAAAGCAATGCGCAAGATTGGATATGTTTGGGACCATACTGAAGGCAGCCACATGATTTTGCTACACCCATCAAAAGGCAGACTCTCAGTGCCAAGACACAAAGAATTAGGCCGAGGATTATTGAGAGCTTTAATTAGAGACGCTGGGCTGACTAGAGATGAGTTTGTTACGCTATTACGAGATTAGTCTGAAAGCTAGACTAAATGTTCTTTGTTCCGTCCACTGAGCCCCACCAACCTGGCACCTGAATAACTTCTCCCGAAGGCAGGGAATTATTTTTTAACAACCAGTTTTTTCACTGCCTGTCCCAGACCATCGAGTGTAAGCTCAAACATGGGAAAGAGCTTTTCAATCGTCAGAACAGTGGGGTGATTCCAATAATACGGCTCCGTTGGATTTATCCAGACGCAGTGAGTGAAATGTTCCGCAATTTGCTTCAGCCTGAGCAGCCCGGGGACCTCGTTACGCTCATAGTAGTAAATAGCCCCATATTTCTGCGTTAACTCCTGCATCGCCATTCTGGCGTCTCCGACTAATACCACTTTATAGTCCGGCTCAAGAATACGTAATAGATAGTCGGTGTTCACTGCCTCCTGTCTCTCAATATCCTGATAAAGGTTATCGTATATACAATTGTGGAAATATAAGTATTGGAAGTCTTTGAAGTGAGTACTGGAATGAGCGGCAGAGAAGAGTCGGCTACACAACCTGGCAAATGGAACCATAGAGCCGCCAACATCCATCAATAGAAGCAATTTCACGGCATTCTTTCTGCTTCTTGCCCACACCATCTCGATCTCACCGGCATTTTTAGAGGTAGCGTCAATTGTTCTTTCTAAATCCAGCTCGTCCTCAGGGCCGATTCGGCTCAACTGCCGCAGCCCTCTGAGAGCCATCTTGACCTGGCGAATATCAAGAATCAGGTCACTACGATAATTTCGGAACCTTCTCTCTTGGGCGATTTGTATGGCGTGCCTGCCTCCTGATTCACCACCTATCCTGATGCCGGCGGGATGGTATCCAGAATGCCCAAAGGGCGACGTACCTCCTCTGCCAATCCAGTGACCACCTCCGTCATGCTGCTCTGTTTGCTCTTTGAGCCTCTTTTCAAACTCCCTTAAGAGTTCGTCGAAATCCATACTATCAAATAGAGCTCGCTCTTCTTCAGTAAGGGTCATTCGATTTATAGGGTCTTTGAGCCATTCCATAATTTGCTCTGAAATCTCTTCCGGAGTTTCTATTCCCTTGAAATACTCCTGGAAGGCAACATCATAGTGGTCGTAGTAAGCTTCGCTTTTAACTAATATTGCTCTCGCCAGATAATAAAATTCGTCCAGATTAGATATGCAACCTTTAGAAAGGGCTTCCATCAGCGTCATCCACTCGACAATCGAGACGGGCACTTTCCTTCTTTTTAAGGTATAGAAGAAATCGGTGAACATATAGGCCTCTTACCTGTTCTCAACGGAGCATTCCACAGGCATCCATTTTTCAGCGATAAAATTTCCTGCCCATGCGTGCTACGAAATAATCGTAGTCTGTTTCTTTCTTCAACAACGTGCCCACAAAGGGTATCTCGATTGAGACCTTATCATGGGGTATGCCTCCGGCAATGAGAGCGTGAATCCAGTCTATGAGCTCGCTTGTCGACGGCTTCTTTCTGAAATCGTCAATCTCCCTGAGCTTGTAAAAAGCCTTTAGAGCTTCATGAAGAAGGCTATCCTTAATATTCGGGAAATGCACCCTGACGATTTCTTCCATCAGTGCTGAGTTAGGGAATTCGATGTAGTGGAATATGCAACGCCGCAGGAAAGCGTCCGGAAGTTCCTTCTCGGCATTGCTGGTAATCACTACTATGGGTCGGTGGATGGCAGTGATGGTCTCATTAGTCTCAGGGATGTAGAAGCTCATTTCCTCCAGTTCGTTGAGGAGGTCATTGGGGAACTCCAGGTCAGCTTTATCTATCTCGTCGATGAGGAGTACCACCTGCTCCGGAGAAACGAAGGCCTGTCCCAATTTGCCCAGCTTGATATATTGTTTGATGTCAGAAACATCACTGCCGCCGAAGCGACTGTCATTGAGCCTCTGCACAGTATCATAGACATATAGCCCTTCTTGAGCCTTGGTTGTTGATTTTATGTTCCATATAATCAACCTTTTTTCCAGCCCATTAGCAATGCTGTGAGCAAGTAAGGTTTTCCCTGTTCCCGGCTCCCCCCTGATCAATAAAGGTCTTTGTAAAGCTATGGTCACATTAACAGCATTCTTCAACGGCTCGGAAATAACATAATCGGGCGACCCGCTAAATCTATCAAAACCATCATTAGTCACCATTCAATTGCCTCCTTAGAAATTACTTTACGCGGGATGTCTAATTTGCCTTTGACATCTGGAAGGGAAGCGCCTTTTAAGGCATGTAAAAAGACATTAATTTTCGCCGCAACTGTGAATTATAAGAGGATTGGGAGTTAAAATCAAATAAAACCGAAACTGAGAGGGCAAATTCAGGTAAACAATCAGCCGGATGGTGCAGGGTATTTCATATCCACAGCGGTTTCTTGACATCCGCATTCTCGAAGTAGTCGTCATCAAGGGGTCGCTGAGCAACACCTGAGTTCACTGCGGCTCTAGCTACGCTATGAGCCACGGCCAAGTGCACCTTAGAGTCAAGAACATTAGGGACAAGCTCTCTTTCAGCCGCAGCACCGGCAATGGCTAAGGCGGCGGCTATGTACATCTCATAGGTGATTTCGGTGGCCATTGCATCCAATGTCCCCCGCCAGATTCCGGGATAGGCCAATAAGTTGTTAACCGTCCTACCATCAACGGCAAAGGCAGCACCGGATGCCATAGCCAGCTCTGCAGTGATTTCGGGATGTGGATTTGATAGTGCAAAGATAATCTGCTCCTTTCTTATCATGCTTGGTTTTATAAGTCCTCCCACCGTAGAGGTGGCAATCACAATATCTGCCGTTTGCATAATCTCATCAAAGCTGGATGGGATGCCGCCTTGTTCTACATGTCGTTTCACGCTATCCTTGGTTCTTGCCGTACCCAACGTTGGGTTACTTGTGTATTTTAAAAGGAACTTTCCTATTGAAAGACCAGCAGCACCGAGACCAACAAGGCCAATCTTCGCTTCTTGCAGCGTTACATTGGTAAGCTTGCAGGCATTGACCAATGTGGCTAGCACTACCATGGCGGTTCCTTGCTGGTCATCATGCATAACGGGGATATTCAACTCATTTTCAAGTCTGTTCTCAATCAGGAAACACCCTGGTGACGCAACATCCTCCAGTTGAATGCCGCCAAATGTCGGAGCAATATTTTTTATTGTTTCTACGATTCTATCCGGATCGGTGATGTTCAATAAGATTGGTATTCCACTAATCCCTACTAATTGTTGGAGAAGAGCGGCCTTGCCTTCCATAACTGGCATTCCCGCTATCGGGCCCACATCTCCCAATCCAAGGATACGAGTCCCATCGGTAACAATAGCTACCGAATAAGGGATGGCGGTGTAAATATTCTTTGAGCTTGGCTGAGTCCTGATTAACTTACATACCTCAGCCACTCCCGGGGTATATACCTTTCTCAGTTGCTCCAGCGAATTGATAGAAACGGTGTTGATCATTTTTATCTTTCCACCTTTGTGAAGCTCAAGTACATCGTCTCTGACCTCGAGAACGGTGGTCTCTTTAAGTCTCGATATTTCGTCTAGTAAATATGTAAGTTGCTCTTCATTGTCCAGGAAAACCTCAACGTCTCTGACAGTAAAATGATGTCCCAAATGCACCGTGGTTATGTTTCCGACATCTACTCCAACACTGCCAATAGCTGTAGCCAACTTACCTAGTGTGCCTGGGATACTAGCGTTTTTGCAGCGCAAAGTCCTGACAATCTTGTAATCCATTTCTTCCACTATGCACCTCTATGTTTTGAGAATTATTGATGCTCGAACTGTTGCTATATATTGTAACACGACTTTAGCTGTTGACTGGATTCCTATTCTTGCAAGTTGAGGGACTTAGATAAACCGTAGGCGGAACTCGGTAGTATGTTACTACTTCTAATGCTTGCTAGAATGATTTATAATTTCAACTCCCCATCGCTCTAGGAAAGGCCATGGAAACGACAAAGGACAAGGAGGCAATAAATGGTGAAGAAGGAAGCGTCAGCGATTGACTGGGCAGGACTTAGCCGGGAGATGGAGTGTTTGCTTCGTCTAAAAGCAAGCCCTGTTGCCTACAAGAGACTGGAGAA
>Ga0307429_1000952_pt1 | contig 14777 bp, 12 predicted proteins | sample SalMarWE160230MG_FD_202151 | JGI IMG/M metagenome (GOLD analysis project Ga0307429, IMG submission 202151) | Salt marsh sediment microbial communities from the Plum Island Ecosystem LTER, Massachusetts, United States - WE1603-230 | ecosystem: Environmental > Aquatic > Marine > Intertidal zone >...
AGAAGAAGATAAAGGGTGCCTTGACCTATCCCTTCATCGTGGTTCTTGTAGCCGTTATTGTGGTAGCGATATTGATGACCTTTGTTTTCCCCTCCTTTGTCAGCTTTTATGCTCAAGTTGGAGCTGAGCTGCCCCTAGCTACCAGAATGCTTATCGGCATTACCAATTGGTTTAGCCATTATGGGCTTTATCTTATAATTGTGATTTTAGCTGTTGTCGGTCTCATCTATGTGTATATCAAGACCCCGGCCGGGAAATACCGCTGGGACAAAATGATGCTTCGTTTGCCTGTAGTCGGGCGTATTGTCCGACTTAGTGAGCTTTCTCGATCTTGCCGCACTATGTCATTGTTAATCAGAGTCGGCTTACCCTTACCGGAAGTCCTGGCGGCAACCGTCCGCGGTACTAACAATAAGGCTGTAGAAGAGAGTCTGAGCGAGGTTCAGCAAGCGTTAATCAGAGGTGAAGGCCTGGCCCAACCTATGAGCCAGAGAGACATTTTCTTGCCTTTGATGACGCAGATGGTGAAAGTGGGTGAGGAAACCGGTAATCTCGAGAACACACTGGTTACTGTAGCCGAAAGCTTTGAGACCGAGGCTAATGATAAGACCAATGCAGCTATAGGGCTTATTCAGCCAGTGATAACGGTGTTTCTCGGTTTAGTGATTGGGTTTGTTGTCTTAGCCATGTTGTCGGCCATGTATTCTGTCTACAGTCAACTAAATATCTAGGTGATGGTTATCAACGGAGGGCATATATGGTGATTTGCAGGAATGGTGACACAAAAGTCCCCTTGTCATTGCGAGGAGCGTAGCGACGAAGCAATCTCGAAGGGGCCAATGAGATTGCCACGCCCCGACAGGTCGGGGCTCGCAATGACAGGATGGGAAGGTGCTGGGAAAATGAAAAGGATAAGACTGAATAGCAGGGTAAAGCAAGCCTTTCAAGGCCGCTCCCGGGGCCTTGCTCTGATCGAGGTGCTGATAGCCATAGCTCTCGTCGGTGTAATTACTATCGCCTTCCTGAGCGCCCTATCCACCGCCTCCACGGTTCTCATCATCGCTGATGAACGAGCCACCGCCGAAAGCCTGGCTCGAAGCCAGATGGAGGACAGTAAGAACCAGGCCGGTCTCGTGGGCTCAGGCGATCTCACAATTCCTACCCAGTATAAGCAGGCCGGCTATTCAGCCACGCGTGAAGCTGGTTCGTTAAGGACAGGTCTTCAGAAAATAACAATTAGAGTTGAGCGCCACGGTGAAGAACTAGTTACACTGGTAGGTTACAAGTTAGTCCTATGATATTCGGCAGACTAGGGGTGATACAAAGGGACCAGAGGGGCTTAACTCTGGTTGAGCTCTTGATAGCTATTGTCCTCGCTGGTGCTGTAACCAGCGGCATTACCATGACGATTTTCCAAGTGTTCGATACGAGCAGCCGCACCTCTAATCATATGATTGCCATTCGCCAGGTGCAACACGCCGGCAAGCAGGTGAGCCAGGATTTATTTCAGGCTAAACATATTTATACTGAAGACAACCCAGCTACTCCTGAGCTTGAGCTTCTCACCTTGAACTGGACTGATTGGGATAACGTGCGGCACGGGATTGTCTATACTCTGGAAGACATGCCGTCTGGTGAATTTGAGATACTCTGGCGAAGGCACTACATTAACTCAAGTCTTGATTCTACTACTAAGGTGGCTGAATATATCGACCCTGACCAGACTAGCTGTGTTCCGGCTGGCGGTGCATTTAACTTCATGGTGACCGCCAACGTGAGTGGACAAAGCGAGACCAGGGTATATGAAGTTATGCCCAGAGCAGGCTAACAATAGCGCCTGACCTCGGCAACGACAGTACTAATGGACTATTGACACCGAAGATGGTTACGCTATATTGTTACCTGATAGAGATGTTTAAAAATGTAGTTGCCCAATTTATTGGGCTCGCCCCTTCTGTCATTGCGAGTCCCGATTTATCGGGACTCGCAATGACAGAATAGTGAAGGGATGAAAATTACTGTGAGGAGATTAATAAGAGAAGAAAAGGGACAGGTTATGGTCCTGGCCCTCGTTCTGCTCGTTGTCGGCGGGCTTGTCACCGCTCCCCTGCTCAACTTTATGGGCACGGGGCTTAAGGTGGGTAAAGAGGTCTATGAGAATAAAATGTACGAGACATACGCCGCCGATGCCGGGGTGGAGGATGGTCTGTGGCAGATAAAGCATGATCGCCTGCCTGATTTCGCTTTTTACGACGAGTACGACTATTATGGTCAGTGGCCATACTCATTAAATGAGAGCGTAAATGGCTACAGCGTAAATGTTACTATAAAGAATGTCTGGATGCCCAAGGACATACCCGCTCCCGATACTGCCCCCGATGCTGTCACGGCGCAACTGATTATCGAAAATGGCAAGCTGATAATAAGCGGCGGTCCATCCGTTACCGCAGAGTCAACCTACGAAATCAAGATGAGCTATGCGTGGACATGTGGGGATGATCTGTTGTTGGATGTAAATACGATAGGGATATGGCTGCCGCCCGGCTTCGAGTATGTAGTGGGCTCGAGTGACCTTGAGAAAGCTAGTGGGGAGCCTTATTACAGTGTACCAGCTACTGTCCCCTATAAAGGTAGTTATGCCGTGGTCTGGGACTTTGCCTCTGTTCGTCTGCAAGACTTTCCCGGTAGCGACGGCGCCCCGATGATAAAGAGCTTCACCTTCGAATACACAGGACCGGAGGGGCAGAGTCCCGATAATGCCGTCTCCTGGATTGATACAACCGGAGTTGCTGACGTTACTTACACCTGGGATGCTGACATCAAGATTTATAAGATTCTATCGGTAGCCGGGGACTGCGAGGTAGAAGCCTATGCTGCCCAAATTGAGGTGCGCAAACTGGGCGCTGCCATCTCGGGGGACTACCACGCCACAGGCAATACCTTGATGACGTGTACGGGTGGGTTTTGCCCACACTATCGAAACAGACTTTACAAGGAAAGCAGCGCCACCGTCGCCGAGGGCGATATTCCATCCAATGCCGTAATAGAAGCGGCCTGGCTCTACTGGTCAGGATGGATAGAAGGTGATGAACAAGGACCATGGCCGCCAGAGAGTTGTGACAACTTCGATGACTGGATTCCCGGTGCCCACTGGTCAATTTGGTCGTGGTATGGGGATAATGAATTTCTGGGTCAAGGTGGTGGCAGTGATGCCGATAGGACTCTTACTATGTATATCAGCGGTACCTCAAACCACTGCCTGGATTTGAGCCCGTACTCGGGTCAAGAGGTTACCGTTTCCTGGTCGCAGAGGGAATGGGAGTGGGGATATGGATACCCGCCGCAGCAGTTGGAATCGTATGATTGCCTTAAATACGCCTTTTCCGGGGATGGCGGTGAGAGCTGGAGCGAGGATTTTGTCGCATTTTGCGACGATAACCCGTCAAGCAGTTTCAGCATCCCCATTCCTGACGAATATCTAACCGACGATTTCAAGATGCGTTTCTTCCTGGACTTCGATGAATTTAACGAGTATTGCTATATCGATGACATCACCATCTCTGTGCCGTCGGAGGGGTCGTCCGTGGAAGACGCCAAGGTCAATCGGGTTATGTTCGGCCCTACGGGTAACACGATCGAAATAACCACTGACCAGTGGCAGGTAGAGCCTACCCCGGATGCCGGCAAGCCGCCCGCCACCGGTGGGGAAGACTCCTGGTGCTACTCCTGTTTTTGCGATGTCACTGCCAGTGTTAACGCCGCGCTCGACCCCGGCACCAAGAGCGGCACCTTTACCCTGGGTCACGTGTTAGAAGGTAGCGGCTATGACCTGTATCCCTCCGGGACGACTGGCTATCCCCTGGCTACTCCGGCTTCATCAACAGCCAACCAATATATGTGGACTTATGCCGGCTGGTCGCTGATTATCATCTACTCCAGCCCCGAGACACAAGGACATCAGCTCTATCTCTTTGATACCTTGCGTTATGTCAAAGTGCATACTACACTGGACTTCTCCCTCAGCGGCTTCCTTGTCCCCGACCCGGTTGGAGGCGAAGAATATTCTGCCCGCATCACCTGCTTTGTCGGTGATGGCGATGAGCACTGGCCTTATGATTTCATAGCACTACTTGATGCCGAGCCATCCGTTCCCAGCTATCAAATACCTGACGCCTACAAGCTCTGGGACGGCATCACCTGCACCGGTAATAGCGAAGGTAGCCCTAATAATGTCTGGAATAGCCAGTCTCCCGGGCTTGCCGCCAATGGGGTAGATATTGATACCTTTCAAGTTACCTGGAGTAGCGGGCTACTAGAGCCTGGTGATACCGCGGCTTGGGTAGTGCTCGGCAATGCCAGCTCAAACCCCAATGCCGCCGAACTCATTATGCTGGTCTATACCGTTATCTCCTTCCGCAGCGAGACAACGAGTGGCGGCAGCATAAGCTATCTGATAAGATGATAATTTTTCTGGGGACACCATGGTATTTCAACAATTGAAAGGGCAAACATTTGTAGGAAAACCCCTAGACAGGTTTTTTAGACGATGGTATATTACGAGGAAGTTGAGTAGCTCGTGAAACTAAGCAGGACTTGCCAAGTAAGCTTTTGCCAAATTACCCCTCTTAAGATAAGAGGGGTAAGGGGAGTTATGGAGATAACCCCCTTTTATCCCCCTATATTTCTAAGGGGGATAAAGAAGGAGAGACCCCTTGCGTGTTAGAGGGGAATGCTGAAGGAGTTACAAGAAAGCGGAGTAGTTTATGAAGAAGAGTAAGAAAGTCTGGCTGATTGTAGGAATCGGCGTTTTCGCTATCGTCCTGGCTATCCTGTTCTCCAACTACTCCCGGCAGGCTGGAGAGCGGGAGCAATTAGAGAACAACCTCTTTACGGCTCAAGCCCTCTTGCCCAAGCTCACTAATCAAAAGGGAGACCTGGAAAACCAACTGGCTCAAGCCCAGTCGTTGCTTGACAGGAGCCGGGCCAAATTTCCCCAATCAGTGGAGAGCATAGAATACGGCGAGGACTTATTTGAGATTGCTGACGATTGTGATGTGGAGATAACCAAGCTCACTGCATCACTGCCGACTGACAAAGTAGCAGGAGGTGCTGCCTATTCTGTCTCTTCATTTGTGGTAGGTGTCAATGGTGATGTGAGTGACATACTGGATTTTGCAGACGCTTTGAGAGCCGGTGCGGATTTTCAACTACCGTGGAGCGCTAAAGTGACGGCAGTAAAAATCAATTACTCCGGTGAAGGAGATAGCGCTACCATCAACCTGGATATCTATGCCTGTAAAGGTGAATAAACATGGCGAAAAGAGTTACCACTTTATACATTAGAGATACGGCCATTAACCTGCTGGTAATGAAGGGCAGACAGGTGGAAAAGTGGGCTAGCTCGCCACTGGAGCCGGGCCTGGTCAGCCAGGGGCTCATCGTTGATGAAGCGCGGGTAGCCGACGAGGTGCGACAGCTATTCAAAAGGGAAAAGGTAAGCACGGAGAAGGTTATCATCGCTTCAAGCGGGCACGATTCCCTTTACCGTATCATAACCCTGCCTGACCTGCCTGAAGCTATATTTCCTGAGGCAGTAAGGCGTGAGGCAAAGAGAACGATACCAACTCCTCTGGAAGAGGTCTATTTTTCGTACCAGCGCCTTCCCGCCGAAATGGGAGAAGGCCACGTTTTTCTGGCCAGTTTTCCCCGCAATCCGACTGATGTCTTAGTCAGAACGCTGCGTCAGGCCGGTATTAGGCCGTATATTATGGACTTAGCTCCTCTAGCCTTGTGCCGAATCCCCAATGAGCCCAAAGCAATCATCGTAAATGCCAGGTTAGACCACCTGGATGTTATAGTTATAGCAGACAGGCTCCCCCAGGTCATCCGCAGGTTGTCCCTGCCCAGCGAGGCTGAATCCTTGGAGGAAAAGCTGCCGTTTATCGCCGAAGAGTTCAACAGAACTGTTGCCTTCTATAATTCCAGCCACATGGGGAACCCTTTGGACTCAACTGTGCCCGTGTTTGTTTGCGGCGACCTGGTGGAGGCGCCGGAGACCTGGCAGTCAGTAGTTGGCCAATCAGGCTATTCGGTGTCGGCATTGCCATCGCCTGTGGAACCCCCCGAGGGCTTCGACCCCAACGAATTCATGGTCAATATAGGGTTGGCTTTCAAGGAACTCCTATCAGAAAAGGAAGAGGCTAACTTTTCACTGGTGAATTTCAATGCCCTGCCAGAGAGCTACTTGCCCGAGCACTTCTCTATATTACGAGTCATTGCCCCTGTCGGTATTGTCATTGGTATCGGCCTGATTATCTTGGGCGTAATTCTTATCCAGGGCAATCGCTCCGAAATCGAGGCACTGCGTTCCCAGTTGACAGCAACTCAGAGCAGCGTCGCCCAATTGCAAAAAGAAACAACAACATTGAGAACGCAGATTAAGCCGATAGAAACCATCGCCAATGAGCTCAATGGCAAAGTTGTCGCTATGGAACAAGGGCGTGCACAGATTGCCATGGATTTGAGTGAAATTGATAGGCTTGCCGGAGAGAAGATAACCTTGAGTAATGTTAGTCATGCAGGCAGCTCGGTAATAGTGAACGGTGTGGCTTCAGATGAAGATGCCGTTTTCAGGTACGCCGACGATTTGAGAAGAAGCGGTAGATTCTCGGATGTTTGGATTGCCTCCATCACCGAGAGTGGGAGCGGGTTTGCATTTGCGTTCTCTTTAACAGAATAAAGTTACTCACAGAAGGCACGAAATCCTAAATCCCAAGCCCTGAGGGGGTAACTCTAAATCCTCAACACCAAGACCAAATACTTTTGACAAGCTCAGGACAGACCTAAACAATATAGAAATTTAAAAATCAAAGGGTAAAAGTCAAAATGACAATTCAAAACGTAAAACTTTTGACCTTTGCTCTGTCATTTTGCACTTTTATTTTTACATTTTGCATTTTGAAAGGGTTTGTAGTGAAGCGGCTTCAGGATTTGGGGGAAAGAGGATGGTGAGACTCGTACCATATTCCTATTACTAATGGTATATTGACAGTAAGGAACCTACACTATATTATAGAATAAATATACTCGAATATATTATATAATGCGCGGAGGTGAGATTTTTCGCCCCGATTTGTCGGGGCTCAGAATGAGAGAAAAGAAAGGGTGCTAAAGCCAGGGCGGGAATCCCGATAAATCGGGACTTCCTTCATAAGTCCAAGGCGAAGGGGCCCGGGATAGCAGGAGGTGAAAGCTTAGAATAGCAAGAAGTGAAAGCTGGCAATGACATTCTACCCCGTCATTACTTCGTCCCGAGATTCCTCGGAATAAGCTCCGCAATCTCGTGGAGGGGGTAGGGGGTTGCCACGCTTCAATTGCGATGACAAGGGAAAAATAAAATATGGATATTTTTTCATTGCTTCGAACAGCTAACTCAAGGCGGGCGAGCGATTTGCATCTGGTTGCCGACAGCCCGGCAACGTTCCGTATCGACGGCTCTCTGGAACAAGCAAACGGTGTAGCTCCACTAAGCGCTGAGGATATAAACGAAGCTTTTCTCCAGATAACCACGCCTGAGGAGAGAGAAGAATTCCACCGCCATCTGGAGCTTGATTTTGGCTATAGCTTACCCGATGTTGGTCGTCTGCGATGCAATGCCGCTCAGCAGCGCGGGGCTATCAGCCTTGCCGTGCGCCTGCTGCCGCCAAAAATCCCCACCATAGAAGAACTGGAACTGCCCGAGATATGTAAGGAGCTTGCTTTGAAGCCGAGAGGACTGGTAGTGGTTACCGGACCTACCGGCAGCGGTAAAAGCACCACCCTGGCAGCCATGATTCAGTACTTGAATACTCATGAGAGTCGCCATGTGGTTACCATTGAAGACCCCATAGAATATGTTTACTCCGCCATTAAATGTGCTGTGACCCAGCGTCAGTTGGGCACTGATACCCTATCATTTGCTAATGCTCTAAAGCATATCTTGAGGCAGGACCCTGATGTGATTCTGGTCGGGGAGATGAGAGACCCGGAGACTGCGGATGCCGTCCTTACCGTAGCTGAGACCGGGCACTTCATATTAACTACCGGTCATGCCCCCAGTGCTACTCAGGCAATGGAGAGAATAGTAGACCTGTTCCCACCTCATCAGCGCCACCTGGCGCAGACGCGGCTGGCTTCTCTGCTTATTGCTGCTTTGTGTCAGGTGCTTGTGCCCCGGGCTAACGGCTCGGGAAGGACGGCCGCCGTGGAAATTATGCTCGGCAACCCGGCGGTGAAGAGCCTCATTCGCGAGGGTAAACTCTACCAGCTACCCAATGTAATCCGTACCCACCGGGAAATGGGCATGATTTCGCTTGACGAGGCCCTGGTCGGTCTCTATCTTAAGGGAACCATCAGTGGCAAAACCGTGCTTGATTTCTGCAACGACCGCTCTGAAGTGGAAAAACTCATCGGCAAGGTAAAATTATAGTCAAGCACATAACACGACCTCGCTTCACTCCGCCGCAGCCAAAAAACAATCAGCCGTCAGCTTCCAGCCCGGATATTGACTAGCAATCCCATCCCTCCACCGAGATTTGCGGAGCTTGTTCCGAGCCCCGACAAGTCGGGGCGAGGAATCTCGGGACTCGCAATGACAAGCCCAGCCTATAGCTTTTCCCAGCTATCTTTATCTATTCCTGCCTGCTTAAGAATCCTCGAGAGTAATTCCCCTCCGACGTCTCTTCGGTGCGGATTGGGAAGTCGCAAGCGAATCGTGCCTTTGAACATAAATTGGTGTTTCCCACCAGAATAGGGACCTTCAAAACCTAGGATTTGTAAATATGTGATTAGCTCAGCTCTTTTTATAGGTCCAAGGCGGGGCACTAAACCGCTTCCTCTACTACCAATTTAATTCCGTCAACAATTGGCAACGGGAGATGGCGAGATATGCCAAGCATAATCCACTCCTCCAGTACTTCTTTCAGTTCGCTGCGGCATGTTTCCAAGTCCTCAGCATTGGCATAAACACCATCAAACCCGGGGATATACCCGTAAAATGTATTGTCATCACTGAGGATTTCATATTTTGCCTTCCTCATGGCTGCTTCGATATATTCTGTTAGCATGACTCTCCTCTGTGCCAATTGTAATATAAGCCGGTGAACACTGTCAAAAGAAACTGTTCCAAGTCCTTCCGTTCTGTCATTCTGAGCGAAGCGAAGAATCTCCCTCCCCGCAATGACAAAATGACTGCTGACTACTGTCTACTGACTACTTAAAAATAAAAAGCCTACCGGCGGAGCTGGTAGTAACCGACTCCGCCGGTAGGTAATTCCGGATCAGTTGTCTAGTGTCTTCCTTGTGACGCTCTGACCGACTTACCTGATCCACTTGCCATGAGCTCCGTTCACCCCGGGGGTGCCCTCTTCAAACGTGATTCCATCCCAGCCGTCGCCGGTCAAAACCCAGCCATAGCCATCGGTGCCATGGTCGAAAGTGTAGGAGCCAGTAAGGTTTCCTGCCAGGAAGCCACTAAGCTCGGCTGAGTCAGCGGGCCAGTCCTCGTTCTCAGCATAGTAAGCCATCGCTGCCGTTTTCACATTCTCCACTTCGCTGTTGGCTGCGCTCAGTTTCCCCGTAACCATAAAGGCACCAAGATTGGGGATAACCACGGCAGCGATAATGCCCAGAATGGCCACCACGATGAGCAACTCGATTAGGGTGAAACCCCTCTCTCCACGGTGTGTCTTTTTCATAAGACTTTTCATTTCTTTGTTTTTTCCTCCTTTTTTATTTTTTTGGAGCTTAGCTCCGGTAATCTGTTTTGCAGACATGTTATCTCATAACTCGCTTTCACCTCCCCTTCCCAGTTTTCTGGATTTGTCTCCAGTAATTCATCGTATATTTATAGTATAGTGTGTCCTCGTAGCCGTCAATCACCCATTGGTAATAGGAAAATAGTATTAGAGTATTAGCCCCGCCATATGAGTGTGTCATTGCGAGCCCCGACTTGTCGGTGCGTGGCAATCTCATTGGCTAAATCCTAAACTCCAAACAAACCCAAATGTCAAAATCCAAATTACAATTGAAATCCAAATGCTTAAATGCCAAAACTGCCTCTTTCCTTAAATCTCCCCCTTAAAGTAAGGGGGGATAAAGGGGGTTATTTCGATAATTTCATAACTCCCCTCGCCTCTCTTATCCTTCGACTTCGCTCAGGACAAGTCTTAAGAGGGGAATTTTTGGAAAAATTGATGAAATCAGGTTGCTCAGGTGGCAAAACCATTTAGTCCTTTGGATTTTGATATTGTTCAGGATTTGAATCGTGAAGGAAGTCCCGATTTATCGGGATTCACGCCTCGAAATTAAAAATGTAAAGTGCAAAATGACAGAGCAAAGGTCAAAAGTTTTGTCCCGATAGAATCGGGAAGTTGTCATTTGTTATTGTCCGGGATTTGATAATGTCATTGCGAGCCCCGACAAGTCGGGGCGTGGCAATCTCCAGCCTCGCCAGCCCCACCAGGATTGCTTCGGCACTGTCATGCCTCGCAATGACAGAGGGGGTACACTGAGATTGCGGAGCTTGTTCCGAGTGAAACGAGGAATCTCGGGACCCGCAATGACAGGAGAGGTGTCATTGCCCCAAAGAATCCAAATGCCTAAATGCCAAAACTACTTCTTTTTGCCATTGGGATTTTGAGCTTTATTTGGCATTTGGGCTTTGTCATTTGTTATTGTTTTGGGATTCAGGATTTTCCTGCGTAGACGGCTCCAGTTGCTCGACCTCAAAGACCTTAATTCCCTGACGTTTGGCAAACTGCCTGGCTTCCTTGGTAAGTCCGGGAACGGCAACAAATACCTTGTCCAGAATACCGGCATCATAAGCCTTGTCGTCGAAGTCAAATACCTTATTCAGCCCCATCGGCTTCTCATCCACTTCGATGCCAATAGCAACACGATGAGTAATGATGCCCTCGTCCCTGATAGCCAGTATGTCCATGTTATGGGCAGCGCCAGACCGGCCTTTGACCTCAGCATCTTCCTTTATTATGTAGCCCTGTTTCTTCAGGTATTGTATGAGCTGTGATTTGGACTTAAATTCAAAGGGCTGCTTAACTACTTCCCGGCCCGGCTGGGGGCTGGCAGCCAGCACTATCTCCAGGTCCTTGGGTTCAACCACATTTATCCCCTGGTAGCTGGCAAATTTCTCCGCCTCTTCGCCTAACCCGGGGATGATAATCATTATCTTATCGTGAATGCCGCTGTCGAAGGCTTTGACATCAAAATCCAGTATCCTGTCCAGTCCTATCTTATCCCTGGCAATCTCAACCCCGATAGCGATATCATAGGTAACGACGCCGTCGTCCCTGGTAGCTAATATATCTATGGAATGTTCTGCCCCCGACCTTCCCTTCACCCTGGCATTTTCCTTTACTTCGTAGCCATGCTGCCTCAAGAATTCAACTAACCGTGCTTTAGGCCGAAGTTCAAATTCCAGCCGGTTTCTCTTCGATTCATCAAAGCTATACGAGTAGACAATTACCTCGCTAATCTCATCCTCAGTGGCAAGCGAGGAACATTTCAGACAGCGCCACTTTATCGACGGCACATTAAATATCTCGCTGCAATCACGGCATTTGTATAGCACTCCCTGGCTCTGGTAGTCGTCGCCCAGAGTCCGCAGCTCCATTTTACACCTGGGGCATACATATCTACCCTTGGCTGCAAATTCGTCTTCAACGCCGACATACTTGCAGGCAAAGTGCTCGAGGATTCGGCCCCGGACAATATCTCCTGAGCCGCATTTAGGGCAGTGGATGCTTGGTCTTAAATTTATTGACTGGCACCGGCGACAACGGAGGAGCCTATCGAAGAAACTCTTTTTCAATATACCCTTAGCAGCCAGGGATTCCATAATTGCTACTGCTTCCTTGCCCTTGACCTTTAGTGTTCCCTCAACGACTGGATAGACGAAGCCCAGCTCAGTTGCGAAATCAAACTGGGGTTTAATATCAACAATCCTCCCCGCCAATATTTCAGCCACCAATTTCATTGCTAGCTCATTATCCACCATGCCGCTTACGGCTTGGGGAGCTTCTGTTGTTTCTACCGCTTTATCAACTTCTGCCATACCTTACCTCCGTTCATATAGTTAGAAAAGTATAATTTGCAATATTGCGGAAGTCAATGAGAGAAAAGTACTACCTTTGTGAGATTTTCGCTCTTCCTGTCACTCTGAGTCCTTTCCCTTTTGTCATTGCGAGCCCCGACTTGTCGGGGCGTGGCAACCTCATTGGCTAAATTCCAAATACCAAGGTCGCTTCGCTATGAGTCCTAAACAAAGTCAAATATAAAAATGCAAAAAGCAAAGTGACAGAGCAAAATTTTAAAATAGCTAACTGAGAATACCTGAAGCCTTATCTTTGAACTTTGATCTGTAATTTTTACTTTTTATCTTTGATTTTTGGATTTCTACGGGGCTAATTTACTGCCGAGGGAGGGACTCGAACCCACACTCCCTTGCAGGAAGCGGATTTTAAGTCCGCCGCGTCTACCATTCCGCCACCTCGGCACCTTTTTCATTGTAAGCTGCGCGGAGGTCAAAGTCAAAAGCAGCATTTTATATACCACCTCTTTTTGGCGGGGAATTTTCAAAATGCAAAAAAAGTGCAAAATGACAGAGCAAAGGTTAAAAGTTTTGTCCCGATAGAATCGGGGAGTTGTCATTTTGATTTTTGACCTTTGGTTTTTGAATTATTGTTTAGAATTTAAATTGCGAAGGAAGTCCCGATTTATCGGGATTTACACCTCAAAACGCACCCAATGCCCCCCACTTAAGATAAGAGGGGTAAGGGGGAGTTATGAATGAAAAATATGTTCATAACCCTCTTTATCCCCCTTACCTTAAGGGGGATATTTAAACTGCTCTTCCCCTTCAGGGTTCGACAATCACGTAGAGTTGCCAATTCATGGATAGCTATACGGAGTGGTAGGCTGCCATGTTCAGTATGAGAAGGCGGCGGGCGGATTCGAACCGCCGCATGGGGGTTTTGCAGACCCCTGCCTTAACCTCTTGGCTACACCGCCGCAACTACCAAATTTACTGGAGCGGAAGACGGGATTCGAACCCGCGACCTCTTCCTTGGCAAGGAAGCATTCTACCGCTGAACTACTTCCGCTCTGAACAAATTCTACCGACTTTTTTTAGTCCCTGCAAGCTAATCTTGGTGCCGAGGGGGAGATTTGAACTCCCACGGGCTTTCGCCCACCACCCCCTCAAGATGGCGTGTCTACCTATTCCACCACCCCGGCCTGGCAGGGGCGGCAGGATTCGAACCCGCGACCTGCGGTTTTGGAGACCGCTGCTCTAGCCAAACTGAGCTACACCCCTGAAGCTAAACTTTAGTTTTGCCCAATGTTATGTCTACTGCTGGCACTACTTTTCCAGCACCATCCACCATGAGAGGTAACCCTCACCCCATAACGCCGTAGAACTTGATTGCCTACCTTATTATTATATGGGAATTATTATATGGGAGTAAACATCCCTTGTAAAGGCTGCGCACGGTGAGATTGCTTGGTAATTTCTATTTGTCATTCCGAGCCCTTTCCCTTTTGTCATTGCGAGCCCCGACTTGTCGGGGCGTGGCAATCTCATTGCCCCCACCGAGATTGCGGAGCTTGCTCCGAGTGAAACGAGGAATCTCAGGGCGCGGCAATCTCATAATTCATCATACAGATCACGCCATTCTCTGTTTGTACTATTAATCAACTAGACCTTCTTCTGTCTTGAACCAGCCTTTATCTGCTTCTCCCTTAAAATGGCACTTTCTATGTCCTCAAAGACCTCATAATATACCAGTTTGACAATGTTGTATTTCTTGGTGAATCCATCAGCCAGCTTTGCCTTGTGCTCGTAGACTCTCCTTATTAAATCACCGGTCACGCCCACGTAAAGCACGGTGTTCCTGTCGTTGGTCATTATGTAAATATAATACTGCTTGCTCACCACCACCATTGTACCAAAGATTGCTTCGGCACTATCGTGCCTCGCAATGACAGGAGGAGGGTGTGCCTCGCAATGACAGGGGGAGAGTGTGCCTTGCGATGACAAAAAAAGATGTGTCACTAAGATATTAAACGGGCACAAACCCTTGACAGGGTCGGGGGGCGATATGGTACACTTGAGTTTCGGAAAATCTAAATCATTACCTCCGACTTTTTAGCAAATGGGGATGAAATTTCGGGAAAGAATCTCGAAAACCTTGACAGGCGTGTGGGTGGGTGATATACTGGCACTTGCGAGCTTGAAACTAAGCTCTTACAAAATGACCAGCAGCGCCCAAAATCGGAAAAATCAGCATGTAACATATACTTACATATACTTGCTTAACAGGTTCTTAACATAAATAGCATATTATAAAGATAAATAAAAAGAGGAAAGGAGGTGATGAGGCGCGTTTTACGAGAGGAAGTTTTAAGATAGGAGAACCAAATTATAAATGAAAGGAGGGATGTGTATGATTTGATGACGGAAAAAAGATGTGATATAGTTTTGAAAATTTTTGAAAGGAGGAAAAACAATGAAAAATAAAATACTTTTTATCTCATTAGCAGTAGTGCTGCTTCTTAGCGTGGGCCTCATCGGCTGCACCGGCGACGGCACCCCTGAGGGGCCACCAACAGACAAAATCTACGCTTTTGCACCAAGATCCCTCACAGGCTCTCTTGAGACCATCGGAGACTTTGCATTCGGCCCGGTGATGGACTACTGGCAGGATAAAGTCAATACGGCCGGT
>Ga0307429_1000954_pt1 | contig 14738 bp, 12 predicted proteins | sample SalMarWE160230MG_FD_202151 | JGI IMG/M metagenome (GOLD analysis project Ga0307429, IMG submission 202151) | Salt marsh sediment microbial communities from the Plum Island Ecosystem LTER, Massachusetts, United States - WE1603-230 | ecosystem: Environmental > Aquatic > Marine > Intertidal zone >...
GATAATCGATTTCTGCAAGGAGCGTCTGGCAAGCTACAAGAAACCGAAATCGGTAGAGTTCTGGGATAGCTTGCCCATGACCGGCAGCGGCAAAATAATGAAAAACGAAATAAGAGATAGATATTGGCAAGGTTACGAGAAAAAGGTCCACTAGCCTTACAGGGTTAACCCAACAATCCCAACCCCAGCATCAGGTATACTGCTCTAACAAGTCGTTTCCGTGCGTCTTCACCATTACATCCCGGGAAAACTGACTATGCAAGAGACACCGGTGAGGTGTAAACTTCAGAGAAAGGAAAATAGCCCACTTTTATGGCAGAAGAGACCTGGCAGCACTATAAAGAAAAGAAACACTCCAGGCCGGCACCGCTAAAAGGCATCAGGGTACTTGAGGTATGCACCCTCATTCTGGGTCCGGCGGGACCGGGTTTCGCCGCCGAGATGGGTGCCGAAGTTATCAAATGTGAAATCCCCCCCATGGGTGACACCTGCCGTGACCTTACCCCCTTCGGCTATTTCTTCCGGGAGCAAGGGATTTCCTTCGTCCACATGAACACCAATAAATACTGGCTGGGCCTGGATTTGCACAAACCGGAAGCCCAGGAGGTGTTCAAAGAACTGGCGGCGGCTGCCGACATTATCGAAGACAACTTAAGACCGGCAGTTATGGAAAACTGGAACATCGGCTACCGCCAGATAAAGGAAATTAATCCCGGCATTATCTATATCTCCAAGAATGGCTTTGGCCAGTGGGGGCAATACGCCGAGGAGAACCGCCCCTCCAACGACGGCGCCTCGCAGGGATTTTCGGGCTATTCCCGGCTCTCCAGCTTCCCCAGCCAGCCGCCCCTAAAGAGCCGCCTCTATATCTGCGATAACTACGGGGCGCTGATGGGGGAACTGGCTATACTGGCCGCCCTCCACTACCGGCAGCGAACCGGCAAGGGACAGTTTATCGAGCTGTCACAGACCGAAGCCATCATGCGGGCGATGACCTGGGTCTGGCCCTACCAGCAAATCACCGGCAAGGTAGCCATGCCCGCCGGCAACCGGGATGTATCCGTATGTCCCGCCGATACCTTCCGCTGCACCGACGATAACTTCGTCGCCATCGCCGCGCCGGCGCCGGAGGAGTTCAGGGGCTTATGCACCGCCATGGGCAGACCGGAGCTGGCTGATGACCCCAGGTTCAAAGACCACCTTACCCGGCTTAAGGAAGATAACGCCGCTGAAATTCTAAAAATCATCGCCGCCTGGGCAAGGACCAAGACCCCGGAAGAGATTGAAAAACTGGCAAAAAAGCACGGCTTCGCCGCCTCCCATATCTGGAACACCAGGGAAATCGTCGAAGATAAGCACTTCCGGGCAAGAGGCTTTATGACCGAGGTAGATGACCCCATACTCGGCAGGTATTTTGACCACGAGTTCCCGGTAATGATGTCCAAAACACCACCCAAAATTAAGTGGGGCTGCCGGGCGGTAGGCTTCGATAACGAATATATACTGAAACATACCCTGGGCAAGAGCGAGGACGATATCGAGAAGCTGTATGATTGCAGCGCCCTGGGTAAATGGGCGGATGTGCCCACCCGCCGACCCCCCTCCACCTGGGACGGCAAGGCAGGACTGCGCGAGGTATAAGGGAAGGAAAGATGGAGCAACGCTGGCCGGACTGGATAAGGGAAAGGGATGACCCCCGCATCGCCCACACCAAACCCGAAGCCCTGGACGATATAACCGTGCTCGACCTGAGCTATAAGAACTTCGCCGGGTGCTACTGCTCCTCAATGCTGTCCGAATTCGGCGCCAAAGTCATTAGAATAGAACCGCCCCAGGGTGATTTCATCAGAAGCTGCACCCCCTACGGCCTGCTCTATAAAGGGGAAGGGCTCAACTACTTAAGCGAGGGCAGAAACAAGCACCACATTACCCTTAACCTGGAAAAGCCGGAGGGCAGAGAGATACTTAAATCCCTGGCAAAGCAGGCTGATGTGCTTATAGAGACCTTCAGCCCCAGCGTCATGGACGGGTGGGGCATTGGCTATGAGCAGCTAAAGGAGCTTAATCCCGGTCTTATATTCGCCTCTATAACCGCCCACGGGCAGTTCGGGCCGCTAAAGCAAAACCCGATGCCGGACTACGATAACATTACCCAGGCCAGGTCAGCAATACAATCGGCTACGGGCGAAGTCCTGCCCAAAGGCAAGAGCTACGACGAATGCCCCTGGGCGGTGCCCACCAAAGCCGGACCCTGGATAGGCTGGGCACAACCGGGAACCTTTATGGCGGTGGGCATCCTGGCGGCTCTGTACTGGAGAGGGATAAGCGGGGAAGGTCAGGCGCTGGATGTGGCGACAACCGAGTCCTACGCCCGTTTCGACGACTATGCGGCATTGTGGTACCAGGAAACGGGCATCGTTAACGAGCGTTTCGGCAATCTGGATACCGCCTGCTGGCTATACTGCTTTGCCCCAACCAAGGACGGCGCCGTTTTCCTGGGCGGCTTGAGGCTGGAGATGTGGCAGGCGTTTGCCGACATGGTGGGAAAATGGGATGAGTGGGGAGCCGCCAGCTGGACGACCCTACAGACCTTCATGCGCGAAGAAGAGCAGCTCAAATGGGCGCCGCTGATATTTGCCGAAACACGCAAATACACCAGCGAGGAACTGGTCAGGATGTCGGTAGAATACGCCCAGAAAGGACGGCTGGCTCCCATCACCGCAGTGGTAGCGCCGGTCTGTTCCCCCGATGAGCCGATGAAAGACGCCAACTGGTTAGACAGGGGAATATTCACCCCGGTCAAAGACCCCGTCTACGGAGAGGTTATTGTCGCTCAGGCGCAACAAAAAATGAGCGAAACGCCCATACGGACCAGGTGGGTGTGCCAGCCGGTAGGTCATGACAACGAGCAAATCTATTCAGAGTATCTGAAATTCAACCCGGCAAAGCTGGCTCAACTGAAAAAAACGGGGGTAATTTAAGCGGATTTCCGCACCGGAGCCCGTCAAGGCCAGAGAGCCTTAGCCACGTCATCCAGCCCCAGCTCCAGCAGTTTCTTTTTGCTCGGCTTGGCTGTCTTTAAATCCCAGTCCATGGCGGCAAGGTACTCGGAATCCAGGGTCTCCTCGTCAACGGTTATACCGGCCAGAGGGCCCTTCTTCGGGGGCGGATAGCCGTAAACCCGGCCGGGAACCTTGAACTTCAGCGGGTTCAAGCCCTCGCGGATGTTAAAAGCCTGCCGCATGTTGGCGATTCTCTCCCCGGTCTTAAACAGCTCGTCAACGTCAAAGTCCCAGCCGGAAACGGCGTTCATAAACTCAATAAAAGAATTAACATGGGGCAGAGCCCAGTACAGGAAAAGGCAGGTGCCGGTGCAGCTCACCACATGGCTGAAGTCGCTGCCCAGCTTGTGGGCTTCACCCCGCCCGGCAAAGGACTTTTCATCATACTCGGGGATGGGCAGCCCCTCGACAGGCATTCCCGGCCCCTGGGTATGGCGGGCGGGGGTGGCGTCCAGGCGGTAGCTATTCGCCCAGTGATAGCCCAACTTGGGGTCATGGGCCGGAATCTCCTGCCCCTGAATATGCATGGCATATTGACCGGCGTCCTTACCGATTCTCTCAGCGGCTATCTTCACCCCCTCGGCTAAAACATCACCAAAACCCTCTCTATTAACCATCTTTTCGGTCATCGCCACTATAGACCTGTGATTGCCCCAGGTCATCTCAATGCCGTCGGTGTCAGCCTTGGTGATAAGCCCCCTCTCGTAACATTCAATGGTGAAGGCCATAATAGCCCCGGCCGAGATAGTATCAACCCCGGCGCGGTTGCAGATATCGTTCAGCTTGATTATCGATTCCACGTTGCTGTTAAGGCAGCTGGCGCCGAACATGCCCAGCGTTTCGTACTCGGGTTTATGGGCGCCGGCTTCGTATTTATATTCCCCCGTCCCCGCCTTCATGTGCCCCCCGCAACCGATAGGACAGCGGTAACAGGCGTATCGCTTCGCCTGGCGCTCTAATACCGGCCCGGCGGCAATGTCCTTGTAATCGAGGAAGTCAATAGTGGCCGTGCCCGACCAGTTCTTGGTCGGGGTATCGCCGCTTTCGGCGCAGGGAATAAAGATAGCCGGCGTGCCCTCATCCCTCATCATCTCAAAATGACCGGTAAGCTCACCCAGGTATTTCTTTCTCAGCGCTTTAGCCTTGGCTTCATCGGCCATAGGAACCTTAATATTGCCCTTCACCGCTATCGCCTTAAGCCTCTTCGCACCCATCACCGCCCCCAGCCCGGAACGGGCGGCCGCCCGACCCTTCTTGCTCATCACAGCAGCGATGCGGGCTACCTTCTCCCCAGCCGGTCCGATACAGGCAACCTCCACACCCTTGCCCAATTCGGCTTTAAGTATATCTTCGGTCTGGAAGGTATCCTTCCCCCACAGGTGGGCGGCGTCTCTCAGCTCGGCTTTGCCGTTATTGATAAATAGATAGACCGGCTTATCCGCTATGCCGGTAAAGAAGATGGCGTCGTAGCCGGCAAACTTCAGGTAAGGGCCAAAATTACCGCCGGAGTTGGCGTCACCCCACCCCCCGGTGAGCGGTGATTTGCCTACCAAAACATATCTTGAAGCCGAAAGCGAGGGGGTGCCGGTAAGCATGCCGGTGGTAAAACCAAGGATGTTATCCGGCCCCAGCGGGTCAACACCGGCTTTCTGCCGGCTGAAGAGGATTCTGGCACCGAGCCCGTAGCCGCCGATAAACTGGCGCCCCAGCTCCTCGCCGAGAGCCTCCTCTTGGAGCTTATTCTTGGAAAGGTCTACCCACAGCATCTTACCTATAAAACCTCTCGCCATTATTCGCCTCCTTGATTTAGTTGACAAATACCAAGGCTATTTTAGACTCACCGCCGCCGATGGTCAAACCCAATGTTGCATTTATTAAAAATTAGCTTTACTATTTGGTAAAACCATTCAAGTAATTCCCAGGCGCTTGTGAAAGGAGCCAAAATGTTACTTGCCGATAGAGTAGCCGTTATCACCGGGGGTGCCAAAGGCATCGGCCGGGCTATTGCCCTCAAATTCGCCGGGGAAGGCTGCACTGTGGCTATCGCCGATATCAATATAAAGGCGGCCAAGCAAACCCTGGCTGAGGTGACCCAAAGAGGCGGCAAGGGAGTAGCCCTGCCCTGCGATGTTACCAGCCGCCAGCAGGTCCGCGATACGGTGGACAAGGTCATTGCCAAGTTCGGCAAGATTGATATCCTGGTCAATAACGCCGGCGGTATGCCCTCGGCGCCACCCCCCCTCGAGGATATCACCGAAGAGGACTGGGACAAGTTTCAAACCCTCAATCTCAAGAGCGTTTTTCTATTCAGCCAGGCGGTGGTACCCCACATGAAAAAAAGAAAATACGGCAAGATTATCAACCTTTCCTCGGTAGGCGCCGTTAATCCCCCCGCCCACGCCATCCACTACAACACCGCCAAAGCCGGGGTGCTGGGTTTCACCCTCGACCTGGCTCACGCCGTGGCTCCATTTAACATCTGCGTCAACGCCCTGCTGCCCGGCCCCATCCAGACCGATTTTTTCGACCCGCTGATAGGCCCAATGAGCGATAAAGAAAAGGATGCTTTTTTCAAAGAACTGGGCGAAAAGGATATACCCCTGCAGCGGGTGGGCACCCCGGAGGATGTCGCCGGGACTGCTCTGTTCCTGGCTTCGGAGCTGGCTGCATACGTCACCGGTGAAGCCCTTAAAGTCTCCGGAGGCTCCCCCTTGAGACCCTTTCAAACCACCATCCAGAAGACACTGAAGAAGAACTAATAGGTAGCTTCTATTCCCCTTTTTCCTCTTTGCGGGGATAAGACAGCATCACGTAGCCCCCCCGGGGGGCAAAAAACTCGCTGATAAACCTCCGGGCCGCCGCCAGGGCAGCCTCGTAAAAGGGGGTTAACACCGGGGCACGCCCCGGCGGATATGCCCATAATGCCCCTGCCGTCAAAGTTCTGTCAAGCCGAAGGGGCTTGGCCCGTAGTACGGCAAAAGCCTCGGTACTCGTACCTTACAACTAGGACTATGGTCATCGGACTAAATAATGCCCCTACCCATACCTTTGGGTGATGTCAAATTCGCCATAAGGCGAACATAATTGACACGGCTTGGACATAGTTACAGAGATAATCTGAGAGGTGATGCAACTATGACAGTGAACATGAGAGGAAAAACCTACTATAGAACCGCCGAGGTATGTTCCATGGCCGGCATAAGCCGGTCGACGCTATTCCGATGGTTAAGGAAAGGTATCCTCGAAGACGTGTCCCACCGGGACAGGCGGGGCTGGAGGTTGTTCACTGACCGAGATGTCTTTCGCATCACAGACGAATCTAACAGGGTCAAGTGAGGGGATAAGGTAGCTAGATGAAACAAGACGAAATCAAGCAATGGGCCAAGTCCGAGGATGAACTCCAGTCCGAGAGGAACAAGCTGCAATCGGTAGTAGATGCCCTGGAATACGGCCTAACCATACAGGACAAGGACTACAACATTATTTATCAGAATAAATCGTCGCAGCTAGCTTCCGGCGGCAACCATGTTGGGGAGAAGTGCTACAAGGCCTACGCCCACAAAGAAGGGGTGTGCGAGGGCTGCCCGGTAGAACAGGCATTTAAGGACGGTAAATCCCACACCGTGGAGAGAGAGGGGATAACGCCTTCGGGGGAGGTCATATTCTGGGAGTATACGGCCAGCCCCATTAGGGACGTAAATGGAAATATTGTTTCCTGCCTTGAGATTGCCAGAGATATCACCGAGCGCAAAAAGGCGGAGCAGGCGCTGGCTGATGAAGCTACCCGCCGGCGCATACTTATCGACCAGTCCCGGGATGGGATAGTCATCCTCGATGAGAGCGGCAAGGTATATGATGCCAACCAGTGCTTCGCCGAGATGCTGGGCTATACCCCCGAGGAAGCCCGCGAACTCCACGTGTGGGACTGGGATACCCAGTGGAGCCGGGAGCAACTGCTCGAGATGATTCAGAATGTTGGCGAATCTGGAGACCACTTCGAAACTTACCACCGCCGCAAGGACGGCACAGCCATTGACGTTGAAATAAGCACCAATGGGGCCATTTGCGAGGGGCAGAAGCTGGTCTTCTGCGTATGCCGCGAAATTACCGAGCGCAAACAGATGGAGGAGGCACTTCAAGCCGAAAAGAACAAGCTACAGTCGGTAACCGACGCTATGGAATACTGCCTGACCATCCAGGATAGAGACTACAATATCATCTATCAGAATGAGCAATCGCTGAAGGCTTTCGGCAAGCACCCCGGGGAGAAATGCTACCGGGTTTATGAAGGCAGAGATGATATATGCGAAGGCTGCCCGGTAGAACAGGCGTTCAAAGACGGCAAGTCCCACATCTCGGATAGAAAAGTAGAAATGGCCTCAGGGGAAATTACTTTCTGGGAGAACACGGCCAATCCCATCAGGGGCGCCAAGGGAGAACTCGTCTCCTGCCTTGAGATTGCCAGAGATATCACCGAGCGCAAGCGGGTAGAGGAAGCCTTGCAGGGAAGCCAGGAAGCGCTGCGCAAAATGTTCGAGTCGGTCACCGAAGGCATATCAGTTATTGACCTAAACGGCATCATCACCGAGGTAAACCAGAGAACGGTGGAGATACACGGCTTCAGTTCCAAGGACGAAATATTAGGCAAAAACGCCTTTGACCTGGTCGCCCCCAAAGACCACAAGAGGATAGCCGGCAACATGCGCCAGGCGCTAAAACAGGGGACAATCAGCGGTGTGGAATACACCCTGCTCAAAGCAGACGGCACCAAGTTCCCCGCCGAGCTGAGCACCAGCGTGCTCAAAGATGCCGCGGGTAAGGTGATTGGCCACATCACCATCTCCAGAGACGTCACCAAGCGCAAGCAGATGGAAGAGCTGTTTGAGACGGTAACCAACAGCACACCGGTCGGCATCTACATCGTCCAGGACAAGAAATTCATACTGGTCAACCCCCACTTCCAGAAACTCACCGGCTACTCTGAAGAGGAATTGTCAGGCATTGATCCCCTGAGCCTAGTCCTCCCCAAAGACCGGGAGGCGGTCAGGAAAAAGGCGGTCAAGATGCTCAAAGGGGAACGCTCCTCCGCCTACCAGTTCCGGGTGATTCATAAAAGCGGCGATATCAGGTGGGTTATGGAGACGGTTACCTCCATCCGGTACCGTGGGAAACGAGCCACCCTGGGCAACTACATGGACATCACCGAGCGCCGGCAGACGGAAGAGAAAATCCAGCAGCAAAACGAATTCTTAAACAACATACTGGACTCCCTGACCCACCCCTTCTATGTCCTGGATGCCGATGATTACACCATAAAGATGGGCAATCTGGCCACCAAAGCGGGCAACCTGTTGGAAAACCCCACCTGCTACGCCCTCACCCACAAGACCGATAAACCCTGCCGGGGTGCTGACCATATATGCCCGCTGGAAGAAGTAAAAAGAACCAAAAAACCGGTAGTGGTGGAGCACATCCACTACGATGAAGACGACAATGCCAGAAACATTGAGGTCCACGGCTACCCTATCTTTGATAATGACGGAAACGTCGTCCAGATGATAGAGTACTCTCTGGACATCACCGAGCGCAAGCGGGCGGAAGAAGCGCTGCGGGAGAGTGAAGAATTTCGCTCCAGCCTGCTGGCCAACTCCCCCAACCCCATAGGCGTTATCAACCCCGATAGCTCATTAAAATACGTAAACCCGGCGCTGGAAAAGCTTACCGGTTTCTCGGCGGCGGAGCTTATAGGCAAGAAAGCCCCCTACCCCTACTGGACGCAAGACACCCTCAAGAAAACCACCATAGGCTTCAGGAAAGCCATGCGCCAGGGAGACCAGAGAGCCGAAGAGCTCTTCCAGAAGAAAAATGGTGAACGCTTCTGGGTCAAGATAACCTCAACGCCGGTGATGAACAACAGCGATTTCAAGTACCTGCTGACCAACTGGGTCGACATCACCAAGCGCAAGCAGGTAGAGGAAGCGCTAAGGCAGTCTGAAAAGAAATATAAAAACCTAGCCGAAGCCACCAGCGATTTGATATGGGAAGCCGACGAAAAAGGAACGTTCACCTTCGTCAGCCCCAGGATTAAGGATATTCTGGGGTACGAAGCCAGCGAAGTAGCCAACAAGATGAGGACACTTGACCTTATACCAAAAGCGGAAGCCCGGGATTGGCTTAAACGCTTCAAAGAAATCAATGCCAAGCGGGAGCCGTTCTCCAGTTTTGAAATTACCAATCTCCACAAAAATGGCAACTCCGTCTTATTTGAAATCAGCGGTATCCCCTCTTTTGACAGTGCCGGGAACTTCAAGGGATATGTCGGCATAAACAAGGACATCACCGAGCGCAAGCGGATGGAAGAACAGCTCATGCTCACCGACCGCCTGGCCTCCATCGGCGAACTCGCCTCCGGCATCGCCCACGAACTCAACAACCCGCTGACCAGTGTCATCGGCTTCTCGCAGCTACTACTGGAGGAAGACATCCCCGAAAATCTCAAAGAAGATTTAGGCACCATCTACAGTGAAGCCCAGCGTGCCTCAGCCATAGTCAAAAACCTGCTAACCTTCGCCCGCAAGCATGCCCCGATGAGGCAGACAAGCCAGGTCAATAACATACTGGAAGACGTGCTAAAACTGCGGGCTTACGAGCACAAAGTAAACAACATCGAGCTGGAAAAGAACTTCGCCCCCGAACTACCCGAAATCATGCTCGACTACTTCCAGATGCAGCAGGTATTCCTCAACCTCATCGTCAATGCCGAATCGGCCATGCTAGAAGCCAACGGTAAAGGCAAACTGGCCATCACCACCGGCAGAGTAAACAACACCATCAAGGTTTCTATCGCCGATAACGGCCCGGGAATTGCCAAAGAAAATCTCAGGCGCGTCTTCGACCCCTTCTTCACCACCAAAGAGGTAGGCAAAGGAACCGGCCTGGGCTTAAGCATATGCCACGGGATAGTAGCCGGCCACGGCGGCAAAATATACGCGGAAGGCGAAGTCAAACAGGGAGCTAAGTTTGTGGTAGAGCTACCCCTCAACGGTAACTCAACCTAGGGAGGTACAGTCATGGCAAAGGTTAACGGACACAAAAAAAGGAGCCTGGTAGTTGAAGATGAACCCACTATCGCCAGGATGTGCCTCAGGGCATTGGGGGCGGAAGGCTTCGAGGTAGATATAGCCGTCGACGGAAAAGCAGCCCAAGCCCGCCTGGGCGGGAACGGGGAAAGCTATGACCTGTGCCTCCTTGATATCAGAACGCCTGGGATGAACGGCATCGAACTCTACCATTATTTGAAAGAAATTGATTCCGAGATGACAGACCGGGTGATATTCACCACCGGAGACACAATCAACGACGAAATTAAAACCTTCCTGGACGAAGCCGGCCGGCCGTTTCTGCCCAAGCCGTTCACCCTTGACGAGCTAAGATCGGCTATAAAAGAAGCCATGGCTCTTTCTTCGCCGTAAAAGAATAGAAAGATGGATAAAAAAGAGAGAATACTAATTGTCGATGACGAGTCGGGAATCCGGAGGCTGCTCTACCACAAGCTCTCCAAAGCCGGCTACACCTGTGAAGAGGCGGAAAACGCCGAGCGGGCGACGGAGAAGATGGCGGCTAATCCTGCCGAGCTGATAATTCTCGATATCAAGATGCCGGGCAAATCAGGCATAGAGCTGCTGCCGGACTTAAAAGCTAAATACCCCCATACGGCGGTGATTATGGCCACGGCTATTACCGAGGCCAGCAACGCCATCAACTGCATGAAGGATGGAGCCGACGACTATCTCTGCAAGCCCTTCAATCTGGAAGAAGTCGTCCTCAGTGCCGAGAGGAGCCTGGAGAAAAGGAGACTGGAGCTCGAAATCAAGGCGTATCAGGAACGCCTCCAGCAAAAGGTAGACGAGCAGACGATGGAAATCCGCCGGCTCTTTCTGGGCGCCATCGAGGCGCTGGTATTCGCCCTGGAAGCCAAAGACAAGTATACGGCGGGGCACTCACGGCGGGTGACCAAGTTTGCCCTGGCCATCGCCAAAGAGCTCGGCCTGCCCAAGGACGAACTGGAAGACCTGCGCTGGGGAAGCCTGCTGCACGATGTGGGCAAGATTGCCGTCGACCAAGCCATTCAGAACAAGCCGACCAAACTTACCGCCGCCGAATACGAACATATTATGATTCACACCCAGATTGGGGCCGGTATCGTAAAACCGGTGGTCAACGATAGGGTCGTTAAGATGATTGAGCACCACCACGACCGTTACGACGGCACCGGACTCAATCAGACAATAGCCGGGGAAGATATACCTCTGGGAGCCCGGATTATGGCGGTAGCCGATGCCTTTGACGCCATGACCTCGGACCGTCCCTACCGCCCGGCACTGCCGGTGGAGGAAGCCCTGGGAGAAATCAAGCGGTGCACCGATACTCAGTTCGACCCGATGGTGGCCCGCGCCTTCATCAAGATAAGTAACTCTTTGCCAGTAATTAAGAACGGCCAGGCCAGCGCCAGAAAAGCCCTGAAGGCGAAAAAATAAGGTGACAAACCATGGTCCGCAAAAAAGCTAGTCTAAAAAAGAGCCCGGGCCAGGGCAAACTAAAAGCCAGCCCTAAAAAGGGCGAACAGAAGCAGAGCCCAAGCCAAGGCGGCCAGAACACCGGTCCCGAAGAGAAAAGGAAGATACTGATAGTTGACGATGAACCCAACGTCAGAAAGCTGCTGCGCACCGTGCTCAAGAAAAAATTCACCGTTCTGGAAGCCGAAGACGGAAGTCAGGCGGTAAACATGGCGTCTGCGGAAAAACCGGACCTTATCCTGATGGACATCATGATGCCCAAGATGGACGGATACACCAGCTGCTACGCGCTGAAAAGCGAACCGTCGACCAAATCAATTCCCGTCATCATGCTAACCGCCATAGACCTCAAACTCAATCTGCAACTCAGCAAGGAAATAGGCGCTGACGGTTATATCACCAAACCCTTCAATTCACGGGATTTACTCGATAACGTCGCCCACTTCCTGGCCCCCGCTTAGGTTTTACCCCCACCAACAAAAAAGGGCGAATCCTTCGCCCCAATCAACAAGCCAGCCTGATTAATCTCTATCTACCGGGCTTCTCCAGCTTATCCATCATTATCTTAGCCTGGGCGGCCGCCTCCTGAGCCCCCTCGATAATGCCCTGTGCCTTCTGGTGGGCGGCAGCGATAAGCTTATTCGAATCCTCAAGCGCCTTCCTAGCCATATCCCTGGCCTCGGAGGAAATCTGCTCGGCCATTCGTTTTGCCTCGGCCATAATCTCAGCCGCCTCCCACTCCGCTTGCCGCTTCTTATCGGACATCTGCTTGAGCGCCTCCGTCTCCCCCTTCTTCCTCGCCTTCTCTATAGCCTCGCTGGTCTCCCGGTCCACCCTCTGTTTAGCCTCCTCCACAATTTTACCCCACTTCTCCTCAGCCTCCTTCTTACCCACCTCCCGGGCGCTCTTAAGAATCATCTGGGCTTCCTTCTGCGCCGCCTGCCTAGCCTCCTTAATCTCCTTCTCCGCCTGCTTTTTCAACTCGGCCACGGCCTTGACCGATTCCTCGGCCTCCCGTTTAGCCTCATCGGTTAATTTAATGGCTTCCTGCTCGGCTTCCTTCCTCGCCTCGGCCATCATCCTGGCAGCCTCCGCCCCGGCCGTCTCTTTAGCTGTTTCCACTATATCGGTCGTCTTCTGCCGGGCCTGCTCCATAATGCGCTCCACCTCCGCCCGCCGCTCATCCTCAGCCTGCTTCCTCCCCTTCGCCTCAGCCTCGCTGGCCATCTGCGCCGCCAGTGCCTCGGCATCGGCAATAATGCCGGCCGCCTCCTTCTCCGCCTTCTTCTGGGCCACATCCTCGAACTCGGTTATAGCTTCCTCAGCCTTACTCCGCGACTCGGCGACCAACCGGGCTACCTCCTCCTCCGCCCTGACCTGGACCCCGCTGGTAATCTGTTCCGCCTCGCTTTTAGCCTCGGTGATAATCCGCTCCGCTTTCTCCCGGGCGCCGGCGATGATATAAACCGCCTCCTGCTCCGCTCCCTCTTTTATCTTTCTGAACTCGGCCTCAATAGCCTCGGTGAGCCTCTGCTTGTGTTCAGCAATAACACCATCGCCCCCCTCAACCCCTTGCCTTACCTTATTGCTCACTTCTTCCATAGCAATCACCTGCTTCCCCGGACCGGAACAGACGCCGCCGGTTTCACATCTTCGCAATCGAGTTTAGCCCTTATCGGCCCAATTGTCAATCAATTTTTCAAAAAATTTCGCCTACTTAAAGCCCACGGCGCAGAGCCAGCCCCGGCCGTCTTTAAGCCGGAAATGTACTTTAGAAAAGCCGGCAGCGGTAAGCATGGCCACCATATCAGCACCGGAGTAGAGCGGAAATTGCATCTTCTCCGCCATGACAGCGTATTTGGGGTGGTTATCCATCTCCCTGCTCCAGGCGGTGGTAACGGCCACCAGCCCGCCGTCCTTCAAAACCCGGTGCACTTCCTTCAACCCGGCCACCGGCTCCGGCCAGTAGTTAAAGGACTCAACGGTGCAGGCCCTGTCAAACGAAGCGTCCTCAAAAGGCAGATTGGCGATATCGCCTTTTTTTACGACCACCCGCCTGGCGCTCACGTCGGCGGCATTACGTTTCAGCGCCTGCTGCACCATGATATCCGAATAATCGACGCCGGCGATAAAGCCGCCGGTAGCAATCCTGACCATCTCCTTGATGGTCAGGCCGCCGCCGCAACCAATGTCCAGTATGCAACTATCCGGCTGGATATCCATCAGCTCAATCGTCCACCGGCTCAAGGGCTGATGTCGCCAGTTCATTAGGGGGCCCATCAAATGACCAAGCCAGCCGCTGGGCTTACGAAACTGGGCGCCAAACATTCTGGTTAACGGCATAAACTTATTCCTTTAGGAATTTTACAGATTATTAACCAACGGGGGCACTACCAAACAGGTTAACAAAATATCCGGATTAAGTAAAGAAAGAACAACCTTCAAAAAAGACAAAATTGAACTAAAAACCTATTGACATCGAGTCAAGAATAGTCTATCGTTTTAGTAATCAAGAAGGAGGTCAGCCGATGCAAGCCTACTGTGTGAAGTGCCGTGCCAAGAGAGAAATGAAAGATGCCAAAAGCATCACCATGAAAAACGGTAAGCCGGCAACCCAGGGTGTTTGCCCGGTCTGTGGGACCAAGATGTTCCGCATCGGGAAATAAGCAAACAAGCGTCAAGATTTTTTTAACCGGTAGCAGAACTAAATATCGGCTCTTGTGTCGGGGTAGTTGTGTATGTTGCCCCAGCTTGGTTATTTGTTGCCCACCTCATCAACCCATAGCCCAAGGTCGTGGTAGGGTGTGCTTTCATCCTCCTTATAAAGCCTAGAGCTTAAACCTTCTGTCACCACCCCTTTTTTAACGGTTCTTTACTTTCCCATACCCACCCACCCAAAAGGCTTTGCCTCTTAAGACTCTTCAACCCCACCCCCCCAGAGGGGAGAGATTAGCCTCTCCTTATCCCCCCACCCCGTTTTATATCTTTTCCCGCCACCTTTTTGAAGTATTGTTTTTCTTCCCATACCCACCCGCCCTCATAAGCTCCGCTTCTGGAACTTTCTTGCCCCTCCCCCCATAAAGGAGGGAAGCCAGTGTCT
>Ga0307429_1000955_pt1 | contig 14734 bp, 20 predicted proteins | sample SalMarWE160230MG_FD_202151 | JGI IMG/M metagenome (GOLD analysis project Ga0307429, IMG submission 202151) | Salt marsh sediment microbial communities from the Plum Island Ecosystem LTER, Massachusetts, United States - WE1603-230 | ecosystem: Environmental > Aquatic > Marine > Intertidal zone >...
AAGGGTAAAAATTACCCTAAAAGTGGGTGGAAATTACCCACAAAAAGGGTAAAAATTACCCAGTTAGGCACACCTAACAATCAAGGAGATAGTATAAAAAATAAGGATGTCAGGGGGGGCGAACATACGTCTAAAGAAACTCTTAAAGATAATAAAGAAACTCTTAAAGGGAAAAAAAGTGATTTACGCTTTGAAATTATAAGATACCTGAATAAAATTACCGGGGCACATTACAAGCCCAATACCCCGGATACGGTTAAGCACATAAAGGCCAGGCTAAAGGAAGGCTTTACTTTAGAGGATTTTAAATATGTCGTTGATGTTAAATGTGCTGAATGGAAAGGTAAATTTAATAAAGAGGGCAAAAATATGGAAGATTTTTTAAGACCGATAACCTTGTTCGGTACAAAATTTGAGAGTTACCTTAATCAGCCTAAACCCGATCCTTTGCAAAAATATTATAAAAAGGAATAGAAAAATGAGAAATATAAATGAAGGATCGATGCAAATTAAAAATGCTCACTTGGGGAATGTGATGCTAAAAAAATTAACAAGGGGAGAAGTTACCCTAGAAGAGTATCTCATAAAATGTGCTTACTGGGGAATGAAAACCTTAGACGATATGTATTATAAATCTTTACCTAGCAAACCCTTATGTGTCTTTGAATACGAGCAGTTACCTTATTCTAAAAGAAAGAAATTAACCCAGGAATATTTTACAGATCATCCTGGAATATCAAGATATTATGAAGAGAAGAACAAAGTTATCAGAGAAAATAAGGAGAGTCTATTGAGATTAAAATGTTTAAAAAAAGATATACCGGAGAGTGATCTAAAAAGTCACGAGAAAATAGATAAGGCAATAATGGATTTTAAAATAAAAATGGGGGGCTAATAAAATTAAAAGGCCCTTCTGCAAGGTAGAGTCAGGTGTTTTCCCAAAACCCGGACTTTGGCCCCTGCTCAAGTACCTAAACAGAAGGGCCTTTTAAAGAAAGGAGATAAAAGTTAATGAGTATAAATCTTACTAATATAAGAATCAAAGCTGAAAAGGAAAAAATAATCAAGATGTATAAAGATAATATCCCAATATTGGATATTGCCAAAAAGTATGGAGTAGTCTCAACTTCTCTTTGGCGACATTTAAAAAAGTGGGGTGTGCCAATAAAACGCAAACCACGTGAGCCACACCATTATAGGGATAGAAAAATTAAGAGAGTTAAGCGAATTTTTAGCCTGGAACTGTTGGCTAAAATGAAGGAGAATACTAGGATAAACGATAAGCATATAAAATTTTATGGAATAGTTGAAACCGAAAAAGATAAGTTTATGGTCCGGAATATATTAAAAAAATCGAAGGCGGTTGCAAATGAATAAAAATTTGGAGGAATTAAAAAAAGTGAAAGAAGATTATATTAACTGCAATATACCGGGATGTGGAATGGTTGAAGAAGATGCCACGAATATAGGATTTTTTATGAATCAGACTTTAAAAGTTTTAGAAAATCAGGAAAAACGATTAAAAAAAGTTGAGGCTGAACTGGGGATTTATACTAAGGAAGAAATAAAAAATATTAAGATCGGGTTAACCGATCCAGATTAAAAAAGAAAGGAGATTTAAAATGGAAAGTACTGAGCAAATGGTAAAAGAATTATTAGAATTGTTTTTATACCAGGACACCGTAAATAGAATGGACTCTAAAGATAAGCTGATAAAGGTTTACCGGGTAAATTCTAATATCGTTAGAGTGGATATAAAAACAACGAAGGGGGGAGTTAGGCCATGAAGGCCAAGGTTAATATTAAATCTAATTTTTCTAAAAGTATCGTGGAAAGGGTATTTGATGAATCTGTATTTATGCTACAGACTAATGAGACCTTGAGAGTTACTGCATTAAGATTTGGTGTTTCTATATCTACCGTTTGGCGGGATATGAGAAAAAGGCTATTAATTATAAATCCAGACTATTATAAAAAAATGGATGAGCTTATCAATTCTCATAAAAGAAGGTGATCAAATGAAAATTTATAAAGGAATAAGATTAGACCCGGCAAGAGGAACTACTTCTAATGTCATAGTTACCGTTAATAGTGAACCATTAAAACATAGGGTATATCATAGCCCTGATGGCTTTAATTGGGGATATGGAGGCTCGGGACCCGCTGACCTGGCCAGGAGTATTTTGTGGGATTTTATTGGAGCAGAGCCAACCCCTGGGTTATATCAGGATTTTAAGTTTCAATTTGTATCGGGTTGGAAAGACGAATGGCAGATCACTTCGGAAGAGATTCAAAATTGGATGGACAAAAGAGGAAGTGATTAAATGAGCTTTAAATGGGACGGTAAGTTTAAAAAAGTAGAAGAAGCTAATGATTGGGCCTGGTGGGTACTTTTTGGGGCAGTAATAGTCATGGAAGTTATAGCAATATTAAAAATGTCAGGAAAGATATAAAGTTGAAGATCGGTTTGTTTGACATAGATAGCAAATATCACAATTTAGCTTTAATGAAATTGTCTGCTTATCATAAATCAAAAGGCCATGAAGTAGAATTTTATCAACCTATTTTAAAATCAAGTTATGATAAGATTTATGTCTCAAAAATATTTACTAAGAGAAATATTAATGAAGGATATATCCCTGAAGATTGTATTATAGGTGGATCGGGGTTTGATTTGAAATCAAGGTTACCGGATGAAATAGAACATGTAAAGCCCGATTATGATTTATATAATCTTAATTATTCTCTGGGCTTTACTACCCGGGGCTGTATAAGGAATTGTAAATTTTGTATAGTGCCGGAGAAGGAAGGAAAAATCAGAGAGCATGCAGAAGTGGAGGAATTTCTAAATCTTAAATCTAACATAGTGGTTTTGTTAGATAATAATTTTCTGGCCTTACCTTCTCATATTGAGAAATTACAAAAATATATTAATAAAGGCTGGAGAATGGATTTTAACCAGGGATTGGATGCCCGGCTTGTAAATAAAGAAAATGCCAAACTGCTGGCCAGGATAAAGTATAAGGAAACAATAAGGTTTGCATGGGATAATATTAAAGATGAAACTGAAATAATAAAAGGATTAGATCTTATTATTAAGGCAGGGATCAGGCCAAGAAATATAACTGTATATGCCCTGATCGGTTTTGATACTACTTTTAAAGAGGATCTTTATAGAATACAGAGATTAAGAGAAATTAAAGATGAGCAGGGACCGGTCAAGGCCTATGTTATGAATTATAATAATGAATTAAAAAGCAGAAAATATAAAGATTTTATGAGATGGGTAAACAATCCCTGGATATTCAAATCTTGTGATTGGGAGGAATATAGAAAATGGAAGTAGCCAAAGGCGGTTACCGGGAAGATCTAAAACAATTTTTCAGGTCAAAAATGGAAGCAAATGTAGCTAGATATTATAAATATATTGGTGAATTATATATTTATGAATATATGGAATTTGAATTTAAGAAAATTAAGCGTGGCAGCAGATTTTATAAACCAGATTTCTTTTTGGCAACAGTCAATCGCTGGGTTGAGGTTAAAGGCTGGTTTAGAAAATCAGATAAAACTAAATTAAGGCGATTTAAGAAATATTATCCGGAAGAATTTGCCAGATTGAAATTCATAATTCCGGACAAATACGCAAGGGATAAAGCTAATGGAGAAATGATTAAATTTTTATGCGATGATTTGGGAATTGATTTCGAGGAGATATTAAGCTATAAAGAAATAGAAAAATATAGTAAGCTGATTCCTGGGTGGGAATAAATTGACTAATCGGGGGCAGGTGAAGTAAAATAAAAAAAGAGCAGATAAGATGTAAGAATTGTAATCGAAGATTATTTGATGGATCACCAGGATTTGATATATTTAGCAATAATCCAAAGGAGCAATATATTATATGTCCAAAATGTGGAGCTATGAATTTGGTTAGTGTTAAAATGTTTGAAAAAGTAATAGTAAAGTTAGTGAGGCTAAAGGAATGAATATTAATTGTAACTTCCATTTATTCATATCGTATTATCTAACGGGGGTGAAAAGAATATGAAAAAATTAAGCGTATTGATGGTTTTTGTTTTATTGTTTTCAATAACTATACTAGCCGGAGATTTATCAAAAGAAGAAATTATTAATGAACTAAAAAAGATTACTATTGTTGCCAATAAAGATGTTAGATTAGAGATGTATGACATTTTAGCTGGAAAACTGGGATTAAAGGTTGCAGATGATAATATTATAAATGAATTTTCAGGGAGTGGAACGAAAACTACAAGACCATTCGTTATTAAAAATACCTGGGAAATATACTGGGAGTCAAAAGATGGGATACAAATTTCTCTATATGACAAAGAAGGAAATTTTATTGAAACGGTGGCCAGTCAAATGGAATCAGGGAAAGGAAATTCTTACAATCCCAAAAAAGGAACGTTTTGTCTAAATATTTTTTCAATGGGAAGTTGGGAAATTAAAATTATCGCAGTTGAATGATAATAAAAGAAAACTAATTTTAAAAATCAATTTTTTAGGAGGCAAAATTAATGGAAGAAAACGTAGAAGAACTTAATTTCTTAAAAGGAGAACTTAAAAAAGTTAATACTCAGATTTCAGAACTTCAATATAAAGCAGGTGTTTTGGAATGTCAAGCGAAATTATGGGAATTAAAAGAAAAAATTGAGGGAAAGATTAAGGATTGTGAATATAAAATTTCCTTAAACAAAGAATAAGAAATATAAAAATAAATATTTTGAGAGCTACTAGATAGCCAGATTAAAAAAGCGGAAATCGCTTTTTAGTCTGGCTATTTTTTTTAGGAAGGAAGATCATGAGAAAAGTAAAAGTTGAATATGTAGATATAGACAGATTAAAAATGTGGGAAAACAATCCCCGGATAAACGATGAAGCTTCCAAAAAACTGTCAAAATTAATAAAAAATTATGGTTTTATAAATCCGATAATATGTACTCCTGATGGAGTGATCCGAGCAGGGCACACCAGATATAAGGCTGCAAAATTAAATAAATTAAAGAAAGTCCCGGTTATATTCGTAGATTTTAAATCAGAAAAAAAGGCAAGGGGTTTTTCTATATCAGATAATAAATCTTATGAATTTTCAAAGTGGAATATTCCTCTATTAAAAGATGAACTTGAAGAACTGGATACCGGGGAATTTGATATTGAATTAACCGGTTTTAATGAAGGTGAGATTGAAAATCTAATGACAGAATATCACGTTCCGGTTACCCTGGATGATATCGGTAAAAAATTAGAAAGTTATATTAAGGCTGGCCCCCACCGGTGTATTGTAATAAGTTTTGGGAAGTTTGTTTCCCCGGTTAAAAAAGACGGAAGTATAAATGAAATGGAATTTCTCCAAAGATCAGAAGAGGTAATGAATTTAGAGGATGAGGAAAGAAGAATAATTGCTTTAGAGGTGGCTAAATTTATTTATGGAAAGGTTAAAAAGTGGCTAAATTTGCAATAAAAATATACAGGTATGGTAATTATACCCGAGCCTGGTTGAATTATATGTGTAAGATTTATGGGCTTGAAGTAACTGACGAAAAAGAGGCTGATATAATTTTACTTTCACTTTCAGATCCTACAGAAATAAACTTATTATTCAGTGCTAGAAGGGGTCAAAAACCGATAATTTTGGGGGGTGCAGAAGCTTTTCATGAGAAAATGTACTCTAACCTGGTAGATTTAATAAATGTGGGAGAGGGGTTTGAAATCTTTTCAAAATTGAAATTGATAAAAAATGAGAGTCCTGGGAATATTATCGGAAAACTTAAAGATCTGCCCTATATATATTACAAAGGAAAAAAGGGGAATATCTATCCTTCTACTAAAATTAACTGGGATTTGGTGCCGATAGTAAAAACCGGGGTAAGAAGAAGGATCATTTTAGGGGGTAGAGGTTGTAGGAGAAAGTGTAAATTCTATTATACTTCCTGGACTACCAAATATCAGAATAACCCCTATCTGCCAAATATTGATAAAAAAGTTATGATTATAACCAATGATAATTTAGGGCCTAGACAGCTTTATCAAAAGGCTTATGTTAGATCAATTACTGCAGAAGGCTATCTAAAGATGATTGAAGTACAAGCTAAAAATTGTTATTATTATAGATTAGGCCTGGAATCATTTTCAGAAAAAACCAGAAAATTTTACGGAAAACCTATCTCCGGTGAACAGATCAGGCGAATAATGGAAGTGTCAAGAGAATTTAATCACCGCTTAACCCTGTTTGTAATTGCCGGATATGAACCCCAGGAGAGCGTAGAAGAATTTTGTAATTGCTTTAAACAGGATACTAAATATAAAAATCCTAAAGTTGAGGTAAAAATGACTTACCTTGAACCAACCTTGCATACTCCATTACAAGATTTTGATATAAGGAAAATGTATCACTGGGATAAAAATTATTTAATTAGTATATTAACTTATGCTTCCCAGAGATTCAGGATTTGGAGCATGAAGAGGAATTGCGGGGGCGCTTATTGGAGAACCTGTTTACACCGGGCCAGGACCAAGGAAGAGATTGAAGAAGTTTACCGGTGGAAAGGTAAAATCGGGGAAGAGATATTAGAATTAATTGAGCAAAAAGGATGGCAGCATTTATATAATCAAAACAATTCTACCGGGATAAAATTCTGGTATAAGGTGAAGAGATGAGAGAGGAACAAAAACATATTAAAGCCTTTGAATTATTTTATAGTTTAAATGGGGAACCTACTTTAAAAAATGGCACAAGAGTGGCACAGGAGTGTCATATATCATTAAGAACTTTTTGGAGATGGTATAAAAAGCTAAATTGGAAATATAAAATAGATCAAAGGAATATAGAGAATTCAAAAGAACTTGCCAAAAAGACGAATGAAACCGTTATAGATATTAAAGCTAATTATAGGGCTGAAATAAAGGCGCAATTCAGTATATTGAAGAAGATGCTCAATAAATTAATTGAGCAATTTAAAGATAATAAAGGAATTGAAATAAAAGATGTTACCGGCTTAAAAGACATAATGGGTTGTTATGAAAGACTTATTAAAATGGATTTAACTTTAATAGGTGAAGTTTCAGAAAGAGAGGAGATTGAATTAAAACATGCAGAGGAAGATTTCTTTAATGAAATCAATAGCCTTATTGCCAGAGAGAAAAAGAGAAAGAGTATTAGAAAAAATAAAAAATCTAAATAATGATAAAAAATTAAATTTTTTATATGATTGGAGAATTAGAGCCCGGCCCAAGCAATTACCACCGAAAGGAAACTGGCTAACTTGGCTAATTAGGACCGGAAGAGGCTGGGGTAAAACCCGGGTAGGTGCTGAATATGTTATAGATCAGGCTAAAAAGGGAGCTGAACATATAGCTTTAATTGGAGAAACTAAGGCAGATGCTAGAGATATAATGGTAGAATTGGGCCCCGCTTCAATATTAAAAATTTCAAGACCTGATTTTATGCCTAAATACGAGCCTTCTAAAAGGAGAGTAACCTGGCCTAATGGATGTGTAGGGACTATATATTCAGGAGATGAGCCAGATCAGGTAAGGGGACCAAGTCATGATATTGCCTGGATAGATGAATTGGCTAAATTTAAGTATCCCCAGCAAGTATGGGATAATCTTATGTTCGGACTTAGGAATAGAGAGGATCTTAGGATTTTGGTTACCACTACTCCTAGACCAATACCTATTATCAAAGAATTAAAAGATGATCCTAATACAAAAGATATTACCGGAAGCACTTATGAAAATAGAGACAATCTACCTCAAAAATATTTTGATTATGTAATTAGAAAGTATGAAGGCACAAGATTGGGAAGGCAAGAAATTTATGGCCAGATATTAGAAGATAATCCTAATGCCTTATGGACCAGAAAGATAATTGAAAATAACCGCAGAAATAAAGCTCCCAAATTAATCAGAGTAGCAATTGCCATCGATCCCCAGGCCACTGACAATATTATGTCCTCTGAAACCGGTATAATCGGGGGCGGTTTAAGCGAAGATAGGCACGTCTGGATCTTAGAAGATGCCACTGTAAAGGGTAGTCCGGATAAATGGGGGAATGCAGCGGTAACCGTTTATCATAAACTTGAAGCAGGCCGGATAATCGGAGAAGTAAATAATGGTGGTGATATGGTTGAATATGTTATAAGATCGATTGAAAGCAATCTGCCATATATGGGCGTTAGGGCTTCTCGGGGTAAATATATCAGAGCTGAACCAGTGTCGGCTTTATATGAACAGGGGAAAATTCACCACGTGGGGAGTTTCCCGGACCTAGAAGATCAGCTTTGTGAGTGGGTGCCAGGGGATAAATCCCCGGACAGATTAGATGCCCTAGTCTGGCTGGTGACCTTTTTAATGCCCGATATGTTAAAGGATGATCAGATAGTTGAGGGAAGGAGTGCAGGGAAGAGAGCGACTGCCAATCAGGACTGGTAATAATGACCCAATAATTTATTTTATGTAAAGTAAAATAATTTGACTTAATATTTTTTTTATGTTATTCTGAAAAAAAATAAATACTTGAATTTTCGTCAGAGCACCATTAGAGAGCCAGAACGAGAAGCCTAAAAACTTCTTGACTGGCTCTCTTTTTTTTATTTCTAAAGGGGATATATGGATATAAAAGATATATTTCAAAATACCAAAGATACCATAAAGAAATTGCTTAAACCGGAAATGGGCGAGATATCCCACTCTGGAACTGATATCTGGGGTATTGGTGATCTTCCTGTCTACAATCCCGATGACTTGGTAGAAAAAAAAGGATTGGAAATATATAGAAAAATGCAAAGGCGGGACGGCCAAATTAAGGCTGTCTTTATGTTAAAGAAGCATGCCCGATTATCTACCCCCTGGAGTATCAGGCCGGAAGATGAGGATGATCAGGAAGCAGTAAAACAGGCTGATTTTATTAAGCATTGTTTTTCAGAAATGAAAGGGAACGTAAATAATACCCTGCTTAAAATATGGAATGCCATGAGGGATGGTTTTTCTGTGGCTGAAATAAATTATAAGATCCTTTCTACCGGAGAATTTAAAGGGATGATCGGTATTGATAATATCAAGGTCCGGAAAGCTGCAAATTATATGTTTAAATGTGATGAGCATGGCAATATTGAAGAAAAAGGCTTAATTGAGGGTTATAATAAACCCTTGCCTGTAAATAAATTTATTCTTTTTGCCTACAACCCCAATGATGACGATGCAGACAGCTTATATGGTGAGTCTGATTTTAGGGCAGCCTACCGGTATTATTTCTCTAATGATATCGTTCAAAGATTCTGGAATATCTTTTTAGAAAAGTTTGGCCAGCCCACCGTAATAGGTCGTTATGAAACCGGAACTACCAAAGAAAAACAGGACGCATATTTAGATATATTAAAGACCATTCAAACTGATACCGCGATAGTAATGCCAAAAGGGTTAGAAGCTGAACTTTTAGAGGCTCAAAGAAGAGGATCAGCCGGTTATAAGGCAGCCTTTGATACTAATAATAGCATGATTGCCCGGGCTTTACTGGTGGGTACTCTTTTAATGGATACCGGGGAAAAGGGCTCCTGGGCCTTATCTAAAACTCATTTTGATATTTTTATTTACATACTTGATTATTTAGGAGGTGAAACTGAAGATACTATAGTCCGGGAACAGATCATAAAGCGGTTAATAGATTTTAATTTTACCCAACCCAAATATCCCTATTTTAAATTTGAATCACTTATAAAAGATGACCAGGAAGCAAAGGCTAAGATTGCCAAGATGTTAGTTGATGGTGGCCTGATTAATCCGGAAGAGGAGTGGGTCCGGGAATTCCTTAAGATCCCAGCCAAAGAAGAAGGGATAATTTTACCTGAACCCAAACCTAAAGGCGGGGGCTTTGCAGAAGATTATCAGGCCGGGCTAAAAAGGCAGACTAATCAATATGAAAAAAAATGTAATTTTACCCGGATAATAAAAAATCTTGATGAATGGGAAGCAAAGGCTAAAGAGGATCTTGTAAAAATTATAACTAAGCAAAAAGAATCCCTTAAAAAAGATATTTTAAAAAGAAAGATTATTGAAACTAATTCGGCTTCACAAATTGAAAAGATTCAGCTATCTTATGTCGGAGAATTAAAAACCAAAATACAGGAATATCTAAGAGATTTATGGCAATATGGCCGGGAAGAGGTAAAAAGCGAACTGGGTAAGATGAAATTTGTCGATATAGTCCCCGGGTTACCGCCTAAAAAAGCCCTGCAATATTTAAATAATAAATCTTTTTGGATTGCTGGGGTGGTAAGAGATAGTGTCTTAAAAGAAGCAAGGGCAATTTTATATAACGGTTTAAAAGGCGGGGCCACTACCCCAGAGATAATGTTTCAATTGGATGGATTTTTTAAAGAATATATCGGGACTACTGCAATAGAAATAAAAACCGGGAGAGAATTAACTCCCTGGCACCTTGAAAATGTAGTAAGAACCAATTTTAGCGATGCTTACAATGAGGGGCGCTGGGCCATGATGAACGATCCGGATGTAGGGGATTTTGTACCGGCAGTAGCCTATTCCTCTGTTATGGATGATCGGACTACCGAGATTTGTGAGCGGTTGGATGGTCAGGTATTTGAAAAGGGCGATCCTGATTTAGCCAGGATAAAACCACCTAATCATTATGAGTGCAGGGGAACTCTGGTCCCAGTAACTAAATATGAAAAATTTACCCCGATATCCCGGGAAAGGAAAGCGGGGATCATGGCTATAAAACCTAAAAATTTTGTAAATTTAGAAGGAGATGAGTTATATGCCTTACAAATATCCGAGTAATATCCCGGAAGGGATAAAAAGTTTACCGGCTGAAGCCCAGAAAACCTGGATTGATATTTTTAATAATGCCTGGGAACAGTACAAAGATAGAGCTGAAAGAGAAGGTTTGGCCAATGCTACAGCCTGGGCGGGCTTGAAAAAAGCAGGGTGGAAAAAAGACAAAGAGGGTAACTGGATTAAAACCGAAACACAGGGGAATCTAAACGCTATGGAATTGGCAATATTGGAAGCCTATTCCCAGACTTATGAATTAAAAGATGTCGAGGTATTTGGCACCGGGGAATGGAATAAGCATAAAATAACTGATAAGGATATTGACGATATTGTAAATGGCACTAATGAAATAATTGATAAATTAAAGCCAAGAGTAAAATTGGGCCACAATGACAAGCAAGATCTATTAAGAAAAACGGGGCTCCCGGCTGGCGGTTGGATCACTAAATTAAAAAGGGTAGGGGATAAAATTTTAGTTAACATAAAGGAAGTGCCTAAAGTATTATATCAATTAATCAAAAATGGAGCATATAAGAGGATATCAAGCGAAATTTTATATGATTATACCGAGCCCAGCACCAAAAAGAAATATAATAAGGTCCTTTCAGCCATCGCTTTTTTAGGTGCTGATCTACCGGCAGTAACCAATTTAAAAGATATTGCTGCCTTATATGATTTTAATGAGGATGCCAATTTAATTATATATCAAAAAGCAGAAAAATATAATTGTGAATGTATTAAATGTGGTTATAAAATGACCAGTGATAAGCATTGTAATGAAATAAAATGTCCCGAATGTGGTGGCCAAATGAGAAGGGTTGAGAGGCCTGGACCGGGGCAATCACATATAGAAAAAACCAAAGAAAAGGAGACTTATATCATGCCAAACGGAATCAAGATCACTGAAGTAGAAGGTAAGAAATTTGTCGCAGTGGAAGATTACGAGAAAATCGAGAAGGAGAAGGAAGCATCAGATAAGGAAAAGGAAGAAGCCAAAGGATTCAAGGAGAAGTTTGAAACCGAAGAGAAAAAATCCAAAGAAGCAGAAGAAAAGCTAAACAAAATCTCTAAGGAAAAAAGAGACTCCGAAATTAAAACCTTTATTGATGATCACTGCTCCGATAAAGACATGCGTTTTCTACCTAAGCAGAAAGAAGTTTTGATGGCTCTTGTAGAGTCCACTTCTGATGAGAAAAAAATTAAATTTACGGTAGATGACAAAGAGACCAAACTTTCACAGCGGGAATTACTGGAAAAATTTATCGAACTCCAACCCAATTTCTCTGACTCCATTTTTGCTGAATTAAGCAAGGGGGAAGAGGAAGAGGAAGAAGGTAAAGATAAATTAACTCCAGAAGAAAAGAAGGTCCAGAAGTATATGGATGAGCATAAAGACGTAACCTATCGAGATGCTGTCCTGGCTTGCCTGGATGCTACCGAAGAAAAAAAGAAAAAATAATCGTTAATAAAATAAATAAGTAAATCGAAAAGAGGTGTTAAATAATGTCTCAAGCTGCCGGTATTTTAGATTTAACTTTTAAAGCTGGTGAGGCCTTAACTGCTAAGCAATATTATTTTGTAAAGTTAAATGAAGATGGCGATGTTGTCGCAAGTGATGGAAGCAGTTCAGTATCTATCGGGATTTTACAGAATGCTCCTGATGATGAAAAGGCTGCCAGGGTAAGATTATTAGGGACAAGTAAATTAGTAATGGCTGAAGCATGCCCTGCAGAAGGTCCACTTGGAGGATACGAGAAAGGAGCGTTGATAACTTCTGATGGTGATGGGAAGGGTGTAGTGGCTGATGTTAATGAATATGTTGGAGCAATAGCTCTGGAGGCTGCTGATGGTGCAGATGAAATAATAGAAGTTTTAGTTACTCACATATATACTGCTGGTTCTGTATAATCACAAATAATAAATAATTTATTAAAGAAAGGAGTTGAAATTAAATGCCAGAACCTGAAAATGTTCATACTGATAAAATTTTAACTAATATCTCGATAATGTACCGTAATGCGGCCTATGTCGGAACAGAAATAATGCCGATTGTACCGGTTAAAAAGAAATCGGATATATATTATATATATAATTCTAAGGCTGATCGGTTTAGGATTCCCAAAACTTTGAGGGCTCCTAAAACCGAATCAAGAACTGTTGATTGGAAAGTAACCACTGATGGCTATGTCTGCAATGAGCATGCCTTAAATGATTTAATTGATGATGACGAAAGAGACAACGCTGATAAACCTTTAAATCTTGATGTAGATACTACAGAATTTTTAACTGATATCGTTCAATTAAGTTTAGAGATGAGAATCAAAGATATGTTAGAAGCTAGCTTAATAAAACATGACCCGACAAGTGGTGTTTGGAATGATTATACTGACGAAACCGCTACTGATCCTATAGCTGATATTGAAATCGGGAAGGCTGCTATACATGCAGTAATTTTCAAAGATCCTAATGTATTGCTATTAGGAAAAGCTGTTTACGATAAGTTGAAACATCATCCTAAAATTTTAGAGCGGATTAAATATAGCCAAAAAGGTGTGCTTACTTCTGATCTTATGGCTGAATTATTTGGAATAGAAAAAGTAATAATCGGTAAAGCTGGTTATAATGCAGCCAAAGAAGGAAAAGCTGAAAATTTATCTTATCTCTGGGGTAAGAATGCCATATTAGCCTATGTAGAGCCCAAACCTGGATTAAAGAAATTCTCTTTAGGTTATACTCTACAAAATAAAAAATTTCAAACCAGAAGGGCAAGAATAGAAACAAAACATAGTGACTGGATTGAAGTTGGAGATAAAGAAGTAGAAAAAATAGTTTGTGCTGCCTGCGGATACAGGATAGAACCAGCAATAACATAATAAATAAAATTAGAGGGGGAGAATTATGTTCTCTCCCTCTAATAATGATAGGAGACTTAAATGGCTTTTTGTATAACTACCGATGTATTAACTAATTTAAATATGGAAGAAGCCCATGTTCCCGAAGCATTGTTGGCCAAAGCTATTATTAAGGCAGATGCAGAAATAAGGGCAGCTTTTTCATCCGACCTATTGGCTGTTCTTGACGCTTTAAGTGAAACCCCGGCTATTATAAAATCTTTGGCTGAGGATATTGCCTCTTATTATGTAATGCGGGGCCTGTATTCAGGGAAATCACCGAGCATAAATACCTGGATCGATAAATATAAAGAGGCAAAAGAGACCCTTAAAGATATTACCGAAGGTAGGAAACAGATTGAAGGTATTACTTTAAAAGTAGGGACTGTTCAATCTTCTACTAAAGATTATAAACGGACTTTCGATGAAAGGGATGAGACTAACTGGAAAACCGATCCTGATAAATTAGAGGATCTGGCCGATGACTAACGGGGCGCTGATCAGCTATGAAATCAAAAATGATGAGAAGGTAAAAGCTCTATTAAAAAAAGCCGGGAATAAAGCTAAGGATCTTAGGATTCCCTTAAAGCAGTGCGGTATATTAATGCTTTCTTCTATCGATAAAAATTTTAGAGCAGAGGGTAGACCCAAAAGGTGGGCCCCACTTTCCCCCATGACTATAGCTATGCGGAGAAAAGAAGGAAAAGGAGCTAAGATCCTACAGGATACCGGACATGGAAAAGGCTCTATCGTTTATAAAGTAGTATCTAATCAGAAAGTACAGATCGGAACTAATGTTAGTTATATGAAGATACACCAGGAAGGCGGTTCGATTAAGATACCAGCTAGGGATATTTTCCCGGTAAAAGCGAGGGTTTTACACTGGGTTGATCCGGGCACAGGGGAAGATGTTTTTACTATGCACGTTCACCAGAAGGCAAGAACGGCCAAGATACCACAAAGGAAATTCTTATTATTCCAGGAAGATGATAAGAAAAATATTGTAAATATCTTCACTGAATATT
>Ga0307429_1000958_pt1 | contig 14713 bp, 14 predicted proteins | sample SalMarWE160230MG_FD_202151 | JGI IMG/M metagenome (GOLD analysis project Ga0307429, IMG submission 202151) | Salt marsh sediment microbial communities from the Plum Island Ecosystem LTER, Massachusetts, United States - WE1603-230 | ecosystem: Environmental > Aquatic > Marine > Intertidal zone >...
GGAGGGTTTCGCCGAACGGCACTTGCCAAGGCTGGTCTTCTGTCATAAGTCTGAAAAATTCAGCGCGGTCTTTACTTCAGTTGTGAGTGGTTCGCTGGAATCAGTGGAACCGCTTATCAAGCTCGGCGCAAAACAGCTAACTGCAGCCCTCTTTAGCATCTCCAAGAAGTTGCTCGACGAATGGAATCCGGATTACTCGTGGCGTGAGGATTCTACACCGTTGTGGGATACACTGCCGGCTTGGTTGGAAAAGAAATCTGGTGGGGATACGAGGCCCCCAAAGAGGGAATCCGCAAGGCGATCAGACAGGCGTTTTCTAACCGACCACCTGAACTGTGATGTTTATTACAAGGCGCAAAGGGAAAGCCGACCGGATGGAAAAGTACAGGCAGCGGTAGCTGAGCCGCCCGGTCAACCAATGGCAGTCGCAGGTGCGCCATTCCTGACATAGCCAAGGCTAGTATTGGTATAAGGAATCATGCTCTGGAGAAGTCAAGACACAAGGTATGACCATGACGTTCTCACAAGGTGCCGTCTCCCCACGCCGATTGTCGCCTCGGTGGCCCCGGAGTATACTGTAACTATGAAAGCGATGCGGTACGTCTACTGGCAGCATGACGACATGTGGCTCGGTTATCTCGAACAGTTTCCTGATTACTGGACCCAAGGGAAGACACTGGACGAACTGCAGGTGAACCTGAAGGATCTGTATCAGGAACTCACCAGCGGCAACATTCCTGAAGTCCGTCGTGTGGCCGAGCTGCAAGTGTCATGAAGCGGCGCGACCTCATTGGCCAAATCGAGAAGGACGGTTGCCTCCTCATTCGACACGGTAGACGGCGCGATTGGTATCAGAACCCGAGAACGGGTGTCTGCCAACCTGTCCCACGCCATCGAGAAATCAAACAGCCCCTGGTCCAGCACATCCTTAAGATGCTCAAGGACTGACACAACAAGCCCTTGGAGCGCACGCGTCCATAGGCCGTGCCGCTCATGATCTTGAGATCCTTGATCGTTTTGCTCACGGGTATCTGGATATCACACGCGACTTCTTGACACCATTAGAGTTGGATCACCTGTCTTTCTCTGCAAAGCTCATGACACTTGAATGCATGCGTTTTCTAACCGACTGCCTGAACTGTGATGTTTATTACAAAGCGCGAAGGGAAAGCCGACCCGATGGTGAGAATCGTCGAGCAGGGGACACACCGACAGCTGCTCGCCCCGAATGAGCTGTACGCAGCCATGCACACCCTCCAGTTCTCCGGGGCCGGAAGGGCGGATCCGGGCTCCGCGTGAGCGTCACATCGTCTGCCAGTGGCTGATCCGGTGGTTTGAGGCTCAATCCACCCCCTCCACTTCTGCCCGGTACGAGAGATAGGCACCCATCCGAGAGCAGTTCAGGGCAACGACCCGGACCGCGTAGTGCCCCTCGCAGGGATCCGTGGGTGACCTTTGCCAGAGCCAGCCGTTGACTTAGCAGTACTTAACGCTTAGTAGTGCAACTTTCCCACCGCGCGCCCATGCCTGGAAACTGTAGAAGATCAGTTGGGGCTTTTCAAATTGAGATATTTACTGGAACGAATATTGTAGCATCACAAGCGTTTTATTAATATCGATATTATTTTCCCCCTTTGAGTGGAATTATGCAGAGAAAGATGAAATCCTCATTGCCGATATTCCTGAACTGGTGTGAGATATTCGGTGGCACATATGCAACCTTTTCCTCCTCCAACGTAAAATCATTATCTCCGATGGTGACAATCCCCTTTCCTGACAGGACGTAAACCTCGTGTTCCCAATCATGAGCGTGCAGAGGCGTATAACCACCTCTCTCGAGAGTAAACTTCCTCATGGCAAAGTTTTCCGCACCGGTCTCACTATCTATCAACCATTGGACTGTAACACCTCTAGCACCTTCTTCTTTTACGTCTTGTTTGGTTACCTCAGATGCTTTCTTCACGACCATCATCTTCACCTCCAAGATTTTGCTAAAGGACATGGACATTCGCGATGCTTTTTATCATCTTAAATATCCTACTTCAATACTTCCCCGAGTGCTTGAAGCATAAGATTTATGTTTCTGTCCTTAATATAACCCATATTCCCTATTCTCCAGGTTGTATCTTTTAATTTTTCACCATAGCCCTTAGTCAATGTAAATCCACGATTATGCATCCCCTGGATTACTTCATCTATACTCCGGTTTTCGGGAGGGTCCATGCATGTGACCGTCGGACTCTCATACCCTTCCTTGGAGAAAAGTGTTATGCCCAGTTCTTGAACACCTTTCATTATCTTCTCGCTCCTATCTTGGTATAACTGGAAACGTTCCTTCTTGCCATTTTCCTCAATGATGTCCAGAGCTTTATTTAACGCAAATACTAACGGAATTGGAGGAGTCATATGGGTTCGCCAACCCTTTAGAAATTGCTGAAACATTACAAAATCAAAATACCAGCCTTTATTTGTTGCCTTCTCGGATTTTTGCAATGCTTTCTCGCTTACACTTCCAATCGCCAAACCTGGAGGGACCCCAAAGCATTTTTGTGAACTTGAAAAGCAAACATCTATTCCCCACTCATCAACCTTGATCTCTACCCCCCCCCATTGAGCTTACTGCGTCGACAAATAGTAACTTATCGTGCTTTTTAACAATACTAGCCAATTCGGGTAGGGGATTTAGAACACCAGTGCTTGTCTCATTATGTACTATGGCTACAGCTTCAACATCAGGGGATGAAGAGAGCTTTTTCTCTAAAAGATCAGGGGTTACAGGCTCACCATACGGAACCTCAAGCCGTTCGACCTGTTTTCCATTTGACTCTCCCACAGCGGCATATCTTTCTCCGAAGGTCCCATTCACGCAAACCAGCATTTTATTTTCAACACAATTTCTAACTGATGCCTCCATCAAGCCAGTACCAGAGCTAGGAACTAGGAATACATGTTGCTTCGTTTCAAGAATCTGTTTTAATTTCTCGGTAGTTTCCTTATGCAGCCCCCTGTATCTTTCACTGGCATGACTAAACATCTGATGCCCCATTTCTTTCAGGACCTCAGGGTAACACGCTACAGGTCCAACGGTAAAATATTCCATAATCTCTCCTTAACATTATTAACTCTTGTTGTAAAGCATCTAGCTAATCCAGCGAAATCCGGTCCAAACATACCCGCCCCATTGGCGATCACCTTTGCACCTCCTCTTCTACATGTCCATATGATACCGCCAGAGCAACAGCCAGCGTATTTCCTCATTTCCCCTCTCACTACTGTTAGGGTAACTGTGCTTGGTTCAATTCAACTTAATACTTATTCAAACTCTTCATATAAGAATATTCTCAAGCAGAACATGCGGCATACCGTCACTGTTAACCGACCCAAAACGCATAGTAGAAACCCTTCAGCAAAGACAGCTCAAAGTCCCAATTCTTTGAGTTTTTCTGCAGAAGGGACTCCTTGTGGAGTCCATCCGCGCAGTTGGTAATACTCTGCCAGAGCCTCTTCAAAACCCTCAGGAGCTTTTCCTTGCCTAGGCCCGGTCAAGGCTGGCTCAAACATACGCGCTGGCAGACGATCGTCGTCGCGTTTGAACCCGTCCTGCAAATTGATAATTCGCTGGAGATTGAACGCTCGTTCGCCAACTTGCATCAGTTTGCGAGCGTCAAAATCCCATCCCGTTATTGAATTCAGTGCCTCCAATGTTTCTGTCAAGGATAGGCCGTTAAGTGGCATCATGTTGCAAACCACAACTGAATCCACAACCACCCCATAGTCCTGAAATAGCATGGCTAGCTTCGCTTTACCCTTCATTGAGAACTTCTCACTTGGCTTATCGTACCCAGCCTCAGGAATCAAGATTCCCAACTCTCCAGCATGAGGGAAAGCATGAGTATGATCAGCTCCTCGAGTGCTGGTTGCATAATTGATCGCCAAACTAAAGTACGTACGAGGATCATGAGCTGGAAGATCCATCCCTTTTACTTCAACCACTAGACTCGGAGCATCCCCGCCGATTTGCTCAGCTGCTCCTCGGATCCCGTTCGCAAAGATTGCGCCAAACCCACTATTCGTTCCAATTTGCTCTATCAACTCTAAGAGCGTTTCTCCGTCTCCCCATCGGAGAGAAACATCTCCTACATCCCCTGGCTTGATCAAACCTCGTTCATAACACTCCATGCTAAACGCTACGAAGGAACCGGCCGAGATGGTGTCAATACCTAGCCTATTACAGCGATCATTAGCTTTTGCTATAACTTCAAGATCGTCTATTAAACACGCTGCACCAAGCAATCCCAGTGTTTCATACTCCGGCCCTGGCCCCTCTAAAGCGATTCTGCCGTTTTGCTTCAATGTTATGTGTCTATGACATCCAATCGGACAAGCAAAACACGGGTTGGGTTTTGCTGAAAGGTATTCCGTAAACCGAGGAGCTCCGATCTTCTTAGCCCCCTCAGGCCAGGTGTCTCCTGCCCAGTACTTTATTGGTAGATCCCCTACAGATTCACAGAACACTACATCGTTAGCTGTACCGTGCTTATGATAGGTGTTCCGAGTGTTTTCCAGTAATTTGGGGTTTAATTGGCGAATCAAAGTCTTTAATTGGTCAGGATGAGCTACATTAACCTTTTGATTTCCAGACACGGCCAGGGCCTTAAGATTTTTCGATCCCATTACAGCTCCAAGGCCACCACGCCCGGCGAAGCTGTGGCCATCAACAACGAGGCAGGCAATAGCAACTTGCTTTTCCCCAGCTGGCCCAATGGTAATTATACTAGCAGAATAGTCAGCTAATTCTTCACGCAGTATGTTGTAGCTTTCTATGGCATCCTTACCCCACAAATGAGAGGCATCCCGGATTTCTAAACCTTTATCGGTAACCAAGGCATATACTGGGGACTTGGATCGGCCACGCGCTGTGATGGCGTCGACTCCTGTTCTTTTCAGTTTCGGCCCAAAATCAGCCCCGGCTCCACTGACACAGAAGGTGCCTGTCAAGGGAGACTTGGATATTGCCATCCACTTTGCACTTCCGGGGAAAGCAGTACCTTGAAAAGGCCCTGTAGCGAGGATCAGTACGTTCTCCGGAGAATAGGCATCAACCCCAGGTTTCACGTTTTCGTAGAGTAGGCTGGTCCCTAACCCTGAGCCTCCCAAGAATTTCTTGTATACCTCTTCAGAAACTTCCTGAATTTTCCCTTCACGATTTGTTAAATCAACCTCCATAGTTTTGCCCCAATTGCCGAACATGATTATCCCTCTCCTTTCTCCAGGCTCGGCTAGCCGGGCTTTTTCACTTCTAAGGGGAGCAGATGCGGCTCACCCAGGGTCCTAGCGTAGTAGTACAGCTTTGCCGCGTCTTCCACTGCTACGGCCCGGACCAGCGCTGTATGCAGGTCTTTCCCGATGACGAAAAGGCCGTGACTGCGGATGATTATGGCGGGAACCCTCTCCAGCGCCTTGGTGACAACCGCGGCCATCTCGGTTGTCCCAGGCATGACAAACGGAACCACCGGCACCTCTCGAGCCGCGAAGTATAGCAGCTCGTAGTTCAAGGCTGGCAGGTGGTCTTCTACAGCCGCCACGGAGGTGCAGAAGGGCGCGTGGGCATGAATCACCCCGTTGGTGTCATTAAGGTTACGATAAATCATCGTGTGAGTCGCTAACTCCGATGTCGGCACACGCCCCGGCAACGCCTCAATAACTTCTCCACTGCTATCAGTGACAACGATATCCGAGGTCGCCATGGTGTCATATCGAACCTGAGAAGGGGTTAAGGCAATCAGTCCGGTTTCCGGATCCCGAACGCTTACGTTTCCCCCAGCTCCCAAGGTGCACATCAAGCCGCTGTTGCACAAGTCCAGACACACGTTAATTACTGCTTTACGGTGTTGTTCTAGTTTCATTGTCGAATCTCCCTTCGCGTTGTTTTTCTCGCCCGACTGCTTCATCAAAGAAAAAGCACAATCTTGATCTCGTTCTTGTCATCTCTGAGCCTCTCGTAGACCTCTTGAATATCGTCGAGAGACGCGCGCGAGGTGATCGTTGGTTTCAGGTCGACCATTCCCGTGCGCATTAGATCCCACGCCATCTGTACGTACTGCGGTGTCGTGTGCAACACGCCTAAGATGTCCAAACCATCATAATGCAAGCGTTCGGTGGGAACGCTGATAGTCGTTCCCCCTTTGCATCCACCGTATTCAACTACCCTTCCACCCTTCCTGGTCAGGGCAATTGCCAACTCCCATGTCTGCGGAGTTCCCACCGCTTCGATAACGACATCGCAACCGCGTCCTTTGGTTAGTTTTCGAATTCTCTCTAGTGGATCCTCCTCATTCACGTTTATGGGCGTTGCTTTGGCAACGCTCTCGGCGAGCTTGAGTCGCGACTCCACCAGATCGAGCACGTAGACATTTGATGCGCCATAAAGCCTCGCAAGTTGAGCCATTCCCAGCCCTTGAAAACCAGATCCGATGATTGCTACGCTGTCTCCGGGAACGATACCAGCTCGTGCTGCACCATGGACTGTGCATGCAAAAGGTTCTAGTAGTGAGGCAACTTCGAACGGGATGTCCTCTGGAATGGAGAACATGCTTATTGCAACGATCGGTGCGGGTACGAGGATGTACTCTGCATACGCGCCCCAATTTGTGACCAGGTTTTCGCACAACTCAAATTGCTGCTTTTTGCAGTAGTAGCAGTGATAGCAAGGTGCCGAATTGTGGAACGCAACACGGTCTCCAATCTTGAATCGTGTTACTCCTTTACCAATATCATCGATGATCCCTGCACATTCATGTCCCCACGGAATGGTTGGAAAAGTCTGAGTGGGACGTCCGCGTAAAAACGTCTTTAAATCTGTTCCGCACGTTGTTGCAGCTTCAACCTTGACCACAATCTCGCCTGGAGCGGGCAACGGCTTCTCGAGTTCAATTAACCGAATATCACCAATCCCATAGAGTCCAACTGCTTTCATTGCACGTTCCTCCTTTCCTCTTGTTTGAGGTGCCTGTTGTTTCGTTAATCAAACAGTGTCTTTCCCATAGCATTATCCAATTCGTCGTACACGCTGCTTTGTTCGAGAAGATCCGAGAGATAGCAGTATGCGTTATACAGCCCGTTGTAGATGGTTTCGTTCGCTCTGTTGGGTAGAGCCTCCTCCTCCACGTGAGTGAACCGATCAATCGGGTCCTCTAAGGAAGGGAACACACCTAGTGCGTAACCCCCTATCATTGCTGCACCAAATGCGCCGACTTCCTCGTGGTTTAGCCTCAAGTAGGGAACGCCCACCACGTCGGCCTTGATCTGGCGCCACAACAAGCTGCGTGCCGACCCTCCAATAGAGCGAATAGCGTCCACAGCGGTGCCGCTTTCGAGAATGCGTTCCACCGCACGGCGTGTCTGAAAGGCACAGCCTTCGACAATTGCACGGGCAATCTGCGCACGCTTCGTACCGAGGGACAATCCGAATATGGTTCCCTTAGAGTTCTCCTTTTGTGGGCGTCGTGCACCGGCGAAGTGCGGGAGGACAATGATGCCTCCTGATCCGGCGGGAATCCTCGAAGCCTCTGCATCCAGATCTGCGAAGTGAAACGGTCTCACTTGATCTCCAAAGGTGGGTTTGTAAAACTCGTTCAGGAACCATTCATAAATGACTGAAGAGGCTTCCATGGATCCTGCGATGCTGTTTCTTAGATTCGGTAGCACACTTAGTAGTTTCGGGAGGTTGCTCCCTTCTCCCGTCGTAATCATGATCCCACCCACTGTGCCCGCGAGATCAACTATAACATTCGGTCTAACGCCTCCCGCCCCGTAGTACAAGCACGCCCAGTCGGCTGCTCCTGCAATCACTGGGATTCCTGGACGCAGACCGATCTCCTCAGCAGCTTTGGTCGTCACCTCTCCAATGATATCCCAGGGGTTCTTAACTTGCGGAAATTTGGCTGGATCTAGGCCGCATTTGTCAATCAATCTGGATGACCAATCCCGCTTCTCACATGAGAACAAATTTGTCACCGAGGCGTCTGTGAAATCGGTAGAAAACTTGTCGGTTAGTCGATAGATCAGAACGTCTTTTGGCAGTAAGAACATGTGCGTTGTCTGGTAGAGCTTTGGGCGGTGGTACTTTAGCCAGAGGAGCTTGGCGGCGGTGTAGCATGTATCGATCGGTAAGTTTCCCTCCTTGACGAATTCCTCCTCCCCAATGTGTTCCAGCATCCATTCCACCTGATCTTGCCCACGCTGATCCAACCAGGAGATGCAGTTTCCGAGCGGTTTTCCTGCCTTTGAGTATGGTGTTGGGCCGTGGCTCTGACCGCACACACTGACGACCGCGATTCGATCGAGTACTTTGGGCGTGGCGCTTCTGATCTTATGGAACATCTTGCGAAGAAGCGCCCACCAGGAGTCCGTGTTCTGCTCGTAGCAGCCAGGACATGATCGGAGCATCGGAACGGGTGCGCTTGCTGCACCGAGACATCGACCGTTGGTGTCATAGATGCGTGCCTTCATGTGACTTGTTCCCAAATCAATGCCAAGAAGCACGCTGTTGCTACCCAAGCGATTAATGCTCATGGTTTCTCCTCGATTTAAGCTAAGCCGTAACTCTGTGCAGTTGCGAACATAGCGACGATGTTCTCGATCGGTATGTCGGGGAGGAAGTTGTGCGACGGACCCAGAAGATAGCCCCCCCCCGGACTCATTACATCGATCATCCGCTTTACTTCCTCGGCTACTTCCTCAGGGCTCCCTGTCCGGAGTATCTGCTGAGTGTCAATACCCCCCTGAAATGCCAGATCTTTCCCGAAATCCTTCTTCAGCGTCTCTGGTTCCATTCCCTTCGCGGTCACTTGAACGGGATTCAGAATATCGATTCCAGCGTCGATAAAGCTGGGGAGAAGCGGCCTCACACCGCCATCACAGTGAATCATCACCTTCACATTTGGATACTTCTCCTTGATCGTTCGGACCAAATCTGCGTGACAAGGCTTGATAAACTCATCATAGGTGTACGGTGAGATCAAGGGGCCGTTCTGCGTCCCAAGGTCATCCGCGATCTCGACGACATGAACGTAACCCCCAACTGCTTTCATTAAATGTTGGTAGTAGCTTTTAATAGTTTCTGTAATCTTTCCTAAGAGATGATGTGCAAAATCTTTATTCTTCAGCAGGTCGACCAAAAAACGATCGACACCTCGTAAGTACGAGGCAAAATCGAAGATTCCACCGTGTCTGTATGCTGCAACGGCGTATTGAGTGCCCTCATAGAGACGAATTGCTTCCTCTCTCATTCCGACTGTTCTGTCGTAGGCCTCAGGGCTTGGCCATGGATAGCGGTCCAAATCCTGGACCGAGGCGTCTCGCAGGGCAGACCTACGACACTGGAAAGCATTCACGCCCTGACCTTTCGAGAAATCATAGTCTAATCCCCACTCGTCGATATACGAAACACCTTTTTTCTGCAACGTGAGGTTAAAGGTTCTCTCTGGTTGCCAGTACACGTGTCGAAAGTCCGCACCAAGTCTCTCCCAGAGCGGCTCCGAAATGTACTCAAATCGGAACTGAGCGAACACAGGTCGGAGGGAATTCTCAGGGATTCCGTATCTGCGAACGAGTTTATCGATAACCGTCTTGGAAAATTTCTGTGCTGATCCACCGATAGTAATTGGAACCCGGTCCGGTTCATGATGATCGAGTGCAGTGAGAACTCTCTCTCTAGAATTCATGTTTTCTTCACTCCTTGAGTGCCCCAAGGGTAATTCCTTGAATCAGGTATTTTCGAAAGAAAACTGAGAAAAATACGACAGGTAGCGTCATCAGCGTACCCAATGCCATCAGAGGTCCCCACTGAATTTCTCTAAACGTCATAAATGTGTACAAGAATACTGGTAACATCCTCGCGTTTCGCCCTGTCAAGACGAGCGCGAAGAAGAACTCGTTCCAACACATGATAAAAGTGAGAATCCCCACGGCAGCAATTCCGGTAGCAGACAGCGGGAGCACAATGCGAATCAGAACCTGAAGCGTGTTGGCTCCGTCGACCAGCGCGCTTTCTTCGAGGGCCACTGGGAGTCCCTTTAGGAAGCCGATGAGCAGCCACACTGCAAGAGGGATATTCACCGCCACATAGAGAAGGATCAATCCAAGCTGCGAATCGTACAAACCGATCTTGTTGTACATGATGTAGAAAGGAATCACGACTGCGACGGGCGGGAACATCTTAAGCGATAGGATCATGAACGCAAGATCATCCTTCCGCTTCATCCGAAAGCGCGCCAAGCTGTAGGCAGCAGGAAACGAAAGCATGAGAACGATCAGCGAGGCAAGGAGAGCAACGATCGAGGAATTGAAAAACATCATCTCCACACCAGGCTTAGCAAGCACAGCACGGAAATTGTCGAGCGTCGGAGAGAAAAGCAGTTTCGGTGGGGAACACATCACCGCAGACGGTGGTTTTAATGCTGTACTGAAGATCCACAGAATGGGAAAGAAGGCGATGAGACAAAGGAACACCAACAAAAGCACGAATCCGAGACGCCGCAATACAATGTGCTGATTATTGTGCGTTTTCATAGACCTTCTCACTTCCTTCATTCCCTACACGCGTAATAGCTGCTCACGCGATACACGCCGCACACCCGTGACGAAGAGCAAAATGATAAAGAAGAGCATCAGACTTATGGCCGCTGCACGTCCGAATTTGGTGAACACAAACCCCACCCTGTACGCGTAAATTGGTAATATTTCCGTTGCACGTCCCGGTCCACCACGTGTTGTCATGAAGATCGGAGCAAAGGTGTTGTTGAAGCAATCCATAGCCCTAAAGATGACGGCCACGACAATGATGTTCTTCATTTGGGGCAGCGTGATGTATCTAAACACGCCAAGTTTGGAAGCACCATCCACTTGGGCCGCTTCAATGATGGATTTAGGGATGTACTGGAGTCCTGCCATGAGAAGAAGGACCATGAACGGAGTCCATTGCCAAACATCGATTAGAATGATGGAGGGCATCGCAAAGGATGCTGTCGTCAGCCACTCCGGTCCCGCAATCCCAATTAGACCAAGGATGTAGTTGATCAACCCCAACGTAGGATCGTATAGCACGCGAAAGGCAAGCCCTACTACGACCGGTGCAACAATCATGGGTAGAAGAATAAACCAGAATACAAGGGCCTTCCCGCGAAAGGGCCGATTGAGCAATAACGCGACAATGAACCCTAGAACGAGCTCGATCAAGACCGCAACGCAAACCAGATAGAGTGTATTCAGGAGCACCTGATGAAATATCGGTTCGCTTGACAAATAGAGGTAATTCTTGAAACCGACGAACTTGTTGACGCCAAGACTGTAGCTGCTAAAACTCATCTTCCACGTGTAGATCGTTGGGAAGATAACAAAAGCGATGAGATACGCTAATACGGGCAGCAGTAAAATGTATCGGTGCTTCGCAAGTACATTCAATTAGCGCTTACTCTCTCTTATATGTTTCCATTGGATACCTTTGAGAAACTACTTCAAAGAAGATACGAGCCGCTGCCGCAGGCAGCCACAGCGGCTCGCTCACAAGAACTTGGCTAATAACCAGCTTCCTCCATGATTCTCTCGATCTGTCTGTTAGCCGCCTCACACGCCGCCGCAGCATCCTTGCTACCTGCAATGACGCTCTCAAGCTCCACTCCCACTGTGTCTCCGATCTCTGGCCACTCCGGTAACCTTGGACGAGCATCAGGGTCGGCGTAGTCAGAGTTGCTGACCAAGGCGGTCTGCCACTCAGCCAGCCAGGGGTAGGTCTCGTTCAATGACGTGTCGAGAATAACAGATTTCCGGCTCGGGCACTCCATCGGACCCAGCGCCAACTGGACCGGTTTGCTGGTGACGAACGTCAAGAAGAGCCATGTAGCCTTCTGCTTTTCGCTGGACGCATCGGGATTGATTCCCAGGAACCACGAGTAAGGTGTCATCACGCGTCCCGCCGGTCCTGCCGGGTTTGGCGCATACCCCCATTGCCCAGCGGTCTCCGACTTCTCGGGATCCTCGATCATGCCTCCAAAAGGAGGCGCATCTACTGTAATGGCAACCGTCCCTCTCTGCATAGCATTGAGGATCTTACTCCACTCCCAGCTTGCGACCCCAGGAGGACCGTAATCCTGAATCACCGAGGCGTAGAACTCCACGGACTCTTTAGCTTCATCCGAATCCAACTGTGGTTTCCAGTTCTCGTCAAACCACTCACCACCGAACGCCTTAAAGAAAGATGACCACGCAAAGACGTTCAGCCCAGCACCTCGAAGCCCGCGAAGCGCGATGCCATATACCCCTTCTTCAGGGTGGTGGCAAGCAGCCGCGAAATCCCTAAGCTCCTCCATAGTGGCCGGAGCGTGTTCAGGATCTAGACCGTTTTCTTCGAAGAGCTTCTTGTTGTAAAATAGTATTTGGCCCGACATGTGCATGGGCAATCCCAGCACGCGGTCTTCCAAGGATCCCATGGCGACGAAATCCGCTGGGAAGTCGGATGGCCATCCCATCCACTCGACATCCGTCAAGGACGGATCATTCAGGAAGACCTTCAGATCCTTTAACCCTTGAGCTCGATCATAGGCCCTTAGATACATAGGGTCATACATATAGGCATCGAAGATACCTGTCCCCGTCAAGATGTCCATTGTGGTTTTCTCGCGTAGTTGCGCTTCCTCGAACATCGTGTAATCCACATTGATGCCCGTGAGATCCTCGAATAACTTAACAAGCCCGTATTCCTCCCACTTCCACGTATCGGATTCACTCTGAAAGGCTACGTAGATACTAACACCTTCAGCTTGCCGCCAGTCGATGTTCGCCGTTCTTACTTGATTTAATATTTCTTCATTTGATAACAGTTGACCTCCCCACGCAGATACCGCGACGGTGCCTGCAATTAAGAGCGTTACTAAACACAGCATAATATTGAAACGCTTCATCAGCAGCAACCTCCCTTTTTGCCTTTCTTTCTTCAAAAACTTCCAAGACCTCCTCCCACGACCTCTATCGGATGTTCTCTGTGAACCACCTCCCCTTCTTTATTTTCATGAAACACAGGCCTAAACCCGTGAACATGAGCGGCTTAGAGATTCGTCCTTCGCTTCTCACCTTTCGGAATTACTAAACAGTCTACGATTGTAAGTATCAAGTATCTCAAGCGCTGTGTCACAATCCGTGATTAATATGTCAATTACTCCCGAATTTAGAGCGCCTTGGATAGCAGAAACTTTGTATTGTCCCCCTGCTACGGCGATCAGTTGGTCTGTGTTCTTCAGTTGCTCCCAAGAGATTCCGGTCACCGTAGCATCGAAATCCCAGTCCACAATGCGACCGTTGGAGTCGAAGAAATGAAGGAGGATGTCACCAACAGAACCCTTACTTTCGAGATCAGCAAGCTTCTCGGATGAAACGTAACCCACCCGAGTCGGTAGCGAGCGATTGTGTATTTGTCCAATACCGACGATGCCCACATCAATCTTTCCCCACCGAGATCGAGCCTCCCAGCTCACCTGTTCAAGGAGATCGGTTTCACCGTTCAGCTTTTTGTAATCGAACGGGTTAGGCAATGGACAGCAGTATCCTTCCGCATTGAGTTTAGAGCTCAAACGCTGAGTGGAAAACATCTCGCTTCCCAAGACCGCTGCTTGGCTGGTAATACCGGTCAATTGAACAACGGTAATCCCTTCGTAGGCACTCTTATTTCCGAGTGCGTCCACAAGATGCGCGATTGTCTCCCCTCCTCCCACACCGATATGAATACCATTTCGGAGAAAGAAAGGGATACACGAAGCTGCCATGTTCCCGAGAGCTTGTTTAAAGTCAGTATGGCTGAGAGTTTCGTTATCGAATACGATAGAGTCCTCGATGGCTGGAAATCGGTCTTTCAGTCTCTTTTCAACCTGAGAATTGCTCGGGTATGGGACGTTCAGTTGAAACTCTACAATTCCTTCCTTTCGTGCTTCTCGCAGCAAACGTGAGATCGTCATATTGGACTTACCGAGCTGTTCAGCGATCTCCCTTTGACTCATACCTTTGCGGTAGTGAAGGTAACAGATCTTTGCCAACTCTAACGGTTTGGAGTCTGTAATTTGCATAGGATATTATTACCACAAAAAGTGATATCTGTCAAGCCCCAGAGTCGTCTCATTTAAGATCAGTACGAACAGAGGGAAATAGCCGCACAGGCACGGGCCAATAAAATAGAAGAGATGAAAACATTGCACGGGATGTGGTTAAATGTGGTCAGAGCTTTACTCTTGCATGCCAAGTCGTCTCTTTGCCACTGCACAGTAGATCATGTAAGCATTGGGATGCTGGTCGCATTGCAAGGGCTTTTTCAGCAGGCTTGGGGATGAGGTCTTTCACTGCAACATTAAAAGGAAGCGTTACTCCCTTGCACGGACTTAAGCACAACTCTCCACAATGAGAACGCGTCATGAGTTTCAATCTGGCGGTGTCGTCGTTGTTTCACCGGGCTGATCCAATACTCCCGCAGTGTCCAGGTAGTCGAGAATCCCTTTTAAGATGCCACGTGCGATCTGATTCTGGTAGGCAGAATCAAGCAGCTTGCCGCGCTCTTTATGGCAGGTGAGAAAACCGACCTCGACCGATGCAGCGGGTAGCGTTGTGTGGCGCAGGTAAAGCTCTTGTGATCGAACGCCTCGATCGCGGGCTCCGGTAGCGGCGACGAGGG
>Ga0307429_1000959_pt1 | contig 14703 bp, 9 predicted proteins | sample SalMarWE160230MG_FD_202151 | JGI IMG/M metagenome (GOLD analysis project Ga0307429, IMG submission 202151) | Salt marsh sediment microbial communities from the Plum Island Ecosystem LTER, Massachusetts, United States - WE1603-230 | ecosystem: Environmental > Aquatic > Marine > Intertidal zone >...
CGAGGCTTCCGGAATGGGCGAGCGGTGAACCAGCAGGCGGCGTCAGACGCGCTCGACCGGCGTCCGGGTCCGGCCGGGGGGGCGCGTGCGCTGGCGCTGGCCCTCACCGTCTGCACCGGCTTCAGCGGGCTGGTCTACGAGGTCACCTGGCAGCGGTATCTGGCGACGCTGCTGGGCTCGGACAGCGAGGCCACCGCCGCGGTGCTCGGGCTCTTCCTCGGCGGACTCGCGCTGGGCTACGCGCTCTTCGGCTCCGTCACCCGGCGGCTGGTCGATGCGGCACGGCGCGAGGGCCGGCCGACCCGGCTGCTTCGCAGCTACGGCCTGCTCGAGTGCTCGATCGGCGTCTTCGCCCTGCTGTTTCCGTGGCTCTTCGCCGCCGCCCAGAGCCTCTCCCTGCTGCTCCCGCTCGGAAGGGGCGGACTCTCCTTCGCGCTGGACGTGGGCCTCTCGGCGCTGCTGGTGGTGCCACCGGCGGTGATGATGGGCGGCACGATCCCGATGCTGACGCAGGCGCTCTCCCGCTCGCTGCGCGACGCCACCCGCTTCCATGCATTCGTGTACGCTTTCAACACGGTGGGAGCCTTCGCCGGAGCGCTCGCCGCCGGCTACTGGCTGCTGCCTCGCCTGGGCCTGGTGGACACGCTGCGGGCGATGGCCTGCGTGAACCTCCTGGCCGGCTTCGTCTTCGTTGCGCTGGGCCGCCGCGCGGCGCAGTCCCGGGTCGCCGCGTCGCTCCCGACTTCCGCGGCCGGTCCGGTTCCCGGCTTCCAAGCGCTGGCGGCGGTCGCGCTGCTGGTGGGCTTCGCGATGATGACGGTGCAGACCGTGTCGATACGCATCGGCGGACTCGCCTTCGGGGCCTCGCAGTTCACCTTCTCGATGGTCGTGGCGGTCTTCGTGCTCTGCATCGCCCTCGGCAGCTTCGGTGTCTCCTGCCTGTCTCGCATTCCGCGCTGGCTGCTGATCGTCGACCTCTGGCTGCTGGTGATCCTGCTGGCGGCCCTCTACGGCGTGATGCCGGACGCCACCTACTGGCAGCACGTGCTGCGCAGCCTGTTCCGCAACGAGCGCGCCGGATTCTGGCCCTTCCAGCTGCTCGCCTTCCTCGGCGTCTTCGTCGCGCTCGCCCCCGCCGTGGTGCTCTCCGGTGCCGCGCTGCCGCTGCTCTTCCACAACCTGAGGCGCACCGACGCGGAGCTCGGCGACGTCGCGGGTCGTCTCTACAGCTGGAATACCGTCGGATCCCTGCTGGGCGCGCTGCTCGGAGGCTACGCGCTGCTCTTCTGGCTCGACCTGCACGCGGTCTACCGCGTCGCGCTCGGCGCGGCGGGGGTGGCGGCGGTGATTGCCAGCGTGCGCGCGCTCGGCGGCAGCCGCGCGCTGCGCGGAGCGGTGGCGGGTGTCACCGTGGCGGCGCTGCTGGCCGCGGTCGCCGCGCTGCCCGCCTGGTCCCCGAAGCGGCTGTCGGCCGGCCTGTTCCGGGCGCGCCAACCGCTCTTCCATACCTACGACGGGCCGGAGGCCTTCTTCGAGACCTCGATCGGCGGAGACATCCTCTTCTACGAGGACGATCCGGTGGCGTCGATCACCGCCAAGCAGTTCCAGCACCCCGAGGGCACGGCGATCAACATCATCTCGAACGGGAAGTCCGAGAGCGGGGTGCCCGGAGCGGGTTCCGGTCTGCCCAACCGCGAGACCGACTATCCGACGGTGGCCCTGCTGGCGCTGATTCCGGCGATGCTCGCGGAGAAGGACCAGCGCGCCTTCGTCATCGGCTTCGGCACCGGCGTGACGGCGGGAGTGCTCGCAGCGCTGGATTCGATGCAGGAGGTGATCGTCGCCGAGATCTCCCCGGCGGTCATCCGCGCGGCGCCGCTCTTCGATCATGCGAGCCTCGGAGCGAGCCACGATCCCAAGCTCCGGGTGGTGAGGAGCGACGCGTACCGCGCGCTGCTGCGCAGCCGGGGGAGCTTCGACGTGATCGTGTCGGCGCCGAGCAACCCCTGGCTGAGCGGCATCGAGATGCTCTTCAGCCGCGAGTTCCTGGAGGTGGCGCGGCGCCGGCTGGCCCCCGGCGGGGTGCACGCCCAGTGGTTCCAGGCCTACGAGACCGACGCGGAGACCATCGCGATGGCGTTGCGGACCTACGCCTCCGTCTTCGACCACGTCGCGGTGTGGTACGGCGCAGCCTCGGATCTGATCCTGATCGGCATGCTCGATCCGGAGATCGCCCTCGATCCGGAGCGCCTGGCGCGGCGCGCCTCGCAGCCCGACGTGGCGGCTGCCCTCGAGCGCAGCGGCGTGGGCGGCCTGGCGGGATTCCTCGCCCACGAGATGCTGCCGGTGGGCGTGATCCGCGCCGACAGCCTGCCCGGGGAGCTGCACACGCTCCTGCACCCCCGTTTGGGCCACGCGGCGGCGCGCGCGTTCTTCGTCGGCGAGCAGGGCTCGGTGCCCGAGCTGATCGGCGAGCAGGCCCGCCGCGCGGGAGCGCGGACCTCGGTGGTGGCCGGCGAGCGGCGCCGCCACGGCGGAAGGCTGCCCGCGTCGGAGCACGCCGCCCTGATCCGGGAGAGCTGCCGCGGTGGGTCGGCCGGATGCGCGGCGTTGCTGGCGCAGTGGCTCGAGGAGGAGCCGGACTCCGAGGAGCTCGCCCGCCTGCTTCACGCGCTGCGGGGCGACCGCGCCACGGCGGTCCAGGCGCAGCCGGGCCTGCTGGCGGCGCTCGGGCTGTTCTATGGCGAGCCGCGGCTGGACGGCGCAGCCATGACACCGACGCAGCTCGCACGCGCGACGACGCTCTTCCGCCACTACTACCACCACGCGGCTCCCTTCTCGGCAGAGGTGCTGGCGGCGATGTGGGCCCGCTGCGAGGAGCCCGCGGACGCCGCGTCGAGCTGCGCCTCCGCGCGCGCGGAGGCGGAGCAGACGCTCGGTCCGCTGGCGGACCGGGTCGCCGCCGGAGCCCGAGCCGAGTAGCTCCGCGAGACGCTGTCCCTACTCGACGTAGCCCAGCTTGCGCAGGGCTTCGGCGGCCTCATCCGGCGTCGCTTCGGGAATGCGCGGCTTCCGGTCGAGCGCCTCGACGTGGGCGTCGAGCTCCGAGAGGAGCTCGGCGACCAGCGCCGGCCGGTACTTCGCGAGGTCGGAGCGCTCGCCTGGATCCCAGCTCAGGTCGTAGAGCTCGGGGGGATGATGGGCGAATCGGATCAGCTTGAAGGGGAAGCGGGTCAGTGCGTGCGTATCCCCGAACACGCGATCGAGCGGGCGGCAGCCGTCACGGCGCTTTCCCTCGGTGGGGCGCACGCGGACACCGACCCCCTCGGCGGCTGCCTCGACCTTCGAAGGCGCCTCGAGCGGCGCGTCCTCGTAGCTGGCGAAGAGGGTCGGAGTCGCCTGCGCTTCAGCCGGGGCTTCCGGCAGCGGCGTCGGATCATCCGGGCCCCGCAAGCCGGACCAGGCCAGCACGGAGCCGGCGACGTTCGCCAGCTCCACCGGCTGTTCGATCACGGCCGGAACGACCCCCGGCCGGCCGTGGACCACCAGGGGAATCCACAAGACCGGATTTCGGACCGAGAACTGGTGGCCGAGGATACCGTGCTCGCCGAGGTGCTCGCCGTGGTCGGACGTGACCACGGTGATGAGGTGCGAGCCTGTGACCGCCTCGCGCACCTGCCGTTGCAGGGATCCGAGCTTCGCGTCCGCGGCGAGCGCCTCTCCCCGGTAGAGTCCTCCCAGGATGGCGAGCTCGCCGGGCGTCGGGAGCAGCTCGCACATCCCCGGCGCGCCGCGTGCCACCGAGCGCGCGGTCGCGGCGGGAACCCCCTCTGGCAGGAAGGGGTTCCGCTCGCGCACCGCGTAGGGGTCGTGTGGGTCGAAGAGGTTCACGAACACGAAGGCGGGGCGCGCGTCCGGCGTTCCTTCCGCCCAGCGACGGATCTCCGCCAGCACGTCGAAGCCGACCGGGCCGCCACCCTGCGCGATGATCGCCTCCGGTGTCGGTGCCCGGTAGTGCTCGAAGCCCTGCGCGAGGCCGAAGAGCCGGCCGACCAGCGGATTCTCCGAGAAGCCGGCGGTGCGATAGCCGGCCGCCCGCAGGCGCTCCGCCAGGGTCAGCGCCTCCTCCGGCAGCGCCATGGAGCCGTGTAGACCGACGCCGTGCTGCGCCAGTCCGCGTCCCGTGAAGAGCGTCGCATGCGAAGGCAGCGTCCACGGCGACGGAGCGAAGGCGTGCCGGTACAGCACACCCTCCGCGGCGAGCCGGTCGAGGTGGGGCGTGGTCTCCGCCGCTTCTCCATAGGCGGAGACTGCGTCCGCGCGCAGCGTGTCGATCACCACCAGCAGGATCGACGGCCGCGTCGCCGCGCCGCGTGGGGCGCACGCGCAGAGCAGTGCGGCGGCCAGCAACGAGCAGAGGCTGCGAGCACGCATCCGCTCGCGAGTATGCGCCAGCCGGCCCGACGGCACCGCCCGCGAGCGCGGTCCGGCCGAGCCCCGCGGCGCCGCGGCCGATGGCCTATGCTGGATCGCTGGCCGAGTCGAGACATCGGAGCCGGGACGCGATGGAGACCCAGCAGCCCGAGGCGACGGGAGCGGCCGTCGAGGAGCTCCTGGCGGCGATCCGGCGGCGCCGCGCCGAGCTCGGCGGCGCCTTCCCGCGCATCGGCGTCTTCCTCTTCGAGGGATCGGACCCCGAATCCCTGCGCAAGACCCTGGAGCGCATCCCGGCGGGCCTCGACGAGATCCTCGCCGAGGTGGTGGTGATGGAGCACCCGGGCCTCCAGGACGCCCTGATCCTGGCACGGGAGCTCGCCGTCCGACCCACGCTGGAGCTCCGCATCCACCGCGGGCCGCGGGATTCGGGCTTCGGGGGCCTGCGCAAGGCCGCCTTCGAGTATGCGCTCCAGCGCGGCCTCGATCTCGTCGTCACGCTGCGCGCCGACGGCCTGCATCCTCCCGAGCTGCTGCCGCTGCTGCTGCATCCGGCGCTGGACGGTCTCGATCGGCTGGTGGTCGCCGGGCGTCTCCACCGGCTCTCGCGGCGACAGCCGGGGCTGGGCTACGCGCATCTCCTCGCCCATCGTCTCGCCACCGGCTTCCACAACCGCCTGCTGGGTCTCCGCCTCGACGACTATCACTCGGGCTACCGCGTCTATCCGACTCGAGCGCTGCCGTCGATCCCCTACCAGCTCAACGCAGCCGATGCGTCGTTCGACATGCAGCTCGTCATCCAGTGCCGGGCGTTGGGCGTGCCGATCGTCGAGGTTCCCGTGCCACCCACCTGGAGGGAGTATTCGAGCGACCTGCACGGGCTGCGGGAGGTCCTGCGCGCCTGCGGCACGGTGATGGACTATCGGCTGCATCAGCTCCACGTCACGCGACGCGGGCCGTACTTCGTCGACCGCGGCGCCCACTACACGCTGAAGCAGAGCCGCACCGGCTCCCACATGCAGATCGTCGACGCGATCGAGCCGGGCAGCCGGGTACTCGATCTGGGCTGCTCCCAGGGTCTGTTGGCCCGCCCGCTCAAGGCCAAGCAGGTGAGCATCGTCGGGGTGGACGTGGGGCCTCCGCAGCCCCGCGCGCGGGAGATGGATGCCTACCTGCAGCGGGACCTCGAGGACCCGCTGGAGCTGCCCTTCGGGCGCGAGTTCGACTTCGTCGTGATCGCCGACGTGATCGAGCACCTGCGCAGTCGACTCGAGCTGCTGCGCCGCGCGCGCCGGCATCTGAAGGAAGGCGGTCGCCTGATCATCTCGACCCCCAACGTCGCGCTGTGGTTCTACCGGCTGTCGCTGCTCGCGGGACGCTTCGAGTACGGGCCGAGGGGCGTCCTCGACGAGACCCACGTGCGCTTCTTCACGCGCTCGAGCTTCCGACGGGAGGTCGAGCGCGCGGGCTATCGGATCGTCCGCGAGCGGGTCACGGCCCTGCCCTTCGAGATCGTCTTCGAGTCCACCGGTCGCAGCCGCACGGTTCGCTGGATCAGCGAGGCCTACCATCTGCTGGCGCGAGCCTGGCCGACGATGTTCGCGTACCAGCACATCCTGGAGGCGGAGATCACCACGGTGGACGAAGAGTCGACGATTCCCTAGCACTCCCGTGGGGGCGGCCGCCGAGGCCGACGCATGCTGAAGCGCACGTTCGCAGCTCTCTCCCTCCTCGCGCTCGCAGCGGCCGCCTGCTGGGCGTTCGCCTTCTTCTACGAGTTCGGCCAGACGCGATTCTTCACGGTGGACGAGTGGCAGATGGGTCACGCGACCTGGCTCGTCCGGCAGGGTCTACGGCCCTACGTGGACTTCTACGAGCACCATTTCCCGCTCGGCTACGTGATGCACGCGGTGCTGCTCGACGACGATGCGAGCATGGTGGCGAACGCCCTGCTGCTCCGGCGGATCGTCTTCGGCTACCTGGTCGGCGTCGGCGTCGTCGTCGCCGGCAGCCGCTGGGTCGTCTCGCGCAACCCCTACGAAGCGATCCTCTCCAGCTTCGTTCCCTTCGCCGTGGGATTCACCCTGATGTCGGTGATCGAGTATCGCATCGACAACCTGGCCGCCTTCTACTTCCTGGCGTGCTACGCGCTGCTCGAGGCCAACCGCCGCTTGCGCAGCCGCATCCTGGCGAGCGTCGCCGGCCTGTTGCTCGGTGTGGCCGGGTTGATCACCCAGAAGATGCTCGCCGTGGCTGGGGCGACGCTGGCGGTGCTGCTCGCCGCCGACGCCTGGCGCCGCCGCCGCCACCCCGAAGCGCTGCCCTTCGTGGTCCATCCGGTCGCCTTTTTGCTGCCCGGGGCGTTGCTGGGAAGTGCCGCGCTCGTGACCGGCGCCTTCCTCGGCTTCCTGCCCCAGCTCTTCCAGATCACGATCGTCGAGGCGATCCCCCACGCCCGGCTGGATCGGGTCGTTCCGCTCTGGCAGTACGCGAGCCCCTTCCTCTCGGCGACGGCCCCGACCAGCCTGGCGCTGGCGCTCGGGCTGCTGGGGTGGCTCGCGATCGGCGCCCGCCGGGAGCCCATGTGGCTCGTGCCCCTGGGGCTGGCCGGCCTGCTCGGGATCGTGATCCGAGCCGGCTATCCCTACAACTACGTGCTGCTGCTGCTGCTGGCGGCTCTGCTGGCGGTGCGCGGCTTCAGTCTGGTGGTGGGTGCCCTCGCTGCGCGCCTGCCGGAGCGCAGCCGGGCGGCGCTTCCGCTGCTCTACCTGCTGCCGCTGGCGGTCCTGCCCCAGCAGATGCACTTCGTCGAGCGGGCGAGCGACAATCCCTCGCAGCTGGCCATCCTCGCGAAGATCGATCGCTTCTCGGAGCCTCAGGATGCCGTGATCGACGGCGCGGGGGGCGCGCCGTTCCGTCCCCACGGAAGCTACTACTGGATGCACGGCGCGGCGCACCGCCAGTTCTCGCGCGATCTCTTTCGCGACCGGCTCCCCGCCGACTATCGCAACAGCCGGGCGATCTTCTGGATCGACGATTTCCGGCAGCGGAAGCTGCCGAGAACGGTGCGGCGCTACCTGACCGAGCACTACGTGCGGGTCGACGGCGAGCTCTACGCTCTCGGCTTCGCGACGCCCGCCACCGGAGCCCACCCCGCGCGCCGGAACGTCGAGCTGGTGCGCTCCGGCACCTATCACCTGATTCCGGCGAGCCGGCTTCCCACCGGCTGGCAGGTCGAGGAGGCGGGCCGATGCCGGCTCGTGATCGACGGTCGCATCCCCGGCGATCGCGTCTACTTGACGGAGGGGCGCCACGAGATCGCCGTGCTCCCGGATTCCTCCTCCTGCGTGGTGGCGATCGTCCCTCGCGAGGCGTTCCGACCCTGGGGGTTGCGGTACACGCGGCTCTTCGAGTACAGCGTCGAGCCCGACTGGAAGCGGATCGCCGGTTACAGCCCGCCCCCCGCTCGCCGTCAGCGTCCCGCCGCGGATGCGCGGAGCCCGGCGTCCTAGAGGCGTCGGAGGATGCGGCTCACCACGCGGTCGGAGAGGCCCGTGTGCCGTCGCACCACCGAGAAGGCGCGGACGGCCTGGCGGTCGAGCGCGATCATGGCGCGTCGGAGCCGGGAGTCCTCGGGCGAGCCCCGGTAGTGGGTGGAGGAGACCCGCTGCACCTGGTTGGACTCCTGGTAGTAGTAGAGCGCGAGCGAGCGACGCTCCACGTCCGGCGGGCACGCGAGCGGCTTGGGATGGCCGTGGTAGGAGGTGTCGGTGGTGTGGAAGATCACGCAACGGTTGAAGATCGGATCGATGCGTGCACCGCAGCGACTCGTATCGGCGTTCCAGAGCTCGAGCGCGCCTCCCCATTCGTCCGACCAGGTGGGGTTCAGGTAGAGCAACAGATTGATCTGCCGGATCCAGGTCGGCTGCGACGGGTGACTCAGGAAGTCCGTATGCAGGTTGAGGAAGCCGCCCGGCGGGCTCTTGTGCAGCCCGGCGCCGTCGAGCTCCCAGTCGGGCAGCAGTTGTTCCAGCCCCGTGAGCTGCTCGACGATCGAGAGGAAGCGCGGCGAATGCAGCGCCTCCACCAGCTCCTTCACGCGCGGCCCGAACTCGTCGAACTTCGTGAGCGCGACCTTCCGCTCGTTGTAGTGGTAGTAGTGGTCCCAGCCCTGCTGGGTCTGCTCGAACTCCGCGACGACGCGGCTCAAGGCCTCGGGATCGGCGAAGTCGTCGATCACGGCGTGCGGGTAGGGATCCGCCGAGGCGAAGGCCTGCCGGCCGGTGCGGGCGACCTGCCCGAGGCGGTCGAGGTCCAGAAGCGGCCGGGGGAGCGGATCCGCGACGGGTATCACGTTTGCAACTCCTCGAAAGCGTTGGAGAATCGTACCCTGCACCGATCCTCGGCGTCAAGCCGCCGCGCGGCCGCCGGTCGCCCCCGCCCGGGCGGCGCTTCCAGTAGACTGCGCGCGGGGTTTGCGCGTCCGTGTCCAATCCGACTACAGCTGCCGCAGGCGACGCGCAGCGCGGTTTCTCCGCGTGGGGCCTGATGCTGGTGCTCGCCGTGAGCGCCGTCTACGAGTCGTTCTTCGTCCACAACGGGATCAATCATCTCGACGAGAGCTGGCCGCTCTACGCGGCGATGCGTCTGCACGCGGGCGGGGTGCTCTACGACGACACCCTCTGGGTCTTCCCGCCGGCACACGTGTGGGTGGGTTGGCTGGCCTATGCGTTGGACCCTCCCGGCTTCGTGCTCGCGCGCATCTTCTACGCGGGTTTCAGCGTGGCTCTGTGCGGCGCGCTCTACCTGCTGGCGCGCCGACTGATGCCGGAGCCGTTTGCCCTGCTGGCGGCGCTGCTCGTCGCGGTGGCCGCACCGCGCGGTCACCACTACCAGCTCCTCTTCGGCTACCGCTACCTGGTCTTCAGCGTGCTCGCGCTGCTCGCCTTCGACCGGCGGCTGCGGGGCGGCAGCGCGCGCTGGATGGTGGCTTCCGGTGCGCTCGTCGGCGTGGCCCTGGCGTTCCGGTTGACCCCCGCCTTCTCCACCAGCTGTGGCATCGCGGCGGCGCTGCTGGCTTCCCGGCGCGACTGGCGGGCCTGGCTGGCCGAAGGCTCGCGCTTCCTCCTGGGCCTCGCCGTCGTCACGCTGCCGCTGCTGGCCTGGTTCGCCCAAAGCGTCGGCCTGCCGCGGCTGTGGAACGAGGTGGTGCTGCATCCCCTCCTGATGCTCCAGCCGCTGCCCCTCCCCGAGATCGTCGCGCCCACGCTCTGGGATCGCGAAGCGATCGCGCGTTGGTTCGTGGCGCTGCAGTTCCGTGCGATCTGGGTGCTCTACCTCGGCTACGCCGGCTCGCTGCTGCTGCTCTGGCTGCGCGCGCGGCGCCGGGGCCAAGCGTTTCGGCACGCGCTGCTGCTCGCCGTCGTGGTCTCGGGTGCCGTCTTCTTCGTCCGCTCGACGGGCCGATCGGACGAGGCGCACCTCGATTCGGTGATCCCCCCGGTGTGCCTGCTCGTGGCCCACCTGTCGAGCGTTTCGTTCGCGGCGCTCTGGCCGCTCGGCCCCGGCCTGGCCCGCCGAGCCGTGGCGGGCGCCGGCTGCGCGGCGGCGCTGGCCGCGTGGATCTTCCTGCTGGCCACCGACTTCCGGCTCGAGCAGCTTCCGACTGCGCACGACCATCCGATCCGGGTGTTGGGAGGTCGCGTGCGGACGCTCCCGCTGAAGGCGAGGCAGATCGACTCGATCACGCGCCTGCTGCTGCGCGAGACGGCGCCGGACGACTGGATCCTCAACCTGGCGCACACCCCGGTGTTCCACGTGCTGACCGGGCGCTTCGGCCCGGGCTATTTCGACGTCGTCATGCCCGGCACCTTTCCCCGCGAACAGGACGAGATCTGGTTCCTCGAGCGGCTCCGGTCGCATCCTCCGGCCGCGGTCGTCTGGCCGGAGCGCGCCTTCGACGGCATGCCGTCGCGGTCCATCGCCCAGACCGCGCCGCGCGTCTCGGAGTGGGTGCGGGAGAACTACCGGCCGACCCGTCACACGACCGGACGCTGGATCGTCTTGCTGCCCCGCGCCGGCCTGCGCCCCGTGCCGACGCCCGACGGGCGCCAGGGAGGACCGGGCGATGACCGTGGCTCCTGAGCAGCGTTGTTGGATCTGTGGAGCCACGGGTCTCGAGATCGCGAAGCCCGGGGACCTGGAACGCGCGCTGGACAGCGATGCCTTCGCGATCACGGACAGCCACTACGGACGCACCGCTGAGATCCATCGCTGTCGCGCCTGCGGATTCCTGCAGTGCTCGGAGCTGGACGCGGCGCTGGCCTACTACGTGGAGCTCGAGGACCCCGAGTACGAGGAGGGGCGGGCGCAGCGGATGCTGCAGATGGAGCGTCTGCTGCGGCGGCTGCCGCCTCCTGCAGCGGGGGCGCGGCTGCTCGACGTGGGCGCCGGCAGCGGAATGCTGGTCGAGCAAGCGCTGGAGAAGGGATACCGCGCGGAGGGCGTCGAACCCTCGCGCTGGCTCCAGGCACGGGCGGTCGAGGCGGGACTCGCGGTGGAGCTCGGGACGCTGCCGAACCCGCGGTTGGCCGGACCCTACGACGTCGTGACCTGCATCGACGTCATCGAGCACGTGTCGGACCCGGCGGGGGTGCTCCGCCGGATCCGGGAGGTCCTGGCGCCGAACGGAATCCTCGCCATCGTGACCCCGGACGTCCGCTCCTGGGCGGCCCGCTTGATGGGCTGGAGATGGTGGCACTTCCGGGTGGCGCACATCGGCTACTTCGATCCTGGCACGTTGCGGCGGCTGCTCGACGGCTGCGGCTTCGAGCTCGTCGAGCTGCACCGACCCGGCTGGTACTTCAGCGCCGACTATCTCGTGGAGCGCGTTGGACGCTATCTTCCCGATTGGATCCGGTTGCCGAATCCCGCCTGGCTGAGCTCGATCACGGTACCGCTCAACCTCCGGGACTCGCTGCTCGCCCTGGCCAGGCCCAAGCGGGAGGTCTAGTGGCGCTTCGCCCGTATCTCAGGATCGCGCGCCCGGATCACTGGTTCAAGAACCTGCTCGCGCTTCCGGGCACGGCGCTGGCCGCCTACGCGACCTCCACGCCTCCCTCGGAGTTCGCCGCGAAGCTGCTGGTCGGACTGCTGGCGATGAGCCTCGTCGCGTCGGCGAACTACGTGATCAACGAGTGGCTCGATCTCGAGTTCGACCGCTTCCACCCGCTCAAGAAGGATCGTCCGTCGGTCGCCGGACAGGTGAGCGCGGCCGGGGTGGGCACCGAATACGTGGTGCTGGTGGGGGTCTCCCTGCTGCTCGCCCGTTGGGTCGGCCTGCCGTTCCTCGGCGTGTCGGTGCTCTTCCTCGTGATGGGCGCCTGCTACAACATTCCTCCGATCCGGACCAAGGACCTGCCCTACCTGGACGTCCTGTCGGAGTCGTTCAACAATCCGATCCGGCTGATCCTGGGCTGGTTCGTGGTCACCGCATGGCCGCTGCCGCCCGGCAGCATCGTGCTGGGCTACTGGATGGCCGGCGCGTTCGTGATGGCCGTCAAGCGCTACGCGGAGCTCCGCTTCCTGGGATCGAAGGAGGTCGCGGGCCGCTATCGTCGCTCCTTCCACTTCTACTCCGAGGAGGGCCTGCTGATCTCCGCGATGTTCTACGCGTGCTGCGCGTCCTTCTTCGTGGGGGTGTTCCTGGTGAAGTACCGGGTGGAGCTGCTGATCAGCCTGCCCTTCCTGGCGCTGGTCTTTGCCTGGTATCTGCGGCTCGGAATGAAGGCCGACTCGCCAGCGCAGCGCCCGGAGCGTCTGTATCGGGAGACCGGCTTCGTCGCCTACCTGGTGCTGGTCGTCGCCGTCCTGGTGCTGAGCTTCGTGGTGGAGATTCCGGAGCTCCACTGGTTCCTGCAGCGGGTGATCTCGCTGCCCGAGTAGGCGGGAGGGAGGTGCACGCATGCGTCGCTGCGAGTGGTGGGTCGTCGCGTCCCTGACCGCGGCCCTGGCGGCTCCGGTCCTGGCGAACGGGCCGCGGACCGAGCCGCTGTTCCGGATCGAGCGCAGCAAGAATGCGAACGTCGTCCAGTACGATGCCCGGCTTCGCGGCGACGGTCGGCTCGATCCGGAGCAGCCGGTGGTGGGATACTGGATCCGCCTGGCCGAGGACGGTCGTCGGGAGGAGCTCTCCTGGATCCAGCGCCGGTTCGCGTACGGCTTCACGGCCCGCACCGACCGCGATACGGACCGCGCCGTCCTGGAGATGGCGGCCGACATCGGGCGCAAGCTGATCGTCTACAGGCAAGGCGGGGTCTATCGGGCGGAGACGCGGATCGACGGGCGTCCCGCCTTCCTCGAGAAGCTCTTCGTCCAGTCGATCGAAGGCGGCTGGCGCCCGAAGGTCGAGTACATCGATCTCTTCGGGACGGACGTCGAGACGGGCGAGGTCCGCAGCGAGCGCTTCGTCCCCGACTGAGCGGCGCAGACGGGGTCGCGTCGTCCGGCGCCTGCCGCTACCCATCTGGATGAATGACGGCCCAAGACACGGCAGCCTCGCCCGCAGCGCCTTCGCGCGCGCGGCATCCGCTCTGGCTGGCCCTCTGCCTGCTCGTGATCCTCGCGCCGTACCTGTACTACGCGTGGTTCGTCTGGCGGCATCTGGTGCCGATCGAGTACGCCGACTCGATCACCTATCTCTGGCGGGACGCATTCAACGTCCACTATCTCACCAACCGCAGCCTCACCCAGCGCGTGCTCTTCACGCTGCTCGGCAACCATCCGGTGCGCATCATGGACGCGCAGCTGCTGGTCTTCCCGATGCTGGGGGTGGCCCTCTTCTTGCTCTTCGGCCGGCCTGGCCGCCCGCTCCTCGACCTGGTCCTCGCGCTGGGCATCGCCTTCCTGCTCTCCTCGTACACGTTCAATCTCTCCGCTGCGGCGATCGCCTCCGAGCCGCTCTTCCTCGGCCTGCTGCTGCTCTTCCCCTGCGTGCTCTTCCTCGAGCGGGGACGGCTCGGGCTGGCGGCGCTGATCCTCACCGGCTTCGCCTTCATCTTCTCGCGCAACCTGGCGCCCTACGCGCTCCTGGTGCTGCTGGCGGTGCGGCTGGTCGGCGTCCGATCCTGGCCCGATCGGCGGCGGGCCGTCGTCTACGCCGGCCTGGCCCTGACGGCGCTCGCGAGCCTGGCGATCACCGTGCGCTCCGACACCTCGCTCACGGTCAACCTGGTGAACAACGTCTACCAGCGGATCCTCACCGACCCCGAAGCGACCGCCCGCTTCCAGTCGCGCGACGGCATGCCCGAAGGTCCTTACGTCGAAGCCTGTCGCGATCGCTACGTGCTCGACTGGTGCCTCGGACGTCCGATCCTCTTCGTGAACCAGAGAACCCGAAACTACGACCTGATGGAGGACGAGCAGGGCTTCGTGCGCTGGCTCAAGAGCCGGGGACGCCGCGCGTACACGGCCTATCTCCTCTGGGACGATCCCCTGCGCACGCACGAGACGCTCCGTCGCGACTACGCCGAGCTGATGAGCGGCGATGCGATCCGTTTCGTGATCCGCTATCTCGGAAAGGAGCGCACCAGCAACGTCCCCAACAATCGCGTCACGATCGAGGGAACCGGGCCGGGCCGCGACGTCGGCTTCCTCGGCTTCGATTCGCTGGCGCTGCTGCGTGATGCGCTGCTGCCGCTCGGGCTCGCACGCCTGCACTCGATGCTGCTCTTCGTCGCGCTCGGCCTGGTGCTGAGCCGTCTGCTCGGCGCTCCCAGCCAGCTGCCGCTGGCCACGGGCATGCTCGGCGCGGGGCTCGTGTGCTTCTTTCTGTCCGACTTCGGCGACGCCGTCGAGATCGACCGGCACGTCTTCCCCTCGCTGGTGCTCCTCGTGGTGGGCACGCTGATCTTCTGGCTCTCGCTGCTCGCCGTCCTGATCCGCGAGCTCCGGCGAGCCCTCGGGCGTCGAGCGCGCGATGCCGCGGAGCGACCGACGGCGCCCTAGCGCCCCTTTCGGGGGCGCAGCACGACGCACAGGCGAAGCGACGGCGGTTCGACCCCATCGCGAGCCCGGCGGAAGGCGGCCGGATCGACCGCGAACTCGCGCACCAGATAGCGCACCAGCTCGGGCGCGTAGTCCTCGAGCTTGGGAATTCCGGGGAAGCGCACCACCCCGCGGACCACCAGGCTCGGCGGATCGGCCGTCAGCCGTCGCACCAGCTCGCGTCCGCCTTCCCCGCCCACCTGTCCGGGGTAGAGCTGCACGAAC
>Ga0307429_1000965_pt1 | contig 14649 bp, 10 predicted proteins | sample SalMarWE160230MG_FD_202151 | JGI IMG/M metagenome (GOLD analysis project Ga0307429, IMG submission 202151) | Salt marsh sediment microbial communities from the Plum Island Ecosystem LTER, Massachusetts, United States - WE1603-230 | ecosystem: Environmental > Aquatic > Marine > Intertidal zone >...
GGCTCCTAAATCGGATGCCGACTAATCATGAACTTGTGGTAAATCCTAGCCTTACAATGAAAATAAGGGCGCGGAAGGTTTGAGATAGAGAAACAGTCCACATAGATGTGGTTCACTTAACAGAGCATATGGTTACACAATAGCCAGAAAGTTCAGCTTACACATTCCGTCTTATTTGTGGAATAACAAAAAGCCATTTCGTTCACTGATGTCTGACCACCTACCTTATGCTTCCAGGTAAATCACATCCTCTAAGCCTTTGAAATGAGGGTCAGAGGTTACCAGAGGGCAAGCTTCCTTCATTGCTGTAGCATAGATAATGGCATCAGCCGAAGCATTTCGACTTTCGGCCTGAGGCCATCATAAGGACTTTGGACCTGCGCCGCCCCATTTACCGCCAAACCGCTACTTACGGGCATTTCGGCAGAGAAGACCTCGACCTTCCCTGGGAGAGAACGGATAAGGCCGAAATCCTAAGAAAAGAAGCAGGCTTATAAAAGTGCAAAACCCAAAACCAAGTCAAAGGTCCTTTTAGCGCCATGTCCTGCCTTGACAATCCGTCAGGGTGTGCAACAGGAGATTCAAAGACTGGATAGGCGGACTATGTACCTTTTTGCCTATGATGTAGCTGTGCTTGTAGTTCACGGTACTTGTCGATGTATTCGTGGATTGCTATCACAACAGCGGCGTGGCTCCAGGTCAGCGGTGAGACACTGAGCGGAGCATGATTATGCGGATGAACCTGCTCAGCAAGAACACCACTATGGAGAGCGCAGCGCTGAGCCCAGGTGAGGATTTGAAGGGCCGGCTTTAGGTCATCTACCGATTGAGCTCTGGCAGTGTGGTACTGTGCTACCCACATGGTGCAAACAAACCATGGGTTACCGGGAATATTGGCTATGTCCTGGCTGGCTTGCTGGTAGCGGTCGTTCTCGTAACGGGCAATGCCTCCCACCTCGGTTTTGCACCAAAGCCTGTCTATAAGTACTGCCATCGTGCTCTCAATAAGGGGATCAGTAGCCTGGAGCATGCCGAAGAGAAAAAGACCGCAAATACTGCTATCAATAGTGTAGTCCGGTTCCACCACACCGTCAGCGTCAACTTTGACCGAGCGTAGGAAACGCCCCAACTTCTTGTCAAAAAGATACTCAATAGCCGCCTCTTTTATCTCAGCAGCCGCCTGGCGGTACTGTTTCGTGAGTGCTACCTCACCAAACATTTCCGTGAAGTTGGCCGCCGCTTGTAAGCCTGCCCAGACTGTAGCCACGGTAAACGAGTGGATGCCACGGCGTTCCTCCCAAAGGTCATATGAAGGTGCCGGAAGGTTCGTATGAGGCTCTCTATAGCTAGCCATAAAATCAGCAGCGTTCTTAATCAGCTTTCGATAAAGGGAACGGATGTGCTCTACATTGTGGAACTTATGGTAGTGGTGCCAGAGGCTGTATATTACTAAAGCAGTCTCATCCTCTTCAATTGGCAGTTGCAGCTTGCCCTCCTCATCTGCCCACGACATCCAGTGACCTGCCAGACACCCATCTGAGGTATACTTGTGAAGGAGGCAGCCTTCACTGGTGATGGTATTGGCGCAAAAATTGAAGAACTCGTGACTGACTTCATCATAGTTGGCCATGTCCAAGGCCTTAGCTGTGAAGGCACCGTCGCGACCCCACACATAAGAGTAGCTGTCCCCCAGGACTTCGGCGATGCCTGAGTCAGTGCTGGCAATGATAGCGCCGCGGTTATCAGTCTGCACACGCATCGTGAGCAAGCTGCGGCGGTACAGGTCCAATATAGAGGCTGGCAGGCCGGCAAAGTCCAGCGATTCCTTATTCACCCATGCTCGCCAGTAATCACGGGTGCGTATGATGAATGACTCAGGTCCGCGCTCCTTGACCAGAGCGTTGAGTTCCTCGACTCCGTGGAAGTGGGTACTGGCCGCCAGCCAGTGATAAATTGTTGAATTTCCCCTAGTGGGCACAGCGGTGTCATAGAGCCCGATGACGCCCTCAGCGAAGCCGCAGGTAAGAGGCACCTTCTCCAATTTGCCATCTTCGGCATCGCGCCGGGCACTTGGCTTATCTTCTGATTTTGTGCTTCCGGTTGTCCAGTCGTCGAGGCCAACCCTTCTATTTACCTGGCCACTTGCCAAGAAATAACGCCGCTCTTTGTACATTACCAATGCTCTCAGTCCTGGGTGGTAGTAGATAGTATCGCCGATTTCCCTGCCTAGAATCCGCAACGCGTAATGGAAGAACAAGCGTACGTCGCGGGGGTGGTCTCGGTGATTGACGATATTAACCCGCCTGAAGAAGATGTCCCTGTGAAAGTCCACGAGGTCGGAATATGTGAGGGTAAGTCCTATCTCTGGATTAGTGGCTGTGACCTTGGTAACCAAACTATCGCTTTCATAGACCATTTCCTTTTGCCACTGGGGGCTGTCAATCCAGGTGAAGCCGCCATCAACCCAGATGCCGGTACGTGATACACAACCTTCGGTATGGTTCTCCTTGCCAATGTAAGGGTAGTAGATATCCCGGATGTTGTAATCAGTATCGAAATTGATGAGCAGGTTGCCATTGCCTACAGGTAAGTCTCTAGGCATGTTAGTTGTTACACTACCCTCCTCTCTCGCTTTAATACACTATTATAGACCTCTAGGGTTTTCTGAGATGCCGGATTCCGTGAAAGTCTCTCGGCAGTCTCTCGGGCACGCTCAGCCGTAGCCTTTCTAAGTCCGGCCGATTTAATACAGTATTATAGACCTCCAGGGTTTTCTGAGCTACCTGATCCCATGAGAATTTTTCTGCGGTTTCCCTGGCACGCTCACCCATGGTCTTTCTAAGTCCAGCATTTGAAAGCAGCAACTCGATTTTTTCTGCCAAGCCGTTGACATCGGAGGGGGCTCTAAGTAGGAGGCCATTTATCCCATCGATTATGAGATCGGCAGCTCCGGCAACCCTGCTGGTGATTACCGGCAAGCCGCTGGCCATAGCCTCGGCGATGACCAGACCAAAGGGCTCATATATAGTAGGAAGAACGAATATATCGCTAGCAGCATAGTATTCCCAGAGTCTACTGCTATGCGAAACAAAGATTATCCTGTCCCTCACCCGCTTTAGCTCCGCAAGCTGGCCGTAGAATTTCTCGTCACCGCTACCACAGATAAAAAGTTTGACATCCGGCCTCTGAACGAGCGAAAGTGCTTCCATGATATGAAGCACTCCTTTTCTCTCCCAGTCACCTCCGGCGAACATCAGTAATGGATCACTACGGGATACACCATGCTCTTGCCTGATCTGGCCTCTATAGAGCAGCCGATTAGTCGGGTGGAATCTGAGTGTATCTACTCCATTAGGGATTACGATGATGTTTTTGGCGGCATTGCCATAATGACGGATGAACTCCCTTTTCATAGACTGTGAAACTACGATAAGCGCTTTAGGGCTATCGCGGCCGATTATTACTCCCTCAACAAAGGCGGCTAATCTACGATATATGCTGTGGTCAAGGACTTTCAGTTTTTGCCTTATACTCTTATGCGGCATCTCAATTATGTTGGCTTTCTCAAGACGAAGACCCTCCTTCTCACAAAAATGGGAGGTGATAACATTGGTAGAAAAGGCACAACAACACCCTGCTGAATGGATGATATCAAAGCTCCTTCTCCTGAGGAAGGAAAGAGCGGTAAGAATGATGGTGCTGGATACCAAGAAGGTAAGGTAGGCTAAGAAATTGGGACGGGTAACCGCTGGCACCTTATAGTGCTTAATTTTGGACAGGTCAATTCCCTCAATGTTGTGAGAGAAAACCGAAACCTGATGGTCCTCACAAAGCCTCTCGACCAGGGCGGCGGTAACTTTTGCCGGGCCAGATTGATGATGAACACCAGACGTAATGACAGCGATTCTCAAAGATACCTCCGAAGGGTGCCTTTGACGCAGGGGTTTAGTATACAGTCCTCTTGCGGGAAGGTACCACGTTTTACTTCAAAGAGCTAGTGCCAACTCCTCCACCGGGGCCGCCACTATCATGGCGCTTGTCCTTTAGAACCATAAATATTATACCACAGCGGACGTGATAATGATATGTGCAGGGGTTTATTCTGTGCTGGCTGCGGCGTAGTCTGGCCCAAGTAAACAACGCAGCCCACGCTGCCTAAACAAAAAGCCATTTCGTTCGCTGATGTCTGACTATTTACCTCATGCCTCCAAATAAATCACATCCTCTAAGCCTTTGAAATGAGGGTTAGAGGTTACCATGGGGCTCTTCCCGAATTCCTTCACACAGTTTAGGCGTATGTTTGCTTATCTGATTTTTGGTTTTCTCTTATGCCATTCGGTTGCTTGCTCATAGGCGAAGGCGATGCGCAGCAGTATTTCCTCGCTGAAAGGCTTGCCCATGATTTGCATACCTACAGGCAGGTTGTCAGTGAAGCCGGCGGGCATGGAGATGGCCGGGATTCCAGCTATGTTTATGGGTAAGGTGCATACATCACTTAGATACATCTGCATGGGGTCTTCTAACTTTTCACCCAGCTTAAAAGGCACTATCGGCGAAGTTGGGGTGACCAGGGCATCATATTTTTCAAAGGCCCGGTCAAATTCCTGCTTTATCAGTGTACGCACCTTTTGTGCCTTAAGATAGTAAGCGTCATAATAACCTGCGGATAAAGCATAAGTGCCCAGCATTATACGCCTTTTAACCTCAGGTCCGAAGCCAAATTGTCGCGTCCTCTCTGTTGTCTCGATTACATTACTGGCATCTCGCTCGGAAAAGCCGTATCTTACTCCATCGTAACGAGCCAGATTCGCTGAAGCTTCGGACGGAGCAAGTATATAGTAAGCAGCCAGAGCGTATTTAGTATGAGGTAGAGAGGCTTCCCAATTTATTTCCGCACCGAGTTCCTGGAGTTTATTTATAGCTGCTTGCAAAGCCACCCGTACCTGGTTCTGCACGCCCTCGCCAAGATATTCCCTGGGAATGCCAATCTTTAGTCCTTTGATGTCTGGAATTAGTTGCTGGGTATAGTCCGGGACAGGATAAGGCACTGAGGTTGAGTCTCTGGAGTCATACCCGGCAATGACATTCATCACTAAGGCGCAGTCAATGACATCCTTGGTCATCGGCCCAATTTGGTCGAGAGAGCTGGCAAAAGCAACCAGGCCGAAGCGGCTGACCCGACCATATGTTGGTTTAAGCCCCACCACGTTGCAAAATCCCGCTGGTTGACGTATGCTGCCCCCAGTGTCAGAGCCCAGAGCATAGATAGCCTCACCTGTGGACACAGCAACTGCTGAGCCACCGCTGCTACCTCCAGGGACCCTACTTAAATCCCATGGATTATGGGTGGGGAAAAAGGCGGAGTGCTCCGTAGAAGAGCCCATGGCAAACTCATCCATATTCGTTTTCCCCACTATCACCGCCTTTTGTGCCTTCAGTTTCTCTATTACCGTAGCATCGTAGGGAGGGACGAAGTTTTCCAGCATCCTTGAACTACAGGTAGTTCTTACCCCCTTGGTGCATATGACATCTTTGATTAAGGTAGGGATGCCGGTTAAAGGGGTAATTTCACGGGCGGTTTTGATGTAATTATCGACTTTCTCTGCTTCCTTCAGAGCGATGTCTTCAACAATAGTGACACAGGCGTAAACTTTCCCTTCTATCTCAGCGATACGCTTCAGTACAGATTTTGTCAGTTCCGTTGAGGAAATTTTCCTTTGTTTAAGAAGCTCGTGTGCTTCATGAATAGTTAGCTGGTATAGTTCATTCGCTGGCATATTTATAACCTTTCTTTGAGGCTGCGACGCCTGATAACTTTGCTCCAGTCGCCGCCAGTTTTATCATGCATCTCTTTAAGCCTGGGGATGTACTGTATGCCCAGGAATACCCCTAAGCCTATGGAGTAGAATACTAAAGCCAAAGGCTCGCCGTAGCGGTCGACGTAAATAAACCCCGCAACAAATGGGAAAACAATAAGGAGCAGGCTATAACTAAAGGTGGGATTGCGAGTAACAAATAAAGCTATTGCAAAAACAATAAAGAGAAACGGAACTGCCCAGGGCATCAAGAAAATGAGAGTCCCGATGGCAGTAGCTCCTCCTTTGCCACCATGGAACTTGAGGAAGACGGGAAAGACATGGCCCATCACGGCAGCTGCGCCGGTAAGCCCGGTAAGAAAATCAAACGAAGAAACCAGAGGGTTGCCTGACAACCACCGCACCAAAAGAATTGCTCCTACGCCTTTGCCTAAGTCAGCCAGGGTTACTAGCACAGCCTCCACCAGCCCGACCTCGTAGTAGACATTCATGGCGCCCATGTTTTTGCTGCCGACCTCGCGGATGTCTACCCCTTTTCTCAGACGACCGGCAAGATATGCTGCGGGAAAAGAGCCAAGGAGATAGCCAATCACGATGGCAATAACTATGTCGCTAACCATTTGACTGATGGGCTTACTCTAGTATTGCTTGAACCTTAAAACATTTTTCGGCTTGTTTTGTTGCGTTTGATAAAATCTCAGCTTGGGAATATGAGTCAGCTACATCGTCTTTCCTGAAGACATTCTGTAGTGGGATGGTATGAGTCGCTGGTGGCACGTTGGCTGTATCTACTTGCTTGAGTATTTCGAAGTTCTCCAGAATGTTAGATAGCTGGAGGCTAAATTTCTCCACCTCCTCCTCGCTTAAGCCCAAGCGAGCAAGCCAAGCGATATGCCTCACCTGTTCGTAACTCAGTTTCATCTCGGCGTGACTATCCCATTATAGCATCACACTTCATAATGCAACAGCGGTTGCTTATCCTCAGGGGCAAGATTATAATGTAGAGTTGTGCAAATCCGAAATGTTGTCTTGCTATCTCATCAAGGGGTAGGTAAAACTTCGCTTACTGAGTCCATGCTCTTTAGCTCAGGCGCTATTCAGCGTTTAGGTAGCGTTGAAGATGGCACTGCTACCTCAGATTATGACCCGCTCGAGGTGGAACGTCATATGGGCATCAACCTGTCCCTGCTGCCATTTGAGTGGCAGGGGGTGAAGCTGAATCTCATTGATACCCCGGGGTATGCTGATTTTACTGGTGAGGTAAGATCGGGATTGAGGGTAAGCGAGGGAGCAATAGTTGTAATATGCGCCGCTTCGGGTGTGGAGGTAGGTACAGAACAGATGTGGGGCGATGCTGAAAAAGCAAATTTGCCGCGGTTAATATTTGTTAATAAGATGGACCGTGATAATGCCGATTTCTTCTCTACCTTGAAAGGAATTCAGGCTAAGTTGTCACCAAGATGTTTGCCTCTTCAATTACCCATAGGTTCACAAAGTGATTTTCAAGGCATTGTAGATTTGGTGACTATGAAAGCTTATACTGGCGCTACCTCGCAGGAAGCAGAAGTGCCTTCGACACTTCAGGGACAAGCAGAAGCTAGCCGTGAGAAGTTAGTAGAGGCTGTCGTGGAAATTGACGACGAGCTCATTAACAAGTATCTGGAGGGCGAGCCCATAAACAACGAGGAAATTTTTGCCGCCATAAAAAAGTCTACCATTGCTGGCAAGGTGGTGCCTGTTTTTGTTGGCTCTGCTTTGCAGGGCATCGGCACCCAGCAAGTTCTCAATGGTATTTGCCACTACTTGCCTTCGCCGGAAGAAAAGGATGCCTTTGTCGCTAAAAATGTTTCCACCGGTAATCAAGAGGAGGTCAGCCCTAATTCGGAGTCTCCCTTGTCCGGTCTTGTTTTCAAAACCAGCGCTGACCCCTATGTCGGCAAGCTCAGTTACTTTCGGGTTTACTCAGGCATTATTTCCAGTAATTCCCAGGTCTGGAATGCCAACAAGAATAGCATGGAACGGATTGGCCAGCTCTTCACCATGCTGGGCAAAAATCAACAGCCAGTGCCACAGGTCGCTGCCGGAGATATCGGGGCGGTGGCGAAGTTAAGTTTAACCACCACGGGGGATACCCTCTGTGCTCGCGAACACCTTGTGATATTCCCCGGTATCGAATTCCCCAAAGCGAATTTCAGCATGTCAATCCAACCTCAGACGAAAAGCGATTTAGATAAGATGAGCACAGTGTTGCCCAGGATTTGTGAGGAGGACCCTTCTCTCCAAACACGTCGAGAAGTTGATACTAATGAGTTTATTATTTCCGGAGTTGGTGACAGCCACTTGGAGATAGTCAAGGAGAAAATACGTCGCAAGTTTGGAGTAGAGGTGAAATTAGATTTGCCAAAGATTCCTTACAAAGAAACTATTACTATGTCAACCAAGGCGGAGTATAAACATAAAAAGCAGAGTGGAGGACATGGTCAATATGGACATGTCTTTCTAGAGTTGGAACCTTTGTCCCGGGGTGGAAGATTTGAATTTGCTAAGAAAATCTTTGGGGGGGCAATACCCCAGAACTATATCCCCTCTGTGGAAAAGGGAGTCAATGAGGCGAAACAGGAGGGGGTTTTAGCTAGTTATCCCGTAGTGGACATGAAGGTAACCCTTTATGATGGCAGCTTCCATTCAGTAGATTCTTCGGACATTGCTTTTAAGATTGCGGGAGCACAGGCCTTAAAAAAGGGATTATCTCAGGGAGAGCCGGTATTGCTTGAGCCTATAATGAATCTTACTATAACCGTGCCTGAGATGTATACTGGGGATATTGCTAGCGATCTTAATACTAAGAGGGGACACGTGCTTGGGATGAGCCCCAGTGATGGCATCAATGTCATTGAAGCCCAGGCACCCTATGCAGAACTGACTCGTTATGCCATAGATTTAAGGTCAATGACACAAGGGCGCGCTAGCTTTGCGATGGAGTTTGACCATTATGAAGAGGTGCCAGCCCATCTCACTCAGAAAATCATCGCTGACAAGAAGAAGGCAGGCAAGGGCGACTGAGAGCGCCTGGAAGCTTTTATGTTATTTAGCCAGCTAATAACTCCTTTAGCTTGTTAGTTAAGGCTGGCACCACTTCTTCATATTTACCCACCACCCCAAATTCCGCCTCCCTGAATATATTCGCCTCAGGGTCCTTATTGATGGCTATGATGTGCTTGGAGCCTGAACATCCCGCTGTGTGCTGGCTGGCACCAGAAACAGCTATAGCAATGTAAATATCAGGGGCAACAATTTTTCCAGTAAGGCCGATATGCACTGCCTCTGGCACCCAACCGTTATCAGCAGGAGGACGTGAGGAACCTACCGCACCATGCAGCAAATCAGCTAGCGCTTTCAATGTAGTTTGGAAGGGTTCAGGACCACCCACCCCCCTACCTCCACAGACAATCACAGGGGCATCCTCAAGCTTAATGCCGACCGCCTCTTCCTTAACAGTTTCTAATATCTTTGTCCTTACTTTCGACGTATCTATGTCAATCTTAGTGGGCATGACCTCTCCTTTCCTTGAGTCGTCACGCTCCAACGGTGACATTGCCTTGGACCTAACAGTAACCATCTGAGGCATAAGCTCGCTGGTGAATATAGCTTGAGCATTGCCACCATAAACAGGTCGCGTTTGCATCAGCAGCTTCGCCTCCGGGTCTATGCTTAAGTCGAGACAATCTGTTGTCAGGCTGGTACCTAGTCTAAAGGCAAGGCGAGGAGCCAAGTCTCTACCCATAGAAGTTTGCCCTATAAGTATTGTCCGAGGCGAAATCTCTTTGACCAATTTTTCCGCGGCTTGCATATAGGAATCTGCCTGATATTCTTTGAGGGCGGGGTGTTCTCCAGCATAAACCTTGTTTGCTCCGAAGGCAATTGCTTCTTTAGAAGCTCCGCCAACTGCATCGCTGACCAGCAGGCAAGATAAGTCTTCCTTCAGGTCATCAGCAAGCTTCCTACCACATCCTAGCAACTCAGTGGTAATGGAGGCTAACTTCCCGTCTGCTAGCTCACCACAAACTAATATACCTTTGTATTCAGTCATTATTTCCTCCTTAACCTTAAAGCAATTTGGCTTCCTTGAGCCTTACGGCTAGATTAGCGCCGGCATCTGCGGGCGTCTCTCCTTCGATTATTTCACATTTGGCTTCCTTGACTGGCTGGAGGAGTTTATCTAACTTGCTACGCCTTCCAGCAGCGCCAACTTGTGAAGGCTCAAGCCCAATATCGGCTGGCTTCCAAATGACAGGTTGTTTTTTACCCGCTGCCATGATTCCTTTCAAGTTGGGATAACGAAGCGCTCCTATCCCGCTGGTTACTATAATTACGGCAGGAAGCGTCACTTCAACAACCTGGTAGCCGTCGGGAATAACTCGCTCAACCTTCGCTTTCCCATCGGTGACCTCTACCTTGCGAGCTAAAGTTACAGCCGGGATTCCTAAAATCTCAGCAATTCCTAGCCCCACCTGCCCGGCATCCCAGTCAGAGGACTGCCTACCGCAGAAAATAATGTCATATTCCCCTATCTTCTTTATTGCCATAGCCAAGGCGTTGGCAGTTGACCAGCTATCGCCCTCCTCAAAAGCTTCGTCTTCCAGAAGAATGAGTTCATCGCTCCCCACAGCTAACGCTTTCTTAATCACATCGCGAACAAAGTTATTACCTGAGCTGAGCGCAGAAATTTTGCCCCCCGCGGTATCCTTGATTTTGAGGGCAGCTTCCAAGGCGAATTCCTCGTATTGACCGATTACAGGTTTTACGTCTGGCGGCAACGTCATTTTGTTGTCTACCACCTTAAACACCGCCGGTGGCGCCTCAGGATCAGGTACTTGCTTGCAGCAGACAATCATATTAACTGGCATTCACTAACCTCCTTAAAGATTTTTGCAGCCTCAAAGGATACGGGAAAATCTGCCTTCTGTCAATAATTTGAATCACGCACACTCAATATGAACGGTCTAAGGGGTTAAGTGGTAATAGCTACTTCAGCCACGGAATTAATGCTAAAATAGATAAAATTTGCTATTCGGGGGCATATCTTTTACATCCGCCATTAGGAGGCCTCTAAGCCGTCCAGCCAAATCAATTGCTCTTGTTTGGGACAAGCTATGGAAGCTAAATTCATCGCAGATAACAACGTTGGCAAACTGGCTCGATGGTTAAGGCTGATTGGCTACGATACTCTGCTGTTTAAGCAAAAAAACGATGGTCAAATGGTTAAAACAGCTCTTAGTGAGGATAGAGTGATTTTGACTAAAGATACTCAATTTATGAAAAGACGCCTGGTCACAAATGGCAAACTCAAAGCTATACTCATTAAACAGGATGACCCTAAACTCCAGGTGCAGGAAGTGGTGAAAACGTTGAATTTAAATTATCATTTCAAACCTTTCTCGCTTTGCCTAGAATGTAATCAAGCATTAATAGCTCGGGATAAAGAAGAGGTGCAAAACCTGGTCCCCGCTCACGTTTCTGAAACTCAAACTCAATATATGGAATGCCCCGCCTGCCATCGCATCTACTGGCAGGGTACACATTGGCAGGCAATGGTCAAGAAGTTACAAGACTTGCAAGGAGGGGGTGGCGAAAAGCATAGTTCTAGCTAATGCCTGGCTTTCTAACCTGGAGCTTCGATAGTAGCACGGATTAGCTAGTAGTGCTATACTCAGCCCATAATGCCAGGAGAATAAAGATAAAGCTAAGCAGCTATGTTATTAGCAATTGATATCGGGAACACCAACATTAAGCTGGGTATATTTGATGGCGATAGGCTAAAAGCTACCTGGAATTTAGCTACCGGCATTCATTGCACTTCAGACGAGTATGGTGGAGTGGTGCTCAACCTTATGGAGCGAAAAAAGGTCTTGCCTTCAAAGATTACCGGAGTAGTATTATGCGGTGTCGTGCCGCCGTTGCTGTATACATTCGTGGAACTGTGTAGGAAATATTTAAATACTAAACCCTTAGTAGTCGAAGCCGGTGTCAAGACAGGCATGCGCATCCGCCTGGATAATCCTCGTGAGGTTGGCCCTGACCGCGTGGTCAACGCCGTGGCTGCCCAGAACCTCTACGGAAAACCGTTAATAATTATTGACCTTGGCACTGCTACCACTTTCGACGTTGTCTCAAAGGAGGGTGATTATCTGGGCGGGGCTATTGCCCCAGGCATTGTCATAGCTACTGAAGCTTTATTCACTCGTACTGCTGCGCTCCCTCGAATAGAACTAGTCCATCCCAAGCAAGTCATCGGCAGAAATACTATCTCTGCTATGCAATCAGGTATAATATTTGGTTACATTGAGCTTATTGAAGGCATGCTTCGTCGAATACAACAGGAATTGGGAAGCAAAGCAAAGGTGGTAGCTACCGGCGGCCAGGCTTACCCTTTTGCCGAAGAGATAGCAGCCATAGACGTAATAAATCCCGATTTAACCTTAATTGGACTGCGCCTCATTTATGAAATGAACAAGGAACAGTAATGCTTAGCAACAAAACCATAATTTTAGGGATAACAGGGAGCATTGCTGCCTACAAAGCAGCAGAGATTGCCAGCCAGCTAACTCAGGCCGGGGCGGAGGTGAATGTAATTATGACCAAAGAAGCCACTGAGTTCATATCACCTGTTACCTTCCGAGCCATTACAGGTAGACCCGTAGTCACCGAAATGTTTGATTTAGCTTCTGAATTCAGCATTGGGCATGTCTCTCTGGCGGGAGCTACTGATATAGTAGTTATTGCCCCTGCTACAGCTAATATCATTGCCAAGCTGGCTGCTGGCATTGCTGACGACATGCTATGCTGCACGGTTCTGGCTACCAAGGCACCGGTGCTTATTGCCCCAGCTATGGAAACCAATATGTATGATAATCCAGTCACCCAGGATAATTTGTCTAAGCTTAAAGCTCGCAACTTTGTGATTATTGCTCCAGCCACGGGCTGGTTAGCCTCGGGTAAAGAAGGTCCAGGGCGACTCGCCGATACTAATGATATTATAGGCAGCATCCGCCAGGTACTGGGGAGGGGTGGAGACCTGGCTGGCAAACATATCGTGGTTACCGCAGGCGGTACCCAAGAGCCTATCGACCCGGTTCGCTACATCAGCAACCGCTCCTCAGGGAAAATGGGCTATGCTCTGGCTGAAGCAGCTCGTGACCGAGGAGCCAAAGTAACATTGGTTACAGCACCTACGTCGTCACCCGAGCCCGCAGGCGTTGACGTAGTCAAGGTCAAAACTGCCCAGGAAATGCATCAAGCAGTAGAGAATGTAACTCCCCGAACTGACGCTCTGGTCATGGCCGCCGCCGTATCCGATCATCGTCCAACAAAAGCGGCTAAAGATAAGATCAAAAAAGGAGAGGCAGGGTTAACCTTAGAGATGGAATGCACCCCGGACATTCTAGGGAGTGTCAAAGGAAATTTCATTAAAGTAGGCTTCGCTGCTGAAAGCAGCAACCTGATGGAAAATGCTAAACAAAAGCTAAAGGAAAAGAGGCTTGACCTTATCGTGGCTAATGATATTACAGCCGGCGATAGTGGATTTGGCACCGACAACAATCGAGTGACCATAATTGACCGAGAAGGTAAAGTTGATAGCTTACCTCTTATGCCGAAACGAGAGGTGGCCGACAAGGTTTTGGGTATGGTGGCGGAGCTCTTGGGCAAGAGGGAGGAAACACCACCAGTAGAAACCGTCGAGGTCAAGCTAAGACGTTCCTACATAGAGTCCTATTCCATTTATATCCCCGCCGCAAAGAAATATTTGTTCCCGGTCTCCAAGACGACGCTCAAATTAGAGACTGACATCGGCCAAATTGAATGCGGATTTGGCACTGAGCCTGCTTCGGGGGCTTGGCTTCAGAAAGGCTTGTCAGGCTGGTTCAAAGCACATCCTGAACTCAAACCGGGAGATAAACTCATAATCAAACCCGTCGAGGCAATGAAGTGCTACCGCCTCAAAATAGCTTGAGCTAGTCATTAGAAATGTCCGAAATACCTAAAGCCTACGAGTCAGGCAAGATAGAAAAAAGGTGGTATGATTTCTGGCTCAAGCAGGGCTATTTTTCTCCTAAAATAGACCCCAAGAAGAAGCCCTTCGTCATTATTATGCCCCCTCCTAATGTTACCGGTGAGCTCCACCTGGGGCATGCCCTGACCGCGACACTGGAGGATATTATGGCCAGGTGGCACAGGATGAAAGGTAGCCCCACCTTGTGGCTACCGGGGACCGACCATGCTGGCATAGCCACGCAAGTAGTTGTGGAGCAGCAACTGGCTAAACAAGGGCAAACTAAGGAGGAGATAGGCAGAGAGAATTTCGCTAAGTTAACCTGGGAATGGGCTAACAAGAGCCGGGAAAATATCAGGTATCAGCATCAGCTACTGGGAGCTTCCTGTGATTGGGCAAGGGAGAGGTTTACCCTGGATGAAGGCCCAAGCAAAGCAGTCCGTACCGCTTTTGTCCGTTTGTACAACAAGGGGTTAATCTATCGTGGAGAGCGGATGATAAACTGGTGTCCCCGCTGCCAGACTGCCCTCTCCGACCTCGAGGTAGAACATAAAGATATTGTCGGACACCTTTACTATGTTCGCTATCCTCTAACCAAAAACGAGGGCTTCGTCACCGTAGCTACTACCCGACCGGAAACTTTCCTCGGCGACACGGCTGTGGCGGTGAATCCCGAAGATAAGCGCTACAAAAACCTCATAGGCAAGAGTGTTACCCTCCCTATCATCAATAAGGAAATCCCCATAATCGCTGATGATGCTGTTGATACTTCGTTCGGCACCG
>Ga0307429_1000968_pt1 | contig 14630 bp, 17 predicted proteins | sample SalMarWE160230MG_FD_202151 | JGI IMG/M metagenome (GOLD analysis project Ga0307429, IMG submission 202151) | Salt marsh sediment microbial communities from the Plum Island Ecosystem LTER, Massachusetts, United States - WE1603-230 | ecosystem: Environmental > Aquatic > Marine > Intertidal zone >...
TGATAAATATAATAAGCTAGGTTCTATATGGGGAGAGCAATCATTTCACCCCACTACGATCATTCTGACCTACGGGGCAGGCGTGGTAACAGTAGGCAGGAGAGGATGGTCAGTGGGTCAGTAAGTCATTGGGTCATTGGGTCATGTGGATTTTATGTCAATGTGTTAGGCTATTGTGGTCTAGTAAAAAATTATCAGGATTATTCATTATGAAAGTTCGAAAGAATAGTTTTGACAATTTTTCTATAACATATTAAAATAGTTTATAATTTCTTATATTTTTCTTTCATCCGTGCTATCTTCACTGGAAGATGTAATCAGCCTGCTTGAAATTGCTGAAACAGGAATTAAGCCGGGGAATTTATAAACAATGAATCAAATTGGGCAGATATGCAAAAAATATAATGTGGTCTTGTGTTATCTTTTTGGTTCCCAGAAAGAGGAGGGAAAAGCCCTCTTGGAAGGAAAACATGTAGAACTGAAAGATAGGGAATCGGATATTGACTTTGCGGTCTTATTCAAGATCCCTCCCCACAATAGCCTCGAGGCTTATGCGGCTTTGAGTCTCGAGTTCCAGGATTTCGTCTCCCCGTTTAAAGCTGACCTCCTTTTTTTACACGAGGTTGACCATCTCATTCAGCTTGAGGCCATCAAGGGGATTAATGTATATTCTTTAAATCAAGAATATAGAGAGAACTTTGAGGAAAAGGTACTGATGTTTGCATCAGACGAACGAGAGATATTCAGGCGTAATGAAACAGACTTTTTAGAGGCTATCGACAATGGTTATTTCGAATTTGAATATAAAGCTTATAGAGGATAGACTCGGATTTATTAGTAAGGCTGTCGAAAGGTTGAAGAGGGTATCATATCTCGATAAAAAGGATTTTCTTGATGATGATAGCCCTGCTATAGCCGAGAGTTATTTAAGGCGCTCCCTTGAAGCGATTTTTGATATCGGCAGACACATTATCGCAAAGACTCCTGGCAAGGGCATTGTCGAATATAAGGAAATAGCAAGCGCCCTTGGTGACAGGGGGGTCATTACAAAGCAACTCGCCGAAAAACTTAGATTAATGGCAGGCTACAGAAATCGATTGGTTCATTTTTATCATGAGGTCAATGATAGGGAGTTATATCAAATAATAAAGAACGATCTTGCTGATATTGAAGTCTTTGTGAAAGAAATGAAGACGTTTATCGAGAGTTACAGACAAAATAAATCTGGATGTTGATAGATACCACACTTCTGAGTGGGGTATGACATGGCGGGGCAATGCGGAGCTCGCTTTTTCTTTTTGAATAGAAAGAGGTAATCTTTTCAGGTCTCTTCTGGCAGCGGGGGAGAGATCAAGTTTATAAGGTTTAGGCATAATCTCGCTGTAGATCTTCTAAAGAAGTAAATTCCTCACCACGTGTCTTAGCTTCTATAGCCTCTTGAGTCCTCTTATTGACATATTCGATGAAAGAATGATCCTCTTTAACCTTTAAGTATTCTATAAAACTCAAGATTTCTTTTTTTTCTTTCTCTGATAACTTTTGAATATTATTTAAAATCAGCTCATTAAGTTTAGCTACACCTGCCATAATGTTCTCCTTTTTTAAGTATCGTAAAGATAGCATCTTACAGTTCAGAAAGCAAGACCTCGTAAACACAAAAGGGATTATTCACTTTTCTCTTTCTGCTTTTTCGGGCTCGTTAGGACTCTGGATCATGACGTTCAACGTGCTTTTAAAAGGATGCAGTGTGCAGAGAATATAAAATAGTAGGCAAGGGAAGGATGGTCATTGTGTCATTAGGTCATTTCGCTTTGCTGTCACCATTAAGAAAAGTCATTATTTGTCATTAGGTCATTTCGCTTTGCTGTCATGGTTGAGTCATTAAGTCATTTCGCTTCGCTGTCATTTTTTGTCATTTGTTGTATTAGGTTTTTTACCGATGGAATTTATGTAGTTGTTCAGTTTTAGACCGATTGCATCGATATCCTTTCGCATAGGATGAAAATTTTCTTCCTTAATTAAACCCCGACTCTGCGCTTTGGTAAGCCAGGTCAAGGTTTCATAAAGAGATCCTCTGCTATAATAACAAAATTGTCTGTTTTCCTTGTAATAGAATCTTCCAAATCCCTCGCTTAGATTTGCAGCAACTGAATCTGCCGCTCTAACAAGCTGTTTGCCTATAGTATCTTTTGCAAAATAATCCCATTTAATAACGAGTTCCCAAACTTTTTCACCAATATCCATAGCAAGTTGATAAACTTGAAGGTCTTCCAGTTTCATAATGCGTTACCTCCTACAACAAATGACTTAATGACCTAATGACTTCCCAATGACTTCCCAATGACTCAGTGACCTAATGACCTAATGTCTTAATGACATCTTCATAATGTTTCACTCCACCAGCCCATGTTTTATTGCATAATGGGTTAATTCTATGTTGTTTTTCATATTCATCTTTTCAAGAATACGGGCTCGATAGGTGCTGATGGTTTTTTCACTCAGGAACAGTTCCTCGGCTATATCTTTAACTGTTCTTCCAGAAGTAATCATACACATTACCTGATACTCACGATCAGAGAGGGTTTCGTGAAGTGGTTTTTCGTGATCAATTTCCAGATCAAAAGCCAATTTATCTGCAAGTGAGAGAGTGACATATTTCTTGCCCACAGATACTTTCCGTATAGCCCCTATCAATTCATCTGGTGCACTTTCTTTTGTCAAATACCCAGATGCACCTGCCTTTAAAGTGCGTACTGCATATTGTTCTTCAGGATGCACGCTTAGCACCAGAATGGGGAGCTTAGGTTTTTGAGCTTTTATTTGTTTCAATACATCAAGTCCATTGATTCCGGGCATGGTAATGTCTAATACAACCACACCGTAGTCATTTTTCAGCGCCTTGTTGAGCACTTCATGCCCATCAATCGCTTCATCAGCAACGGTCATATCAGGGGTTTCTGAGATAATCTGCTTCAATCCTTCACGAACAATTGTGTGATCATCAGCGATGAGGATCCGTATCATGGCCAATCTCCTTTTGTCGATCTACAATTCTGGAATTTAGGGATTTAGGAATTTAGGAATTCTTAAAATGCTTTCAATTTGTAATCCCTCAATTCGCAATCCTAAATTATCAATCGCAAATCCGCAATCCGCAATCCAAAATCCGAAATGTGGAGGTTCCCCAATCCCCTAATTCTGAAAAAACATCAATTGTCTCAGAAAGCGGTAATTTCAACAGCACAGACGCATCCCGAAGCGTGACTCTACCATCCCCATAGGCTTTAGCAACATAGTATTCAAAACCAAGCCTGGCCAATTTTCTCAATGACTGAGTTTTTTCGGTCTTCTCAACTTTGATGGTCTCGTAAAAAGTCGAATTTCCCCTCCCCTGGTGGGAGGGGATTAAGGGGAGGGGGACGTAAGTGGGTGAAATAACGCTGTATTCACCCTCACCCCAGCCCTCTCCCATGAAGGGAGAGGGAGTATTTTTGACTTTTTACGAATTCGTCAACTTTGGACACATATTCTATAGCCTGCTCTATGTCTTGAGGAATTCGCAGCGATCTTACTTTCATTTTCTTTCCTCCATTAATAATCTTACAGTGCTATACTCGTCGTTGCTGATAAATGCAGCGAAAGGGATCAAACCCAATTCTCCAATTTCACACCTCTTATCCGGCTGAATTCTTTGATGTTATTGGTTACAAGAATAAAGTTATTGGCAAGGCTTATTGATGCTATTAAAAGATCCATGGGGCCTATTGGAACACCAGATTTCTCAAGGGAGGCTCTGATCCTTGCGTATATCTTACAGCTCTTTTCATCAAAGGGAATAATCTCAAAAGTTGATACAAAATTCTCAACAATCGCCCGATTCTTTTTTTGCGCTTTACTTTTTTCAGCGCCATAAAACAATTCAGCCACTGTAATGGAAGGGAGCTTAATTTCTGATGGTGGGAACCTTTTAAATTGAGAGGTTATTCTTTCGGAAGTTCTGTTTAGAAAATAAATACATGTATTGGTATCCAAGAGGTGTATCATTAGAGTAGCTTCTCCCTCCGATCGGGTTTTTCCATCTCCCTTCGGATTCTGCTCATAATCTCTTCAGGTCCGACATCGTCCTCCCAGCTACCAGCAAGGTCAAAGAATCCTTTCGGCCACTGATCTTGCAAAGAACTTTTTATGGCATTAGCAACCCACTTCGACTTAGATTTTCCAGAGCCTTTTACCGCTTTGTCTAATCGTTCGGCAAGTTGATCATCAATGTATATAGCCAACTGTGACATCTTAATCACCTCCTTTTTAGCCATGTATCAAATATATTTGCACATATATTATAATTTGTCAACAAATTCAGAAAATAAGGACGTAAAGGTTTTGGGAGCAATTTTCAATCCCTGGCCCAGACCCCTGGCCCAGACCTGGCATGCAAGGGCTGAGTTCTATGGACTATACACCCGAAGTATTACAGTTGCTCTATAGTGTTCCAGCCAAGTCGCGCCTCCCGATCCCGTCCCGGTCTCGGGACGGGGAGGGCAGGCTGGTCACTCCAGATACAGTGAAAGAAAAGAGGGCACATATAAGTAGCAGAAGCAAGAGTATTATAGCCAAACCACGTCGCGCCAGGGCGGGCGCAAATCTAAAATCTAAAATCCTCTCCCTCTCACTATGTGAACCAGACTTTCCACCTTTATTCCAGCATATTTGGCCATTAAGTCAAAATGTGTATCAGCATGTACAATAACAGAGTCCGATTGCAGAGCGCACGCAGCTATCAAAATGTCAGTATGTGGAACCGTAATCCCCTTCCTCCTGAGTTCAAAATCTAACTCACAGGCCCTTTGCCAAATGGAGTCATCTGTTCTGATATCGTCTAGAGCATTGAACCTGCTTTTAAGTCTTTGAAACTCGTTTTGGGTCCTTGCGCCGCCAATAATTTCCAACTTTATGATACCCGTTGTGATAACGACACCATCCCTGAGCAAGCGATCTATCCGTTCTTTTACTTCAGGTATAAAATCCTTTCTTAAAGCAAGAAGCCAGGCGGACGTGTCTATTAGGAATACATCATTCGGCATTTCTCAACCTTTCCAGTTCCTCCAGAGTCAAATCTATATCAAAGGTACCCAGTTCTTTTCGCAGTTGTTCTCTGTTATGCTGACGAACCAGAGATAATAGTCCAGCTTCAATAGCCTCTTTTTTGGTACGAGCGCCTATAGCCTCTGCAGCAGCTTTCAATAATCCCTCATCAATTAAGACCGTTGTTTTCCTCATGTACGCCTCCTTTAACCGTATTTAAAATATGGATTAACTATGCATATTTCAATACAATTTGTCAATCCGTCTTTCCCTTATCACTATGTGCATCAATTCAAATTCCAAATTTCCCCACTTTCCATACTTACTCCTACACTCTTCAATCTACAATAACAGCTCTACAATCTCAAATCCCAATCCCAAATCCCAAATCTCTTTCATTCCGCAATCCAAAATCTGAAATCTAAAATCCCCTACTTCCTGATTGGCATCCTCACAATCACCGTTGTCCCCTTGCCAGGTCTACCGCTAATTTTCACTTCACCTCCCCAAGACTTGGCACGCTCCCGTATTCCCATTAGTCCAAATGATTGAGGATCGGAGATCTGCTCTTTGGTGATTCCTTTCCCATTATCTCTCACTCTTAGCTCCAATTTATCATCTTTCTCTTTCAAACTCGCAGTAACCATTGTTGCCTTTGCATGGCGAGCAATGTTGGTTAGTGTTTCCTGAAAGATGCGAAAAATAGCCGTAGAGCGATCTGGATCTAAGGTAATTTCCTCGGGATCTATGGTAAGTTTATAGGTAATTCCTGTACGATTTTTAAATTCTTCTGCCTGCCATTCAATTGCTGCTGCAAGACCCAGGTCATCTAAGAGCCCTGGTCTTAATTCTGTGGAGATCCTTTTTACCGTTTTGATAGTCGTATCCGTGAGTTTTGTCATTGCTCGTGTTTTTTCAAGCAGCGTTTTTTGATCTTTAGGTAATTTTTTACTTAACCAGGATATGTCCATTTTCAAAGCAGTCAATGCCTGTGCTAACTCATCGTGGATCTCGCGTGCAATGCTTGTTCTTTCTTTCTCCCTCACTGACTGTAAATATTCGGCGAGGTTGCGTAGCTCTTCCTGTGACCGTTTTAATTCCTCTTCCGCCTGCACCCGCTCGGTTACGTCGTCAAAGACTGCAACTATTTCACCAGATGGCAGCTTGTAGACATAGTTTTCAGCCCAGTGGGTCAGATAATCATCTTGATAGAGGGAAACGGGGTGATGTTCTGATTCTCCAGTTTTCCATACCCTCTGTAATACCTCAAAGAGGCCAAACTGTTTTATCCCTGGAAATACCTCCAGGGCACTCCTGCCTACAATATGTTCTTTATTAACCTTACTGATCAGCTCCCCGGCCCGGTTATAATCTTTAATGATAAAATCATTTCCGTCATCTCTTGCTTCATAAATCCCAACACCGCTACTCATATTGTTGAATAGCTCCCTGAACCTGACTTCGCTGGATTTTATGACTTCCTCCGTCTGCTTGCGGTCGGTGATGTTTTTTGAGATCACAGTAACATCTGTTATTTTTCCGTCTGGTTTTTTAACAGGACTTAAGGTTCGGAGGAAATATCCACCGTCTCTTTCGCTTCTATATTCATATGAGATTGATTTGCCCGTTTCGAACACCTCTTTTACTCTCTTTGTAAACTCTTTTGTTTCCTCTTTGGAATGAAAATCGTCATACATTCTCCCAATGATTTTATCTTTTTTAATCCCGAACCTTTTTAGGTACTCTTTATTCATAAACATATACGCGCAATTCTTATCCACCAGGTATATGGAATCTTCGGTAGACTCAACCAAAGAGCGATACTTCTCCTCACTCTCCCGCAGCGCCTTCCCTGCCTGCACCTTCTCGGTGATGTCCCTGCCAATCCCCCGAAACCCTGCGGGCTGACCTCCTGCATCCTTGATGAGGGATACTGAAGCCTCCACAAATCGGATGGTGCCATCATTTCTCATAATCTCCCAATCAGAGGCCTTTACAGGTTTTCCTGTGGTGTATACCTTGTTGAATTTCTGATACACCTTTTCAGCATTCTCCTGATCCATGAACTGTCGGTTATTTATGCCGACCAGTTCATCTCTGGTATAGCCAAGAATGCTGCATGTTGAATCATTGAAAAATGTCAGGTTCCCGGCAAGGTCGACTTCGTAGTAGCTTTCTTCGATGCTTTTAAGGATGGCTCGGTATCTCTTTTCGCTCTCCCGCAGCGCTTCCTCCGCCTGCTTGCGCTGGGTGATGTCTCTGATAATATTTAGGGTCGCCTGTCTTTTTTCCCATGTAGTTCTTACAGCATTGATCTCTACAAAGAGAGACTCTCCGCTTTTTCTCAACACTCGGAAGGAAAAGATACTGGGGAAATCCTCTCTCTTATAACTTTCTTCCACCATGTCACGATCTTCAGGATGGACCATATCGAGAAAGGACATGTCCTTAAGCTCTTCCTGAGAGTAGCCGGTTAATTCTACCGTCTTAGTATTTGCAAACTTCAGCTTTTCATCTTGAACCACAACGATCGCGTCATTGGAGTTTTCAACGATGTCCTTGTATTTGATCTGGGACTCCCTCAACTGATGAGTCCTCTCATGGAATTCCTTTTCCAATTGAATAATTCGCTCTTCTAGTTCTTTCTCTCTTGGTTTTTTCTGAGAGGCGAAGTCCTGCTTCAGGAGGGCGTTTTGGATACCATTCAGAATATCGGCCCTTTTAAACGGCTTTAGAATGTAATCGAAGGCTCCGTAATCGCTGATAGCCTGTTTTAAAGTATCGAGGTCTGCGTAACCAGTCATGATCAAGACCTCTATGCCCTGATCGATCTTTTTTATCTCCTCCAGGGCCTCAATCCCATCCATGACGGGCATCTTGATGTCCAGAATAGCCAGATCTATGGGGTTGATATTTATAGCCTCCACAGCCTCTTTCCCATTGGACGCCAGAAAGACCCTATAGCCCTCACGTTGAATCATTTCCTTAAGTATATCGAGGATTACCTGATCATCATCGGCAATTAGTATGTTTTTTTCCGGCATGGTTTCTTTCTCCTGAAGCATTCCAGCTTTCTGGGAAGGCTCTGTTTTTCTTCCTTTCCCTCTTTCTTATTTTACCTGCTTGCGCTCAACGGCTTCCTTTTCTAACTCCTTGATCCTTTGTTCCAGTTCTTCATAGGTTGGTTTTCTGGCCATTACAAGATCCTCCGATTGACCTTAAAAACAAAAAGTTCTACACAGAAAAGAGAGATAGAAAAAGGTACTAAAATTCATGGAAGATTTGGCCTCGAATCACATCAACATATCCAGCCCCTTTTCCCATGGGATGGCTTGACAATCTTTGAGCCTCAATGTTTCGGATATGTTAGCCACGATAATCCCTTCTGAAGCCAAATCCCCGGCCAAAACTCTCCATCTGTTTATAGACTTAGCATGGGCAGGAAGTAGGGTTGAGGTCGCTTTGATCTCTATGGGATAAAGCCTGCCATTTCTGTCCACAATGAGGTCAACCTCTACTCCTGCCTTTGAACGCCAGTAATACAATTCAGGCCTTTCTCCCCTGTGATAGAAAGCCTTAATCCATTCAGATACAACCATGGTTTCAAAAAGAGGTCCTATCATAGGCCCCTGTAGTGTAGGTTCGCTTGCATGGAGTCCCATGAGAAAGGTAGCTATTCCAGTATCTAAAAAATAGATCTTTGGGCTCTTTATAATTCGTTTACCCAGGTTATTAAAATGAGGCGGTAGAAGATATATCTGATAGCTGGCCTCAAGGACACTAAGCCACTTTTTGATTGTAGGTACACTCATACCCACATCCCTCGCCAGCTCTGATATATTAAGAATTTGGCCAGTTCGAGCAGCACACATCCTTAAAAACCGATTAAAGGTATTGATGTCGCCCACGTTAACAATCTGGCGTACATCTCTTTCAAGATAGGTCTGGATAAAGCCTGCACACCAAAGTTGCCTGTCAACATCCCTGTTTGCCCTGATTTCCGGATATGCCCCTCGAAGCAGCCAATCATCCAGCGCAAGAGATGGGGTCTTAGGCCTCACTTTTCTCGTTTTCTTAGTGTGAAGAAAGATATTTTCAAGGATGACATCAATGCTCAACTGTCTGTTTCCGAAGCCATGGCTTTCTCCAAGAGAAAAAGGCAAAAGGGATAGTACTGCAACCCTGCCAGATAATGATTGACTGACACCCTGCATAAGAGCGAAGTTTTGGGAGCCTGACAGCAGCCACTGACCAGGTGTACGGTCATCATCGATAGATGATTTTATATAGTGGAGGAATTCCGGGACATACTGTATTTCATCCAGGATTATGGGGGGTGGATTTGCCTTCAGGAAACCAATAGGGTCCTCCTGCACTCTTAAACGAATATCAGGATTTTCAAGTGAAACAAGATGATGGGTCCTGGTAAACCTCTCGGTTAAAAGTGTGGTCTTCCCTGACTGTCTGGGCCCGGTTATGAGCACAGCCGGAAAGGTTTTCATGGCCTTTTTGACCGTGGTCTCTAAAGTTCTTGGAAGCATGGCAATATTTTATATCATAGACAAATTTAAATTTCAAGTTTAAATTTGGACATCACCTCATCTGCCAGTTTGTGTTCAGCGGATTCTTTTCTCCAACTTCTTAACCCTTTGTTCCAATTCTTCATAGGTTGGTTTTTTGGCCATTTGAACTTCCCTTATTGGATTGATTATTGAAGATTGACGATTAGTTTAAATTCCTGAATCACGAAATTCCCCAATCTTTAAAACAAAAAAGCCCATTAAGTTATTGAAAAATATGGCATCTTTCATTCGGTCAACAGCCACTTCCATACGAGGGACGTTCTCAACTTATTAACTTTCGATCCGACCTCAAGAACTAAATTTAAAAGTTGAGAACGTCCCCATACACTGGGCTTGTTTAAATTCATCGACCTGGCCGCGGGCGTCTTCCCTGAGCTTTCTGATCTCTTTCTTCAGTTCAATCATCCGCAGATCACGATCCACAAACAACTTGTTAAATCGCTCCAGATCCCTGGCCTTTTTCTCCAGTTCAGCCGTGCGCACTGCCACCCGCTCCTCAAGCTCTTTGGCATGGGCCTGTACTTGCTCGAACAACATCGCATTTTGAAGGCTCAGCGCCGCCTGGGTCGCGAGGGTTTCCAGGTACCGCGATCGCTTATCAAAGTTCCGGCGGGTGTCGGACCCCAGCCCTAAAACACCGATCACCTGCTCCTTAACAATCAGGGGTAAAGCAACAAATGACAACGCTGTAAACCGTCGACAAACCCAAACGCTTGCTCTTTTCTTTATTCAGTCGCTTAACATCTCTTTTACCCTGCATGTCACGTCTGATTGATCTCATGCTGTCAGATTCCAAGATAATCAAAGAGTTCTTGTGATGCGCTGAATCTTTTTCCTTTACAGCTCCTTGAGTCCTCATTTGAAGAAGTTGCTGAAATAGGATATGGGGCCGGTAACTCTTATTTTACCCTTGTCATATGGTCTTTTTATCTCCGAAACAATCTGTATGGCCTTTTTGGGGTTAAGGCGGTCGGCATAATAGGAGAGTGATCTCGCTATTGAATCATCCGAGTATTTAACCTCTATCAACTCTTCCAGCTCCCCTTCTTTAACAATTGCAAAATCAACTTCGCGGCCTTCTTTGTCACGGATATATCGCAATTCATATTTATAGCCCTGGCTGTCTTCGAGATAGTGCAATCGTTTTAGGAGCGATGTGGCAACAAGGTTCTCAAAACGGGCCCCTTCATCGCCCAGCACGTCACCATTATCAAAAAAGTAGACCTTGGGCGGTTTTCTTACCGCTCGTGGCAATGACTTTGTATAGGGCCTTACGCAGAATACCAGATACATTCTCTCCAGAGTTTCCAGCCATGCCTTTGTTGTCTTTGGAGAGATTTCCAGGTCCCTGGCAAGATTTGACAGGACGACCAAACCACCCACTCTGTGCCGCAACAGGTCCAAAAATATGCTTAATAACTGAATGTTTCTTACCGGCTCCAGATCCCGGACATCCTCTCTCAGAACCCTGTCAAAGCGCTCCCGCCGCCAGCGTCTCGCGATACGTTCATCACCCTCCAGAAACGGCTCAGGGAACCCCCCAAGCGTCATCAGACGTTCGAAAGCATCTTTTGGAGAAATCCCCTTTGGGATCTCATCGAGGGTGAAAGGATGCAACCGCCAGTAATGGTATCTTCCCAATAGGGAGTCGCCGCCTCGACGATAGACATCAAAACGGGCTGAACCCGTAATCAGGTATGAATGGAGATCGTGAGACACGTCATATATTCCCTTGATCCAGCCCTTCCACTTGGGGAACTTGTGCAACTCGTCAAATATGAGCAGCGGATTATCCGTGCTCCACCTTTTCTGCAGAATATCCTGACGGTCTTCATCAAAATCCCAGTTAAGATAACGCCCATCAGGGTAATTACTGGTGAGGATGGCCTTTGCAAGGGTTGTTTTACCCACCTGCCGGGGACCTCCTACGAAAACCATCTTTCTCTTCAGGTCATCAAGAATATGGGATGTTATATAGCGCATATGTCTATTTTATACCTAATTCCAAAACAGTCAAGGCTATTTTGGATTGCTGGCAAATATAGCCTTCACATTTCTATCTCTAAAAAGGAATGGGGGGCACCGTTTGACCTTTTATAATACCCTCTTCAATCTCCACAACCCGGTCTTTTTGCCTCCGGCCTTCAATTCGATTTTTTTCGTTCTTCGCCACTATCTCATGACAGCAAAGCGACCCGGGGTCAGGTCTTCATTCTTCACTCTCTATTAATTTCTGTCAAAAATGAAGGCCTCCCCCCTATTTTTTCGATCCGACCTCAAGAACTAATAATTATCAATCAGCAACTAAAAAATTCCTTATATTCACATGCCTTATTCCTTTGAATGTTCCGCCTGTCATCTCGTCCATGGAGACCACGATTTTAGGGAAATTGTCCTTGATTTCCAGAAGGTTGCCGAATTCACGGTCATGAACCTTCTGATCAGTAATCATATAAGCCACCTCCACGTAGAGCCTTTCCCCCTTTTTTTCACATGCAAAATCAATCTCTTTTCCCCCGATTCTGCCAACGGTTATGTCATACCCTGATCTTTTCAGGTGAATGAAGACAAGGTTTTCCAGTATCCTGCCGATATCGGCTTGCTGGTAGCCAACAATCGTATGTCGCAGGCCCAGGTCTTCAAAATAGTATTTCTCACCGATCTCAAATATCTTTTTTCCTGCAATTTCCGAACGTCGCACCTTTAAAATAAAAAAAGCCGATTCAAGATGTGAAAGATAATTGAGAACAACATTTGGTGAGATATTTGTTTTTTGGGATTTAAGAAAATCACTGATTTTTTTCGCTGAAACCAGGCTCCCTGTATTATCAGCTAAATATATGGCCAACCTCTCAAGAAAGGCAATATTTCTGATTCTGTGCCTTTTGACAACATCTTTGAAAAGGATCGTGTTATATATATTCTTAAGATAGTCATAGACAATATCATCTTCCAGTTTTAGATTGATTAGATAGGGAAGGCCTCCGTATTTGATGTATTTCAGAAATGCCTCAGGATCGTTTTGAAGCTTATGAAAATCTAAGAATTCATTGTAGGATAAACAGAATACCTTTATCTCAACATAACGCCCGCTTAAATATGTGGTCAGCTCCCCAGAAAGCAGTCCGGCATTGCTCCCTGTGCAGTAGATATCATACCCGCCATCGGCAGAGAGACTGCGCAATGCCTTTTCAAACTGATCAATATCCTGAATTTCATCGATAAAAACATAGCGATTCTTTTTGCCTTTAGCTTTATCCTGGATGTATGCCAACAATGTATTGTAATTATCTATAAAATCAAACTCGTATAGTTCTTTGTTGATATAAATAATCTGTGCTTTGGGGTCAGAAGCGGTGACGACATCCATAATCTGAAAAAGGAGATAACTCTTACCGACTCTCCTCTGGCCTGTTATGACTTTAATGATATCCTTGCCAATGTAAGGTTTTATCCTGTCAATATAATGTTGCCTGGTAATGTATTCCTTGATCATATATCAACCCCTTAGAAAGTTTTACGTATAAATAAAACTATTTGGATATTAAGTCAATCTTTTAAATATGCATAAAACTCATTGTCCACTTTCCCTTTCTTCAACTGCAATGAACTTAGCCGCCTGCGGCGGAACTTTTTTGACAGGATTAACAGGATTAACAAGATTTTCTTATATTCTTTATATCCAGAACATCCCGTCTATCCTGTCTAAAAAAGGAAATTCCTATATTATCAAGTTGTCACAAGCGCCATTGATGTGTCTGTCACGATTCTTCTTAACAGACCAACCCGTTTTTCCAGTTCTTAAAAGATAAAAATATAGGATATGAGAGACAGCTAAGATAATAAAAAGTTGATTAAGTTTTTGAAAAAGATGGTATCTTTCATTCGGTCAACAGCCACTTCCAGGCAGGCACGATATCGAGACGCTTATCGGACATATCTTCATCCAACCATGTGACAATGGTACCCCGGCTTAGCCCCAGTTCTTGCATGGCCGACAACAGTGCGCTGACTTCCCTTTTCTGCGTAACCGGATCGTGAATATCCCAGCAGACCTGGATGAGCCGACGCTCGCTTCTATCTTCCGCGGCCAGCACAAAATCAACCTCAGCACCCTTTTTCGTGACATAATACTCAGGCGCAAGTCCCTGCCTGCGAAAATGCATCAAGACAAGATTCTCAAGTAACGCACCCCGATCATCCGTTATATAGGGAGACATAGCTTCCAGAAGCCCTGGATCAATAACATAGACTTTCTTCGGATTAACCCGGCGGATTCTTTCCGAGCGCGAATGTATTGGCACCTGGTAGAAAAGAAAGGTGTCTATGAGGTGATCCATGTAGCCATATAGATTATTTTTTGTACAGGCAACACCTTGACTTTTTAGTGAGTTATAGAATTTGTTTACGCTGAAACGCGTTGCTGGAGCGTTGATAATATGCCTAATAAGAGCCCTAAGAACCACGGTGTTGCTGATCGAGTATCGCTCTACCACATCACGCAGGATCACCACATCCAGATAGTTTCGGAGCACCTCGCGCCTAAGTTCATCATCAAAGGTTTGTACTTCGGGGAATCCCCCTATCCTGACATACTGCCCAATTAGATTCTGCAACATCGCCCTTGTTTTGGAGCCGAATCGCTGCACTGATTTCAGGTTAACCTTTTTATAGCATAAGAACTCTTTGAAACTGAATGGGAATATCTCTGTGGTGAGTGACCTACCCCGTAAACTGGTAGCTATTTCTTTGCTGAGGAGTCTTGATGATGAACCGGTCACGCAGACCGATAATTGTTCGGTATCCAGCACCCGTCGGACGAACTTGTCCCAACCTTCGATACGCTGTACCTCATCAAGAAACAAATAACACTGCTGACTTTTGAAGGCAGGAAATTTGCGGTAGTATGTCTCCAATACACGTTGAAAGTCCTGGGCAGAAAATGGGAGCAGGCGCTCATCCTCG
>Ga0307429_1000969_pt1 | contig 14617 bp, 15 predicted proteins | sample SalMarWE160230MG_FD_202151 | JGI IMG/M metagenome (GOLD analysis project Ga0307429, IMG submission 202151) | Salt marsh sediment microbial communities from the Plum Island Ecosystem LTER, Massachusetts, United States - WE1603-230 | ecosystem: Environmental > Aquatic > Marine > Intertidal zone >...
ATCCAGGCGCGGACGCCCGCGGGGTCCTCCCTCTACGTCTGGGGCTTCGAGCCCATGCTCTACACCATGGCGCGCCGCCGGCCGGCGAGCGCGTACGTCTACAATGTGCCCCAGCGCCTGGCCTGGTCGCAGCGAGACGAGGCGCGGCGGAAGCTGCTCGACGATTTGCGCCGGGATCCGCCGGCGGCGATCGTGGTGGTGGAAGACGACGTGCGCGAGGGAGTGACGGGCAACCGCCTCGACAGCCAGCAGGAGCTCCAGCGCTTCCCCGAGCTGAGCGCGCTCCTCGAAGACGAGTACCTCTTGGCCTGGCGCCTGGAGGACCTGACCATCTACGAGCGCCGGCGTTGAGTCGCTGCGCAGGAAGGGAGAACGCATGATCCTGGATCGCTTCCGCCTGGAGGATCGGGTGGCCATCGTGACGGGGGCCGGCCGGGGCATCGGCAGCGGCATCGCCCGGGCCTATGCCGAGGCGGGTGCCGACGTGGTGTGCGCCGCACGCACGCGCGAGCAGATCGAGCAGGTGGCGGAGCAGATCCGGGGCCTCGGCCGCCGGGCGCTGGCCGTTCCCTGCGACGTCAACGTGCCGAGCCAGCTCGAGGACGTGGTAGCTCGCACGCTGAAGGAGTTCGGGAGGGTCGACGTCCTCGTGAACAACGCCGGCGGGACGCCGCCCACCCCGGTCCTGCAGCTGACCGACGAGAGCTTCGAGCAGGCCTTCCACTTCAACGTGACGGCCGCCCTGAACCTGAGCCGTCAGGTGATCCCGCACATGCTGGAAGGCGAGGGCGGCGCCATCGTGAACATCTCCTCGGCACTCGGACACATGGTGGAGTCGGGCTTCGTGGCCTACGGAACCGCCAAGGCCGCGCTGGCCCACATGACGCGCCTGATGGCCTGCGAGTTCGCTCCCCGCGTGCGGGTCAATGCGATCGCCGTCGGGGCCACCCTGACCGACGCGCTGGCTCCCTTCGTGCAGGGCGAGCTGCGCAAGCAGATGGAGGCGATGACCCCGATGGCGCGTCTCGGCGAGGTCGAGGACATCGCGGCGATGGCGCTCTACCTCGCGACGCCGGCCTCGAGCTGGGTCACCGGCAAGATCTTCGAGGTGGACGGGGGCACGGTGGCCTCGAACTGGCCGATCAGGATTCCGGGCTACTGACGCCCGGCCGGGAAGTTCGAGGCTCGAACCGCACGGAACCGACCGTTCGCCCTGTAGAAACGCGGGGGCCGGTCGTATGATGGGGACGCCTCGCCGGGAGGGCCTCCGATGAACCTGCGCATCCGATCGCTTCCGCTGGCGCTGGCGCTGCTCGGTGCCGTGGCGGCCCGCGCCGAGCTCCAGACGGCGGAGCAGATCGACGCCTGCTTCAGGGCGAACTATCCGAAGGATACGTCCGTCCAGACGGTCTCGATGAGCTCGAAGGACCGCATCGGCGCGATCACCACTTCGCGCGCCAAGCTCTACTGGCAGAAGTTCGAGGACGGCTACTCGCGCGTGATGATGCGGTTCTTCAAGCCGGCCGAGCTGCGCAACGCCGGGCTGCTGATGGTGGAGAAGAAGGACCGCAACGACATGTTCATCTACCTGCCCGAGCTGGGACGCGTGAAGCGGGTGACCAGCCACATGACGTCGGCCTCGATGTTCGGAACCGACTTCAGCTACGAGGAGTTCGAGCGGCTGCAGGGCATCGCCGAGCACTCCCCGAGCGAGCGTCTCCCAGACGACACGGTCGAGGGTCGCGCGACCTACGTGATCCTGGTGCGTCCCCGACCGGAGGAGGAGTCGGCCTACGAGCGCATCCAGGCGTGGATCGACAAGGATACGTGCGTGGTGCTGCGGGCCGAGTTCTACGAGCGGGGAGACGATCCACGCAAGGTCATGACCGCGGATCCGGCTACGCTGACGCAGGCGAAGGAGGTCTGGTTCGCGCGGGAGATCCTGATGCACGACAAGCGGGACGAGACCGAGACGACCCTGCTCGTCGAGGAGGCCGAGATCGGGGGGAAGATCCCGCGCAAGGTCTTCTCCCAGAAGGAGCTCGAGCAGGTGGGCAACTAGGCCCTGCGGAGGCGACGTCGTGAATCGCCTCCTCGCGCTGGTCACCGACAGGCCGTGGTGGGTGCTCGCCGGCATCGCGGCCGTCACGTTCCTCTCGATCGGTCGGATCGTCGACCTCCGGACCGGTGAGCTCCGGATCAGCTTCGATCCCTCCACCAACGCGCTGCTGCCGGATGCCGACGAGAGCCGGCGCTTCTACGACTACGTGCGGCGGCTGTTTGGGAGCGACGAGACGATCCTGGTGGCGCTGGTGGACGAGGACGTCTTCACCGCGCCGAATCTCCGAAGCATCAAGCGCATGGGCGAGCGCATCGAGGCGATCGAGGGCGTCCACCACGTCGTGAGCCTCTCGAACGCGCTGAACATCCGCGGCGAGAACGGCGATCTCGCGATCGAGCCCTTCGCGGAGCGGATCCCCGAGGATCCGGAGGGGCTGGCGGAGATCCGCCGCCAGGCGCTCGGCAACCCGATCTATGCCGGGAATCTCGTGTCCCGCGACGGCACGGCCGCCGCGCTGATGGTCTACCTGATGGAGATGACCGAGGGCGAGTTCCTCGCCCGGGACATCGATGGCAGGATCGCGCGCATCGCCGAGGAGGAGAAGGGCGACGCGGAGGTCTGGATCACCGGCCAGGCCTACGTCAAGGCGGGCATGAGCCGGGCGCTGCTGTCGGACCTGATGCGAACCATCCCGCTGGCCGCGCTCGCCATCACGCTGGTGGCGCTGCTCTCCTTCCGCACGCTGTCCGGCGCCCTGATCCCCCTGGTCACGGTCGGAATCGCGCTGCTGTGGACCCTGGCGCTGTTCGCGGCGCGGGGCCAGTCGCTCAACGTGATCACCGTCGTGCTGCCGCCCCTGGTCCTCGTGGTGGGCTTCGCGTACGCGGTGCACGTGGTGGCCGAGTACTACGACCTGCTGCGCCACGAGTGGGCGGCCGAGGACCGGAGGCACGTGGTTCGCGAGGCGCTGCGACTCGTCGCGCTCCCGGTGGCCGTGACAGGCGCGACCACCGCGGCGGGCTTCCTCTCGCTGGCGATCTCCCCGCTCGCGGCGATCCGCGAGTTCGGCCTCTATACCACCGCCGGCGTCGCCGTCACGCTGGTCGTGTCCCTCACTTTTGCGCCGGCGATGCTCTGCGTGCTTCCGGCGCCCAAGCGGCTGGCCTCGGCCCGTGAGGCGGACCTCTTCCAGCGGGTGGCCCGCCGCGTGGCGGCCTTTGCAGTGCGGAGGCGCGCCGCGATCCTGCTGAGTGGCGCGCTGCTCGGCCTGGCGTCCGCGGTTGCGATCACGAACGTCCGGATCAGCACCGATCTGATCCGGCTCTTCGACCCCGGGAATCCGGTGCGCGTCCACTTCGAGAAGATCAACCATCACCTGCAGGGCTCCGACGCGCTCTATGTCGTGCTGACGGCGGACTATCGCGACGCCTTCAAGGAGCCGGTCAACCTGCGCATCGTGGAGGAGCTGCAGGGCTGGCTCACGAGCCAGCCCGAGATCGGGGGCACCACCTCGCTGGTCGACTACCTCAAGCTGATCAACCGCGGCTTCCACGACGACGATCCGGCGGAGCTCGTCATCCCGGGGTCCAGGGAGCTGGTGACGCAGCTGATGTTCTTCGGCGCCAACGACGAGGTCGAGAGCTTCGTCGACTCGCGCTACCAGACCGTCAACGTCCTGGTCCGCTCGAAGGCGATCGACTCGGCCGATGTGACCGACCTGGTCGCGCGCATCGAGAACCGCCTGAAGCAGGTGCCCGATCACCTCGAGGCACGGGTGACCGGCAACAGCGTCCTGATCAACCAGACCAGCGACGAGATCGCGCTGAGCCAGTCGGCCAGCCTGCTGCTCGCCTTCTTCATGATCTACGGGATGCTGTGCCTGCTCTTCATGTCCTTCCGGGTGGGCCTGCTGGCGCTGATCCCCAACGTGCTGCCCGTGCTCATCTACTTCGGAACCCTCGGGGTCACCGGCATCACCCTCAACACCACCACCGGCCTGGTGGCGTGTCTGGTGCTCGGCATCGCGGTGGACGACACGATCCACTTCCTGGCGCGTTTCAACACCGCGGCGAAACGCATGGCGGACGAGACCAAGGGGGTCAGCGAGGCGCTCTGGACCGTGGGACGCCCCGTCACCTACACCTCGGCCGCGCTCTGCCTGGGCTTCCTGGCGATCAGCACCAGCGATCTCCAGAACCAGCGCGAGTTCGGCGCGCTGGCGGCCTTCACGCTCGGCGTGGCCTGGCTCCTGGACGTGGTGTTCACGCCGGCGCTCGCGGCGCGCATGCGCGTGGTGACGCTGTGGGACGTGCTCACGCTCGATCTGGGCGACGATCCGCATCGCTCGATTCCGCTCTTCCGCGGCTTGACGAAGCACCAGGCGCGCATTGCGGCCCTGATGACCAGCATCCTCAAGTACCCCGCCGGCTACCGGCTCTTCCGCACCGGCGACGAAGGCGACGACATGTTCGTGGTGGTCCACGGCCGGATGTCGGTGGCCGTCCCCGCCAAGGGCGGCATCAGCCACGTTCCGCTGGTGCGGGGCGACATCGTGGGCGAGGTCGGCTTCTTCCACGGCAAGCGCACCGCCGACGTGGAGACCAACGAGGACACCACGCTGCTGCGCCTGACGCAGGCGAACCTGGCGCGCCTGCAGCACCGCTACCCGCGCATCGGAGCCCAGATCTATCGCAATCTGAATCATGTGCTCGCGGACCGCATGGCGCGCAGCACCGCCCGCATGCGCTGAGCGCTAGCCGGCGGAAGGCTTCGCTACCTTCGCCGGCCGATGGCCTGGACGATCGCGCTCTGGGTGTTGGCCGGCCTCTGCGTGCTGGTGGGCATCGCCGGCACGGCGCTTCCCGCGCTGCCGGGACCGGTGCTGGTCTTCGTCGGTCTGCTGCTCGGGGCCTGGGCCGACGGCTTCGTCCACGTCGGCGCCGGTTGGCTGACGCTGCTGGGGCTGATGGCGGCGCTCGCCTACGGCGTCGACTTCGCCGCCGGTGCCTTCGGCGTGAATCGGGTCGGCGCGAGCCGGCGCGCGGTGGCCGGGGCGGTGCTGGGCGGACTCGTCGGTCTGTTCTTCGGACTGCCCGGGCTGCTGCTGGGTCCCTTCGTCGGTGCGGTGATCGGCGAGTACACGGTGCAGCGCGACCTCGCACGGGCCGGCCGGGCCGGCGCCGGGGCCTGGCTCGGCGTGGTGCTCGGCGTCGCCGGCAAGCTGGCGATCGTGCTGGCGATGGTCGGGATGTTCGGCTTCGCACTGCTGGGCTGAGGGCCGGAGCGCGCGAGGCGCTGCCGGGAGTCGCCCGGGACCGGTGCGAATCCACTACAATGGCGGCCTGCATCCTGGAGGACCGCACCATGGCGAGCGAGGCGATCGCTCTCGAGGACGTCAACATCGTCCACCCCGAGCACTATGCCGCTCGGGGCTACCCGCACGAGATCTGGACGCGGATGCGCCGCGAGGACCCGGTCTCCTGGTGGGATCGGACCGAGGGCATCCCGTTCTGGGCGATCACCAAGCGCGCCGACATCGTCACCATCTCCAAGCAGCCGGAGCGCTTCCTGAGCGGGCCGCGCCTCACGATCAGTCACGAGCCCGAGCAGCCGATGGTCGAGTTCCCTCCGACGCTGATCCAGCTCGATCCTCCCAAGCACGGCGCCTACCGCGAGATCATGAGCAAGCGTTTCAAGCCGCAGGCGCTGCGCCGCATCCACGGCGACATCGAGCGGATCGGCAAGGAGATCGTCGACTCCCTCGTCGGCGAATCCGACTCCGGCGAGTGTGACTTCGTGGAGAAGGTCTCGGCGCCGCTGCCGATCGCGGTGATCGCCTGGCTGCTCGGCGTGCCGCGCTCGGACTGGAACATGCTCTTCGACTGGACCAACCGCACGATCGGAGCCGGCGATCCCGAGTTCCGGGCGGAGGGCAAGACACCCCAGGAGACCGGGCGTCAGGCGATGACCGAGCTCTTCATGTACTTCACGAAGCTCGTGGAGGAGAAGAAGAAGAGGCCCGCGGACGACCTGATCACGCTCTTCGCCCATGCCCGGGTGGACGGCGAGCCGCTGCCGCCGATGGACGTGCTGGCCCTGTGCCTGATCATCGTGATCGCCGGCAACGAGACGACCCGCAACGCCACCACCGGCGGCATGCTGGCCTTCATCCAGCATCAGGACGAGCTGCGCAAGCTCCAGGCCGATCCCGCGCTGCTGCCGTCGGCGGTGGAGGAGGTGGTGCGCTGGGCGAGCCCCATCATCCACTTCGCCCGCACCGCCACCGAGGACACGAGGCTGCGCGACAAGACCATCAGGGCCGGCGACGCGCTCGCGCTCTTCTACGCCTCCGCGAACCGCGACGAGGAGGTCTTCGAGGATCCCTTCCGCTTCCGCATCGACCGCAACCCGAATCGGCACCTGGCGTTCGGGGTCGGTGAGCACTTCTGCGTGGGAGCGCACCTGGCGCGCCTCGAGATCCAGGTGGCCTACAAGTACCTGCTGCCCCGCATCGAGGAGGTCGAGCTGGTGGGTCCGGTCGCCCGCCTGCACTCGAGCCTGGTGGGGGGCGTGAAGCACCTGCCGATCCGCTACAAGCTGCGTCCCGCGCCCTGAGCTCAGTCGGGCAGGCGGTGCAGGCGCTCCCCGAGGGCGAGACCGGCCGCTCCGTAGGCCATCAGCACCCCGAGCGTGGGCAGCACGTCGAGCAGCCCCTTCTCGCGCAGGATCAGGTCGTGGATGCCGCCCATCGCCCACGCCGTCGGGGTCAGGCGGGCGAGCTGCTGGAGCCAGGGTGGCTCCTGGTAGAGCGGCCACCAGCAGCCGCCGATCGCGCAGACGATCATCGTCACGGTCAGTCCCAGCGGAATGATCTGCTCGCGGCTGCGCGCCAGCGCCGCCACGACCAGGCTGAAGCCGGTCATGCTGAAGACGACGGCGACGGCAGCAGCAGGCGCGGACGCTGCACCAGGCTGCAGGCGAGGTTGAGGCGTCGCTTCATGCCGCCGGAGGAGATGCGGACCGCGTCCCGGCGCCGCGGCTCGAGCCCGACCAGCTCCAGCAGCTCGGCGCCGCGTTGTCGGAGCTCTCGGCCGCGAACGCCGTAGAGGCGTCCGAAGAACTCGAGGTTCTCTTCGGCGCTGAGATCCGGGTAGAGGCTGATCTCCTGCGGGGCGAGGCCGACCAGCCTGCGCACCTCCTCGACGTCGCGTTGGAGGCTCCTGCCGAAGATGCGCGCATCCCCCGTGGTGGGAGGGAGCCGCGTGCAGAGCATCGACAGCGTAGTGGTCTTGCCCGCACCGTTCGGTTCGAGCAGCCCGAAGGTCTCGCCCGCGCGGATCTCGAGCGAGAGATCGCGCACGGCCTCCAGCTCGCCGAAGCGACGGCCCAGCTCGAGGAGCTCGACGCCCGCGCCCGTCATGACCCGAGTTCCATCCGGCGCTCCTCCGCCCGCGTCGTGAGGTCAGGACTTCGCCCGCCTTCCGCGCATCGCGTCGGCGCCCAGCGTCGGCTCGATGAAGGGCCCGAAGTCCGGCCCGCGCCGCAGGTGGTGACCGCCGTCGACGTCGATGCAGGTGCCGGTGATCCAGCGCGCCTCGGGGCCGATCAGGAAGCGCACCAGCGGGGCCACGTCCTCCGGCCGACCGACGTCCTGCAGCGGTGTGTTCTCGACGTAGCTGCGGTAGGTGGCGCTGTCCCGGGGGATGCCCTGCATGAGCTCGGTGGCGATGAAGCCGGGCCGGACGGCGTTGAAGCGCACCTGGCTGGCACCGAACTCGTCCGCCGCGTTGCGCATCATCGCCTCGATGCCCGCCTTGCCGGCGGTGTAGGCGCCGAAGTACGGGTGCGTGACGTGGCCGGCGATCGAGGACATGCCGACGAAGGAGCCTCCGCCCGCCTCCACCAGGTGCGGGACCGTGTGCTTGATGCAGAGCATGGTGCCGAGAACGTTCAGATGGAGCACCCGCAGGAACTCCTCGGTGTCGAGCACGGTGTAGGGACCCAGGCCTCCTCCTCCGCCCGCGTTGGCGACGCAGCCCTGGAGCGAGCCGGTCGGCTCGAGGGCGCGGGACACGGCGGCCTCCACGGCCGCTTCGTCGGTCACGTCGGCAACGCAGTACTGGACGCTGCCTCCGTGCGCCGCGCCTTCCCGGATGCGCTTCGCCGCGTCCTGGAGCTTCGCCTCGGTGCGCCCGCAGATGGTCACCGCAGCGCCGTCGGCGGCCAGGCGCGCCGCACAGGCGCGGCCGATGCCGCTGCCTCCGCCGGTCACGAGCACGGCGTGGCCCTCGAGTCCTCCCGAGGGTTGCGTCGGGTGGGGCATGGAGTCCTCCTCTGGGCGCGGCTCCGGGTTCAGGAGAAGTCGGCCGCGGAGTGCCGCGCGAGCTGCTCGATCCACCAGCGCGGCGCCTGCGCCATCAACGTGTTGAGATCCCAGTAGTCGCGCCAGAGGGTGACCTTGCCGTCCCTCAGCTCGTGGATCGTGACGAAGTGGTTGACCACCTTCTCGCCGCTCTCGAAGTGCCAGGTTTCGGTGTGCTCGACCACCACGCTCTTCCCCTCGGCGATCACGCGGTGTACGTCGTGCTCGAAGCGCGCGACGGCGTCGAGGCCGATGCGCAGCCGCTTGACGACGTTCTCCGGTCCGGTGGCGCCTGGATCCGGCGCGGGCACGTCCTCGTAGTGCCCGTCCTCGGCCATGTGGGAGGCGACCTCGTCCCAGTCCTTCCGGTAGAGGGCCTGCCAGAGAGCGTCGACGACGCGCTTGTTGCGCTGCTCCAGACCCACCTCAACTCCTCCCGGCTGTCGCCCGGCTCAGGTCTGGAGCAGCTTGCGCGCCTCGGCGGCGAAGTCCTTCGCCTGCTGCTCGTCCTCCCCCAGATCCGGGATGCGGAAGGGCACCTCGACGCCGCGCTGACAGGCCGGACGTGCCTTCATGGCGTCGAGCCAGCGGGCGAGGTGCTCGAGACCGTCGATCGACACGCCGGACCACTTGTGGGTGCGCACCCAGCACCAGTTCGCGATGTCGGCGAGGGAGAACGCGTCGGCGAGCCACTCGCTCTCGCCGAGGCGGCGGTCGAGCACCTCGAAGAGCCTGCGCGACTCGTGCTGGTAGCGGTCGATGACGAGCTGCAGCTTCTCGGGGAAGTAGCGGAAGAAGACGTTCGCCTGACCCATCATCGGGCCGACGCCGCCCATCTGGAACATCAGCCACGAGAGCACGCGCGCCCGCGGACCCGCCGCGCTGGGCAGCAGGCGGCCGCTCTTCTCGGCGAGGTGGATCATGATGGCGCCCGACTCGAAGACGGTCAGGTCGCCCGCGTCGCGGTCGACGATCGCCGGGATGCGCCCGTTCGGGTTGATGCGCAGGAACCACTCCTGCTTCTGCTCGTTCTTCCCGAGGTTCACGACGTGGGTCTCGTAGGGGAGGGCCAGCTCCTCGAGCGTGACCGAGGCCTTCCAGCCGTTCGGGGTCGGCGCGGTGTAGAGATCGATCATGCGGGCAGCTTGCCACAAGCGCTGCACCGGCGGGCTCGGGCGGCCGCCTCGGTGGATCGATACATCTCAGTATATTCTTGCAGTCTAGTGCACGGTTGGGCTAGGCTGGCCGCCGGAGCACCGCCATGACCGCCCCCGCGCTGCCGCGCCGCCAACGTCGCAAGCTCGAGCTGCGCCGCCGCATGCTCGCCGCCGCCGCGGAGCTGTTCGACGCCCACGGGCCGGCCGCCACCACGGTGGCCGAGATCTGCGAGCGCGCCGACGTCGCGCACAAGACCTTCTTCAACCACTTCACCTCGAAGCGGCACCTGCTGCGGGAGCTGGCGGGCGACTCGCTGAAACAGCTGCTCGCCGACGTGGAGGCGGCCCGCAAGCAGCAGCACTCCACCCGCGAGCGGCTGCGCAGCTTCTTCTCGGGCGTCGCGGGGCGCACCGAGCAGGCCGGTCCCACGCACCGCGAGCTCCTGACGGAGCTCGTCCACGCGGTGCACGAGTCGGCCTCCAAGTCGGAGCACGCGCGCAAGCTCCACGACGCCTTCGGGGCCATCGTGCGAGACGGTCTCGACGCCGGCGAAGTCACCCGCCGCCACGACGCCGAGACCCTCACCGAGATGATCCTGGGTGCGTACTATGTCCTGATGTTCAGCTTCGCCAATCTCGACGACTTTCCCATCCGCAGGCAGGCGCTGGCGGCGGCAGACTTCCTGGCCGACGCGCTCGCGCCCTTCCCGGAGGACTGAGGCATGGCGCTGCGCGAGAAGGAGCACGATCCGCTTCCGCTGCCCAACGGCTGGTTCGCGGTGGACTGGAGCCGCGAGCTGCACGAGGGCGACGTGAAGCCGCTCTGCTACTTCGGCGAGGAGCTCGTGCTGTTCCGCACGCGCTCGGGACAGGCGAAGGTCCTCGATCCCTTCTGCCCCCACCTCGGCGCCCATTTCGGACACGGCGGCCGGGTGATGGGGGAGACCCTCCGCTGTCCCTTCCACGGCTGGCAGTTCGACGGAACCAGCGGCGAGTGCACCCACATTCCGTACTGCGAGCGGATCCCGGCGCAGGCGCGCGTGCGGTCCTGGCCCGTCCAGGAGAAGAACGGGATGGTCTTCGTCTGGTACCACACGGAGGGCAAGCCGCCGGAGTGGGACTTCCCGGCGTTGCCGGAGATCGGCGATCCCGAGTGGTCCGAGCCGCGCAGCTTCGAGCTGACGCTCGATGCCCACGTCCAGGAGACCCACGAGAACAACAACGACCCGGTGCACTTCCACTTCGTGCACGGCATGCTCGAGCCGCCGCCCACGGAGATCAGCTACTCCGAGGACGGTCGGCACTACCGCATCGTCAGCCACAGCGAGACGCAGACGCCCTTCGGCACCTATCCGACCTCGCTGATCCGGGATTCCTGGGGGCTGGGGCTCACCGGCATCCGGACCGAGGGGATCGAGGACGCCGGGCTGCTGATGTTCTCCTCGGCCACGCCCATCGACCAGCGGCAGGTGGCCTTCCGCTGGCTGCTCACCGCCACGCGCAACTGGGTGGACCTGGCAGGCGAGGAGTTCATGAACGGTCTGGTCACCGGCGTGCAGCAGGACTTCCGGATCTGGAAGCACAAGGTCCACCGGGCGCGTCCGCTGCTCTGCGAGGCCGACCGCTACCTGGCCGAGTTCCGCAAGTGGGCCCGCCAGTTCTATTCCGAGCCGGTGGCCTGACCGCCCCGCGCTCCAGGAGCCCAGATGGACCGCTACCTCGTGATCTCCTCCGACTGCCACGCCGGACTCCCGCCGGAGCGCTACCGGGAGTATCTGGATCCGCGCCACCGCCAGGCCTTCGATCTCGCGCTGCCCATCCAGATCGAGATGATCCGGCAGGCGGAGCAGCGCTTCCTGATCGCCGACATCAACGCCGAGTGGCGCAGGGGCCGCGAGCGCGATCTGTGCGCGGCCTGGGACCACGACGAGCGGATCAGGGTGCTCGACGCCGACGGCATCGCCGCCGAGATCATCTTCCCCGACGGGATCACCGAGATGAACACCCCACCCTTCGGGGCCGGCCTCTCGCTGCCCACCGAGAACGTGTTACCCGAGCTCCAGTGGGCGGGCGCGCGCGCACACAACCGCTGGCTGGCCGAGTTCGTCCGCATGGCACCCGAGCGGCGCGTCGGGGTCGCGCTGGTGCCGCTCTGGGACGTGCAAGAAGCGGTGAGCGAGGTGCGCTGGGCGCGCGAGAACGGACTCTCTGGCATCCTGCTCCCCGCGCTGTGGGGCCCGCTGCCTGCCTACCATCACCCGGGCTACGACCCGCTCTGGGAGGTCTGTGCGGACCTCGACGTGGTCGTCCACTTCCACTCGGGGCCGGCGCCGAGCGACGACTACTTCGGAGCGCAGCCGCTGCCCGGACAGCCGGCTCCGCCGGACGCCGTGGAGCTGCCCGGGGCGGTGGGCATCTACATCTCCGAGGTGTGCTGGTGGAGCGCGCGCCCGCTCACCTTCCTGATCTGGGGCGGCGTGTTCGAACGGCACCCGAAGCTCAAGGTGGCGATCACCGAGAGCACCACGGTCTGGGCGCCGGAGTATCTGAGCCTGCTGGATCATCGCTATTCGGAGACCCACTACTCCCACAAGCTCGGCGACTATCGCAGCCATCTCTCGATGAAGCCGAGCGAATACTTCGCGCGCAACGTGCGACTCGGCGCGTCCTGCATGCCCCGGCACGAGGCCGAGCGGCGCCACCAGATCGGCCTCGGCTGCATCATGTGGGGCAGCGACTTCCCGCACCCGGAGGGTTCCTGGCCGCTGACGCGGCAGCAGATGCAGCAGACCTTCCAGGGTCTTCCGGAAGACGAGATCGCCGCCATGCTCGGCGGCAACGCCGCTGCGTTCTACGGCTTCGACACCGGGAAGCTCGCTCCGATCGTGGCCCGCATCGGCCCCGAGAAGAGCCTGTTCCGCTAGGCGCAACGCGCCGCAGGAGGAGATCGCGATGGCTCGGCTCCGCTACGTCAAGACCCCCGAGCAGCTCAGGCAGGCCGCCGAGGCGAATCCGGAGTTCCTCGAGAGCAGCGTCCGCTCGATCCGCTGCGTCTACGAGACGGACCCGGCGATCGCGGCAGCGCTGATTCCGCCGCCGCTCAAGCCCACGGACCGCCCCGAGGTCTGCGTCACCTTCTCCCACGTGGCCATGCACGTGAGCCCGGAGCTCACCATCGAGATCGGCTCGGCGATCTTCGGCGTGCGCAGCTTCTACGACGGCGTCGAGGGCATCTACCTGGTGACGATGCCGATGACGACGGAGCAGGCCGTGGTGCCGGGACGGGAGACCTACGGCGAGCCGAAGAAGATCGCTCAGATCGACTTCCAGAAGCGCGACTCGCGGGTGAGCGTCGCGGTATCGCGCATGGGCCTGCGCTATCTCTCGGCGTCGGGCAGCCTGGGCGAGGCGCTCGGTCCGCGCGAGTTCACGGAGCATGCCTATTGCTTCAAGGCCTTCCCCTCCTGCGAGAAGGGCAAGGCCTTCGACCAGGAGCCGCTGCTCGTGCGGCTCGCCTGGAGGCACTCCCAGCGGGGCGCCTGGCGCCTCGACGGCGAGCTCCAGCTCGGCGAGTCGCCCTTCGACCCGGTGGCGGACGTCCCGCTGCGGCGGATGCTGCGCATGGAGTACGAGGAGGGCACGACCGAGAGCCAGGGCCAGGTGCTGCACCCGGTCTCCGGGGACGCGCTGCTGCCCTATCTGCATCAGCGTTACGACGACCCCGGCGCCAGCGGCATCCAGGTCTAGGGTGGAGGCCTTCGCCGGTCGGGTCGTCGTCGTGACCGGCGGTGCCAGCGGCATCGGCCGCGCGATCTGCGAGCGTCTGGCTCGCGAAGGCGCGAGGATCGTGGTGGCCGACATCGAGCAACCGGCCCTCGACGCGGCCGTCGGTGCACTCGAGGCGGGTGGTGTCGAGGTGCTCGGCGTGCGCACCGACGTGTCGAGCTTCGAGTCCGTGCAGGCGCTGGAGCGGGCCGCCGTGCGGGCCTTCGGCCGGGTCCACGTGCTGTGCAACAATGCCGGCGTGGGGGCCCACGAGGACGTTCCGGTCTGGGAGCTCCCGCTCAACGACTGGCGCTGGACCCTGGCCGTCAACCTGTGGGGCGTGATCCACGGCATCAAGGCCTTCCTGCCGGGGATGCTGGCCCACGGAGAGGTCGGCCACGTGGTCAACACCTCGTCGGGCAACGGCGGGCTGAGCCTGCTGCCCTCCACGCCCATCTACGCCACCAGCAAGAGCGCCGTGAGCACGCTGACCGAGGCGCTGCACCTCCAGCTGCTGCAGCAGGGGGCGAGCATCCGGGCCTCGGTGCTGTATCCCGGTCCGCACCTGGTCAGCTCGCAGATCTTCACGGCCGCGCGCAACCGGCCGGCCGAGCTGGCGCGCGAGCTCCCGCAGCGCGCCGAGCCCGTGACCCTCGAGTCGCTGCGCGCGCTGGCGAAGGGCGCCGGCTTCGAGCTGCGGACCACCGAGCCCGCCGAGGTCGCCGAGCACCTGCTCGAGGGGCTGCGCCGCGATGCGTACTACATCCTGCCGCCCAGCCAGGACGGCGACGCCCGGTTCCGGGAGCGCGCCGAGAACGTGCTCTTGCGGCGCGACCCGGCGCTGCCCACGTTCTGAGGGGTCTGGCTCCCCGCCCGGGCCATCGGCACCGCGCCGTCGGGCCCATCCGGACAACGACCGGGTAGCAACGAGATGGCGAAGCTCCGCAGCGCTGCAGCCTGGATGCTCGTGCTGGTCGCGACCTTCTTCCTGGCGAATGCGATCGGGGAGGCGAGGATCCTCGTGCTCTACCGCGATGCCGATGCCTTCATCCACCTGAGGCTGGCAGCGCTCGTCGATGCACACGGCACGATCGATCGGATTCCGCAGGCCGAGGACATCGCCTGGAGCGAGTCCTTCTCGGACAAGGAGTTCCTCTTCCATGAGCTGCTCGCGCTCGGTCACGCGCTCGGAGGCATGGCCGGCGCCGTCCAGGTCCAGTACGCGATCATCGCGCTCTTCTACGCGACGCTGATGATCGGGTTGAAACACTA
>Ga0307429_1000973_pt1 | contig 14593 bp, 16 predicted proteins | sample SalMarWE160230MG_FD_202151 | JGI IMG/M metagenome (GOLD analysis project Ga0307429, IMG submission 202151) | Salt marsh sediment microbial communities from the Plum Island Ecosystem LTER, Massachusetts, United States - WE1603-230 | ecosystem: Environmental > Aquatic > Marine > Intertidal zone >...
GTATAGTGAAGAATAAGAAAGGCCGGCTCTTGGAAAAAGCAAACACCTGAAGCCTGTGTTATCCACCTTTATTTTTTTAAGTCTTCGGATCTAAGACTTCAACCTCGGGGATAGGAACGACAAATCTTCCTCCCCAGTCGCCAACATGGCACATCTGGGTGGCGACCTCATCTCTTAGGTTCCATGGCAGAATGAGAACGTAGTTGGGCTTTGCGCGTTCAATAGCGTCAACGGATAAAATTGGAATGTGCTGACCAGGTGTGAATCGACCATGCTTGTAAGGATTGCGATCAACGGTGAAGTCGAGAAAATCGCGGCCAATACCGCAGTAGTTCAGTAGGGTGTTGCCCTTTCCAGGTGCACCGTAGCCGCAGATCGTCTTGCCTTTTTCTTTTGCTTCTATGAGAAATTCTAATAAACGGCGCTTGGTGCGCTTCACCCGCTGATCGAATGATAAATATGTACTGAGTCTGCGGAACCCCAAGTCCTTCTCGCGATGCAGCAATTCAGCGACGCGGGTCTCTTGTGCATAGCCCGACGCAGCGTGCGCCAGATAGACCCGCAGCGAACCACCATGTGTTCCCAACTCCTCCACATCAATCAGCTTCAGACCATGAAGCTTTGCCATTTCGCTGATTGTCACGAATGAAAAATAGGAAAAGTGTTCATGATAAATAGTGTCGAACTGATTCTCTTCGATAAGACGCTGGAGATGAGGAAACTCGAGAGTGATGATACCTTCCGGCTTTAGAAGGACCCGCATTCCCGCGACAAAATCGTTGAGGTTAGGTACTTGGGCCAAAACGTTATTGCCGATAATTAGATCCGCTTGTTTACCTTCTGCCAGTAGTTCGTGCGCAAGACGCTCCCCGAAGAAATCAATACGAGTCGGAATGCCTTTTTCGAGTGCCACCTTGGCGACATTAGCTGCGGGCTCAATCCCAAGAACGGGAACGCTCATGGAAAGTAAATTTTGAAGCAGGTATCCGTCGTTGCTGGCAAGTTCGACCGCAAGACTTTCACGGCCCAGATTTAGACGCGAAACGATCTTCTCGCAGTACGCTTTCGCGTGTGCGACCCATGTTGTTGAAAATGAAGAGAAGTACGCATACTCTCGAAATATCTGCTCAGGGCTAACGTACTCTTTGAGTTGGACAAGGAAGCACTCGCCGCAGACCATCGCATGAAGCGGGAAATACGGCTCCATGGCATCGAGCCTATCGCGCGACAGGAAGCTTTCGCATAGCGGCGACATGCCAAGATTGACAAAAGTTTGTTCAACCTTACTTCCGCACAACCTGCAGCGGCATTCATTCTCCTGAGCTGTGGCGGTCTGGGATTCATGGAAAGTCCCCAGGTTCATGCCAACTCTCCAACGCGACAAATACAACGCGACGTCAAATATCTAGACGCTTCATGCAAAAGTTGATCTGCCACTTCTATCTCCGAGCAAAATGTTTTCCACCTATAAGAACGCCCGGCAATTGCTTTAAGTGATTGCGTCGGGGGCCGATTTCCACGTCCGCCCATCCAAAAGGCAAATAGGCGGTCCGCTCCAGCCCCAAGAGCTTCGACCGAGTCGCTACGGCGGCTAGTACAATGACAGTAATAGTAATTCCAGCAATCCCCGTCGTTTCAGTAAATTTGAGACATGCCGCATACCATCGCTGTAGCCTTCCTAACCTGCACAAGCCCGTCTTCTCAACACTCAAGATGCCGAGTTTGTCACCAGATTTACCCGATTTTTTCTATACTTCGCGTACGCGGAGGACCCATGCGGATATACAAGACAGATCTCAAGGACGTCCAGCTGGTCTAGCTTGAACCGGTAAGCGATCATCGTGGATTCTTCGCTCGCACATTCTGCAAGCGCGAATTCGCCGCTCACGGCATGCAAAATTCGTTTCCACAACATAGCATCTCTCACACTGCAGCAAAGGCTCGATTCTTGGCATGCATTTCCAGCGTGGTACCGCGAGCGAGGTGAAGGTTGTTATCTCCCGCGCCAACGTGAGCTGAGAGACCTTGCGCGCCGGGACTGAGGCTTAAGCTAAAAGGCTAAAGGGCTAGTCTGCGTAAGTGATCTTTGCAAAGCGCTGCGAGTGACCGGTCCATAAAGTTTCGCCTGCGCGAAACTCACCAATCTTATTTGCTCGGGGGTCGCGTGTTTGAGAAGCAAGCGACGAACCACCTAGTGCCAATCGTTCAGTTTTACGGCCTATCGTATTATCCATTCGGATAGGCAGAGCGAATGGTTTGGGCTACTATCCTTAGTTTTGGTCTTGCTACCTTAATGACGTGTCGCCATTCAATGGGTACCGTGTCGCCGCCGGCATTTGGCTGCACTGCCCGACAATCTACGCCACGAGGCTCGCATTCGCTTCGATAAGCCTGTTAGCGGGAATTTTCCCATGGGTGTTCCGCTCACATGGGGACGTAAACCTCTTGCGAGATTAGGTGGCGCGGCCATTCCTCATCGACATTGAAATAGGCGGCTATGCCAATCGGGCTAGCATTGATACGAGCACTTTGATCTTTCTTATCTACCCCCGAACGCAAAGCCCGGCGCGCCGCGGCGCTTGAGCCCCTTCCACATGATAGCGCACGTGCCGGCTAACCAAACAACAGCAAACGAAATGTGGGCTAGACTCGCGCTGATCACGCCAACTTGGGAAATGGCCGATGCCAGGACCAGGTAAAACACGATGGTCGCTGCCACCACGACCAACAAGAGCTGCGAGTGCAGGCCCATGCTCTGCAGAGCAGGTCGTGTCGCAATGCCAAACATCATCAGGCTGACGCCAAGCAGCTGGAGGATCACGACTAATGATGCGTCGAGGAAGCTTGGACCAAAGACACTTTCGATTAACAGTTCCGCGTTCGGGGCAACGACGGCAAACGCCAGCACTCCGACTACCCCCGTCACCAGATTGATCCGCCAAACGGTCTTTTCGAAGTGCGTAATGTTGTTTCGCGCCCAGAGCCGGGCAACGTCCGGAAATATTGCTTGCTGGATGGGTCTGCCGACCTTAATCAGCGCGTCACCCAATCGCTTCGCGACGTGGTAAAGACCGGCCGCTGAGGGGCCAAGGACACCGCCAACAATCAAGGTGTCCACCTCACGCGTCGTCCTGCGAATGAGGACCGATAGGTTCATCGACCAAATGAATGCCCAGAGTCCCGGGAATACCTTTGTGGTCCCCTTTAGGCGTTGCCAGAGCGCGTCGCCGTGGCCGCGACGGCGCATTTCGCGCCATGCCAAGGTGACCAGGATCATGTGATGGAATAAGGTGCAAATCATCGAGATCAACAAGAAGGCCCATAGGCCGGCCCCAGCGACATATGCCACCGTAACCAGCGCAAGGCGAAGGCTCGCCGTCAAGATCTGCTGACACGCAAAGACCGCGAAGCGATTGAACAGGCGCAAAATGGCCGTCGGCGTGGCGGACAAACGGAACGGAATGACCAAACAGTAAAAAAGCGCCATCTGCTGCATATCGGCGCTCCAGCCCATCCAATGGCCAAACAGGAGGATGCCCCCGGCGGCTGCCAAGGCTGCGAGGAAGGCGCTACAAATGTCGACGAGAGTCCCAAACTTCACCAGCCGCTTGAAGTCATCGATACGTTCGTTTTCCAAACAGTCGGAACCGAATTTGATTACCGCCGACCATGGCTCCAACCGGACTAAGCGATCGACCAGGGCAATGTACGCTTCGATCAGGGCCAGTACGCCCAGCAGTTCCGGCCCGAGCGCCCGCGCCACCAATGCCAATGCGACAAGGCTTAGTACTGATGCACCGATGCTACCGGTTACAAGATAGCCGACATTTAGCAGGAAGCGGCGAATGACGCTGTCGTGAACCCAGCTCTTGACCGCAGCGTAAGGTGACGGAAAAGTCAACTATTGACTCTTCTAAAAAGAGGACCTGCGTCCGTGAGACTTATTGTGCCACCTTGCAGAACAGATCGCTCCTCAGCAAACAGGGTGCCAGCGAGCAGCACTGCGCTTTTCCTGAGATCCATAAAAGACCGGCTCCTCTTGTTGCGGCAATCTGCGCATGGAGATTACGGCCGAAAGGGAGGGCAGGCCTCCAATTCCCAGACAGCTGGTTAAAACAATGCAATTCTCGCAGGTGCTGCTCACTGCGCCCCAACGTCGATTTTTCCTCCAGATCCAGAGAAAAGAGGCGCCCAGAGCCCTCTGTTCGCGCCCATGGCGCGAACTGGAAACCTCCAACGGACCACCAGCACGGCTGAGTTCGAACACGACCACATGACGGAGTTGGCTGCCATATCGATCGGCAACATGGGGCACGAAGAGGCTCGTCGGGCGGACGTTCTGACAGGACTTGATCCGCCTAAATTGTTAGCACTTCTCGGCATTGCCCAGATCCTAAGTGCGCATTAACTATCTGATTGGAAAAGCCAAAACTTCCCTGACGAAAATCTTGTCCGGCAAAAACCGCGTCGCTAGTGTGGATGAAGAAATTGTGAGTGGTGTCACGCAGAAAGGGCTGTGTTGACTTGTTGTGCCCCGGTCGTGGTCGGTCTGCCTGTGTTCAATGGCCAGCGCTACTTGGCCGAGGCCGTCGACTCGATTTTGTCGCAAACCCACAAGGACTTCGTCCTCATCATTTCCGACAATGCGTCGACTGATGCAACTGGCGGTTTGTGTAAAGAATTCGCACGCCGAGACCCACGTGTTCGGTACGTGCGGCAACCGTCAAATATCGGCGCGGCCGCCAACTTCAACTTAGTAGTTGGACTTGCCGACTGCCGTTACTTCAAATGGTTCGCCCACGACGACGTTATTGAGCCAACCTATCTTGAGCGATGTGTTGAGGTGCTCGAAAATGATCGGGGGGCTGTTCTTTGTCAGTCACTGGTCAAGATTTTGGATAACGACGACATTTGCGAGACTTATAATCATGCCGCCTTCGGTACCGACAACCCAGATCAGATTACTCGCTTCGCGGCGCGGTTGAGGGCGCGGCGCTGTATGGACGTGTTCGGGCTCATCCGTTTTGACGTCTTGTGCCAGACGCCACTGATTGCGCCCTTCGTAGGCTCTGACCGCACGCTGTTGCTGGATCTTGCGATGCGCGGGCGGTTTGCTCTGGTGCCCGAATATTTACTCATCAACCGTGATCACCCCAACCGTCTAACGAGATCTCTGCAATCTTCAGATCAGCTCCAATGGTATGCGCCGGAGAAGGCAGGCCAACCCAGCTTACGCACATGGGATCTGTATAAACACGCATTACAGCTACTGTTTCGCCACACAAAGCGCTGGTCGGATCGGGTGCGGGGGTTGGCAACCGTCATGCGCTCGCTTGGTTACTACCGGCGATGGTTGAAGCTTCCCTTGGAGCTTTTGAACTTGGCGTGGCCACGCGCGATGGTGCTGGAGGACCGGGTAGTCGATTTTGTTCGCGGATCTCGACAAGACAAAGCAAGCAGTATGTTGAGCCAGATAAAATTGCTCACCGCTAACGCCCTTTTGGGCATTTGTCCCGACCACTATCAGGTGGTGTTCGCAGGTAAGAACGTCCGATTTCTTACAGATCGTCCCTACTTAAAGCGCTGGTACTTTCGCAACCGGCTTCGAGGCACCTTGCATGGCTATCACGAGCCGGCCGTTACAATTCTTTTAGAGCGCCTCGTATCGAGCAAACATGCGCTTCTCGATATTGGTTCGCATCTGGGCTATTTCTCCATTTTGTTTGCCTCGGTTCCGGGAAATGGCGCTATGGCAATCGAGTTAGATCCTACCAATTTCCGGGCGCTTACTCGATCTATCAGTTGGCAGCCCGAGACCATCAAAAGCCATGTTAGGGCAATAAATGTCGGCATCTCCGACAAGGCAAGCACAATATATATCCCTGAATCGCGTCCGCATGACGCGTCCAGCAGCATCAACAGTACACAAACGGAAAGATCAAACACAATCCCGGTTAAACTCAGTACAATTGACACCGTATTGGAAGAGATGACGTTTGCGCCCGATATCGTGAAGATCGACGTGGAAGGATTCGAGGTGCATGCCTTACGAGGCGCCACAAAGCTCCTCTCAGAACAGCGCCCCGTCTTGTTGATCGAACTTCATCCATCCCGACTTCGGTCACTCGGAAAACAAGTTTCCGACGTCTTGGAACAGACAAAAACGGCCGGCTACCGGAATTTCCGGTTTTTGGAATACCGCAGACATCGCGGCTCTAAACTCACGGAAAAGGTGTCAAGCAGCAGCCAGAATAATTGCGGTATAGTGTGCATCCACGAGGACGATGAGTCCGGTCTTGCTACTGTTGAAGCATTACTTTGCTGACCGGTCTTGCTAGTTGCCCGGATCGTCCGGAATTACGCATCAATGGAGAGTCCATGACCGGCGAGCTGCGGATTGCCATCCGCGTCAATCGCCGCCTGAACTACTTCCCGCCATCGAGCGCTGATGCGATCTGGCGTAAATGCCGCCGCCGATCGCGCAGCTCGCGTGCCCAACGTTTCTCTTAAGCCGTCATCTGTCATGAGCTTTGCCAAGGCATCCGCAAGCCCGTTGACGTCCAGAGCCGGAACCAAAAGACCATCCACGCCATCAGTGATCATATCGCGAGGACCCCATTCACAGTCGAATGACACAACCGGCAATCCTGCTGCCATTGCTTCAAGTAGCACGATCCCCCAACCTTCGTAGCGAGAGGATAGGACGAACATATCGGCTGTCTCAATTCATACGCCGGGTTGCTCGGTCACTCCAGGAAAGCAGACACGATGGCGGAGACCTAGCTGGTCTCTGAGCGCGGCGAGCTTCGTGCGATCATCACCCTCGCCCCAAATAGTGAGAGTCCACTGAGGGAAACGCGACGCGATTCGACTGAATGCCTCGAGCAGCAAGTCGAATCCCTTTTGATCTACAAGGCGGCCCACAGCCGTGACGATATGCCTGCCTCGGTGGGGTGTCCAATCGTCAGGCAAATTCACAGGATTGGGAATCACCCATGATCGTTTGCGCATGTGTGGTGGAAAAAATCGCCGCGCGCCATCTGTCATGGTCACTAGGCCAAAGGCGTGGGGGTAAGTTAGTCGGCGCGCCCAATTCCACACGCTATCAAAAAGTTGAGCTTCGGGATTATTTCGTTCCGAAACGATTACGGGGATATTGAGACGGGCTGCACCCAATACAGTCATCACATTCGTCTTTGTCAGAAAACTAACGATCACTTGCGGCTTCAGTCGTTTGAATGTTTGACGCAGGGCATTAACTCGCTTGCCGGTTTGCAGATAGGCCCTCCATCTGGGCGATGGCATAGCGCCGATGCCGAGCTGGATCAGCTCGACGCGCGGATCTATCCAGTAATAGGGTACGGCGCTGGGTGGCTCAAAAGTGATGATGGCGACGTCGCCCGCTTTTTCGGCCCATTTATTGGCAAGAGACGACACAACTCGCTCGCTGCCGCCCGCACCCAGTCCGGGAAGGACAAAGGCTATTCGCCCATCCGGCGCCCGGTCGTGAAATGCGGCAACAGACACAGCTGGTCTCCTTGATCCCAAGTGCACAGTCACTTCCACTCAGCGCAAAGCCACTTTTGGCGTGCAGCCTGATAAGGTTTACCCACTCCATGAAATTTAAGTCTCAAGAAAAGTCGTTAACCAACTGAAAAATAATACGAACAACTTCTAGACATTTTATAAGATCGCGGTAATTCTAGCAATTAGTACATCGCTGCAAGTAGCTGCGGCGCTTTGTTTTATTTGAGATTGCCGCGTCGTCAGGCGTACCGGGCCCGTCTCCGCGTTGGTCTTCGCGTCTACGAACGATCCGTTGGCATTCGGAAGGCCAAAAAGGCGACATGGATGGCCTCGGAAGTCCCCATTCTGCGCCGCTCAATTCTCGGCAGACTGATCGAGCGAGCACATCATAGTAAATTTGATAAACATCGCGCGACGGGGCGCCTGTGGGTGCGTCACGCTCTGAAACAGGCGAGCGCTCGTGATCGGTGCGACAGTCTTCGCACCGCGCGCCGCCTGACCCCGAAATTCAACAAGACAAACGCCATGCTAGCCAACCAGACCTCGGCGAGCATGGCAAGCTTGGTCGACGTCACAAAGCGGAGGCAAGCACACCCCTGCGGGATCGCCAGCACTACGCAAAGGCTAGGTGGCCGATGGTGATGCTGCGCCCAAATAACAGGCCGGTTGGATTATGGGCACCCCTCGATCGAGGTTTTCTCAATAATGTTCTTTTCGGCCTCGACTGTTTGTTCGCTGGTGCCGTACTCGGCTTGGCAGTACTTCTGCGCTACGATTTCAGTCTTTCCGCTACGGTTCTATCTGGGCTTCCAGTCCCGATATTTGTTTTCACATCGATCTGTGCCATCGTTTTTCGGCTTAGCGGAATGTACGAGGTCAATTGGAGATATTCCTCTGCGCGCGATCTCGTCTGGCTTGTCCTCACAATCTCTTGCGCTCTTGCAGCATTTACGCTGTTGCGCAGCATATTTGATAACCTTAGAGTCGTGCCACTTTCTGCCATCTTCATCACGTTCTTTGTTCTCTCAGCGTTTGTCGGTGCAAGTCGATTTTGCTTTCGCTGGCCGTACCTTAGCGTCCTGTTCCGCGATCAGCTCGGGCTGATGGGAAGTACTGAGACGTTTGTTCCGATCCTTCTCATTGGCGCCGGGGATGCTACCGACTCCTACTTGCGCGCCTTGGAGCGAGATCGGAACGCGTTGCACCGACCTGTCGGTATTCTTTCGATTGGCGAGTCGTCGGTCGGGAGTACCTTGCGCGGCATCCGCGTCTTGGGAACCGTCGACGACTTCGAGAACGTGATCTCGGATCTCCGCGCTGTTGGTGACTGCCCGCGTCACGTGGTCTTCACTAGCCGAGTTTCGCAAATTGGCAAGGAAGTCGCGGAAAAGCTCATTGATCGCGCCGACGAACTGGGCATCACGGCATCGCGCCTCACCATTCCGACGGAGCTTCGGAAATCCGACCTCAACAAGGCTTTCGAGCTTCGCTCGATCACCATGACCGACCTTCTTGAGCGTCCACAGGTGACACTCGATCATAATCTCGTCCGCCGTCTCGTCAGACACCGCAAGGTGCTGATCACCGGGGCAGGCGGCTCTATCGGCAGTGAATTGGCTAAACAGATCGCCGCGCTCAAGCCCGCCGAATTGGTCCTCGTTGAAAACAGCGAATTTAATCTGTACGCAATCGATCAGCAGCTCAACGAGGACCACAGCGATATTAAACGCTCATGCTATCTGTGCGACATTACCAACGCCAGGCGCCTGAACGCCGTCTTCGATTGCCATAAGCCGGAGCTTGTCTTCCATGCGGCCGCCCTGAAGCACGTGCCGATGGTTGAACAGAACCCCGTCGAAGGCGCACGCACGAACGTGCTGGGCACAATCAATGTGGCGGATGCCGCCAGACGCACCAATGCGCTGGCTATGGTACAGGTCTCGACCGACAAGGTGGTAAATGCCTGCTCGATCATGGGCGCGACCAAGCGTCTCGCCGAACTCTATTGTCAATCTCTGGATCTGGAGCAACGGCACGATGCGGAAGGAACCCGAGCTATCACGGTGCGCTTTGGCAATGTGCTCGGATCGAGTGGATCAATCATCCCGTTGTTCGAGAAGCAGCTCACCAAAGGCGGTCCGCTAACCATCATGGATCCCGAGATGCGGCGCTTCTTCATGACCATTCGGGAGGCAGTGGAGTTGACGCTGCAGGCCTCTGCGCATGCCCTAGAGCAGCGCGCCGGTCGCGGAGAGATCTTCGTTCTCCACATGGGCGAGCCATTGAGGATCATCGACGTTGCCCATCGTATGATACGTCTCGCGGGCTACAGGCCGGATGTGGACGTAAAAATTAAGATTATCGGTTCACGGCCCGGTGAGAAGCTTATCGAGGAGCTTTTTCTATCGAGCGAGGAGCGTCTAGAGTCGCCCCTGTCAGGAGTCTTACGCGCACGCGCCGTCGCGATGCCATTGCAGGTGCTGCACAATGGCCTTGTCGGCCTCAGACAGGCCGTGGAGAACGGCAGTGAGGACGAAGTAATTGCCACACTTGCCAACCTGCTTCCCGACTACCGGGGGCAGCGCCATGTGTTTCATCGCCGGCAGCAAGATCACATCAGCGGCGAGCATCAGGCAGCTGGGGGAACGCGCACGGCCCTGACGATTCCTGACCAGGTTGTTGGGACGCCACACTAAGCACTCGGTGACACTCGATCAAATGCATCGTTCGCGGGGCTACCACAGAGCAAACTTTGGCCCCCACCTTGCTTTTTGTAGAGTGGCCCGAGTTGCCGGCACCGTTCTTCCTACGCGAGCCATTGATACGGGTAGAAAACGTAATCGTTCGCAAGGAAGTCTCTAAGGGCTCCATTTACGTCATCTAGGTGCCGCATGCAATATCGTCCTTAATCGCTTTGTCTAAGCTTAAGCGCAACGCTGAAGCAGCTTCCTCGTCAAGAAGCTCCGCCAGTGTCCCGATTAGGGCGGCAGCCAACTCGACGCAATCGTATTTCTTTAGTGCAGCGATTTGTTCTTCGGAGCGGGTGTCGTCACCTTTGCTGTGCGGACCAAGTCACTTTGTCCTAATGTGGAGCCAAAAAGGTCGCCGTCCCCTGCGCAAAGGATAGGGTGAAAGTCACCGCATTCCGGAAGTATCACCGCCGGCGGTCGTGAAAGGACGATGGTGTCGACTTAGGTCCCGTCCCTCCTTGCCGGCGGGTTACCTCTTCGGTAATCTTGCGCGCAATCATCTCGTTCCCGTTGGGAGACAAGTGGTACCAGTCGATGTAGATATATTCATCCTTGTCAAGTGCCTGTCGCAGATCAAGAAAATTCTCTTTGAGTACTGCGAAGTCACTAGCGAGAAGATTTACGGTCTTCTTATAGACTGCCTCGTATTGGTCACCAAGACCCTCGTCGAGCTTGATATGATCGAGCCTCGTCTTGCTGAAATACGCTAACGGCTGAAGTATGCAGATAAACTGGCCACCATAACTTTCGACCATATCCTTGACCATACGCCAATCGGACAGCAGGACGCGCGCGATCATTTCTGTCTTGGCATCATTCTTATGGCAGTCGAAAAAGTCGCGCGTTGTCTTCCCCTGGCTGCCAAGGACGCGTATAGCTTTTTCGATGAAGTCCTTGATCGGTATGACCAAGAACTGAAAAGACTCTGGGTTCTCGGAACTTGCTTCGCGCAGTACGGTGCGGATTTTTCCCTCCCGCGCGTGGGAGAACGCATCCAGCTCAATTCGGCATTTGGCGGGCTCATTGCCGCCATCCTAGAAGACAACAACGTCGGGTCGAAATCCTTCGAAATACCGCTTAATAAACATGTTCAGGCTTTGATGCGCGACCCAGCCCTCCTCGCCAAAATTGTAGGCGGTGTAGTTCGGATTGGCGGCGGCGAAATATGATGGAATGTTTTGGCCGTCTGGCGCCCCCGTTCCCCAGGTCGTCGAACGCCAAAGAAAGCGATCGTCTTGGTCGGTATTGCGCCATCAACTCGCAACGTCCGGCGCAGCCCTTCATCACCATCGATGTTAATCGTTTTGCCGGCGAACGGCTCACGCCGCCAACCGTAAAAGGCCTCGTAAGCCGACACCGGGTCATAGTATTCGCCGAAATGGTCGGCGGGCCAAGTCTGGCCCTCATAGTTGGGTAATAGCTGTGACTGCGCGTATTGTTTCGGCTTAAACTAGTTGAAGACGTTGATCGCCAGGATCGAGAGGAAATTCAGCGCGAAGATCATGGCAAACAAGACCAACAGATTAATGTTGATCAACTTGATCATTTTCGTCATAGATTGACCTCAAGGTGTTGGTCGATCTTGGAGGCGATAATGTCATTGCCGTTGCCCGATATGTGACAGAAGTCAATATAGATGTACTCATCTCGATCTAACGCAGTGCGCAAATCGAGAAAGTTTTCCTTGAGAAATGCGAACTCGTTATCAAGGAGATGGAGGATCGCCGGATACACCGCCTGATACTGTACCGCTCGGTCTGCCTCGATCTTGATTTGGTCGGTCTTGGTCCGACTGAAATAGGCGACTGGCTGGAGTACGGCCAAGAAGCGACCCCCATAACCTTCGACCGTACGCTTGGCGATCGTCCAGTCCCATAGCAACAATCGCGCAATAGCCTCCGCCTTCGCCGGCTCTTGATCGCAATCGAACGCAGGCGGGCGGCTGCCAAACCGATGGCTTAGACTGGCGGACAGTCGCGTGACAAACCGTTCGATTGGAAAAAGCAATGACAGATACGAGCCGGGATCATGGAAGTTCAGGCCACCAGTGTCGAGAATGCTCTTGATCTCCACTTCGCGCGCGTGCGCGTAAGGTCTTAGTTCACGGCGACATTGGCTGACTTCGTTAACCCCATTGTAGAAAACCACGACATCTGGAAGCAGGCCGGTCGCGATCTGCTCGATTAGGACGTTCAAGTTCTGATGCGCGGTGTGCCCGGACTCGCCGAAATTATACGCTAGGTGGTCGGGGCTTCTTTTCGCGAAGAGTGACGGAATCGTATGCTTGTCGTCCGCCCCAGTGCCCCACATGGTCGATCCGCCGAAAAAGGCGATCGACTTGGCAGCTGGCGCACCTGACCCCTGCACCGTTTGACGGATGCCCTCTTGATCAATGTTGATGGTCTTGCCGGCAAACGCACGACGGCGCCATCCATAATAAGAGCGATATTCAGTATTCAGCGCCAAGAACTCGCGGAAATGCTCTGGCGCCCAGTCATCATGAGCAAAGTTAGGGAGCGTGCCTCTGGAGTCAGCCTTCTCATCCCATGCAGCCTCAATACGCGTGGCCGTAATCGACAGGACATTTACCAGCGAGATCAGAAAGCCGAGGACCACGATGTTGACTGCAATTATCTTCGCCCACCCCTTCATTGCCTTCTCCAAAATTCAATCTGCTGGCCCGCAACCCCTGCCGCGTAGATCAGGCAGTACCCGGTTACCGATTGTTGACTTCGTGAGACCATTTTCTCACGATGATGGGGTCGGAAAGGACTCCACCGTCACGAGCTCGGGTGTGAGTTCCATCGACGCCAAGGTCGAGGCGATTTCGTCGCGATATATCGGGCTCATAATGATGACCGCATCCGGTCGATAGCTGTTCAGGACGTCGGGCGTGACGATTTGTTGTCCGGTGCCTGCGAGAAAGGTGGCGTTGCGGTTTGGATTGATGTCAACCGCGAGTTCGATTCCGTCCCTGATTCCGAGAGTGGTTAGAAATGCAACCCCCTTGGAACCGCCGCCCCAGATGACGACGCGTTTGCCATCCTTCAGCTTTTCGCGGAACCAGCGCTGCCACTGAGCCTGGTCGGAGGCGATGCGACCGAGAAAACTGTCAACCATGGTGGCCAAATGGCCGAGCCCTTCTTCTTGCGGCAAGAACTTATGCGACGTCGTCACTGCTGGCCGTGCACCAATTAGGGCGTATTGCTGACCGAAATCACGCCACAGATCGGTCACATGGAAACCCGCTCTCCTGAACACACGCGCAAGCGATCCGAGGCTGTAGTAGGCGCAATGCTCATAGAAGATGTCCCAGAACGCGCGCAGCTCCAGGATCCGCGTTACTTCCGGCATCATGGCAAAGGCTATAACTTCGGGTCGGTCGCCGATCGTCGCGCGCAGCATCCTGCAGTACCGGCCGGGATCGGGGATGTGCTCCATCACCATCTTGGAGCAGACAAAATCGGGCCGAAGGTTCGCGTACCGCTCAGAATACCAATCTTTGACAAACGTTACTCTGGGATGCGCGTCGCTTGTATCTCGAAGCACTGGATCGAATCCGGTCGCCTTCTTGACTCCAAGTTCGCAAAGCATGGTCAGGAATTCTCCCTGCCCGCAACCGATCTCGAAGACTTCCTTGCCAGCCAGGTCAAAGCGCGCCATCAGATCCTTGGCCAGACAGTCGTGAAAGGCGTTGAATGTCGGTGAGACCGCCTGGGTAGACTCGTAGTCCTCCCCGTACTCGACCAACTCGGGGTGGAAAGCCGCGTTCCAGATGAACCCGCAGGAATGGCAAAGCGCCAGGCGAATATCGCCCTTCGAACAATTGAGGGCAGCCTCGCGGGTGCGCCGCAGGAGCACTTGATTCGTTGGCACATCTTTGACCTCGTAGAAGATGCGCGTGTCATCGTGCTCGCAGGCGGGACACGAAGTTCCCACGGCGGTAACCGTTGCCGCAAATCTGACCTTGCTTGTGTGGCTTTCCTTTAGGGTGTGGTGCATCTCAAATATTCTTCTGGCTTGGCCACAGCGCCGCATCGAGGGAATGCGAGCCGACGACTTCGGCCATCACTTTACTAGCCCTTCTCTCAAATATCATCGGGCGCCAACCACAGCTCGCAAACGCTTGGCAATCAAAGCGGCGATTATTTCATTGCCATTCGGTGAAAGGTGGCACCAGTCGATGAAGTAATAGTCGTCCTGGTCCAAAGCAGTGCGAGGGTAGAGGAAGTTTTCTTTGAGTTGCGGAAATTCTTTAGACAAAAAGTCAACCACTAAGGGATACACAGTCGCATATTGATCTTTGAGATTTGGAT
>Ga0307429_1000980_pt1 | contig 14504 bp, 15 predicted proteins | sample SalMarWE160230MG_FD_202151 | JGI IMG/M metagenome (GOLD analysis project Ga0307429, IMG submission 202151) | Salt marsh sediment microbial communities from the Plum Island Ecosystem LTER, Massachusetts, United States - WE1603-230 | ecosystem: Environmental > Aquatic > Marine > Intertidal zone >...
GTTTTATTACCCCTTCAACGTTGCGAATGCCGACATCTTGTCCTTTTTTAGCCTTGGTTACGACTGTTCCTTTAGCCCCTTTAGCACTTATGGCATCGGAGGCGAAGAGCAAGCCGTCCTTCATATATAACGATGCTGGTTGACCAACGGATAAGTCGCTATCAGCTATGGCAGTGGTAGTTGATATATCAGCCACGGCTTTGCTCACAAACCAGGCGTAACTATGTAACTGCCGGGACATCTGCAAAATCCAATCTACGCCCTCATTGGTTACCTTATATCGGGAGCGACCCTCGGAGCTCAGCCAGCCGTCCTTTATCAATTCCTTCACGTACTCGGAAACCGCCTGCGAAGTGATGCCCAATCTTGGGGCGATGTCTTTCTGCTGTATGTTAGGCTGATGTGCTGCTATTTCCACCATTATCTGAAACTTGGTAGCCAGGTTTTTGCTCTTTAGTATTTGCGCCATATCAACCATTATATCACTTACTAACCAGGCTAGATTAGGAAAGCGAGCTGGGGCAAGTGTCCCTCAATATGCACCTGTTGCATCGAGGCTGCCGGGCGTGGCATATCCGCCTGCCGTGCTCTATCATATGGATATGGAATTGATATACCTTTGAGGGCGGAGTTTGCTCCTGTAGCAAGCTATGTGCCTTTTCTATAGACACTCTGGAATCAATCAGTCCCAATCGTTTGGCTACCCGGAAAACGTGGGTATCCACGGGCAGGGATGGCTTCCCCAGGGAAAAAAGTAGCACACAACTAGCTGTCTTATGTCCTACTCCAGGCAGACGCATTAAGTAGTCTTCAGCTTCAGCCATGTTCATCGATTTGAGGGAATCAAGGCTGATACGACCCTGTTCCTTTTCAATTTGCTCGAGTACCTGTTTGATCCTAACGGCCTTGATTTGGGATAATCCTCCAGACTTAATGACCCGGGCGATATGCTCTGCCGGAGCCGAAGCTACAGCTTCCCAACTATCGAAGCTAGCTTTAAGAGAGGCAAAAGCTCTTCCCGAATTTGCATCCGAGGTATTTTGAGACAGTATGGTCCCTATGAGCACATCAATAGGGTCCCTGTCTGGCTGCCACTTGCGAGGCCCGTATTCCTGTTCTAAAAGCTCAATGACTTCTTCAATAGCCACTGGCTCAAAAATATCATGTCGGCGTCTCTTGATGCAAAGATGACTTACTGCTTTGTCATTGCGAGGAGCATAGCGACGAAGCAATCTTGGTGGGTCTGTTGAGATGGAGATTGCCACGCCCCGACAAGTCGGGGCTCGCAATGACAAACAAAAATGCGTGGCATTTGCGGCAACCTTGGTAAATCAGATAAGATAAGCATCTCCAAAACGGGAGACGAATATGACTCTTGTGGAGAAAATACTAGCTAAAAAAGCTGGGAAGAAAGTTGTAAAGCCGGACGAGCTTGTCGAGGTCTCTGTAGACCTAGCCATGATACATGATGCGTTAGGTGCGCATACGATTGCCAAGTTCAGGGAGCTAGGCGTTGAAAAGGTCTGGGATCCCGCAAGAATCGTAGTAGTGCTGGACCACTATGTGCCCAACAAGGACATTGATACTGCCAAAAAGTGTCTCAATATCAAGAAATTTGTCATTGAACAAGGCATAGAAAACTACTATGAAGTTGGGAAGGGAGGCATAGCCCACCAGGTGCTTGTAGAGAATGGGCATGTGCTGCCGGGAACTATTCTTGTTGGTGTGGACAGTCACACCACGACATCGGGTGTAGTCGGGGCTTTTGCTACCGGGATTGGTGTTGATGAAATGGCCGTGGTCTTCAAAACAGGGAGGTTATGGGAGCGGGTCCCGGGGACTATCAGGATAAATGTTGAGGGCACGCTACGGCCTCCGATTGCGTCGAAGGATTTGATGCTTTTCATACTGAAGAGGTTGGGCGTAAGCGGCGCCCTGTTTAAGTCTCTTCAATATACAGGCTCGGCCATAAGCCAGATGAGCATCGCGGGTCGCATGGTATTAACCAATATGGCAATAGAGTCAGGTGCCACCAATGGTATCATCGAGCCTGACCAGAAGCTAGTGGATTTTCTCAGGGCAAGGACCAACCGCTCTTTAGAGTTTATTCAGAGCGACCAAGATGCGGAGTATGCGGAAACACTTGAGTTTAACGCTGATGACATTAAAGAGCCCATGGTTGCCGTGCCCCCGAAGCCATCCAATGCTGTAGGAGTTACCGAGGTCGAGGGGATCAGAATCGACCAGGCGTTTATAGGCTCGTGCACCAATGGACGTCTGGAAGACCTCAGGATTGCTGCTGGAATACTCAAAGGTCGGAAGGTGGAGAAGTTTACCAAGGTTATCGTCATACCAGCCTCGCAGGAAGTCCTTAAGGCCGCTCTGGCAGAGGGGTTAATAGCGACATTTGTGGAGGCTGGGGCTGTGGTAGGTCCACCCACCTGTGGTCCGTGTATGGAAGCGCATATGGGCATACTGGGACCGGGCGAAGTTTGCATAAGTACGGCAAATCGTAACTTTCAGGGACGGGTAGGAGATGTGACTGCCAAAATATATCTGGCATCACCAGCGACCGTGGCAGCCTCGGCGTTGAAGGGCAAAATAAGTGACCCACGAGAGTTTTTCTAGGAGGAGTAGATGGAACTCAAAGGCCGAGTCTGGAAGTTTGGTAAGGATGTTGACACCGATGAACTCTTTGCCGGCAGGTTCATCATGGGCGGTGATGAAACGAGCCAGAGCCAATATCAGGAGTTTATCGCCAGAAGCGGGCTAAGCGATGTCGGGCATCGGGAGAATGTGCCCAAGGGTTTCCTCACCAAGGTTAAGAAAGGGGACATTATAGTTGCCGAAGAAAACTTCGGAATTGGTTCAAGCCGGCAGCAGGCTGCGGAAACTCTGAAGTTTAAGGGAGTTCAGGCTGTAGTTGCCGACTCAATCCACAGGATATTCTTCAGGAACTTCTGGAACCTTGGCTGCCCAGCCATAGATTTGCCGGGAATTTCCGCTGGATTTGAGACCGGGCATGAGATAGCGATTAACCTGAGGCAAGGTACTATCAAGAACCTCAATACAGGCAAGGAGTTTGAGTTTCGCCTGATAATTCCAGTATGGTTTATAGACATGGTGGAAGCCGGGGGTCTAATTCCGTACCACAAATCCCTCCAAAATGCAAAGGGTAAAAATAAAAGTGCAAAATGACAGAGCAAAGGTTAAAAATTTTGCGTTTTGGGTTGTCATTTTGATTTTTGGATTCCTATTTTAGGATTTAGTGCTTGGGATTTAGGATTTCCTATTCTCCTGCCCTTTAATTAGACCTTTCACCCTCTGACGGAGATAAACTCCGCTACTACACTTCGTCAGCCTCTTATACTCTTCCGAAATTTATGATAGTGTATCCCGTAGAATTCGATGCGCAAAGTAGTTTGGGATATGGACCCCGGCGTTGATGATGCCCTGGCTTTAATTCTGGCGTTAAAATCGCCTGAAGTCCAGGTTCTGGGCATTATTACAGTGGCGGGCAATGCTCCCGTGGAAATGACCAGCGCCAACGCTCGCCGGGTATTAGAATATCTGAACGAAGGCGGTATCCCGGTGGTGATGGGGGCAGCAAGCCCTTCGAACCACCCTTTAGAAGATGCCTTAGGCTATCATGGTTCAGATGGGCTGGGCGACTGCGGCTTGCCTTCTCCTAAGCTCAAACTGTACCCGGCGAAAGCCTGGGATTTCCTTGCCCGGTCGGTTTTGGATGCTCCTGGTGAAATTACTCTGGTGGCCACGGGGCCTCTAACCAATGTGGCTTGTGCTTTTGAGCTTCATCCCGAACTGGCTGGACTTTTAGCCGGGCTGGTTCTCATGGGAGGTGCTTATGGTCTTACGCCCTACGGCAAAGGGAATTGCACTCCCTTTGCCGAGTTCAATATCTGGCAGGACCCTGAGGCTGCTCATATAGTATTCAACTCCGGGGTGGACATCTTCGCTGTGGGGCTGGATGTATCTATGGATCCTGCAGCTTGCCTGAACAGCTGGCATCTGGAGCAAATTAAGACCAGGCATACACCGACTGCACATCTGGCAGCCCAACTGGTAGAATACGAGGTAAAATGCCACGGATGCTGTAGAATGCATGACCCGTTAGCTTTGGCAACGTTACTGGATGCTTCCTTGCTCGATTTTATATTGGAAAGGGTAGAAGTAGTTAAGGGAAATGGTTGGGATAGAGGAGTTACTCGTATCTTGTCCTCTGGCGACTCTCAGTTGATACACGTAGCCTCTGCCGTGGACGGCCCTCGCTTTCTAAAGCTATTTTTATCGCGTATACTGGAGGAGTAAGATGTCTAGCTTGGTAGTATGTGGCGCCATAAACTGGGATATTAGCTGCTTCGTAGAGCGGCTGCCGGTGCCCGGTGAAGAGGTTACCATAAAACGCATCACCCGTGTATCCGGAGGGACAGGGGGCAACATTGCTGTGGCGGCGGCACGGATTTTGGAGGCTAAAGAGGTTGCACTGATAGGCGCTCTGGGAAAGGATGAAATTGCTCGCCAGCAAATTGCCGCCCTCGAGGACGAAGGAGTTATCACCGGGGGCATCGACCACATTGCGGGAGTGGAATCGGGGCAGGCTTATATCCTGGTTGACCAAAGGGGACAGAACGTTATTGCCAGTCATCTGGGGGCGAATGCCAGGCTAAGTCTGGAACACCTGAACAAAGTACAGGTCAAGCAGCAGCTACAGGAATGTCGAGGCATCGTCCTCACCGACCCTCCGCTGGATGTAGCAACAGAACTAATAAACCTGGCAAAAAGACGCGATGTGCCCGTGTTGTGGGACCCGGGGATTTTGATAAGCCCGAACCGGGAAGCATTGCAGTCTCTTGCTAAAGAAATAGAGGTCCTCTTCTTGAATGAGACGGAGGCGAATGCTTTACTGGGAACAGATCAATTAAGTACGAGCTTACAGAAGCTAAAAGAGCTGGGATTCGACAATCATATAGTGCTCAAACTAGGCGCTCAGGGGGCAGCTATGTTTGAACCGACTAGCGATGCGGTGACCCAAATCCCCGCCTTGCCCCTCAAAAAGCTGGGTCTAAATGTAGTCAACACGGTGGGTTGTGGAGATGTCTTCGCTGGAGTCTTTGCTGCCTACCATGTTAAGGGAAGTAGCTTCACTCAATCGCTTGTCATGGCCAGCGCTGCTGCAGGCCTTAACGCCACCCGACCTGAGACCCGAGGCAGTCCGGCCCGAGCTAATTTAGAAGAAGTGGCAAACCGCAGCCGCAACCTGGGCTTTGTGCTTCAAGAGCGCAGGCTTTCTAAAATTTAGCCTGGTAAGCCTTGGTATCTGCCTCACCTTTAGAGTAAGCTTCATGCCACCCTTCGGGCACCGAAATTTTCTTATACCAGCTAACCCGGTCTGCTTCGAGCAAATTGCGATTCCGCCCCATGAAATCGGCAGCACAGATAACCTTATGATTGGTAATGGAGGAAACCCAATCCAGCCATTTCTCCCCTTCCCTGGAGCGCATCAAGTGATGGTCTAGGATAAGCGTATTCACTTCTCTGGCCACCATTAACGTCCTACGCAGCGCAGCCTCTCTTTTTCTCCAAGTCAAGCTTGGCAAATAAATTGGCGGCCCGGATGCCAGCACAATTGTTGGATGCCACATAAGTATTTGCTCTATTGCCTCATCATTGAGCATCTGAATATCCGAGGCGTGCACGAAGACTTCTTTTCCCTCTTCGATCCTAGTCATTATTACTGTGCCACCTCTATCTTGTTGACCGTGGGGAATGGGAAGAGAAAAGCTTAAACACCCGTCGCTTAGCCCCTCCGAAGCTGGAAAGGCTCGATCAACTTTTTGGGCTAAACCCTTAGCCCGATGAACCTGACCAGGAGCGATATTCTGCATCCCCTTTGCCCACAGTCTGGGATGCTTCAATAATTCAGCAACCCGGTCTGCCGAAAGCTGGTAAGGATTGGCATTGACCATGGGATGGTGTTCACCATGATAATGACTGATCACGACATCTGTGGCATCTTCTAGCGCCTTCTCGATGGCCACTTTCACCCTCTCTGCCGCAGCAACCTGAACCGGGTGCGGCAACAAGCCATGCCGCCTATACCCCAGCGCAACTCCAGGATCGATGACTATTTTGCGGTCCTTGGTTTCAACTACGCAGCACAGGCCCCGAATACCCAATGATTCTGCACCGACTATCTCTATCCTCACTCCAAAGCTAATATTACACTAATTACCTTTCATTATGGTAACTTTATGGGAGTAAATGAAGGCAGAGAAGAAAGAGAACTATTGGATAAGAATTAAGAGGGTTAAAGCTGATTTGCTTAAGTTCGGCATAAGTAGTGGCTTGGCTAAGAAGCTTATTTATTGTTATCCTCTTGGTGGCCTGGAAAGGCTTATCAAAGCCACTGGGAAACGCCAGCCTGGAGAACCGGCTACATACTTGCTAAACGGTCTCAAGAAATCCAGAATGAAACATGGGCTTCAACGTGGTCCAATCGGAGATGAAGACAGATAAATTGGAATGGTAGTAATAAAGTGCGCTAAGTGCAGGGCTAAGGTCTTTAAATACTTGAAGGTTGGGAAGGGGCGAATATTACACTGCTGGAAAGAGCGCATAATAGAAGACCATAGTGTTCAAGAGGGAAATGAAATTAGATGTCAGTGTGGCAATTTAATCGGGATTGATGAGAGGAAATGGATCAAAATGAAACAACGCTCTTTTACTTATTCAGGAACAAGAACAAAGGGATAGAATCTCTGTGAAACTTATAAGCGCCTGTTTGTTGGGAATAAAGTGTGCCTGGGATGGCAAAGATATTTACAAAAGCGATAAGGCAATTGAGCTTTTGAACTCCGAGACGCTGATGCCTTTTTGTCCAGAGCAACTAGGAGGATTAAGAACCCCCAGGGCACCTCAAGAAATTCAGGGAGGGAGTGGTGAGGGCGTTCTTGATGGTAAATGCAAAGTGCTAAATATAAATGGAGAGGATGTCACTCAGGAATTTATTGCCGGGGCGGAAGAAACTTTGAAAATTGTCAAGCTATTTCACATTGAAGAATTCATAGGAAAATCAAGAAGTCCTTCATGTGGCTGTGGGCAAATATACGATGGCACATTTTCCCGGGAACTGGTTGATGGCGACGGCGTTACCACAGCATTATTGGAGAGAAATGGAATCAGGGTTATAACCGAAGAAGATCTATAGCTTGCTAGGGAATTCTGTGGTTTCCTTCGCGATAGACCACCTGCTATGTTAAGTTGGAACCTCAACCGTCACTCTGAACACTATTTGGTCATAGAACACTAAGACCCAAAAGTCTCTGTTTGGCTTATTGTCATCTTGAACCACCCCGTAAAGGAAATATGGACGCCGTTCAAGGCCCTTCTCAAAGGGAAGGGTAACACTGGGCGGTGGCCGAATTTCGGGCAGAGATTTCACCGTAAAAACAGCCGCATCACTAATTCTTCGACGATTCTCATGAAAAAAGAGTCCCTTTACGATACGAGTTAGCCACCTAGTTAGCTCCTCATCATCGAAATAGAACAGTAGCCTAGATTGTCCATCGTCAGTGACCAGGGTTGGATGTGGCTTTGTGTAGGAAAGGTATTGCCTTACCAGTTTGGGACTCCTTAGGATGGCTTGCTTGGCCTTTTCAATAGGCTCAGAGGAGACAGAGCTGGAGAGGGTAGCGATGAAATTCCGCATTTTCTCATCAAGTTTGCGGTAGTGTTCATTGCACGCAGTGCAACATGGGACGGTTATCATAGATTGTGTGCCAGCCGGGAAAATGCAATCTGGTGGAATATGATCTTTACTCCTATTGACGTTCTTTAGCAGATTAGCTCCACAAAGGTAGCATTGTCTCATATATTGCTCCTAAACGCTGCCTGACCATTTGATTATGACAGCACATTTCACGTATGCGGGCTAAAGAGTTATGCGTATCATACTACCACGCTTTCTGACGAGATGCTCCTCATTCTAACGCTAGAACTAACAATGCCGGTTTAAGCAGCGACCCCACGCTAATTTGTCTCCACGCACATCCGTCGGTTCCCTTCTTCATTAAAGGGCATTTCGTACAGAGAGAGTACTGAGCATCTTCACACAATCTCAACGACCTTGTCCTTGCTTCTAAAACCGCTGAGAATCCTGACCTGGCTTTGGGGAACGCCGAAATGCTCTGCCAGTAATTTGATAACTGCCTGGTTGGCCTTGCCTTCCTTCGGAGGCTCTTTAACCTTGACTATAAAGCTATCACCTTCCCGGCTAAGCTCTTCGGTCTTAGAGCTGGGCTTTACCTTAACCTGGATTTTCATCTATCACCTCTCCCCACATTCCCTGGTTATGAAATTCTACCAGTTTAACAGGTGTTATTTCGTTGCTCAGAGACTTTTCACTATGGGCAAGTACCCTGATATAGTTGCCAGTTAGCCCCGAGTATATGCCGCTTCCGGGACCGGTTTCCTTCTCCCACAGAACCGGCATAGTTTGTCCTAAAAACTGCTCACAGAAGCGATGCCGGCAGCTTCGAGATAGCTCTAGCATCCGCTGATTGCGCCCTGCTTTAACTTTGTCTTTTATCTGCTCGGGCATCTTGGCTGCCGCTGTCTCGGGGCGAGGTGAGAATGGGAAGACATGGATGTTGGCGAAACCAGCTTGCTGGCAAAACGAGTAGCTCTGTTCAAACTCTTCAGCACTTTCCCCGGGGAAACCAACCATGATATCTGTGGTGATGGCTACATCTGGTATCATTTCTTTAATCAAATTTACTGTTCTCTGATATTGGTCTAGAGAGTAGCTCCTCTTCATCCTTTGGAGTACGGTCTCGCTTCCACTTTGTAGTGCTAAGTGGAAATGCCGACAGAGCCTTTCACCCTGCCACAAGGCAAGAAATTCAGGGGATGTTTCCGAGGGCTGTAAAGACGAGAGACGTAATCTCTCGATGCCGGTACTGGTGAGAATAAGCTGAACCAAATCCCTGAGGTCAGTACTAGATCCTTCGCTAGCGCTCAGGACAGCGTCTCTATAGGAGCCGACTTTTGTCCCGGTGAGAACAACTTCTTTGTAACCGAGGGCCACTTTTTGCTTAACCTCGTCAATTATTTGGGAAGCGGGCAGGGAATATTCGTGGGGTCTTACTTTGGGCACAATGCAATATGTGCAGGGGCTATGACAACCATCTTGAATCTTTATCAGGCTACGAGTCCTGATGGTGGCAGCGAGCATCTGAGATTGCTTTGTTTCACCCCCACCCAGTCCTCTCCTTTCGAGGGAGAGGGTTTGGGTAAGGGCAAGCAGGTGCTCTTTCTCTTCGTTATCAACCACGAGGTCAGCAAGCTGAGCTAGCTCTTGGCGATTTCTTTGGGCATAGCAGCCAGTGGCGATAATTAGGGCCTGGGGATTTCTTCGCCTTGCCAGCCTGAGCCAGTGGCGTGACTTGCGGTCGGCAATATGGGTGACCGTGCAGGTATTGGCAATATAAATATCTGCCCCGTCACCGGGGGAAACAAGTTGAAATCCGGCTTCGCTAAAAAGATTAGCCAGAGATTCCGTCTCGGCCTGATTTAGCTTACAGCCCAATGTGTAGAAAGCCACCTTCATTAACATGGATTATATGTATTGCCTGGCTGAGTGGTCAAATGACTCCTAAACCGTGATTTTGCCGATTAGGAAGCCCCACCTGCCAATGCTAGGAGCCGCAAGCGACATGGCAATCTCTGAAAAGGATGTGAGATTGCTTCGCCCCGATAAATCGGGACTCGCAATGACATTTTGTTAAAGCCTTTTCTGTGATATAGTTAGCGATTCTAACCAAGGGCATTAAGCTGAGGTATGAAATTGAATCAACGAGCTCGATGGAAAGTCCTGCCTCTAGCGCCAGACGAATACTTAAATGCTTCTGACTTTTCTCCGCTAATTGCTCAACTTCTCTACAATCGTGGTGTTAAGCTAGAAGAAATCGACCCTTTTTTGTCTGCTGACCGTAGGCTGGAGGGTAATCCCCTCCTCCTTCCTGACATATCACAGGCTGTAAGCAGGGTCTATAAGGCCGTGCTTTCCCGGGAAAAGATTGCCGTCTATGGTGACTTTGATGTTGACGGCGTCACAGCCACAGTTATTCTTGTCGGGGGACTATCATGGCTTGGTGCTGAAGTTATTCCCTATATTCCTGACCGCTTCAATGAAGGCCACGGATTAAGGATTTCAGCTCTGGAGAAGCTTCAGTCCCAGGGGGCAGATTTGGTAATTACTGTTGATTGTGGCGTAACTGACCTTGCAGAGGTAAAACAGGCTCAAGAGATGGGGATAGATGTGATTATCACCGACCACCACATTCCATTAGGGAGCCTGCCTCAAGCCATAGCTGTAGTTGACCCCAAGCGAAAGGATTCAGTGTATCCCTATCCGGATCTAGCCGGTGCTGGCGTTGCCTTTAAGCTTCTGCAAGCGCTATTTCACAAAGATAGCCGGGAGAAATGGCTAACTAGATTGCTGGACTTAGTAGTTTTGGCCACTGTTGCCGATTTAGTTACTCTCGTTGGTGAGAATCGTTACCTGGTGCAGGAAGGACTGAGAGAGCTTAATAATAGCTCCCGCGTTGGAATTCGAGAAATGGTTAAATTGACCGGGCTGAAGCAGGGTGAACTTGATGCTGAAGATATCTCCTGGACACTAGGGCCTCGCCTCAATGCTGCTGGCAGGATGGACAATGCCTCCACCAGCTACCAGTTACTCACCACTCAGTCACCAGAGGAAGCTCGCTTACTAGCCCTGGAGCTAGAGGGGAAAAATGCCGAGCGGCAAAAGTTGACCAATGAAGTATTAAGCCGCGCGAGGGCGAAACTAGCCGCTAAACTACATCTGCCGGTGCTTATAGATGGTGACGAAAGCTACTCCATCGGTGTTATCGGGCTTGTTGCTGGCAAGTTAGCAGCTGAATTTTACAAGCCTACCATTATCGTCAGCTTAGGCTCTGAGCTATGTCAAGGTAGCTGTCGTAGCATACCTGAATTCGATGTTGCAGCTGCTTTAGAAAAATGTCATGACTTGCTTACCGCCTTTGGTGGCCATCCCTTAGCCGCTGGCTTCACCGTAACGCGCCAAAATTTAGCTCAGCTAGAGGAACGGATTACCGGACTAGCTATGGACCAATTAGGTCATCTCGACCTTCGCCCGGGAATAGTGATTGATGCCGAGCTTCCCTTAGCTACTTTTAGTGGAGAGACCTTTAACCTTATGCAAAAATTGAGCCCTTTTGGTCGAGGCAACCCACAGCCGACCTTTCTCACCCGGCAGGTCGAGGTAATCGAGTGTCGTAACTTCGGCAACCAGGGCGAATGGCTGAGACTAAAACTCAAACAGGGAAATGTAACCTGGCAAGCTGTAGATTTTGAGTCGCAGAGAAAACGAGAGGAAATTCCGTCTTGCATAGATATCGTGTATAACCTGAGGAAAAGGCGCTGGAATGGAGAAGATGTACTAAGCCTTAATCTTCTCGACTTTGCTCCGGCTCAGCCTCGTTAGCAAGCTCGGTCACCAAAGCCTGTTTCTTGAATCGGCGGAGTCTGATAATGAGCCAGGAAGAAAAAATCAAGAATATAGCAAGGTCAATAACCTGGGGGTAGTCAAGACCTAAGAACAATATTATCCCGCGATCGCCACGAAGAAATCTCAAGCCGAGATCGCCGATGGCATAAATACAAAAACCAAAGAACAAGAGGCCGCCTTCGGGTTTAAATTTTCCCCGAAATCGCCACACTATACCAAAAACTATCAGATTCCATAATACATGATAAATCTGAGTGGGGTATAGTGGCACTCCCCAGTATTCAGGCGCGATGGTATCTCGAGGGGTATAGGTTATCGCCAACGGGAAAAAATTAAATGGGCTGGGCTGGCCGTGGCAGCAGCCGTTTAGGGTGCAACCAATCCTGCCTATGGCAAGGGCTAAAAGCGCTCCCACAATAAAGGCATCGCCTATACTAAGCAGGGCGGAGAAGCGCATTCTCTTTACCCCCGTATAGATCAATGCTGCCACAATGATGCCGATAATCATCCCCATTTGAGCAAGGCCAGCAAAGCCGATAATCTCTCGGGGGTTTGTCATGAAATACTCCCAATAATAGATTACATATGCTAGCCGACCTCCGATAAGGCCGCCAATAACACCCCAGAGGGAAATGCCGTAGAGATCACGTGTGATGCCTAGCCTTTTTGCTTCCCTGAGCATAATGACTAACAGCGACGCAACCCCTATAGCTATCATAATCCCATACCACCGTACTGTTAGGGGGCCAATGGTGAAAGCAACGGGGTCTATGCTAATAGTGAGCATTTATCTTTTCCTTTCATTGTAGTTAGCAAGTTCGGCCGCCACGGTCTTTTTCTTGAATCGGCGTGTTCTGATAATAAGCCAGGGCAAAAATATCGCCACTGCTGCCAGGTCAACAAATTGGGCTTGGCGAAGCCCCCAGAGCCATGGTTCCTCAGCGCGGAGAAACCTCAAGGCGAAATCACCGATGGCAAAAATGCAAATGAAAAAGAAAAAGAGACTGCCTTTGGGCTTAAGCTTATCTCGAAATTGCCGCACAATACCAAAAACTATCAATCCCCATAATAAATGATAAATCTGAGTGGGGTATATTGGAACATTCCAATATTCAGGAGCGATGGTACCCCGAGGAGTGTAGATTATCGCCAATGGGAAAAAATGAAACGGGCTGGGCTGGCCGTAGCAGCAGCCATTCAGAGTGCAACCAATCCTGGCTATGGCCAGACCTAAAGGCGCCCCCACAGCAAGGACATCGCCGAGGCTGAGTAGCGAGGAGAAGCGCATTCTCGTTACCCCCATATAGATCAATGCTGTCGCAACGACGCCGACAAGCATGCCACTTTGGGCAAGGCCAGCAAAGCCGATGATTTCTCGGGGGTTCGCCACGAAATGCGGCCAATCCCAGATTATATATCCTAGCCGGCCTCCGATAAGGCCGCCGATAACACCCCAGAGGAAAATGCCGTATAGATAACGTGTGATGCCTCGCCTTTTTGCTTCCCTGAGCATAATGACTAGCAGCGACGCAACCGCTATGGCTACCATGATCCCCCACCACCGCACCGTTAGGGGGCCAATGGTGAAAGCAACCGGGTTTACGCTGATAGTGAGCATTTATCTTCTCCCTTCCGTTTAAGAGAAAATAGCATTGACAAAGACCCTAGCATCAAAGGGAGCCATGTCCTGCAATTTTTCACCGGTGCCAATATAAGAAATGGGTATGTTTAACTGGTCGCAGATGGCAAATATTATGCCGCCTCTGGCTGTGCCATCCAGCTTGGCCAGGAAAATATCGGTGACATCCACAGCTTCGGTGAAATGTTTAGCCTGAGCCAGTCCATTTTGCCCTGTGGTAGCGTCCATTACCAGCAAAACTTGATGAGGGGCTGAAGCATCGTGCTTAGCTACCACTCTCTTTATCTTCTTGAGTTCTTCCATGAGATTAAACTTGGTATGAAGGCGACCAGCAGTATCGATAATCACCGCTTGAGCATGGCGGCTGTAGCCGGCCTGAACGGCATCATAGGCAACCGCTCCGGGGTCGCCACCTGGTTGATGGGCAATGACTTCGGCAGCTACTTTCCCTCCCCAGTGTTTAAGTTGCTCGATAGCTGCTGCCCGGAAGGTATCTGCTGCTGCCAGGATAACTCTCTTTCCCTGCGAGGTGAAACCATAGGCCAGCTTGGCAATGCTCGTCGTCTTGCCCGAGCCATTAACCCCGACGACAAGAATGATGTGAGTGGATTCTCTACTTTGCTCAGGAATCGAAGTTGCTCTTTGGGGGATGCTTAATAAGCTTACCATCTCCTCTTTCAAAGCTTCCCTTATCTGAGATACCTCTGAAAGCCTGTCTGTTTTCACCCGCTGTTTGACCTTGCTCAGAAGTTTGCTCGTAGTTTCTACACCAACATCAGCCGAGACAAGTAACTCTTCCAATTCCTCCCAGACCTCATCCCCGAAGGCGTCCCGGTCGAAAACCTTAGCTATCCTGCCAAACCAGGTTTCTTTGCCTCTTTTTATTCCTGGTTCAGTCTTTTTTAATAAATCGAGCATGCCGCCTCCGTAATTGAGGGTACCCATATATGATAGCACAAGTGTAGCTGAATTTTTAGCTGCCGGCTTCTCGTTTTTCCGGTGAAGGTGGCTCCGGCTCTTTTCTCACGAATAGAAGGGGATAAACTATATCGCTGGTGCAGCAGGGAATCCAGACTGCAAGGAACAAAAACAAGAAAATAAAAGGGAGCAGAGGAATCCACTCAGCCTTTCCGAATGCCATGATGTAGAATAAGGATGCCCATGTACTTACTAATACGTGTCCAAAGTGCGGGATTCTGGTTGTTTGCTTCCAATAGCCAATGGCAATGCCTCCTAATGCTATGAAATTTATCCACCATTCCTTGATAAAGGGGACATGAAACTCCATTT
>Ga0307429_1000985_pt1 | contig 14452 bp, 14 predicted proteins | sample SalMarWE160230MG_FD_202151 | JGI IMG/M metagenome (GOLD analysis project Ga0307429, IMG submission 202151) | Salt marsh sediment microbial communities from the Plum Island Ecosystem LTER, Massachusetts, United States - WE1603-230 | ecosystem: Environmental > Aquatic > Marine > Intertidal zone >...
TTCTCCCCAGAGAAGAAACGGGAGTGATAGTCGCCCATAAAGTTATCAATGCCTTAATAAAATTAATCTTGAAGAATGACAGTCGCCTGAATCTGCTATGGGGAAAACTGCCCGAAAATGCCCAAATTCAGAGGTTCGGAAAACTCGACATTTTTGAAAGTCATTGAGCATATTTTCTTGTGATTGTGGCAAGTGAAATTATTCCTCGAATACCTCATCAAATAAGAGTTTCAGCTGAATAGGCGTCGTTAATTTGATGAGATTCTCTTTCTTGATAGAATAATTACGCAGTCTGGCCTCTAATTTTGATAACAAGTCCATAGATAAAGACTTATCCGACATGGCTTTCATTTTTAGGTCCAAAGTATCTTTCCTGGTGGTTTTTATTGCCTGCTCTCTGGTAGCAGAAGTTGGGATCCTTTATTACTTTTTGATCTGGATTCCCAAACGACTACCAGAACCTCCCTTCTTAAGGTATCTTATCCAGGTAGAGGGAGATGAAATTCCTTCATTTACCCCTGTGGACCTTGCTAGCTTAAAGAAGGCGTTTGAGCGAGAAAAAGAGTTTCTTTCCCAAAAAATAAGTTCCAATCAAAAGCTTCCCTTCGGCCAACAGAGAGTGGATGCTGAGCTAATTAAAGAATCAGCCGAGCTTTTCTTTAAGATTCTTGGGGAAGCCGGAGACGCAAAAGAGCTAAATCGGCTAATACGAAAGCGCTTCAACATCTATCTAGCTTTTGGACAAAAAGGCCAAGGTAGGGTTCTTTTCACCGGCTACTACTCTCCAGTTCATAAAGCAAGTCTTAGTAAGCAGGCTGATTACCGATATCCCCTGTACCTTGAACCTTCAGATCTAAAGGTAGCTGAGCTAGGTGAGTTCGACCCCCAGTTGGAAGGGGAAAAGATCGTCTACCGAGTCGACAAAAAGAGAGAGGAAATTGTTCCTTATTATACTCGAAAACATATTGTCCAAGAGAAGGTGCTGGAAGGAAAAGGTCTTGAGCTAGTGTACTTAAGGAGCAAAATAGACAGATTTTATCTTATGATCGAGGGGTCCGGTAAAATAGTGCTGGAGGACGGACGAAGCTTTTGGGCAAATTATGCTGTCAGTAACGGAAGGCCCTATACCAGCTTGGGCAAACTTCTGCGAGAAGATGGCAAGCTTTCTGCAGGAGAGCTTACCCTGCTGGGGATAAAGGAGTATTTTGCCCACCATCCCCACGAGATAGATCACTATTTAAACCAAAACCAAAGGTTTATATTCCACAGAGAGGAGGAAGATGGTCCGTATGGGGCCACGGGGATAAAACTTACTCCCCTAAGATCCCTCGCCGTGGATAAGGGCATTTTCCCTCTAGGGGCCTTAGCTTACATTGAGTATCGAGGTCCCAGGCTAAACAAAGTCGGTAATGTGGAAGGTGAGGCTGAATACTCTCATTTTGTTTTCTGTCAAGACAGCGGGATCACCATAAAAGGCCCAGGGAGAGCAGACGTTTATTTTGGTGAAGGAGATCAGGCGCTAAAACGTACCGAGCGCACTAAATCCCTGGGAAGACTTTATTTTCTCATAAAAAAGAACTGAAGGAGTAAATTCTCAAGCTAAAGAACCAATTCAGATTCCAAAATTTGTGAGTATCAGGAAGGTATTGGTATTGAGAGGATTTATACGCGTATCGAGGGACTTTCCCCGCAGGAGCCTTATATCAGCCACCTTAATGAGTCTTGGAGTTGAGGAAGAAGAAAGACGTGATGTCTGAGGAGCGAAGCGACGAGTTTCACGTCTTTCCCGAGACGAGAAGACGAGCAGAAACAATCCAAAGTCGATATACAGCGACGAAGGGGAAGAGTCCCGAGATATTATTGACAGCTCAAGAGGAATCTGTATAATACGGAAAATTCTCATGGGAGGAGAAAATGGACTTGAAAGAAATTGCCGATAACCTCATTAAGGGGAAAGCTCCTGAGGTTAAAGAACTGGTACAGAGAGCTATCGATGAAGGAGAAGATGTAGAAAAAGTCTTAAATGAGGGTCTAGTAGCGGGAATGAATATAGTGGGAGCAAAGTTCAAAGCCAATGAGTTTTATGTTCCTGAAGTTCTCATTGCCGCTCGAGCTATGAAGGCAGGTATGGGGATTCTAAGACCCATCTTAGTTGACAAAAATATTAAAGGGGTAGGTACAGTAGTACTAGGTACAGCAAGAGGTGATCTTCACGATATAGGTAAAAATTTGGTGGCCATGATGTTAGAAGGGGCGGGATTCGAAATAATTGATTTGGGAGTGGATGTGAGTCCTGAGAAGTTCATGGAGGCAGCTAAGGAAAAGAAGGCAGATCTAATAGGACTTTCAGCCCTTCTTACTACTACTATGCCCTCCATGAAGGATGTCATCAAGGCAGTGGGAGACTCTGGTCTCAAAGATAAGGTTAAAGTGATGATTGGAGGTGCTCCCGTTACCCAGAGTTATGCTGATGAGATAGGAGCCGATGGCTATGCTCCCGATGCTGCCTCAGCAGTTGATGAGGCAAAGCAGCTCCTTGGGGCTGGTTAGCAAAAAGTAAATTGAGATTTTTCATTCTAGCCTTTTACAATGCTGCCAGGAAGTATGGTGGCTACCCTTTGAATTTTTAGTGACTCACCATTTCGCTCTAAACAAGTGATTAGCCTACGAAGAGAATGGATTTTTTTAAAAAAATATTTTGACAATGCCACAATGATTTGCTAAACTCCGACAAGAAAGAGTTTGTGTCCCTCTGAGAGGGAAAACTTCTAGTTCATCGATTTATTAGATGAAGAATAAGGTGGGTAAATCTCTCTTAAGAAAGAGAATTTTAGCTCTGCGTCGATCTCAATCTCTTCAAGCAATTGCAAGAAAAAGTGATGAAATCAAGCGAAAACTCTCAGGGATTTTCCAATTTTCCGAGGCTGGAACGATTCTCTTTTACTTGGCTCTAGCCGATGAGGTTCAAACTAGAAAGATGATTGAACATTCCTTCAAGTTGGGTAAAAGAGTAGCTGTTCCTCTAATTGACTCTCAAAATAACCAGATTCTAATATCGGAGCTGAAAGACCCTGAAAAAGAGCTTGAATCCGGGACATTAGGGATCCTCCAGCCAAAAAAGAATTTTTATCGCTCCCTTAAAATAGAACAACTGGAATTAGTGATAGTTCCCGGAGTTGCTTTTGATAAGAGAGGAAATCGGCTTGGATTCGGAAAAGGTTTTTATGATCGATTCTTAAAGAAAACTCCGGGCAGAACCAAATCCATAGCTTTGGCCTTCGAACTACAGCTAGTAGATGATGTCCCCTCTCAATCACACGATGTGGCGGTTGACTATATAATTACTGAGAAAAGAATCATTGAGTGTAAAAAATGTGCTTAGACCAGCCATTAAGAAGTTTTCTCGAGGATACAGCGTCTAAAATCCCTACCCCGGGAGGGGGAAGTGTAGCTGCCCTGGTAGGATCTTTGGGAGCTGCTCTTCTCTGCATGGTGGGAAATTTTACTTTAGGGAAACCTAAATTTGAAAAGGTTGAAAGGGACATTCGAGAGATCTTAAAAGAAGCAGACAAGCTTAAGGAGGAGCTTTCCCTCCTCATTCAAAAGGATATTGAGGTATATGCCAGGTTTTCTCAGACTTCTCTTATGCCCAGGGATACTTCCGAGCTAAAGGAAAAAAGGAGACAGGCTTTACAAATCGCTCTGAAGAATGCGACCGAGGTTCCTCTTTCCACAGCTAAATTGGCTCTCCGGTTGATAGAACTGGCCCAACTTCTTCTTTCCAAAGGGAATCCTAATTTAATTACTGATGTAGGCGTAGGAGTTTTGCTGGCAGATGCAGCTTTGCAAAGTGCAGCCTTGAATGTCCAGATTAATCTGGGTTATATTAAAGATGAAGAATTTATAAAAAGAACAAACTCTGTAATTTCCTCAATGTTGTCTCAAGGCCAGGAAATAAAGGGAAAGGTCATAAAGGGGGTTAGAGACGCATTGGCGGGTTGAACGGAGGAAACTAAAGTAAAGGTTCTCTTCGGTATCTGTTCTTGGGGATTGGGCCACGCTACCAGGGATCTTCCTCTTCTCCGCAGGATGATAAAAGCTGGTCATACTCTTACGCTGGTAGGGATAGGAAGGTCTCTAGATCTTTTAAAGGACGAGCTTAAGGATGCTTGTTCTTATTTTACTATTCCCGATTATTCGTCTGCCTATTCTGAGAGAGATTTTTCGGTAGCTAAATTCCTTAGCTATTTCCCCATCTATATGAATGAAATTGTCGAGGAGCACAGTCAGATAAAAAAACTGATTAAGAGGGAAAAATATGAAAGAATAATTTCCGATAATCGCTACGGTGTTTATAATAAAGAAATTCCTTCTTATCTTATTTCTCATCAACTTAGATTTATTGCTCCCGGTAGGGTAAAACTTTTTGAAATGGCAACGGAGGGGTTCAACTATTCCTTTTTCAAATATAACTTCTCTAAGTTTCTTGTTCCCGATTATAAAGAAGATGGTTTGAGTGGAGACCTTTCCCACAATTTAAAATATTTTAAGGAAGGAAAGATCGAATATTTGGGAGTCCTGTCCGACTTAAGAAAAAGAGAAACTGCTGAAGACATTGATTATTTCATTCCCCTTTCTGGGCCAGAGCCCCAGCGAACAATTCTGGAGAAAAAAATCTTGGAGCAAGCGCCTTTTTTAAAAGGCAGGGTGGTTATAGCCCTGGGAAAACCAGAGGACCCCCGAAATGAAACTGTTAACCATCTCCGTGTTTTTGGTTACTTAGGAAGGAAAAGACAGGAAGAGATCATGAATAGGTCCAAACTAGTGATTACCAGACCCGGCTATACCACCATCATGGAACTTTCCCTCTTAGAAAAAAAAGCTCTATTTATTCCTACTCCGGGGCAAACTGAACAGGTCTATCTAGCGGAATATCATAAAAAAAGGAAGAATTTCTATAGTGTGGATCAAGATAGACTGAATCTCACCAGAGATGTGGAGGAGGCTAAAAAATACCCGGGACTACTCCATAAAATCGGGACTGATGAAGCTGTAGATAGGTTCATGAAGATAGTGTTTGGATAATGAAAAGGAAAATTGTTGTCATTATCTCCACTGTAGTCGGGCTGACAGTCCTGATTTTGATATTTTATCTAGCTGGTATTCAAAATGTTTTCTTTGAGATAGGTCAAATAGGTCTGTTGGGAGCAGTTGTTTTTATTGCCAATGCTCTTTTCATCTTACTTCTCTTTACTTTCTCCTGGCAAATTATTTTGGCCTCTTATGGCTGTCGCCTTAGCTTTAGGGATGTCTTTGCGGCAAGGGTAATTGGGTTTGCCGTGAGCTATCTTACTCCTTCTATGTATATAGGAGGAGAGCCGCTCAGGGCCTATATGATCAGTAAGAGACATCAACTTCCTATTACCAAGGTAGGGGCTACGGTTGTAGTGGACAAGTTCTTGGAGCTTGGGGCTGGTTTATTCTTTATTTATTTAGGTAGTATCTGGACTCTCATCGAGTATTCTCTGCCCCGGAAAATCTATCTAACCCTTTTCACAGTAAATATTCTCTTCGGCGCCGGGATGGGGATGCTTCTTTTCAATTTTCTCTATGAGAGTAAGCTCTTTACCTCCCTGGCAACTCTATTAGAACGTATAAATCCCCTATCTAAAATTATCAGAAAAATAAAGCCTGAGATATCGAAACTGGAAGATCATGTTTTTCTTGCTTTTAATCAACATCGAACCACGACTTTGCTTGCTTTTTGCATAAAACTTAGCGCTGGGCTTCTCGTATTTATTAAACCGGCTCTTTTCTTTTATTTTCTTAAGACGGTGTTTAGGCTATCGGAGCTTGCTCTTCTCTTTGCTTTGACTCACCTTGTTCTTGCTTTGCAATTCACTCCTGGAGCCCTGGGAATCTTTGAGTTAGGAGAAGTAGGGATCTTTAAGCTTGTGGGAATAGGACCTGATAGGGCTCTAGCCTTTAGTTTGATGGTCAGGGTTACTGATTTATTGGGAGTAGCGGTAGCCCTTTCTTTGGTCTTTCGCCTGGGATGGAAAGGGCTTTGGGAGAAAAGAGGAGAATGAGAATTTGTTTTGTCTCCGACCAGACCTTTCCTTCCGTAGGAGGAGAAGGGGTCTCTACTCAAAACTTCTCGCTGGAATTAAGAAAAAAGCGACATGTGGTTATCATTATTACCTCCCGAACTAAAGAACCCTTCTTAATGGCGGTGGAGGGGATTGAGATTTATAGATTTTTCGGCATCTCTCTCCCCCAGGAAAAGGGTTATTTCGCTTTTGCCTCTGCAAAGAAAGTTTTTTCCATCCTCAAAAGAGAAAGAATAGAAATTATTCAGATTAACCTTCCAACTTATTTAGGCTGGCAGGCATTAAAGGGGGCAAAGAAATTAGGTATTCCCGTGGTTTTGGGATTTCATGTTCAGATAGGGAATGTTCTTCCGCCGCACTTTCCTTTATTCCCCATAAGAAAGGCGATAGAGAGTTGGTTTTCCTATTTTTACAACCGGGGTGATCTGGTAGTTGTCCCTTCCCATTTTGCATCCCGGATTGCCCGAAATTACACTCATCGACCTATTCAGGTAATAAGTAATGGAATAGATTTAGATTGTTTTAGTGCTCGGAGAGCCAGTTTGGAAGATCGGATGAAGTTCCGTGAATCTTATGAGCTGGGTCGCTCTCCAGCCCTACTTTATGTAGGCCGATTGAGTTATGAAAAAAATCCCGTCTATCTCATTGAAATAATGAGATCATTATTGAAGAAAAGATCTGAGGTTAAATTATTAATGGTAGGCGGGGGTATTCTAAAAGATAAGTTGGAAGAAAAAATAGCCAGCCATGGGCTCAAAAACGCTATTATTCTCGCCGGATATTTGAGGGGAAAGGATTTGCTTTGTGCTTATCTAGAAGCGGATATCTTTATTTTATCCTCCTTTTATGAACTTCAGAGTATAGCTACGCTGGAGGCTATGGCTACTCGGAATGCCATATTAGTAGGAAAAAGCCGGGAAAATGCTAGCCAGGAGCTGGTTAAGGAAGGAATAAACGGATACACTTTTAGTTTGGATAACCCTCAAGATGCCTCAGATAAAATTGAGCACATTCTCGGCAATGAGAAACTAAAGCGATCTATACAGGAGGAGTCCTACCGAATGGTTCAGGCTCATAGTTTGCAGAGAAGCGTCTCCAGATTAGAAAATATCTACAAATCACTTATAGGTGGTGGTTTTGACGAAAGGTGATTTTCTGTTAGAATGAGGAAAGGATAATGTATGAATTGATGATTGAAACTGAATTTGCTGCTGCCCATCGACTGAAAGAAGTAGGGGGAGGCTGTGAGCAACTACACGGGCACACGTGGAAGGTCCAGGTTTTTGTCAAAGGAGAGAGGTTGGATCCTTACGGGATTTTGGTTGACTTTAGAGACGTGAAGAGGATAGTTAAAAAATGGACAGCTCGTTTGGATCATCATTATTTAAATGAAGTTTTGGGCAGCACTAATCCCACCACGGAAAATATAGCCAAATATCTTTTTCAAAAACTCGAGAAAGAAGTAAATTTAGAGACCATAAAACTGAGCAAGGTGAGGGTCTGGGAAGCCAGGGATAGCTCGATAACCTATAGCCAGGGAGATAATTGATGGAGCCGTTAGTTCAAATAGCCCTGGATTTTGTGAACCTAAATAGAGCCTTGAAGGTAGCTGAAGCAGCGGCTGCCGGAGGGGCAGACTGGCTTGAAGCAGGTACACCCTTAATTAAAAGTGAGGGTTTGGATTGTCTCCGGGCTCTAAGAAGGAGATTCCCCCAAAAGACTCTGGTAGCCGATATGAAGATTATGGATGTGGGCAGGATTGAATCGGAATCAGCTTTTAAAGCGGGGGCCAACGTGGTTTGTGTTCTTGGGGTAGCCGATGACTCCACTATAAAAGAATGTGTGGAGGCAGCTAAAAATTATGGCGGAAGGGTCATGGTTGATCTGATAGGGGTGAGTGATCCGACAAGACGGGCCAGGGAAGTAGAAAAAATGGGCATAGATTATATAGGAATGCACACCTCAATAGATGAACAAATGAGAGGCAAAGATCCTTTTAGCCAGCTAAGAGAAGTCTCCCGAACAGTAAGTGTTCCCGTTGCCGTGGCCGGGGGGATAAATTCTGAGACGGCTGCCAAGGCCATAGATGCAGGAGCCAGTGTTATCATAGTAGGCGGCGCTGTAATTAAAGCCAGGGATCCCCGGGAAGCTACCAGGATAATTAAAGAGGCGATCAAGGATAAAAAGGTTATTCCTACTGAGCTTTTCAAGAGAGCAAGGGGTAAGGAAATTGTCCAGATCTTCAAGAAAGTTTCTACTCCCAATCTTTCCGACGCTATGCATCGAGCTGGAGAGATCAAAGATTTAGTGAAGATCACTCCTTCTGTTAAACTGGTAGGATCAGCCCTAACAGTGAGGAGTTATCCTGGTGATTGGGCGAAGCCAGTTGAAGCAATTGATAGAGCGAAAAAGGGTGAGGTGATAGTCATTGATGCAGGTGGAGCGGGACCAGCGGTATGGGGAGAGCTAGCGACCCATTCAGCTATTCAGAAGAAACTGAGTGGAGTGGTAATTGAGGGAGCAATCAGGGACGTTCCAGAGATAGTGAAATTGAAATTCCCTGCCTATGCCAGGCTTATCACACCCACAGCCGGAGAACCACGAGGTTTTGGAGAAATTGGGATCCCCATTCGAATTGGAGGGGTAAGTATATTTACCGGAGATTGGTTGGTAGGAGATGAAGACGGAATTGTAGTTATCCCCCAGAAGAAGGCGGTGGAGATAGCTAACCGGGCCATGGATGTTTTAGAAAGGGAAAATCGCCTTCGAGAAGAAATCCTGGAGGGGGGAACTCTCTCCTCAGTTACCGAACTCCTTCGATGGGAGAAAGAGTAAGGAGGGGGTGAGAAATCTATGGGAGAAAAAGAGATGAGAGTGAGGGACGTAATGCAGAAGAGGGTGGTGACCGTAAAAAGATCCACCACTTTGAGAGAGTTGATAGAAATTCTCCGTAAATTCACCTTTCATACCTTACCCGTAGTAGATAAAGATAATAGAGTTATCGGAATTGTTGCCCTGGAAGACATTCTGAAGATCTTTCAACCGCATCCTTCCAATATTTTAAAGATGCTTGAAAGAATTCCATTTTTAGATGAATATGAGGAAAGGTCTCTTTTGGAGGAAGATATTCCTTCCGAAATGGGAGTACTGTGTGTAGTTGAGGATATGATGAACACCAATATAGTAACCATCTCTGGGGAAGCAACCACTCTGGAAGCTCGACGTCTGATGAAGCTACACAGATTAAAGAGGATACCGGTCGTCGATAAAGAGGGACATTTAGTAGGTATTATTAGTCTATTTGATATAATCTTAGCTGTCTTCAAAGCCAAGGGAATTCTTTGATCAAGGTATCTCACCGTAATAAATTCTACTCCAGATAGGAAAAAGCAACACCAATGGATTTAATTTTAGCCTCAGGAATATTAGCCATTGCTGGATTTTTTGGCGGTTTAGCTGCCAGGAAAGTGAAGTTCCCCAGGATCAGCGGCTATATTATTGTGGGTATTTTATTAAGTCCCTCTCTTTTAAATGTCTTACCTTCAGAATTAATAAGAGGAGATTTAAGTGTAATTACCGATATTACTTTGGGGGTTGTTGCCTATTTGATTGGGGGAAGTCTTAATATGGAAAGGTTAAAAAAATTGGGAAAAACCATTATCTCAATTACCTTTTGTGAGGCGATCGGAGCATGGATTTTTGTCACCTTATTAATAGCATTCTTGGGTCATTTTATTATTAGATTTAGCACCCCCAATCCTAATTACTACCAGACCTATTTACCTATGGCCATAATTATTGGTGCTATATCATGTGCAACTGCTCCAGCCGCGACTATGGCTATCATCCACGAGTATAGAGCAAAAGGTCCCTTAACTACCACATTATTGGGAGTAGTTGCTCTAGATGATGCTTTTGCCATTATCAGCTATGCTATCGCTATAAGCGCTGCCGAGATGCTGATCATTAGCCTTGGAGCCGTTTCTCTCTATCGAATGCTCATAGTTCCCTTACTTGACATTGCTGGTTCCTTACTTTTAGGCACAGGTTTTGGATTTGCACTGATCTATATGAGTCGCTTTGCCCGAACAAGAAAGACATTATTAGTCACTGTTTTGGGGACGATTATGCTATGCATTGGAGCAGCTAAGATTTTAGATATGTCCGCTCTTTTAGCCAATATGGCTATGGGCTTCGTCATAGTAAACAAGATGAGACGCAGCGAGGAGATGTTCGGTGTTATCAGTGATATTGAAGATGTGCTCTTTGCTATGTTTTTCACACTAGCTGGGGCTCATTTCAATTTAGGAATTGTTAAAGCTGCTGGGATATTAGCATTATTAATTATCATAGGTAGATTCAGTGGTAAATTTATCGGAGCAAGAATAGGAGCATTCATTTCTCTGGCACCTACCGTAGTTAGGAGATATTTGGGTTTTGGCCTGCTACCCAAGGCTGGAGTTACCGTAGGACTTATCTTATTAGCTCAGAAAAATTCTGCCTTTTCAACTATAGGCACCATAATGGTAAACGGCGTTTTAGCCTCAGTCATTATAAATGAGTTAATTGCCCCACCCTTTACCAAATACGCTCTATTTAAAGCAGGGGAAGCTACATGGTCTGCGTGAATCCTTCCCTAACATAAGTAGGAACTATTTGATGAATGTTGTTCTCTCCTTTGGTATTGTCCTTTTGACAGGGCTTTTGGCGGCTAAACTGCTGCACCGAATAAAATTTCCCGCCGTAACTGCCTACATTTTGATGGGTGTGCTTATCGGTCCAACTATCCTCAATTTGGTTTCTAAAGAGATCCTCAATGCTTCTGGTTTAATTTCCAATGTAGTACTGGGAGTCATTGCCTTTGGTCTTGGACAGAATTTTTCACGAGAGAACTTCTCTAAAATTGGTAAATCAGTTCTCTGGATTTCTGTTTTGGAAGCTACCGGCGCCTGGTTGTCTGTTTTCTTTGTTTTTCTTTTCTTACTGAGACAACCTCTATATCTTTCTTTATTATTCGGGGCCATCGCTTCTGCTACCGCTCCAGCAGCTACCGTGATGGTGGTGAGGGAATGTAGGGCCAGAGGAATTTTTACCAATACACTCTTGGGGGTAGTAGCCATCGATGATGCCTGGTGTTTAATAATCTTTGCCTTTTCTTTAGCAGTGGCCAAAGTTTTGATAGGCCCGCTAACAGGAAATTTGTTGCTTCTAAGAGTTTTACTCGGTTCTCTTTTACATATCGGTGGTGCTTTTCTCTTAGGAGCAGGGATGGCTGTGATTCTGACAATTTTTTCTCGGTATGCCAGAACCGAAGCCGATCTTTTAATTTATACTTTGGGATTTATTCTTTTCAGTATAGGCACAGCTATTTATTTTCATCTCTCGGTACTTTTAACCAATATTTTCTTAGGAGCGGTACTGGTAAATATTAGCAAGAGAAGCTTTAGGTTCTTTGATGTCCTAAGGACCGTTGACTCCCCTCTTTATCTTTGCTTCTTTGTCTTAGCCGGGGCAAATCTGAATTTCGCATTACTGGGGAAATTGGGGTTGATAGGTGTCTTTTACTTTCTTTTTCGAATAATTGGTAAGCTAGCAGGTGCATCTTTAGGGGGGTATTTCTCCAGAGCTATTGATTCGGTAAGAAAGTATTTAGGTTTTGGACTTATTCCTCAAGCTGGTGTTGCATTAGGAGTGGCCCTTATTGCCGAGGCCGAATTTCCTGAACTTGGCGGTATAATATTCACTACCATCGTTACCACTACCATAATTTATGAGCTCATTGGCCCTTTCGGGACAAAATTTGCTCTTTCCAAAGCCGGTGAAATTGGCGATGAATGAGTTCCTCCTTAGACTTCTCCTCATGGAATCTCTTTTTTCTCCTTGGATTTCTTCCACAGTTTAACTTTTTTCACTCCTTTTTTATCCGCATCCACTACAGCGATCTTTAAATTATTGTATTCGATTGTTTCTCCCACGCCTGGGATTCTACCCAACTGATCAAAAATAAATCCGCCTATAGATTCAAAGGCGGCTGTCTTTTCTGGAAGATCAGTGCCCAGTTTTTCATTGATCTCATCGATGTCTGTATCTGCCTTGATCAGGGCGGATCCATCCTTCTGGATGGTTACTTTTTCTTCCTTTCGATCGTATTCATCCTCTATTTCTCCCACAATTTCTTCCAGAAGATCCTCCAAAGTGAGCATACCTGCTACTCCCCCGTACTCATCAACCACAATTGCCAGATGGGTTCGCTCTTTCTGGAGTTGATGCAGCAGTTCAGCCAAATGGATGGTGTAGGGGGCAAAAATGGGGGGGTGCATTATATCTTTAACTTTCAGATTTTTACCGGGCTGGTCAAAGAGATTCAATAGGTCTTTAGCATAGGCAACTCCGGTGATATTATCCCGGTATTTTCGATATACAGGTATTCTTGAATACCCAACTTTTTTTATGAGATCCACCAGCTCTGAAAGACCAGCCTCTTCGTCAATACAAGCCATTTTTGTGCGCGGAATCATTATCTGTCTAGCCTTGGTTTCATCGAATTCTAGGGCGCTATGGACAAGTTCTTCTTCTCGCTTATCCAGAACTCCCTCTTCCTGTCCAATATCAATGAGAGTATGAATTTCCTTCTCTGTAATCAAATGGCTCTTTTTGACCTCTTTTGCGCCAGCAACTTCTAAGATAGTTTGTGTAAAAAAATTCAAGACTTTAATGATAGGACCCAAAGCTATGGAAAGAAAAAGAATCGGGCGAGCTACCTTCAAGGAAATGGTCTCGGCATGCTGATGGCAGTATCTTTTAGGAATTATCTCTCCAAAAACCAGGATTACAAAGGTCATTACCCCGGTTACAATTCCTACTGCCTTACCGGGAGCTCCACTTACTAGCCGTGTCACTAGCAACATAGCCAGGCTAGCGGCGGCAATGTTAGCCAGGTTGTTTCCAATGAGAATTGTAATCAACCACTGCGACGGTTTCATCAATAGAGATTCTATGAGCCGCCCTTTTTTCCCCTTTTCTTTAATTAGTCTCTTTACCGTTATTTTGTCCAGGGAGGAAAGAGCAATCTCCGACCCTGAGAAAAAGCTAGATAATCCAACGCAGATGACTAAGAGTAACACTACGATCCACGCATCACTCAAATGGATCTATCTCCTAAAATACTTTTTTTCTATCTGGGCAAGTTTTTTTAGGCGTTCTTGGTGTCTTTCTCCCATAAATTCTGCCGCTAGCCATTCCTCTACTATTTGCAGGGCTAAATCCTTTGCTGTTATTCGTGCTCCCAATGCAAGTATGTTGGAGTTGTTATGTTGTCGAGAAAGACGGGCCGTAAGAATTCCATAACAAGGAGTGGCTCTTATTCCTGGCACCTTATTGGCCACTAAACACATACCCAGCCCGGTCCCGCAGACGAGGATTCCTCTTTCAAACTCATTCTTGGCTACCGCCTCGGCAACCTTTATTCCCCAGTCAGTAAAATCAGTAGAGCTAGCATTATAGGTGCCGAAATCGTGGTGGTCTATTTTTTCCCGTCTTAAGAAACTTTTTATTTCCTCTTTTAATCTATAGCCAGCGTGATCTGCTCCTAGCGCTATCCTCAACTTTTTATTTTTCTCTTAAATTCGGCCAGTTTATCAGCGAGGGATCTATTTAGTCTTACTCCAAGGACAACTTTCCCTTCTAGGTAATTTTTACTTAAGACCTCTCCTTTTGAATGAACAAGCGAGATTAGATCGCTTCTCTGGTAAGGAAAGCTAAACTCTGAATAGACTCTTTCTTTATCCAGAATCTGGGCTATTTCATCAAGCAGTTGATCCAGACCCTGACCCTGCAGGGCTGATATGGCTATGCTGGAATCAAAGGCTCTACAATAACGGGAAAGTAGGTAGCCGTTGTTAACTAAATCTATTTTATTTAAAACATTAATAGCCGGTTTATTTTCTGCCTTTAACTGTTTTAGAACTGAATAAGTAGCCCTATTTTCCTCTTCCAGCTTGGGGTGAGAGGCATCGAGAACATTTATAAGTAAGTCTGCATCCTCAATCTCACTTAAGGTAGCATGAAAGGCAGCTATGAGGTGATGGGGAAGCTTATTAATGAAACCAACCGTATCTGTGAGAAAGAGATTTTCGTGGTTAGGAAGGATTATCTTGCGCGTGATAGGATCTAAAGTGGCAAAAGGTTTATCATCTACCCCTGCCTCTGCTCCGCTAAGTGCATTGAGGAGGGTAGATTTACCTGTATTGGTATAGCCGATAATTGCGGCTGTGTAATAGGCTCTTCTCTTTCTATGTTTTTTTATGATCTTTCTTTGTTGCTCAATTTGCTTTAACTTTTCC
>Ga0307429_1000987_pt1 | contig 14446 bp, 11 predicted proteins | sample SalMarWE160230MG_FD_202151 | JGI IMG/M metagenome (GOLD analysis project Ga0307429, IMG submission 202151) | Salt marsh sediment microbial communities from the Plum Island Ecosystem LTER, Massachusetts, United States - WE1603-230 | ecosystem: Environmental > Aquatic > Marine > Intertidal zone >...
TCGGCACTCAACTATCGGCCGCCGGCGCCGCAGATATTCGCGCCCTTGGCTCACCACCTAGATGAGATCCTACCGATGCAGTAATCTCTCATCCGCTGGTACAAAAAAGCCGTCAGGTCAGTGATCGAATAGCGATTCTTTTTTGCTGCACTGCATGAGTCAGCTTCTGGCACTTAGCGGACATTCGCGGCACTGCAACATTTTGTCCGCTATTGGACAAGAGCGGACAAAAACTAGGGTGTGCCGCTCGCCCGCGTGATGGGCGCTTGCTTGTGTCTTTCGTTCCAGTTCGGTCGCGCGTCAGCACCGATTGCGCCGCAGACGGTGCAGACCATGCGCGGGCCGAACGATGGCACGGGCGCATCGTCGGGATAAGCCGATACGTCTAGCGCCGCTTCATGATGGCACCACCGGCCACCGCAATAGACGGCGAGCGTGCGCACGCCGTTCGCGCGCATGTTGCCGAGGGTCATTGGCTTTGAAGCTTTCTGCATGGTCAATGCGATGCGTACGGCATCAACCAGGCTGCCTCGATCCCACAAATTTTACAACCATTGTCTGCAATAACCTTACGCGCTGTATTTATTTTCGATGAGGGAACTGCCAATGCTAAAATACGTTTATTGGCGCGTGCGGAAAATAGGAGGGCGCAAATGGGAGACGCTGAGCGATATCGAGAAAAGGCAAATGAATTGAATGCCGCCGCGAAGGTACAGACCGACACTTATCTGCGTTCGGAATACGAATACATGGCTTCGGTTTATTTGAAGCTTGCAGACCAGGTAGACGCAGCTAGTAGGGGCGACGGGCACGCATGTTGAAATCTCTTGCCCGTAACCTCGCCTTTGTTGCCGTTATTACTATTGCGTTCGTGCCGTTAATCGCGAGTGCGCAATGGTACAGTTCTGTGGCACCATCGCACGAACGCAGCCACGTCAAGCGTCACGTTAAGCGCGACGTCAACGTCGTTCGCGAGAAGCCGGTGGTGGTCGTGCCTAGACCTAAACCGATTTCCAGAAGCCGCGAGTCTCCACCCTCAGCAACCTCGCCCTGTCCGTCCACGCTACCAGCGTCATCGCCGCCGAGAACCTGGGCTGATATGACGTTTGAGGAAAAGTGGAGCGCGTTGGTCTGCACAGAGAAGCAATATCATGTCGAAACTCTTCGCGTTCCTAAAAGACCTAATTCGTACCAAGGCAATTGAATGCGCGTTGATCGCCGCCGGAATTCTCACCCCGGCGATTGTCCTGACTTATAGATAGCAATCACCAAGACTGCGTATCGGGTGACAACCTCACTGCGTTGGTGCGCATGTTGCCGAGGGTCATCGGCAGTGTCACGCCGCCACCTTGTCGATTAGCGTTGCATCATCGCCATTGGCTCGCGAACTGTTCACGCGCCTAGACACCGGCCACATTTGAAGCATCCGTTCGGGTGCGGGCTTCAGGATTTCGGTTCCCGCTTTGCCGGAAAACCACAGCTCAAATTGATTGGGCGAGAGCAGGACGGGCATTCGGTCGTGAATTTTTGCGACGCACTTATTATGTTCGGTAATTATCATGGTGCAGGACTTGATGGTTTTGCCGCTCTCTTTGTCTTTCCATTCATCCCACAGCCCGGCAATTGACAGGATCGGCCCCGCCTTGGGCATGAAATAGTAGGGCTGTTTTCCGCCCCGCTCGGTATGCCACTCATAATAGCCCGACGCCGGGATAATGCAGCGCTTGCGCTTGAACGCCGAGCGAAACATCGGCTTAGTCGCCACGGTTTCGGCGCGCGCATTGAACGTCGACAATCTCATATCCTTGAGCGATTTACTCCACCAGACCGGAATGAGACCCCAACGCATGGGCTCAAGCGTTCGCTTGCCGTCGCGCTCGACCACAGAATCAATCGTTGTGGTGGGGCAGATATTGTAGCGCGGCTGAAGGTTTGATGGCGGCGACGGATCAGTGAGGCGATACAGCGCCACCAGCTCGCGCCATGTATACATTCGGGTGAAACGGCCACACATGGTCACACCTATATCAGAGGAGAGCCGTTGGCGCGCATTTTGCCAACGGTCATCGGCACGATGTTTTTCATGTAGTGGCTTCTCGTTTGCTAGCCTAGTGGGGCAGAGGCTCCACAGTTTATCGGCATTTTGCGGAGGCCAGACAAGGTTCAAGACCGGGCTCGTCTGCTCCGGACAATAAGGAAAGGAATAGTGCCTAAATCACCGTGCAATTTCAAAAAGAGAGAGGTATACGGCTCTTACAGGCCGCCCAAAAAGCGGGTTTCAATGCACCGCGCGTCGAAATAGAATCTGGCGGCAAGATAGTCCTGATTACTGTTCCCGAGGCCAGCGTAAACCGGCAAGACCCGAACGAATGGGATAACGTTCGATGACAAGGATTCGGCTGCCGTTCATTCAGGAATGCGAGGATCGTCACGGCAGGGTGCGGCGCTATTTCCGCCGGCCAGGGTACAAGCGCGTTTCCCTTCCTGGGGCTCCAGGCTCGCCAGAGTTCATGGCCGCGTATGAGGCCGCGATGGCGGGGCAGGGGCAGCGACAAGACATCGGCGCCAAGCGAACGCGGCCGGGAACGGTCAACGCTGCCATCGTCGGTTATTATAATTCGCTGGCGTTCCGTACGCTGGCACCTGAAACGCAAAGGTTGCGGCGCGGTATCTTAGAACGCTTCCGCGCCAAGACCGACGATAGGGGCCAAGGGTGCGGCGGCAAGAGCATAGGCACGCTGCCGCGTGAGGCGATTGTGAGAATGCTCGGCAGCATGGGCCCATTCGCGGCCCAAAACTGGCTAAAGACATTGCGTGGCTTGATGCAGTTTGCCGTGGCTGAGGGGTTCAGGGCAGGCGATGCTACGGACGGCCTCAAAGCGCCGAGCAAGAAAACGGCGGGCTTTCATACATGGACCGATGCCGAGATTGAGCAATTCGAGAACTCCCACGCAGTGGGCTCCAAGGCTCGGCTTGCGCTGGCGCTCCTGCTCTACACTGCGCAACGGCGCAGCGACGTTGTGAAAATGGGGCGGCAGCACGTCCGCAACGGTGCAATCGCAGTGCGGCAGCAAAAGACAGGCGCCGCCCTTGAAATTCCCATTCATCCAGAGTTGCAGAGGATAATTGACGCCACGGCCCCGGGGAATTTGACCTTTCTTGTGAACGAGCGGGGGCAACCGTTTACCCCGGCGGGGTTCGGCCAATGGTTCCGGAACCACTGCCGGGAGGCTGCCCTACCCAAGCATTGCTCTGCACACGGCGTGCGCAAAGCAGCGTCACGGCGGCTTGCCGAGGCGGGCTGCACGGCCCACGAGATCGCAGCGATGACGGGCCACGTGAGCCTGCGCGAGATCGAGCGATATACCAAGGCGGTCGATCAGGTCCGGCTTGCGCGCGGTGCTATTCGGAAGGAACAGGCGAGAACAGGCAGTGTCTAACCTGACCCAAAGGTTAGACAAAACTGGGCCTATCTCATTGAAAAAACACACTGCGTGAATCCAATGCGAACCCTCGACAGGTTCGCATGCAATGGTCAAGTATTGCACTCCCCCGCTTTCAGGGGGAGGCAAACGACATTAGAGGACACGCGCGTGAGCGAAATATTGCTTGAAGGCACGGCCGAAGGCGGACGGCTCCGGCTCGCCGCTGCCGGCCCTTGGATTGCAAAGAATGCGCGCCGCCTGGAAGCGCAGATCGACAGCGCAACCCGGCCGCGTGAGGCCATCAATGAGGTCAGAATCGACATGGCCGGGGTCGACCGGCTCGATACCTTCGGCGCCTGGCTGCTGGAGCGGCTGGTGCGCGCGTTCTCGGCGCGCGGTTGCGCCACCAAGGTGGAGGGACTGAAGGCGGACTATCGCTCGCTGGTCGAGGAGGTGCACCACGTCAAGCTGGAAGAGGCGCCAATGCGCCGCCACAATCGGCTCGCCAACGCGCTCGCCTCCCTCGGCCACAACATCACCTCGGTCGGCGGCTCGTTCGGGGCCTTCGTCAACCTGCTGGGCGCGCTCTCGGTCGCGACCCTGCGCATCGTGGTGCAGCCGCGCCGGTTCCGCTTCACCTCGATGGTGCACCAGCTCGACAATGTCGGCTGGCGTGGTGTGCCGATCATGCTGCTCATCACTTTTCTCGTCGGCTGTATCATCGCGCAGCAGGGCATCTTCCATTTCAGCAAGTTCGGCGCCGACCTCTACGTGGTCGACATGGTCGGCATCCTGGTGCTGCGCGAGCTCGGCGTGCTGATCGTCTGCATCATGGTGGCCGGCCGCTCCGGCAGCGCCTATACCGCCGAGCTCGGCTCCATGAAGATGCGCGAGGAAATCGATGCGCTGCAGACCATGGGCTTCGATCCGATCGAGGTGCTGATCCTGCCGCGCATCCTGGCGCTCATCATCGGCGTTCCGATCCTCGCCTTTCTCGGCTCAATGGCCGCGCTTTATGGCGGCGGGTTGGTCTGCTGGCTCTACGGCGGCATCGAGCCAAGCATCTTCCTGCAGCGGCTGAAGGAGTCGATCTCGATCGATCATTTCGAGGTCGGCATGATCAAGGCGCCGTTCATGGCGCTGGTAATCGGCGTGGTGGCCTGCGTGGAAGGGATGGCGGTCAAGGGCAGCGCGGAGTCGCTCGGGCTGCAGACCACCGCCTCGGTGGTGGAATCGATCTTCCTGGTGATCGTGCTCGACGGCCTGTTCGCCATCTTCTTCGCCTCGATCGGGATGTAAGCGATGGCGAAGGCGCGCGGCAACGGCAAGGAAGTCGTCATCGAGGTGGGCGGCCTGGTGGTCGGCTTCGGCGAGCACGTCGTGCTCGACCACGTCGATCTCGACGTCTATCGCGGCGAGATTCTCGGCTTCGTCGGCGGCTCGGGCGCGGGCAAATCGGTGCTCATGCGCACCATCATCGGCCTGTTGCCGCGCCGCGCGGGCAGCGTCCGGGTGTTCGGCGTCGATCTCGCGCAAGCCTCCGATGCCGAGCGCCACGCGGTCGAGCAACGCTGGGGCGTGCTGTTCCAGCAGGGCGCGCTGTTTTCCTCGCTGACGGTGCGCGACAACCTGCAATTCCCGATCCGCGAATATCTCGAACTGTCGCAACGGCTGCTGGATGAACTGGCGGTCGCCAAGCTCGAAATGGTCGGCCTCGACGCCAGCGTGCTGGAGAAATTCCCGGCCGAGCTCTCCGGCGGCATGACCAAGCGCGTGGCGCTCGCCCGCGCGCTGGCGCTCGACCCGGAAATCGTGTTCCTCGACGAGCCCACCTCCGGCCTCGACCCGATCGGGGCGGGCGAGTTCGACGAGCTGATTGCCACCCTGCAGCGCACCCTGGGGCTCACCGTTTTCATGGTGACCCACGACCTCGACAGCCTGCACACGGTCTGCGACCGGATCGCGGTTCTGGCCGACCACAAGGTGATCGCGGCCGGCACCATGGATACGATGCTGGCGTCGGAACATCCTTGGCTGCGGGCTTATTTCCGCGGCAAGCGCTCGCGGGTCGGCCGTCCGGGCGAGACAACCCTGCGAACGTGAGCCGGGCGTGTGAAAAGGGAGCGCGCCGGCGCTCCCTTTTGCTGACCGCCGGTCAATCCATGCGGCCGGGGGCGCGGCCGGCCGTAACGGGCGCGAGCCCCGTCTTGTCGTCGATGACGACCTCTTCGATCCCGGTTTCCTCAACCGTGCGTCGGTACACCAGCCAGTAGCCGATGATGCCCAGCACCACGGCGGAGAGAATGGTCGACAGCGTGTCGTTGAACGAGAGCAGGATGTAGAGCGAGACCGCCGCCAGAACCAGGCGCACGCTCACGTCGATGACGCGCGATTCGGAATAGATGGCTTGCAAGGTGAAGGTGATACCGAGGGTCGCCACCAAAACCAGATAGGCGGCGCCCATTTGGTCGATGCCGGGTTCCACCACGATCTCGGGATGGATGAAAATGCCGACCATCAGCGTGAACAGCGAAACGCAGATCTGCACCGACCGCCACAGCGTGACGTAGAACGACGCATTGGCGATCTTGGATGTGATGGCCGCCGTGATCGAGGTCGGTGGCGTCAATTCGCCGAACACGGCGACGAAGAAGGCGAAGAAGTGCACCACCCACGGATTGATGCCGGCCTGCATGAAGGGCGGCGCGATCACGATGGCGACCAGGATGTAGACCGGCGCCGGCGGCAGGCCGGTGCCGAGAATAATGCCGAACAGGAAGCCCATGCCGACCATGGCGGCGATATTGACGCCGGCCGCCTCCACCAGCAGAAAGCCGAGTTTGGTCGGCACACCGGTGATCACCAGCGTGCCGGCCATGATCGACAGCGTGGCCAGCAGCAGCGCCAGGTCGGTCAGCATGTCGATGAAGGAATCGAGGAATGCTTTGAGCGGCTTGACGAACTCAACCAGCGTGAAGGTGCGCTCATGCAGCAAGAACGCGACGTGTGCGGTCAGCATGGCGGCGCCGATGATGCAGAACATGTCGAGCGCCGCGAATTGCGGCGCCAGGTACAGCGCCGCCATCAGGCCGACCAGGCCGCCGACGGTGGCGACGAAGAAACCGAGATTGGCCTTGTCGCGCCAGGTCAGCTTGGGGGCGGTGCGGTCGATGACCATGCGGGTGCGGTAGTGAATCGCCAGCAGGTAGACGGAAGTGGCGACCGATATGTAATAGATCAGCGCCGGCACCCACCCGCGCGCCACCACGTCGAAATAATCGACGCCGAGAAATTCGGCCATCAAAAAGGCGGCGATGCCCATGACCGGCGGCATCAATTGCCCGCCCATGGAGGACGCGTTCTCGATCGCCGCCGCGGTCGCCGGCGGCAGCCCGGCGTTGATCATGGCCGGAATGGTGGCCGAGCCGACGGTGATGGAATTGGCGGAACCCGAGCCGCTCACCGTGCCGATCGCCATCGAGCCGATCACCGCCGATTGCGGGATGGCGTGGTGCGAGCGGATAGCGACGCGCTTGGTGGCGCGCAGCAGCGAGTCGACGCAGCCGAAGCCGCGCAGCAGGCTCAAGACCAGCAGGAACGAGCCGATCAGCGTGAGCGCGAGCTGCGGCAGGCGCGCAAAGATGCCGGTCGCCAGCTCCACGCTGGAGGCGGCGATCACGCGGTGCCAGGAAAGGCCGGCATGATAGAACATGCCGGGGATCATGTAGCCGTAGACGGCATAGAGAATGAGGATGATGTTGAGGACGAACAACGGGACGTGGCGCTTGCGCGCGTATTCGAGGATCAGCAGCGCCATCAGGCCGCCGATGAGGATGTCCTGAGTGTTATAGGCGCCGTTGCGCTCCTCGCCGAGCGCGAGGTAGTTCGTGTTCATGTAGTAGGCGCAGTACAGCGAGAACAGGCAGTAGACGATTGCGATGACGTAGTTCACCGTCAGCGGCAGCTTCGGATAGAACTGGTTCTGGCGCAGCGCCTGCACCGTGAACATGACGTAGATGATCGGGATCAGCGTCATCGCCAGCACCAAGGGTCCGCCGGCGCTGGTCCAGTAGTAGTAGAAAAGGTACACGCTGAATGCGACAGCCAACGCGTAATAGATCGCGTCGAGCGCGAGCGGCGACCGCGGCGCGGGATGTTTGGTCATGGCGGACGCGGTCGTGGTGGCTTCGGACATAGCGGACCTATGAATCTGGCTGAACGCGGTGAGGCGGGCGCAATCGCGCACCCGCCTCGGGATTCAGTTCGGTCAACAGATCAAGCCTTACATGTTGGCCTTGGCAATGTTGCCGTCCCACTTGCTGTCCCACTGGCCCTTTTCCTTCAGGAACTTGGCCAGGCCGGGGTGAATGGGGACCAGCTCCCAGGTCGCCTCGAGCGCTTGATGCTCGAATTTGGCAAAATTACCGCCCGCGAGCTGCCGGAAGCTCGGATCGAGCTTGGCCAGTTCGTCGGCCTTCTCGTCGATGATCTTGAGCATCTTGTAAAGGTCGTTCTCGGGCACGTTGAGGCCGACGTCGAAGCCCCACCAGACCGGCAGCAGCGTGACCGTTTTGCCGGAGGTGTCCTTCTTTTTGAAGTTCGAGATCGGAATCTGCTTGGGGGCGAAGCCCTTCGCCTTCAACTCGGCAATCTCCTTGGCGGTGGGGTTGAGCTGGACCCAGTCGACCGCGAGCGAAGCCTGCGACAGCCACGGCGGCGGGGTCTTGCCGCCGGCAGCGTAGATGATCATGGAGTTGATGGTGCCGTTCTTGAGCTGCGAACCGGCGGTCGCGAGCGCGACCTCCCTGTAGATGTGCTTGATGCCGAGCGCATGCAGCGCGTTCTCGACCTTCTTGCGGGTGTCGAACGGCGCCGGACCGGTGAAAACCGGCTTGCCGTTGAGGTCGGCCCACGACTTGATCGTGCCGGCGTCGCTGGCCTTGATCGCCAGGCCGGTATCGAGGGTGTAGGTCCACAGCGACTGCACCGGCGAACGCTTCATCTTGGCCTTGAAGCCCTTGAAGCGTCGGTCGTCGGCGTGGAATTCCTGCAACGCCACGTCGGAGCCGTAATAGCCGTCGAATTCGCCCATGGCGAAACCCTTCACGGTACCCACCGCGCCCGGCGTCGGCAGCACCGTGATGCGATATTCGGGCATGGCCTTGTTGAGGATGTTGGCCAGCACGACCAGCGCCTTGCCGCCCGACGAGCCTGCGGGGCCGGTGCCCCACTTGAGGTCCTTTGGCGCCGACCAAGCGGTCGAGCCCGACAGCCCGATCAGGGCAGCCGCAAAAAGTCCGGCAGTAAGACCGCGTGCCGCGAATGCACGAGCCGAAAATTTGCGTTTGCGCATGGCTCTATCCTCCCAGAATAGCCTTTTGTCTTCATTCAGCGTTCTTCAGGAACGCCAGTGTAACACCTCCACTCCGCCGATATTCATTATCTCCGGCGGCGCAGCTTAATTAATAAGCTCATTTCCGCGGAAACCGCGCTTAAGCGGCCGCGTCGGGAGTATACTATCGGTTACTTGGCAGCCGCTGGCAAATCGAAATTCGCGGGTTCCGCGACCAAAAAGCCGCAAGTGCGCCGGCTTTTACGGGCCGAGCATAAATATTAGGCGCTCGCATATATATATAAATTGAGCGCGCGCTTCCGATGCAGTGCAACATGCGCTAGGCCGGCGCCCGACGCGCGCGTCAATCGAAGCGCCCGGCCGCGTGCGCCAGCATGGTGTAGACCTTGCCGGTTTCCGAGGTCAGATAGGTGCGCGCCACGACCTGGCCGGGATCGTCGCGCGAGACCTCGTCGAGCAGCCGCTCGAACTCGCTGATATAACGGTCCACGGTCAGCTTGAACTCGCGGTCGGCGCGGTACTTGCGGCGGATTTCATCGAACGCCTTCTGACCCTGCAAGGTATAGAGCCGGCGAGTGAAGACGTTGCGCTCGCCACGCTTGTAGCGGTCCCACAGGTCGGCGGCGGCGTCATGGTCGATCATGCGCGCGATATCGACCGACAACGAATCCAGCGACTCGATGGTGTGACGCGGCGTGCGCTCCTCCGGCTCGCGCGGCGCTTCGCGCGGCGGGAACTCGTGGATTTCTTCTTCCTCGCGCGAGGCGCGGGTAAGCAGCTCGCTGAGCCAGCCGCGGCTGGTGCCACTTTGCGCCGGCGTAAGCGAGGGCGCTTCGGCGCGCCGCGCCGCTGGCGCAAAATCGCCCACCTCGCTGCGCGGCGGTGGCGGCGGCGGTGGAGGTGGAGGTGGAGGTGAAGGTGAAGGTGAAGGTGAAGGTGAAGGTGAAGGTGGAGGGGCGGCGCGTGGCGGCAAAATGTCACCGCCGCGGCTGCCGACCACGGCCAGCGTTGGCTCCTCGCGCACCGAACGCCGCATCGGCTCAACCGCGTCGAGGCTGCGGCCGTGGCGGGCGACGATGCGGTTGAGCTCGGCCAGCGCCTCGATCTGGTCGACGATGACGCGGCGCATTTGCGCGGCGCACTCGGCGGTCTCGTGCGGCAGCTCGAAGATGCCACGGTGAAGCTCGGCGCGGGTGTTTTCCAGCTCGCGCTGCATCTCGCCCGTCATTTGTTTCATGCCCTGCACCAACTCGGCGAAGCGCTCGTTGGCCTCGTGGAACAGCGCCTGGGTCTCGCCGACGGTCTGTTCGTAGACAGCGCGCATCCGCTCGGCGGTGCGCCGGCGTTCGTCCTCGGCGTATTCGCGCGCCCGATCGTACTGCTCGCTCATTGCACGACCGCCTTCGGCGCTCGATTCCGACACCACGCGGGCAACCTCGCGCGCGCGTGCTGAAGCGGCTTCCAGCGATTCGTCGAGCAGGCCGGCGAAGCGCTTGAGCCGCTGATCGAGATCTTCGGTGCGGATGTCGAGTGTGGACACCAGCGAATCGAGCTGCACGCGACGCTCGTTGATCGTGGTTTCGGCGCGCTGGTTGCTGTTGTCGATCAGGTCGACGGCCACGGCCAGCTCGCGGCCGTGGCTGTCGAACTGCTCGGCCAACTGGCCGAGATCGGTGACCACGCGCGCGGTGACGTCGCGGAAATCGTGAATGGTCGTTTCCACCCGCGTGCTGACATTGCCGGTGGAAGTGGCAACGTCATTCATGGAATTGACGAATTCCGAGACGCGCAACATCAGCGTGTTTTCGAGCGCGCTCATATTCTCGTGCGCGCCGGAGAGCACTTCCTGTAGCATGATGTTGGCTTCGCGCAGCCGCTCGAACAGCGCGGTGGTGTCGGCGCGCAGCATGTCGTGGGTTTCCATCATCTCCCTGACGGTGGACGTGGTGGTGTCCTTCGACCGCGCAATCGCCTGCTGCGAGGTTTCGTTCAGTTCGTTCAGCGTGCGGGTGACGGCGTTGGAGGCGGTCTCGCCGGCGGTATTGATCATGCGCGCGATTGCGCCGCTGTTATCGAGCATCGTGCGCGTGAACGTCAGGCCCTTTTGCTCGATCGCCTTGACGGCCTGATCGGTGGCGGCGGTAACGTCGCTGGCAAACTGCTGGCCCTTCTCGGTGATGGCGGCCAGCACGCCGCCGCTCTTTTCGGACAGGACCGCAGTCAGTTCATTGGTGTGCTGACTGACCGCGTTGGCGATCTCGTCGGCCTTGCCGGTGAAGCTTTGCGCGACCTCTTGGCTTACGCCCAGCAGGGTGCGTTCGGCTTCGGTGGCGCTCGCGCGGATGGCGTCGCTGGTAGAGATCGCGAGCTGGCCGAGCGAGCGCTCGGCTTCTGTCGAATTGAACTTGATCGACTGGCTAAGCTGCTCCATGCGGGCGTTGAGCACATCGGCGGCGGCCTTGCTGCGGGCCTCGATCTGACTGGTGACGTTCTCGGCGCGGCCGACTAGAAGTTCCTCGAAGCGATCGATGCGGCTATCGAGATTGTTGGCGATTTCGCGCGCGCGCGCGCCCAGCGTCTGGTCGATCTCGCCCGCCTTGGCGCCGATTGCGTCGGCGACCGCGATGCCGCGCGCGTTGATGGTGTCGGCGGCACCGCTGATGCGCTGGTCGAGCGTGTCAAGCACTTCCTTGCCGCCAATCGTGAGGTTGCGGGTGAGGCCGGCCACGCGCGTGTCGATCTCCTGCTCGAACTGGGTCAGCCGCTGATCGACCGAGGAGGCGAGCGCATCGGAGCGGCTGGTCACGCGTTCGTCGAAATTGTCAATATAATTGCGCATAGCGTCGGCGATGTTTTGCGAACGCTCGCTGAGGCGTTCCAGCAGCTCGCCGCCGTAAGTTTTCACCGTGCGGTCGAACTCGGTAATGTGGCTGGTGATGAGATTGCCGAGCGTGGTGGAGTCGCGCGAGACCTTTTCAGTCAGCTCGGTTCCGCCGTGATTGAACATGTCTTCGAAGGCCTGCAGGCGCGCCGCCAGCATGTCCTTGACCGCTTCGCCGCCGCTGTTGAGCGCCTGCTCCAGCGCTTCCGCGTTCTCGCGGAAGTTGTCGGCGACGGAGTTGCTGCGGGTGATCATGGTGTCAGTAATGCGCTGGCCGGTTTGCTCCAGCTTGGACACGACGTCGCCGCCGCGCAGCGAGAGATCGAGCACCAGCGAGTCGCTGGTCGAGCGCAGCGTCGAATTCACTTCCTCGGCGCGGGCGGCGATGGTTTCGGCCATTTGCGTGCCGGTTTGGATCAGCGCATCGGTAAAAGCTTGTGAGCGGCCGCCCATGCTCTCGATGGTGAACGTGGCCTTTTGGGCGAAGCCTTGCGCGACGGAATCGAGCCGCGCCGTCATCATCTGCTGCAGGTTACCGGCAAGCTGGGCGAATTCGTCGTGGACGTGCTCGGTCTTGAAATTCAGGCTGTCGTTGAGCCGTTCGCTGGCCGAGGAGATGGCGGCGGTGGCACGTTCGCTGGTGGTTTCCAGCTGGTCGAGCAGGGTCGAGCCGCGCTCGCTCAAGGCGTCGATCATGGAATCGCCGGCGTGTCCCAGCGCCAGCGTGATGTGCTCGCCTTTTTCGGTCAGCGAGCGGGTGACCCGGTGCGCCACTTCATTGACCTTGTCGGCGACCAGATCGCCAACCGAGGTGATGTCGTGGGAAAGGTCGAGATGGACGCTAGCGATGGCGTTGCGTACCTGTTCGGCCTGGGTAACTAGCGTTTGCCGCTGGTTGGTGAGCTCGCCGAGCAAGTCGCGGATGCGTACTTCGTTGTCGTTGTAGGCGCGCTCGAGCGCGGAGACCTCGTTGTGCACCAGTGCTTCGAGCTCGGCGGCGCGCGCCAGCGCGCGCTCGACGCCGTCGCCCATGGCGGCGACCTCGCGGCGGATGGCGTGGCCGACCGTGACGATTGACTCGCGCGCCGCGCTCTCCGGTTGCGCCAACCGCATCGCCACCTCGGCCATGGACTCGGCGACCAGCCGCAGGTCCTGCGAGCGGCGGAATATGTGGGCGAGTACGACGAAGAAAATCGCCGGCAAAGCGATAGCGCCGGCGATGCCGAGCATGGCGGCAAAGCCGGTACGCGGCGCCGCCAACACGCTTTGCAATTCGGGGCTGAACAGCCAAACGGCGCCAATGCCGCCGACAATCCAGATGGCGGCGGCAGCGGTGGCGACGAGATAGGGCAGGCGGGCGCGGCGTCCATGCAGCGCCTGCAGGATCTGGCCGATGCTGACACGGTCATCATTGGCGGCGCGGCGCGGTGCGCTCTCCTCGATGGCCCATTCGCGGGCCTGTGTCTCCTCGGCGAAAAGGTCGGCGCCGGCCGGCGGGCGGGCGCGATCGTCGTCGTTTGTGCCAAGGCCGCCGCGTTCCTGCGGGCGCATGCTGAGCGCTTCCTGAATGGCGGTAAGCGCCTCGTCGGCCGCGTCCTTGGATTTCTGCGGAATGTTCGCCATTTCGGTCGTCGCCTCGTCGTTACGCCGGGACTGCTGACGCGGGCCCAAACCTCGATACCCTCGCGGGCAGCGCCACGAGCGCGGCCGCCTTGCCACTGATGGTTAATCCTATCGCCTTGGCAACGCGAAAGAAACCACGCTGCTTAGGACTTTTTTATCATCGTTAACCGACTATTAACCATGATTTTTCAGTGACCTCGCGGCTGCCGCGGCGCGCATGAGCCGGGCCGATTTGCCGTCGCGCAAGCGGCCGACGCGCCGTTGGCGCCCGTGCGGTTAGGCGGCCATTTACCACGGACGCGCTCTTCGGCCGAAACCGGCGTCCGGGCGGCCCCGGATTTACCCGGATTTCGTCGCGCGCGGGCCAAACTTGTCGGCGACATGGGGACGGGGGATGCTTCCAGGAGGAGCGCCATGGCGCAGCCTGCAATTCTAGCCGCCGATGCGATGCCAGCCGCCGCGGCGGTGATCGACCAGGGGCATCTCAAGCGCATGACCTTCGGCGACCGCGGCCTCGAGCGCGAATTGTTGCAATTGTTCGACCGGCAGGCCGAAATCCTGGTCGCGCGCATGCGCGCGAGCGATCCCGCCGCCGTTGCGACGCTGGCGCACACGCTGAAAGGTTCGGCCTCCGGTATCGGCGCGGGCAACGTCGCGCACGCCGCGGAAGCGGCCGAGCTCGCGGCGGAGCGTTCGCCGACCGCGCTCGGCGCCGCGCTCGCGGACCTGGCGAATGCGGTGAACGAGACGCGTGTGCTGATCGCCGAGCTGCTACGCGCGCACTAGGGCGCGCACTCATAAACGGCCGGCAAAATACTGCCTTGGATGCGCCGTTCCATGTCTGCTTTTGGGGGTAAAGCGGACAAAGGTGGATTTTGGCCTTTGATGGTTCTGTCGCGATTGACCCAAAGCGGACATGGGCTGGTGCACTGGCCGGTTGAACCCACGGGGGTAAAGATGGGGTAATCGGCCGGCAGCTTGTTGATATCTGAAGATTTTGGGTGCTGCGCTTCAGGCTGATGGTGAAACGAGGTCATCGTGGTTAGGGGCCTCAAGCATCAGAAGGAGAAGCGCAGCATGGACCATTTTGCTGGATTGGATGTATCGGTCAAGGAGACCAGCGTCTGCATTGTGGATGACACGGGCCGGATCGTGCGGGAAGTG
>Ga0307429_1000996_pt1 | contig 14366 bp, 12 predicted proteins | sample SalMarWE160230MG_FD_202151 | JGI IMG/M metagenome (GOLD analysis project Ga0307429, IMG submission 202151) | Salt marsh sediment microbial communities from the Plum Island Ecosystem LTER, Massachusetts, United States - WE1603-230 | ecosystem: Environmental > Aquatic > Marine > Intertidal zone >...
TCGGCCGCGCGGATCACGCCGCTCATGGTCGGATTGTGGGTGTTGGCGTGCTTGGTGACGCAGGCACCGTGATCCATGCAGGACAGGATGGCGCACACGTCGATCAGCGTCGGGTGGTTCGCCACGATCAGCTGCCCCGGCTCGGCGAGGCGTTCCGCCACACCCTCTCGCCGCAGACGGGTGAGCCCCAGCCCGGTCATCACACGCATGAAGACGCGGAAGGCGTGCGCCGCGAGCTGCTGCATGCGGAGCTGCCGCGCCTCCGGGTCGCGCAGCCGCAGGTGGACCCAGGGGATTCCGAACACCGCGAGCGAGAGCCCCAGCACGCCGAAGCTGACGAACGCCGCACCGGTGCGGACCACGCGCCAGAGCCGCGCGATCACTGCGATCCTTCCCAGCGGAGGAGCATGTGCGAACAGTCCAACGCGATGTCCCGGCCCGCCGACCCTCACCGGAGGAGTGGGCGGCTCCGAAGCATAGGCAAGGGCGCTCGCCCGAGCACACCCGGATTCAGAGGATCGGCCGGCGTCCCATGAAGCGCGGCAGCGCGACGTCGTCCACCGGTCCTCGTCCCAGCACGCGAGCGGCGTCGGCGCGCACCCGATTGAAGATCTCCCCGTTGCGCGTGAACACCATCGCATCCGCGCGCTCCGTCCCGATCTCCGCGACGAAATGCAGACAGTCGCGCCCGTTGTTGTACTCGCCCAGGTTGGCGCGGTGGTACGCGTCGGAGGCGCGGAGCTCGGCCTCGACCTTCGCGAAGAGCCGGCGGAAGTTCTCGAGGGTGCGAAGCACGGAGGGACGCAGGGCGAGCTGCGATTCGAGCCAGGCCGGATCCAGATGGCGGTCTCGCATGTAGGCATCGACCCAGAGGTTGTAGTAGCTGCCGACGTCGAAGTCCCACTTGAGCTTGCAGAGCTCGTAGCTCCCCAGCACCGAGTACTGGCTCCGGTAGAGCGCCATGGTCGCCTCGGTACGAAAGTGCATGAAGGCGTCGTAGAGCGTGGCGCGGGCCGCCAGATCGCCGTCCGCCTCGCCGGCGTGATCGCGCTGGATGAGATCGGTGACGAAGTCGTTCTCCAGGGCGATGAAGTCGCCGCCCGGGCTGTAGAGCGGATCCGTGAAGACAGCCGCCTCGCCGGTCGTTCCCCAGCGCGCCGCTCCGTCGAAGAAGCGCTTGGTCCGGTAGGCCAGGTTCGGGAAGCAGGCGTGGTCGATGGGCTTGGCCTCGCTGACCAGCGAGGCCGCGGCTCGGTGGCGCCGCACGAACGCGAGCAGGCCGTCCGAGGTGCGCAGTTCGGGGCGGAAGGCGCTGCGCTCGCACACCACCCCCACGCTGGTGATCCCGCCGCGCAGCGGGATGAACCAGATCCAGTAGCCCGGATAGGCGAAGTGGAGGGTGGAGAGGCGGCGCGACGTGTAGCGAACCCGCGCCTGGAACGAGGCCGGCTGCAGGTCGTCGACGTCGGTCACGCGCTCGTAGCGACCCCAGGCCGCCGCATGGGCGACCTCCGGCTCCGGCTCGTGCAGCTTCAGGGTCCTGGCCAGCACGCGGCCCCGCCCGCTGGCGTCGACGATCCAGCGGGCCTCCACCCGGGTCTCCCGGTCCGCCTCCACCACGCGGAAGCGGTGGGGCGCGCCGTCGGCTCCCACCCGGAGGTCCCGCACCGTCGCCCCGCGCCGGACCAGCACGCCGTCGCGGGCGTTCAGCTCGGCCAGGTCGGGATCGATGCGGCTCCGGTCGAGCTGGAAGGAGGGATGGAACGGCAGCGCCTCGGAGCCGATCTCGCTCATCGCCTCGAGCGGGGCATCGCGCCCCGGGGCGTCGAAGAAGAAGCGCAGACCGCCCTTCGGGAGCTGATGCTCGTAGAGGTAGGTGGAGAGGCCGAGCTTTCGCAGCAGGTAGTTCGACGCGAGCTCCACCATCGACTCGCCGACCTTGTACGGGTTGTCGGTGGACTTGTCGAAGACCGCGAGGGAGAGACCGGGCAGGCTGCGACGCAGCTGGCGCGCCAGCGTGTGGCCCGCCATCCCCCCCCCGAAGATGGCGACATCGAATCGGGTGGCGGTCATCGGCCCCCGTCTGCTCCCGCGCCGCGGCTCCGGTCGCGACCCCGCCACGATACGAAACCCGCATCCACGGGGCTAGCACGGCCTCCCACGGGCTTTCCGCCCCGGCGGGCCATCGGTTACCGTCGCTGCGATGGCGGCGCCCTGCTCCCTCGCAGCCCTCGGGATGGTGAACGCCCTCGGCACCGACCGGGAGACGATCTGGCGGCGCGCCCTGGCCGGGGACCAGTCGGGCTTCCGGCCGCGGCCGGAGCTGTCCGCCGGGCGCAGCGAGCCGATGGCGGCGATCGACGACGACGCGCTGCCGCGCATCCCCGTGGCGCTGGCCCGCTATGCCTGTCGCAACAACGCCTTCAGCCTGGCCGCCCTCGAGCCGATCGAGGACGCGGTGCGCGACGCGATCCGGGCGGTGGGAGCCGGACGCGTCGGCGTCGTGATGGGCACCAGTACCTCGGGCAGCCGCGAGTGCGAGGCCGCCATCCTCCACGAGTACCAGCACGGCTCGCTGCTACCCGAGTTCTGCTACGAGCAGCTCGAGCTGGGCGGCGCCGCCGGCTTCCTGGCGGAGCTGCTCGATCTGCGCGGCCCGGCGCTCTCGATCTCCACGGCCTGCTCCTCCGGCGCGCGAGCGCTGGCCTCGGCGCGCTCGCTGCTGGCCCTGGGGCTCTGCGATGCGGTGCTCGCCGGTGGCGCGGACTCGCTCTGCGGTCTCACCAGCCACGGCTTCGCGTCGCTCAAGGCGGTGGCGCCGGGCATCACCAATCCGTTCTCCGCCAACCGGGAGGGCCTGTCGCTCGGCGAGGGCGCGGCGCTGTTCCTGGTGACACGCGAGACCAGCGGCATCCAGCTGCTGGGCGTGGGCGAATCGAGCGAGGCCCACCACATTTCGTCCCCGGATCCGGAGGGCGGCGGCGCCGCCGCCTCGATGCGCGGAGCCCTGGCGGACGCGGGCCTGTCCCCCGACGACGTGACCTACCTGAGCCTCCACGGCACGGGCACGCGCTTGAACGACTCGATGGAGAGCCGGGCGGTCGCCGCCGTGCTCGGCACCGCGACGCCCTGCTCCTCCGCGAAGCCCCTGGTGGGTCACTGCCTGGGCGCCGCCGGCGCCATCGAGCTGGGGCTCTGCTGGATGGCGCTCGAGGCGCGCAACGGCGGGGAGCTCGCGCTGCTTCCCCACGTCTACGACGGCGTCGCGGATCCGGAGCTGGCGCCGCTGCACCTCGTGTCCGCCGGAGAGTCGGTGTCGGGCGACGCGGCGGTTCTGATGACCAACTCCTTCGGCTTCGGCGGCAACAACTGCAGCCTGGTGCTGGGCGAGGCGAAGCCGTGATCCCGGTGACGCTGCGCCGCTTCGCGGCCTGGGCGCCGCGAGCGGACGGCGCAGAGGCGGCCCTCTGCTCCGATGCGGACTGGCGGGCCTGGGCCCGCGATCCCACGCCGCTGGGCCACCGGGGTCAGCCCGACGTGCCCTTCCTGGAGACCGGCGTGCGACGGCGCGCGACGCGGCTCACGCGGCTGGCGCTGCGCGTCGCCTTCGACTGCACCGAGGGCATGGACCGCTCGCAGCTGCGCAGCGTGTTCGCCTCGCGCCACGGTGCCATCCACGTGGCGGTGAAGATCCTGGCCAGCATCGCGCGCAAGCAGGCGGTGTCGCCGCTCCAGTTCAGTCACTCGGTGCACAACGCCCAGGCGGGTCTGTTCTCCATCGCTGCGGGCGACCGCTGCGCCTCGAGCTCGATCGCCGCCGGCGAGGACACCTTCGGACACGGCTTTCTCGAGGCCCTGCTGCACCTGGAGCGGGCGCCGGATTCGCCGGTGCTGCTGGTGGTGTGCGACGAGCCGCTGCCGGACAACCTGATCCACCTGATCGAGGAGCCCCGGACCACCTATGGCGCGGCCCTGCTGCTGGCCCGGCAGGCTCCCGGCACGGCGCTCGACTTCGAGCTGGAGTCCGGCCAGGCGCCGCCCAAGCAGCGCGGCTGGCCCGACGCTCTGGAGTTCGTGCGCTTCCTGGCGTCGGACGCGCCGGAGGCGGTGCTGGAATCCGGCCGGCGGCGCTTCCGCTGGCGGCGCGCGTAGCGGCTACGGCGCCTCCCAGAAGGGGAAGAAGTTGAACCACTGGTAGGGCGCGCGCAGACAGGCGGCCTCCAGGGCGGCGGCATAGCGGCGGATCATCTCTCCCACCACCTTGGCCCGCTCCGCGCGCGGCACACGCCCGCCCGCGTAGATCGGCTGCGACTCCACCCGATAGGTCAGCGTACCCACCCGCGTCGCCGTCGCGACCATCAGCGGACAGCCGATCAGCGCCGCCAGCGCGAAGGGACCTTCCGGAAAGCGCGCGGGCCTTCCCAGGAAGGGAACGCTCCGGTAGGCCTCTCCGGCCACCGGCACGCGATCCCCCATGATCACCACCAGCTCGCCGCGCTCGACGGCGCGCCGGATCTCGAGGGCGGCGTCGATCCGGCCCGGGTGGATGTGGATCAGGTTCAGCTGGAAGTCCGGGTTGAGGCCGGAGAAGAAGCGGCTGATCGTCTCGGCGTTGCGCCCGTACATCACCGGCCGCACCGGCACGTCCGCCTCCAGACAGATGGCGCGCATCATGTCGAAGGTGCCCAGGTGCGCGCTCGCGATGATCGCGCCCGCCTTGCCGAGCCGGTTGGCGCGCGGGCCCTGGACGTCGGGCAGATGCTCGAAGTGCTCGGCGCCGCGGTGCTCGAGCTTCAGGTGATCGTCCTGGCCCGCCCAGACGCAGATTCGGTCGAAGATGGAGATGCTGAACTCCAGCAGGTGCCGGTACTGGTCGCGCCAGCCGGGCGCGTGTCCCAGCGCCGCGCGACCGGCGGACAGCGATACCAACCGATCGAAGTAGGCGCGGGAGGCCTGCCGCGCCTCGCGGTCGACGATCAGGAAGTAGGCCGCGACCGGGTGCACCATCAGCCGGATCGCGCGCGGGCCCAGCGCGCGGATCAAGCGGATCAGCAGCGCCAGCGCGAGCCCGGAGCCGCGCTCCGCCTTCTCCGCCCAGCGCGCCCGCGAGGCAGCGCCGGCCTCGCTCGACGCACGGGGCTCGGGCAGGCGGGAGTGCTGCGCGCCGCGGCCAGGCGGACTAGGCGGCTTCGAGGTGGGCGTGCACACAGCGGGCGAGCGCCTCCGCGCTGGCGAGATTCTCCGGCGTGAGCTCCGACTCGTCGACCCAGATGCCGGTCCGCTCCTCGATGGCCAGCAGCATCTGCACCGCGATCAGCGAGCTGAGTCCCGCCTCGATCAGGTCCGACTTCGCGCCGAAGTCCGGGCCCGCGTCGGGCAGCTCCTCGCGCAGGAACCCCAGGATCAGCTGCGTCAGGTCTTCGACGCTGGGCGAGGCGCTCACGCGGTCTTCTCAGGCGGGTCGATTCTCGTTCACGAAGCGCGCGAGGCTCGCCACCGAGGCGAAGATCTGCTGGTTCCGCTCCGGATCGTCCTCCACCGTCACCCCGTAGTGGTTCTCCAGCGCGATCGCGATCTCGAGCGCGTCGATCGAATCCAGACCCAGTCCGGAATCGAAGAGCGCCGCATCCGTCTCGATGTCCTCGACGCTGGTGTCCTCGAGCATCAGCGCCTCGATGATGAGGCGCTTGATCTCGGCTTCGAGCGCGGTCTGATCCCCCAACGATGCCTCTCCCGCCTGGAACGGCCCCTCGCGAAGCGCCGATTCTAGCCTACCCCCATGGGGAAGTGGGCGGCGCGGACGCCGCCCGGCTCCGCCGCCGCGGGGACTCGCTAGACTGCGCGGCGCTGGGGGTAACCGGCTCGGTGAGCGGATTCGCGCGGCCCGGGCGAGCGAGCGTCGGCGCCGCCGCGCGGCGGCTGCTGCGCCTCGTCCCGACGCTGGGCCTGGCGCTGTGGCTGGGGGCGGCGGGGGCCGCTCCGCCCGACGCAGAGCCGCCGGCCGAGCACGACCTCTCGACGCTGCTCGGCCACTTCGCGGCGAGCCGCGGCGTCGAGGCCAGCTTCCGCGAGGAGAAGAGCCTTCCCCTGCTGAGGCAGCCCCTGGTGAGCGAGGGCCTGCTCTACTATGCGCCGCCGGGCCGGCTGGTCCGCTTCACGCTGCGACCCGAGGCGACGTCGCTGCTGCTGGTGGGAGACCGCCTGCGCATGCAGGACGCCCTCGGGGTCGAGGAGATCGACCTGGGCGCCCACCCGGAGGCCCGGCGCTTCGTCGACCAGCTGACGCTGCTCTTCCGCGGCGACCGGGACGCGCTGGAGCGGAGCTACGACGTGCGGCTCGAAGGCAACGAGGACGCGTGGTCGCTCACCCTCGTGCCTCGCGGCCTGGCGCAGCGCCAGCTGATCCGCGAGATCCGGCTGCGCGGGCGCGCCGCGAAGCTCGACGAGATGGTCATGACCGGCACCGAGGGCGAGGTCACACGCACCACCTACGAACGCATGCGCAGCGACCGGCCCTTCCGCGAAGACGAGCTGACCGCGCTCTTCCCGTCCCAGGGGGCGCCCGTCCCCCTCGAGCCGGCGGACGCCCGAGCCCGGTGAACTCTCCGCTCGCGCGACGTGCGGCCCGGGCGCTGGCGCTCGCCGCCGTGCTGGCGATGACCGTCTACTGCGTCACCCGGATGCGCATCGTCTCCGACATCTCGAGCTTCATGCCGACCTCCGGGTCCAGCGAGCTGGCCGCCCTCTCCCGCGGGCTCACGCGATCGCCGCTGACGCGCCAGATGCTGATCAGCCTGGGCGCAGCCAGCCCCGAGACGGCCATCCGCGCGGCGCGGGCCCTCGAGGCGACGCTCTCGCAGCGCCCGGAGGTGGCGTGGGTGCGAGCCGGCGTCGATCCGGACCAGCTCGAGGCCGTCTATCGGATCTACTTCCCGCGACGTCACTACTTCGTGTCCGACGCTCCGGAGGACGGGCTGCGCGACAGGCTCTCCGACGCGGGCCTGGGCGCAGCCGCGGCCCGGCTCCGCACCGAGCTGCGGCGTCCCGGCGCAACGCTGATCGCGCGGATCGCCGGCGCCGACCCGCTGCTGGTATTCCCGGATCTCGTGGACCGGCTCGGCGCGGGCGATCAGCGCTTCACGCTGCGCGACGGCGTCTTCACCAGCCCGTCCGGCGATCACGCGCTGGTGCTGCTGGCGACGCGGGCTTCGCCCTTCGACTCGGCGCCCCAGCGACGCCTGCTCGACGTCATCGAGCAGCGGGTCGAGGCGCTGCGCGGCGAGCTGGACGCCCCTCTCGTGCTCGAGAGCGCGGGCGTCAACCGCTTCGCCCTCGACATCGAGGAGAGCATCCGGCGCGAGATCCGCTGGCTGTTCGGGGCGTCGCTGGCCGGAACGGTGCTGCTCTTCCTGGTCTTCTTCCGCTCGCTGCGCGCGCTGGGCGTCGCCATGCTCCCCCACACCCTGGGCGTGCTGATCGCCGCCACCGCCGGCCTCGCCCTCTTCGGTCACCTGAACGGGCTAGCGGTCGCCTTCGGGGTCTCGCTGATCGGGGTCTCGATCGACTACTCCATCCATCTGCAGAACCACTTCGCGCTGGCCCCGCGCGGCACCCCCGCCCGGGAGATCCTGGATCGCCTGCGCCCGTCGCTGCTGCTCGGCGGCGCGACCACGGTGGTGAGCCTTGCCGGCCTGGCCTTCAGCAACTTCCCGGGCTTCCATCAGATGGGCCTGCTGGCGACGCTGGGCGTGGGCGCGGCGCTGGCGGCCTCGCTGCTGATCGTGCCCGGGCTGATGACGGAGCGCGCGGCACCGGACGTCTCCCGGCGCAGCGCCGAGCTCCTGGGCCGCTGGGTCTCGGGGCTGCGGCGCTACCAGCGGCCGATGCTCGCGCTCCCCGTGCTGTGCGCCGGCCTCGCACTCTGGGGCGCACCGCGGATCCGCTGGGTCGACGACCTGGCCGAGCTGCAGGACCTCTCGCCGCAGCTCGTCGCGGAGAACGACCGGGTGCGCGCGAGGCTGACCCATGCCGACGCGACGCGCTTCCTGATCGCCGAGGGTGCGACCCTCCAGCAGGCGATCGAGCGCAACGATGCGCTGGCCGAGCGGCTGCCGTCGCTGGTGGAGCGCGGCGCGTTGGGCGGGTTCCGCTCCCTGCACGACCTTCTGTGGAGCGAATCGCTCCAGCGCGGGAACCTGGCGGCGCTGCGCGCCGATCCCTCGCTGCCGCAGCGCCTGGCCCGGATCTACGGCGAGGCGGGCTTCCGGCCCGAGAGCTTTGCCGGCTTCGGCGCCTCGCTGTCCGATCCGCCGCCGCCGCTGCAGCTCGCCGACCTCGAGGGCACCGCGCTCGGGGACGCGGCCCGGGCGATGGTGATCGACCTGGAGCAGGGCCGGACCGCCATCGTGACCCAGCTCGAGTCCGTGCACGACCCGGGGGCGCTGATGCGTACCGCCTCGCAGCTTCCGGGCGTGCGCTTCTTCGACCAGAAGGAGTTCTTCAGCGAGGTCTACGGCGAGTACCGGGAGCGGGTCGTGTGGGTGGTGCTCAGCGGATGCGTCAGCGTGTTCGCCCTGCTGCTGCTCCGCTACCGGTCGTTCCGGCCGGCGCTGGCCACCGCGCTTCCATCCCTGCTCGTCGCCTGTCTGCTGACGGCCTTCGCCGCCGCGTCGGGAACGCCCATCCACATCCTGCACCTGATCGGCCTGATCCTGGTGATGGGCATGGGCGTCGACTACGGCATCTTCGTCTGGGACAGCGCGGGCAGCCGCGACGACACGTGCGCCACCATGCAGAGCCTGCTGCTCTCGGCCCTCACCACGATCTTCGTGTTCGGCGTGATGGGCCTCTCCGCCCACCCGGTGCTGCACGCGATCGGCCGCACCACCGCCCTCGGGATCGCGCTGGCGTTCGTGCTGGCGCCGGTCTCACTGGTGCTCGTCGGACGTCGTCCCGTCGCCTGACCAGCGCCGGAGCTTGCCGGTATCCGTCATCTCGAGAGCCTCGACGACCTCGAATTCGCGCGGGATCTTGTAGCCCGCCAGCCGATCGCGGAGGAAGTCGAAGAGGGCCTTGCGGTCCGGCGCCTGGCTGCCGCGCTCCACCACGATCTGCGCCGCGGGGATCTCGCCCAGGTGCGGATGGAGCTTGGCGTACACCCGGCTGCGGGAGACGAGCGGGTGGGCGTCGAGGGCGGCCTCCACCTCCTCGCTGAAGAACTTCATGCCCGCCATGTTGATGCGGTTGCTGCGGCGGCCGCGCAGGTGCAGATCACCATCGGCGTCGAGGTAGGCCTGGTCGCCGGTGCGGAAGCTCCCCTGGTCGAGGATTTCCCCGGCCAGCGTGAAGGGCGAGAGGTAGGCGTCGAACAGGCCGTTGCCGCGGATGCAGATCTCGCCGGTGCGATCGGGCCCGCTGGCCTCGAGCGGCGTGCCGTCGTCGGCGCGCAGCCAGATCTGGTAGCCCGGCGTGGGCCGGCCCAGCGCGGTGGGCTTGGTGGCGGCGGAGACCCGGTTCATCACCGGCAGACCCACCTCGATGATTCCCAGAGCCTGGACCAGCGGGAAGCCGAAGCGCTGGCGGAAGCGCAGGGCCACCTCCTCGCGCAGCCCGTCGGCGGTCGAGACGGCGAGCCGCACGCCGTCGAGGCGACGCTCCGAGCGGTCCTTGGCCAGCATGCCGTGGTGGTAGGGCGACGCGTAGAGCACGCTGGGACGCTCGCGCTCCGCCAGCTCGAGGACCGGAGTGGCGAAGGAGCTCCTCGGCAGCAGGATCGTCGCCCCGAAGCGCAGATACAGCAGGATCGAGACCAGGAAGTGGTGCGCCATCGGAAGCAGCCACAGGATGCGATCGCCCGGCGCGATCTCCAGGCTGCGGTTGGCATTCTCGAGCCGCTGCGCCACCGACTCGGCACCCACGATCACGCCCTTGCGCAGATGGGTGGTGCCCGACGTGAAGCGCATGTAGGCCGGCGCCAGCGAGCGGAACAGCGCGTCGCCCCGGCCGTCCACCGCCGGGACGTCGGCGAAGCTCCTCAGCTGGCGCTCCGGCAGCGCCTCCAGCAGATGGTGCAGGGACGCCTCGCGCGCGGCGGCGTCGAGCGCCTTGCCGACCGTATCCTCGGGAACCGGCACCATGCACGCCTCCGCGGCCAGGATGCCGAGAGCCGCCTCGACGAAGGGGCGACCCTGCTGGGCGCGCAGCCCGCAGCGGTCGCCGGGGGCGACGCCCCTCTCCCGCAGCTCTGCGCCCAGCGCCTCGAAATCCGCCACCAGGCGCGCGTAGGAGACGATCTCCGGCGGCGCGTCGCCGCGGTCGACCAGCAGCGCCGGGTGCTCCGGACGCGCCTTGGCGTGATCGCGCAGGTGGTCGAGGATCCTCATCGCTGGCGCCGCGGCTCCCCCAACAGATCCGCGAACAGCCGCTCGCGGAAGAGCGCGAGCTCGTCGTCCCGGAACAGGCCCTGCTGGTGCACGTGGGCCACGTTCAGGCGGCCGTGGCGCACGCTCATGATCGCGCCGCTGCCCGGCGACGCGGGCACGGGAGCCGCGTGGAAGCCGTTCAGGATCGGCGCGCCGAAGAAGCGGTCGAGCTCCGCCAGGAACGGTCCGGTGAAGGCGAAGAAGAAGGAGCAGAGCTCGCCGCCCAGGGTCCGCCGCGCCATCGCGGAGTAGAGACGGCTCGGCGCGTAGCGGGCGAAGTCCATGGCCGCCACGCCGTTCTCGATCATCCCGGAGCGGATCATCTCGCGGCGCTGGCGCTTGAGCTCGTCGACCAGACCCTCGAGATCGCCGGCCTGCTCGGGCAGGACCTGGAACCACAGCATCGACACACGCGTGCGGAAGATCGCGTGCTCGGTTCCCCGGCCGCGCAGGTTCACCGGCAGCGGCAGGACGTAGGACCCCGGATCGAGACCGCGTCCACGAAAGACGGCGTCGTGGGCGCGGATCGCCGCGGCCAGGTAGAAGAGGACCGGCGTCACGAAGCCGGCGCGCTCGGCGGCGCGCGCCTCCACCCGCGCGGTGGACTCCGCGTCGAGGGTGTACACCGGGTAGCGCAGCGCCTGACGCACCCGGCGCAGCGGGCCCGCCAGGGAGCGCGGTGCCCGCGCGCGGAAGCCCTCGACGTGGGCCTGCCAGGACCGGGCCCGCTTGCCGCGCTCTCCGGCCGTGCCGCGAACCGGCGCGTCGTCCCACTCGCCGGAGCCGAGCTCGCGGGCGTCGCGCGCGCCCGAGCCCACCCCGTCGAGCCACGCCAGGAAGCGCTCGCTCCCGTACCCGTCGAGCAGCATGTGCAGCCAGCTGAAGACCACATCGGCGCCGCCGCGACCACCGTCGTACTCCACCACGTCGGCGCGGAACAGCTCGCCCCGGCGGCCGCGCATCACCGCGTTGATGCGGTCGCTGCACAGCTGCGGCAGCGGGACCCCGTCGACCGGGGCCTGCATTCCGGGAGGGAGCTTGGCGGCGTGCACCTCCACGCGGGGAAGCGGCGCCGCCTCCGCCCGGTCGAGCCGGTAGACCGGCGCACCGATCCCGGCACGACGGCGGATCGGTGCGCGCAGGATGGGCTGCGCGCGCGCCACCCGGTGCAGCGCGTCGCGAAGCGCCGCCGGGTCGAGGCCCGGACCGAGGCGCAACACGATCTGCGAGAGATGGGAGGCGCCGGCGGTGCGACGGGTCTCTGCGTCGAAGGCACGGAGGAAGCAGTCCGCTCCGGTGAGCGGAATCACAGCATCCCGCGGCATCGCCCCGACCATACGCCAGGGGGCAGGGGCCATCAACGAACCGGCGTCGTCGGAGCCGCTATGCTGGCCGGCGATGCGCTGGCGCGCTCTCGTCCCGTGCCTGTGGCTCGCGCTCGGCGCCTGCACCGGACCGATCCTCTCCCAGGCGCCGCCGTGCTCCGGCGAGATCGCCGATCCTTCCGCCGCGACGTTCCGGCAGCTCCACGTCCGCGCGCTCCTCACGCACGAGGGTCGCGAGCAGCGTCACGAGGTGGTGGTCGACAGCGCGCCGGGTCGCATCACCGCCGTGGGACTCACGCCCATGGGAACCGTGGCCTACCGCCTCTCCCACGAGCCGGAACGCATCAGCGTCGAGAACCGGGTCGGACGCGCGCTGGGCCTCGACCCCGAGCTCGCCTACGACGCCATCGCCCGCGGACTGCTGGTGCCGCAGGGCGGCTCCGCCGAGGTCGATGCCGGGGGCCACATCTCGATCACACGCGACGAGTGCCACTACCACGCGGAGCTGATCGTGGTCAGCGATCGCCGAGCGCGCGCGCCCGACGCACCTCCTGCGCCGTGATCCCGGTCAGGTCGCAGCCGCGCTCCGCGGCCAGCGCCGCCGCGGTGCCAATCGCCTCGCCGGTCGCCAGCGCCGTCCCGATCACCCGCAGCGCGCCCAGCGCCTCGTGACTCGCCGACATGCAGCGTCCCGCCATGCCGACGCGCGCGTGGGAGACGCTCACCAGCGCCCCGAGCGGAATGCCGCAGGCCGCCCGCGGGTGGCGGAAGCTGGCGCGCCGATGATCCTGCCACAGCTCGATCGGCCAGCAGGAGAGCGCCACCTCGTCGTCGCGGCGCGTCCCGGCCAGCACCCCCTCCCGGTCGAGCCGCTCGCGTCCCACCAGGCGCGCGCCCTCCCGCACGCCGAGACGCCGCGGCCAGGCGACCACGCGGCACGCGGCGTAGCCCGGCCGCGTCTTGCGCAGGTGCTCCACGATGCGTTCCACGTGGCCGCGCGCGGTCGACTCGACCGCCTGGCGCCAGCGCACCGGGTCCGGCTGCGCGGCGGCGACCGCGTCGGCGCGCGACACGTTGAACGTGAGATAGGCCTCGTCCCGACCCGACCGGCCGGGGACGCTGGGGCGCAGCAGCACCGACTCGCAGCGGTCGGGCAGCGCGCGGGCGCGGGCGGCCCCGGCCACCGCCACCGCCAGCCGCAGCCGGCCGTAGCCCTCCATGTCCTCGGCGGGCACGCCGGCGATCCGCACGATGTAGGAGGGGAGCTGGCGCTCGGTGGCGTCCGCCTGCTCGACCCGGACGCCTGCCAGCCTGCCCAGCACGGCGTCGCCGCTGGCGTCGACGACGATCCAGGCCCGGGTCTCCGACCGACCTTCGGGGCCCTCGAGCGCGAGCCGGTGGGGCTCCGCTTCCGGACCGGGGTAGATGGCCACCAGCGCGCAGGCCAGGCGCGTGTCGAGACCGGCCCGCTGCGCGCAGAGCGCCTCCGCATGCGCCTCGATCGCGGGCGGATCGGTGGGCAGCACCCACACGCGTCCCACCCGCTCCGGGGCTCCCGCCCCGCCGGCGGCGATCAGCCCCTCCGCGAAGCGCAGCGCCAAACCCGGGTTGGCGGGGACCGGTCCCTGCGGGTCGTCCCGGTAGAGCCCGCAGATGGTGTGGACGAAGGCGGCGGTGGCGTTGCCACCCAAGCTCGGCGCCTCCTCGACCAGCAGCGTGCGCGCGCCGGCGGCGGCGGCCGCCAGCGCGGCGCCGAGGCCCGCGCCGCCGCCGCCCACCACGGCGACGTCGTAGCGGGCCGCCAGCTCGGCCGCGCCCCGTCGGATCGGACCGCTCACGCGGTTGCAACGTAGCAGCGCGGCTCGCGCTGCTAGAGTTCCGACATCATGGGCTCCTACCGCGAGGCCCGGGACGACGCCTACGACGTGATCGTCGTGGGCAGCGGCATCGGCGGCCTGACGACCGCCGGGGTGCTGGCCCGCCTGGGACGCAAGGTGCTGGTGGTGGAGCGCCACGATCGGCCCGGCGGCTACCTGCACTCGTTCCGGCGCGAGGGCTACGAGTTCGACGCCGCCGTCCACCTGGTGGGCGGCTGTGGCGAGACGCCGTCGGGGCCGGGTCTGGTGCAACGCCTGCTCGACGCCCTGGAGCTCGCGGAGCGCTGCCGTTTCGAACGCGTGGACCCCTTCTACGCGGCGCTCTTCCCCGGGCTGCGGATCGACGCGCGCTCGGGCTTCCAGGCCTTCATCGACTCGCACGCCGCCTGCTTTCCCAGGGAGCGGCGGGGCTTCCGCGAGCTGCTCGAGGTCTGCCGCCGCACCCGCCAGGAGACGCTGCGCGCCGAGGACATGGGCCGCGGCGAGTTCATGCGGCTCTCCGAGCTGGCGCCCACCCTCGCGCGCTATCGCCGCTCGACACTGGAAGATGTCAGCTCCGCCTTCCTGGGGGACCCCCGGGCGCGCGCCGCGGTCGGTGCGCTCTGGCCCTACCTGGGCCTCCCGCCCTCGAAGGTCTCCTTCCTCTACTTCGCCACCATGCTGATCAGCTACGTGGAGGACGGCGCCTGGTACTGCAAGGGCAGCTTCCAGGAGCTGGCCGGCGCACTGGCGTACGGACTGCA
>Ga0307429_1000997_pt1 | contig 14364 bp, 10 predicted proteins | sample SalMarWE160230MG_FD_202151 | JGI IMG/M metagenome (GOLD analysis project Ga0307429, IMG submission 202151) | Salt marsh sediment microbial communities from the Plum Island Ecosystem LTER, Massachusetts, United States - WE1603-230 | ecosystem: Environmental > Aquatic > Marine > Intertidal zone >...
CTTTTCTCTAGCAGGATAGTAAGTTAAGTGATGGAGCTTAACCTTGTTGGTTATCTTTTTATCCCAAGCAATAGAAGAAAGATAGTTAAGAAGATTATTATATTCAAAAAGAGTTTTATCTAACTTTCCTCTATTTTCTGGAGAAATATTTAATTTTACCTTAAAAGTTTTAACTATTTCTTTTTCCATTTCATATATATTATAACTATATTTTTTAAACAAGTCAAGGAGGAAATGCAATTCCTCCGCCAGCTAAAGCAGGTGGTCTCCTTGCCCTGTTTCTATGAGGTGGAGGTAACCAAAGTTGGCGGCGGTACTTTGGTCTGCTGCGGTGAGGATATAGAACTAATAGAAGAATAGTCAGCTTCCCAGTCAAATTTAGAGCGATTTTAGCCCCTGAGCCAATGAGCTCTCTTTTTAACTAAGTAAAATTTTTCCTTTTTCTGCTTGATATTGTAGTTGATATAATCTGTAGTAAATTCCTTTCTTTTGCAGAAGCTCTTGATGAGTACCTACCTCTTTAACTCTACCCTTATGTATTACTATTATCCGATCTACGTCTTTGATGGTAGAAAGCCGGTGAGCAATAACAATAGAAGTTCTATGCTGGAGTAGTTTGGCTGATGCATCCTGGATGAGCATCTCTGTTTCTGTATCTACGCTGGAAGTAGCCTCGTCCAGAACCAATATTCTGGGATCAAAAGCTAGAGCACGGGCGAAAGCCAAAAGCTGCTTCTGACCGACTGATAATAAGCTGCCCCGTTCACGCACATCCTCTTGATAGTCGTGGGGCAATTTTTTGATAAACTTATCTGCATTAACATAACTCGCAGATTCTTTTACCTGCTGGAAATTTATTTTATTCTCTCCTAGCTTGATATTATCCTCAATGGTTCCCGAGAAAAGAAAGACGTCTTGTTGCACTATCCCCAGGTAGCGACGCAACTCTTTTTGTCGAAAATTTCTTATATCGATTCCATCAATTAATATCTTTCCTTTTTGCGGATCATAAAAACGAGCCAATAAGCTGATGATTGAGGTTTTACCTCCTCCCGTTGCTCCTACAATAGCTACTTTTTCCCCTGCTCGAACACGAAAAGAAATATCACGCAGGACATAATCCCTACCATTGTAGGCAAACCATAGGTTTTTAAATTCAATCTCTCCCCGAATTCCCTCTATAGATAAAGGCAGTTCCGGATCCTTGATTTCTACTGGAGTATCCAATAATTTGAATATTCGCTCTGAGGAAGCCATAGCTGATTGCATAATATTATATTTCTCACTCAGGTCTCTTATGGGATGATAGAATCGATTCACATATTGGATCAAAGCTACCAATGCTCCAAATGTGAGTGCTCCTTTGAGGATTTGACCTCCACCGTACCAGATGATCAAGGCAACGGCAAGGGAGCCAATAATCTCTACCGAAGGATGGAAGGCAGCATGGTAAAAAACAGACCGCAAGCAGGCCTCAAGATAGTGATGATTTAATCTCTCGAATTTACGAAGATTTTTCTTCTCTCGGTTGAATATCTGAATAATGGGCATACCGACGATACTCTCTTGCAAGAAGGCATTAATGCGGGCTATTCTTGTTCTAATAGCACGATAAGATTCTCTCGCCTTTTGGCGGAAGAGTAGGGTGGCATAAATTAGTAAAGGTAGGACCATAAAACTTACCAAGGCCAGTTTGAAATCAAGCCATAACATGACTATGACGATACCTATGAGACTGAAAATGTCGCCAAATATAGCTATGATACCGGAGGTCAGCATTTCATTTAAAACTTCTACGTCGTTGGTAAGTCGGGTTATAAGTCTTCCTACTGGATTTTTATCGAAGAAAGAAAGTGACATTTCTTGTAGATGAGAAAAGAGTTCCATTCTCATATCAAACATTACCCTCTGACCGACAAATTGCATAATATAAATCTGAAGATAGCGCAGGAAAAAGGCTACTACCAGGATAGCCAGGAATATGAGAGCGATCCGAGATAAGCCCGAGACATCCTCGGTAGCTATATAGTGGTCGATAGCAATTTTAGTAAGATACGGTCCTGCCAGTTGTAAGACCGAGATAAATAAAAGCAAAATGATAGATACAGCCACATATAACTTGTAAGGAGCCAGGTACCTGATCAATCGACGCATTAATCGACTATCATATGCTTTTCCTAGTACTTCTTCTTCTGCCTGATATTGATTCATAGATTAATCCCTTAAGCTATTTTTTCTAGCTCTTTCCTTAGCTGTTGCTGTAGCCATATATCAGTATAGATACCGCTTCTGGCTACAAGCTCTTCATGAGTACCTTGTTCTACAATTCGACCGTCCTTAAGTACTACTATCCAATCAGCATCTTCGATAGTGGATGTTCGATGCGATACTAGAATACAGGTTCGTCTTTTCCGGAATTTACGTAATTGTTTCAGGATTTTCTCCTCAGTATGGACATCCACGCTGGAGAAGGCATCATCAAGAATGAGAATCTTGGGCTCACGAATAATGGCTCTGGAAAGAGCGGTTCTTTGTTTTTGACCGCCAGAAAGAGTTACTCCTCTCTCCCCCACCGGTGTTTCATATCTTTGAGAAAACCTTTCAATCTCGTCACTCAGCGCTGAGATACTGACGGCCCGTCTTAGTTTTGCCTCATCAAAACCCTCTAACCCATAGATGATATTCTCCTTAAGACTTTCTGAGAAAAGAAAAGTTTCCTGAGGAACATAACCAATATTTTTACGTAATATTTTAAGGGGTATACTTTTGATCTCCATACCATCAATAGTAAGAGAGCCTTCCCTTACTTCCAGTAATCGGGGAATTAAGTTGACCAGGGTGCTTTTACCCGATCCAGTGGGGCCTATAATACCAATAGTTATACCTTTAGGTATCTTCAAATCAATATTCTTCAATATCACTTTCTTATCATAGGCAAAACTCACGTTTTTAAACTCGATTTCCCCTTCAAGAGTCCGAATATCCTCCAGATACTCACTATCTTTAATTTCCGGTGCTTGATCCAGTATTTCTATGAGCCTGCCCATTGAGGCAGAACCTCTTTGTACCAGATTAACTGCCCAACCCAGAGCCATCATAGGCCAGGTGAGCATCATTAAGTATCCATTGAATTGTACGAATTGTCCCAGACTAATCTTGCCTGCCATGACTAGCCGGCCGCCAAGCCATAAAACAATTACCATTCCTATTCCGGCAATAAGCATAATAAAGGGAAAGAACAGTCCCCAAATCTTTACCAGGGAGATATTTTTGTCCATATAGTCCTGATTCAATTGCTTGAATTTTCTTTTCTCGTTCCCTTCCTGAACATATGCTTTTACTACCCGGATCCCGGTTAAATTTTCTTGCACTCCTACACTGATACTGGAGAATTGTTCCTGCACTTTTTGGAACCGATAGAATATTCTGGAGCTGAAAATGGTAACGGCTATAGTTAAAACCGGTAGCGGCATTAACGAATAGAGAGTTAATTTGTAATCAATGATCAGCATTAAAATAATAGCCGCCGAGCCCATAATTATTGTATTTAGTAAATTACGAATACCCGGACCTACAAGCATTCGCACTGCTTTTAAATCATTGGTAGCGCGCGCCATAATATCTCCCGTTTTTGTCTTGTGGAAGTAGGATAAAGATAGCTTTTGTAAATGACTAAATAAATCATTGCGCAATTCATATTCAATCTGGAAGGCAACTCCCATTAGTCTGCGAGTCATTAGAAATTGAAAGAATCCTGCCATAATTGAAATGGACACTATTAGCACGGCATATAGGAGTAACGTCTCTTTATTCATCACCGTCTTCAAACCATCTATGGTGTAGCGTAATACATAAGGGATTAAAAGGGCAAGCAAATTGGTACCTGCGGAGAAAAAAACTGCTAATATTAAGTTTCTCTTGTGCCTTAGCAGGTAAGCTTTTAATCTGGTTAGGTTGCTACTTTTTCTCATAGGAATTTCAGATTATACCCTGTAACTTCTGTATTTTCTTGTGATCTTGACAAAAAGGCCGTTATTCCTCCTGGATAGGGGAAAAAACGAAAGACCCTATGGGAAAGAAGGAAGTAATGGCCCAGAAAAAGAATAGCGCAAAACTGGGAGAGGACAAGGGGAGAGAGGACACGATGGGTGAGAAATCAGATAATCTTTGCCGAGGTAGGGAGCTGAAACGCCGGGTCAAGGAAGACAAAGTTAGTCATTCAGCCTCTGCTTTCTTTTTTAGCTTCGCTTGCTCCTTCATCAAATACTTAAGTTTATTCTGGACTCTGCCGTTAACCGTTTTTTCAGGAAAAGACCCATCTTTAGCTCTCTTGCCAGCTTTAACGCCGGTCAGAATCTCCATTCCCTTATCGAAAAAGCCTTCTATCTTCTGGTTCACTCCCCCAATTGGCTGTATCTCACCCCGCTGATTTACCGATCCGGTAACAGCTAGGCCCTGCTTAATGGGTAGATCGGATAAGCCGGAAAGTATAGCAAAAAGCTCGGTAGAAGAGGCACTGTCTCCCTCCACGAATGAGTAACTCTGCTCGAAAGTCAGGGTCGCCGATAGTGTAAGGGGCATAGTGCCACCATATTTTCCTCCCAGGTAGCCGGAGAGGATAAGTACCCCCTTATCGTGGGTTTTACCGCTCAGTTTAGCCTCCCGCTCGATATTGATGACCCCCTTGTCTCCCATGAAAGTCTGAGCGGTTATTCTGGAAGGCTTGCCGAAGGAAAATTCCCCATAATTGTAGACCGAAAGGGCATTTACCTGGCCAATCTTTTCTCCTTGGGTGTCAATGTAAATGGTACCCCGCTCAATTAGCTCCTGAATTTTCTTTTCCAGGAGGTTACTACGGTATTCTTTTTCCTCCAGGGCCTTTTCTACATGCTCTCCGGTGATATAGGTGCTCTTTTCAGCTTGAGCCCAGTAATTGGCCTCCCTCAGCAGGTTAGCAATTTTCCCGAACTGGAGGGAAAGCTTCTCCTGATCTCCGGCGAGCCTGCTGCCATATTCCATAATGGCTGCTATTCCGCTCCTGTCAAAATGCCTGAGCTTTTCTTCATTACAGATTTTGCAAATGAAACTGGCGCACTGGCTTACTGCCTCGTCATCAATCCTGGTCTCGTAATCGAAATCTGCCCTTACCTTGAAGATCTTTTTGAAACTTTCATCGTAAAGATGCAACAGGTCAAAAATTTCTCCCCTTCCTATCATTACGACCTTTATATCCAGGGGTATGGGGCTAGGCCTCAGGGCGCTTGAGGAGAGAAAAGCATACTGCTCTGCTACCTCTTCAATTTTGGTCTCCTTATTCCTTAAGTTTCTTTTGAGGGTATCCCATACAAAGGGGTTCCTCAGTACCCCCTCGGCGTCCACTACCAGGTATCCCCCATTTGCCTTGAGGACAGAGCCAGCTTTAATTTTGGTAAAATCAGTTATGAGGGCCCCGAGCTGAGCCTTCTTTTCTACCCTCCCGAACATGTTACCATAGGTGGGATTGGTCTCCATTATCACCGGAGCTCCCTTGATGTGAGAATTATCTACCACCACGTTAACCTCGTATTTTATAAAAGAACCCCCCCCCTGGGCATCTTAACCCCTAAAAAAGACGGTTCCTCTTGAGCTTTCAAAAAATCATCTACGTTTTCTACGAGGTCAGCTTTAACCTCATCGAGATGATGCAACACGTCCGGATAATCCTTATATTTTGCTTTTAAATTATCAATGCGATAACCAACCACAAAGAGAGCCATATCTTTATTGAATTTGGTGAGTTCTTCCTTTGATTTTCTATCGAGGAGATTAAACTGTTCGAATGTCTGCTTTATCTCTTTCTGGACACTCTTACTATTCTCCTCAATTCTTTTACGTTCCTCAAGGCCGAGCTTTTGAAACTCTTTCCCGCTCAAAGGCTCGCCATCGCTCTTTAGAGGAACCGGAGCAAATCCCAGAGGCGTCCTCTTAATTTGAAAGCCTCTCTCCCGGGCTTTTTTTTCCATATCTGAAAGGAGCTCTCGTTTCCGATCTTCATAGCTTTCCGAAATCTTTGAGCTCCTCTCTTTGTAATCCTTGGTTTCAAAGGCCTTAGGTATCTCTGCCCTGAGGCTGCTTATCAAATCTTTCATCTCTTTCTGCCACTCTCTTCCTTTGCCCGGAGGAAGACCGATACTTCTCGGTTGGTCAGGATCCTGGAAGTTATGTACATAACACCAATCATTCGGTGGCTCTTTTTTGGCGGCCAGTTCCCTCAAGATTCTTTCTACCGTGCTTGTCCTTCCGGTATCACTCAGACCAGCCACGTAGATGTTATAACCCGGACTGTCGATATTTAGGCCAAATTCAATGGCCCTGATGGCACGATCCTGTCCGATCATACCCTTTATTTGGGGTACCGTTTCTGTAGTCTCACAGGTAAATCCCTTTAGGTCGTAGCTTCTCTTTAATCGCTCAAATGAAAGCTCTTCATGTTTTGACTTCACCTTAGCCTCCCTTCACCACTCTTAAAGAGACCTCTACGGAGTTCTTCAACCCTTCTCTTTGGAAAGAATAAAATCTAGCTCCATAAATTCCCCCTTTTAATTTCATTCGATCAGGTTACAACCGCTAAGTCATTTTATACTGAAGAATCTGGATGTCAATGAGGCGACCTTGAACAAAAAGCGAATTTCGTATATAATTGAATTAGACGGGATGTCACAAGAAATAAGTGATGAGAAGATGCTACGATCAGTTCGGGGCTGTTTATCTTGGCCGGGATTGCTCATGCTCTGGCTGGCCCTGCGGCTATTCTCTCTTATCTTTTAGCTGGACTCCTAGCAATGACGGGAATGTTAAGTGAAGCTGAACTCGTAACAGCAATGTCCAAGACAGGTGGAACCTACTTTATTGTCATGCTCCGCCAAATTTTGTGCTAAAACGGCTTTTGTTAACGGTAGGATTTGATCTTTAACAGCCTTCAGTCTGGGGTCGGGTTAGTACTGATAGGTGGGATCACCGAGGAACCCAGGATGAAAATAGGAATGATGTCCAGATGGAATACCTCCTGCGGGGTTTCCATGCATACAGAATTGGTAGGTAGAACATGGGTTGAGATGGGTCACAACGTTAAGATCCTCGCCCCCAGAGAAGAGACTACACCTCTAACTGACCAAGATGAATCATATGTAGTCCGCTGTTACAGATTTCATATCAGAGAAAGAGAAACCTTCAAAGATACACGTTCATTTGATAGAAATCCTTTCCTTGAGGATTTTGATGTTTTTGTTGTTCAGAATCTTGAAAGAATGCCCATGGAGCTCCTTATCTCAATATTTCCGAAGATAAAGAAAACTGCCAAAACAGTTCTAGTGATTCATGAAGGTAAAGCCCCAGAAAATCGAAGTTTCTATGAATTTGAATTTGATGGGGTGGTATGTTTTGATGAAAGGTATCGAGACAGATTCCTTAAGCGTATCTTTCCTCAAGAAAGAATTCATATAATTCCTTACCCCTGTCACCCTTTAGAAAAGGGCAACCAGGAGAAAACGAGGAAAGCTCTTGGCCTTCCTCTGAACAAGAGAATAGTATTTAACTATGGTCTGGGGGTCTTTCGTCATCTTCACCTCCTTCCCGAGCTAGAGCGTCTCTCCCAGAGATATCCCCTTATGCTTCTCACCTTAACCCAGGTTCAAGACTGGTATGATCTCTTTGAGGTAGCTCGGAAGAGGTACGATTTTATCGAGCTCAGGAAGGGCCCGATTTCAATGAGACTGCTTTATAATTATCTTCATGCATCAGACGCTCTTATTCTTCATAAGAAGTTCACCGAAGATACTGTGGTTTCTTCAACTATTTATACCTGCCTTGGTTCTGGGTGCCCTATATTAGCTAATGGTACAAATTTCGTGGAAAATTTTGGCGAGGAGATCATAAAATACGGATACGAGCAGTTTTCCAGCTCGCTTAAGGAGGTATTTGAGGGGAAAAAAGGGGTGAAAATGACCTTGAGAAAAGCTGGGGAGTTTGTGAGAAGAAATTCAAGTTACGAGATAGGAAGAAGGTTCATAGAGCTTTTCGAGAAACTATTGAAGTCTTGAATTCACCGTCATGATATCCGACACTGTTATTGCTGTGGTAAGTATGGAGAAAAATATTCGGGGGTGATAGACTATGAAGATAGGTATGATGTCTGCCTGGAACGAAACCTCTGGCGTGGCTATTCACGGAGAATTGGTGGGCAGAGAGTGGGTGAAGATGGGAAATGAATTAAGAGTGTTTTCCTTTCTGGAGGGAGACTTTCACGGATATGCTCTTATTGGAACCGATGAGGAATATGTGATAAGATGCTTTGGAACTCCTGCGAGATCAAATTACCTGAATCCCCTACCCTTCCTGAGAGAGGACTATGATCTCTTTGTGGCTCAGGATTTAGGTATGCTCCCCCGGGACAAGCTGGCCATGATTTTTCCGTCTATAAAAAGGAAGGCAAAGACAGTGCTTGTTGTTCATACTAATAAACTAAGAGATGACCCTTCCCTTTATCAATTTGATTGGGATGCTATCGTATGTTTCGATTATAGATATAAGAATTTCTTGAAGGGGGTATATCCTGAGGATAAAATCCACATTATACCTTTTCCCTGCAAAGTCTGGCCAGATTCTGATCAAGAGAAAGAGAGGAGAAAACTCTCATTATCTCTGGATAAGAAAATAATATTCGTATTCGGACAGAAATGGAGGAATATGCTGGAGCTGGTGCCGGCACTTTTGGATATAAGCGAGGAATATCCCCTGCTCTTGTTGATATTTAGCGCTGCTCAGCGGGTCGCTGGTTTTGAACATTTGGAAAGGAAAGTAAGGATAAGAAAAGAAGTTTTGGAACAAGACAGGATAGGTAGGTATCTTCATGCTGCTGATGCAACGATATTTGGAAAACATTCGGCTGAGGGAGCTGTTCTTTCAAGCACTGCTCACCTCATACTGGGATGTGGATGTCCAATTGTTGCCAGAGACTCGAACTTCTTTGAACTTATAGGTAGAGAAGTTTTAAAATACAGGAATCTAGAAGAATTCAAGGAAAATCTGCGTAGCATATTCGAAAAAGATGAGAGATATCAGATCTGTAGAAAAGCGGCAAAGGAATATGCCGAGAAAAACTCATCTGAGAAAATAGCCAGCAAATTCCTGGAGTTGTTCAGGAAACTGTGAGTAATTTTCTGTACCATAAATTAGAAAAAGCTGAAAGTTATGATTGAGTTTATTTCTACCTTTCCTCCCATAATGTGTGGGATAGGAACTTATACTAAGTATTTGGTCTCCCATATGCCTCTAGATGCCTATAGGGTAATCTCCTTCAAGTTAAATGATTTCTTTCGGTTTCCAGAGCCTTATGAATTCAAGGACCGGGTTCTCTATGAGCTTTCTTTGAAAGATCCTACTCCTCCGGCTTCTTTAAAGGGAAGAATAATTTGGTTTCAACATGCCTTTGGCATATGGGGAAAAGATCCTTTTCATTTCTTAAGGCTTCTGGAAGATGCGAAAAAAAAGGGCAAAAAGGTAGTAGCAAGTTTTCATACTATCCATTTTCAATCCCCTGAGACCGACTGGGGTATGGAAGAAAAAGAGATAGATCTTCTGGAGAAGGCGCTACCTTCATTGGATGTCTGCACAGTATTTACCAGAGGAGCCCATCAGGCACTAACCAGAGCTTTTTCCAAATATAGGAAGAAAGTGGTAGTGATTCGTCACGGAGTTTATCTTCATCCTCTAGTTAGCCAAACGGAAGCGAGAGAAAAGTTAATTGGATATCTCATTGATCAGGCCGATATACCATCTCAAAAAAAGAGGGATCTTAAAAAGTACCATTCTTTTTTCTTTTCCCCTAAGACAGTTCTTTTGGGGAATATCGGGTTTATTACCGTTGAGAAAGCTTTTTCGGATCTCTACCAGCTTCGCCGGCTTGTTCAAGAAAAACTCCCCCACCATAGAGTAGTCGCTCTTGTTTTTGGAAGAATTCAACGCAGGAAAGATAAAAGAATAGAGAAAACCAAGATATCTTTGTTGGAAAGACTCGAGTCCATACACAACGGGCAGGAGAATTTATTTTTCGAGAATCATATCCCTGAAGCATTCCTTCCTTTGGTCTTCAGAGCTTTAGATTTTAGCGTTTTCTGGTGTCATAATGCTACTCAATCGGGGAGAATGGCCCATGCTCAAGGAGCCGGTGCCTGTGTAGTCGGTCGAAAAATAGAAGGTATTGGAGAGACTTTGGAGCTCTCTGGACTCCCAGCAAGCGAGACTTTGGAAGAATTGGCAGAGACAATACAGAGGTTTACTTTACACCCGGAGTTGAGGAAAGAAGCGCAAAGACTAAGTAGAGAATATGCCAGGAAATACTCCTACGCAGTTCAAGCCAAGAAACATCTTCATCTTGCAGAATCTCTCGTGGCTGGCAGACGGCTTCCTCTCCTCGATGGGTTTCTTGAGGACAGATTTGATGTGTCTCCCAGGGCTCTTTTATCCTGGTTCTAGTTATCTTCTCCCGTGGTAAGCTGGAGACCGGACCGCGACGGATTGGCTCCACCAGACCTCTCGCTACCGAGATATTTTTGAGATCATCCTCATCATTCTGGCGAGGAGTCTCCAGGAGTGCGGGAAGATGGGAAAGCCCTATTAGCCCGGACTACGACTTGAGAGAATCCTCCTGATATTGAGATCTGGAATCCAAATCTCATGATTTCGGCTACCCCCTATCAGATGGCTGTCTTTCTACACCCCGCTTAACAGATTGGATGAGTTCCCCCAGATCAGCCGTAGCTAGGCCAACTGTGGTATCGGCCGCCCCATAATAGAGACGGAGTTCATTGGTGTCCCGGTCTACAACCGCCCCAGTGGGAAAAACAACCCCTGGTACATCGCCGGTCTGCTCGTACGGGGCAGTGGGACTTAAAATCCATTGATCACTACGAAAAATTACCTTCCCTGGTTCATCCAGATCCAGTAAAGCCAGACCAACCCGATAAATACTACCGGAGGCAGCTACTCTAACTCCATGGTAAATAAGCAGCCAACCTTCGGGGGTTTCGATCGGGGGTGCCCCCAATCCCACTCGGTGGCAGTCCCACCATCTTGCTCTGGTTGGAATAACCACTTGATGATCTCCCCAGTGCTTTAAATCAGGGGAAAAACAAATCCATATGTGAGCCTCTCCCCTGATGACGGGTCGATGAATCAGGGCAAATCGACCCTTAAAACGATGGGGAAACAAAGAAGCATCTTTATCCGCCGGTGGCAACAAAGGGCCCATTCGATGAAATGTTTCAAAGTCTTCGGTCGTCATCAAGGAAACCAGAGGGGCTCCCGATGAAAAGCTAACATAAGTAATAGCGTAGGCCTCTTTTTCCTTCAGCCAAACAATTCGAGGATCCTCAAGACCGTATTGCTCTTCCCCCAAGCTACTGTCTGGTTTCAGAGTGGGGCGGGAAGAGATGCGCCAGTTTGTTTTACCATCCTTACTTTTAGCCAGGGTGAGGTGCGAGAAACCTCTCATATCCTCAGCGCGAACGAGTAGTACCGTCTCACCCTGGAATTGGGTGGCCCCCGGGTTAAACACCGTATTTACCGGATAAGACCAAAGTGACCGGGTAAGTATGGGGTTACCAGAATATCTCCGGAACAGATGATCCGGCCTTTCACAGCCGAGCATTGCTGACAATTCCTGCCACCTCCCTTTGGTCAATAGAGTCAACACTCTATTTAAAAAGTCTGGTGATTATTTCTCTCACAGACTATCTGAAGCTCATTAAGTTATTTTAGGATAATCTACCCTTGCTGTCAATCGGAGGAGATCTCCAATTTCCTGAAAAATCCTGTTTTTTCTGCTGCCCGGCGAGTGTGTTTTCCATAAGGCAGCCGCGATGAAGGCGAGTCTATACGTTCCAGACTTTTAGCTCTTCTCTCAACCTATATGTCGCCCATACGCGCTACAGTATAAAGACATAAGTAGAACCCAGCGGCAACGTTGGAAAAACACCGAGCACAGGGCCGCCATGACCAAGTCGTTTAGTCACGTTCAGATTGCTCCACCAGGTCTCTTACTACCGAGATATTTTTGAGGTCATCCTCATCACTCTTGCGAGGAGTCTCCAGGATTGCTGGAAGATGGGAAAGCTCGGGATGATTAATGATTCTTCGAAAACCTTCCCTGCCGATGTATCCATCTCCTATGTGCCAGTGTCGATCGACCCGGGAAGAAAGAGGAGTTTTAGAATCATTGAGGTGAAGGAGGTAGAGTTTTTCTAGACCGATTAACCAATCAAACTCCTCTATCGCCTTTTCCAACCCCTCTTTTTCTGATAAATCATAGCCGGCTTCAAAGGCATGAGCAGTGTCTAAACATACTCCAACTCGGTTTTTATTATCGATGCCATTAAGGAGTTCCTTGATTTGAGAAAAGCTGTATCCAATCGCAGTCCCCTGACCGGCTGTATTCTCAAGAAGAACAATAACCCTATTTTTAACTTGAGCTAAGGCGTGATTTACGGCCTGAGTAATTCTTCCCATGGCTTTAGCTTCACTAGAAGTGATTCTACTTCCTAGATGAAGGACAAGGTAGGTAGCTCCTAACTTTTCTGTCCTCACCAGATCTTCCTGTAAACTTTTAATTGATTTAAAATATAGATTTTCCCTGGGCGAGGCTATATTGGGAAGATAGGGCATGTGCACAAAAACTGGATTGATTTTTTCTTTCTTTACCTCTTCCTTGAATTTTGTTGTCTCAGCTAAGGATAACGGCTTATTTTCCCATCCCCGGGGATTGCCAGAGAAGATCTGTATGGTCTCACATCCGAGATGGGTAGCCCGGGCCACCACCCGGGAGAATCCTCCTGATATTGAGATTTGGAATCCAAATCTCATGATTTTGGCTACTCCCTATCGATTGAGTCTATCCTTTTTCGAATCTGCATTACGACTTTGCCACATTGTGGACAGACCCACTTTCTTTTCTTGTGGTAAGCTCTCTTTTGCTCCCGCATAGGTGTTTTACATCTAGGGCAGATCATAGTGTTCGTTAAAAAAAATTTTATGCGAAAGTACCTGAAAAGTCAACCAAAAACCTATTTTTTTCTTGACGGGGAAGATTTTTTAAGTATAGTGAGAAAGGAGTAAAGATGGCTAAAGAGCTTGCTTACGTCCTTATAAATCCCTATACTATTCGTAAGTCACGTACGGGAGGGGTAATTAATCGGCTCCTCTCCTGGGGAAGGCTAAATCTGGTCGCGGCCAGGATGTTTGCCCCTAGCCGCAGACTTGTTGAAGAGTACGCTGAAGCTGTGTTATTCCGCCCCATAAATAACGAAAAGGAGAGAAAGCTCTTTGAGGAAATCAGAAATTATCTTTTCACCAACTATCTTCTCCAGAAGAACGGCTTTCCTCCCAGGGTAATGCTTCTTCTCTTTGAAGGGGAAAATGTCATTCAAGAGTTAAAGAGGGTGGTGGGGCACATTACTAGAGTTTCGGTGGGAGAGACCATCCGGGGAACCTATGGAGACTATGTTGAAGAAAATGGAAAGATAAAGTACTTTGAACCTGCAGTGCTCATTGGCACTGATAAAGAAGGGATAAAGAGAGAACTCCGGGTTTGGGCTAGCTATTCTGAGCAAGATGGAGGACTTCTAAAGGGAATAATCCCTTATCCGGAAGGGATAAAACTGGAGCGAACCCTTGTTCTCATAAAGCCAGATAGCTTTCAGGAGCTCAGTTCCAAAGTAGGTAACATAATAGATAGATTCTCTCAGACAGGCCTTTTTATTATTGGAGCAAGAGTAGTTCAGATAGGAATCGAGCAGGCGGAAGAGTTTTATGAGCCTATAAAGGTGCGGCTAGCTGAGAAAATGAAGAGTAAGCTGATAAAGGACATTCGTGGGTGCCTCGAGAAACCCCTTGACTTCGACGTTCCTCCCGGGATTGAAGAGAGAATAGCCGAGGAGCTCAAAGTACCCAAGGCCGAGCATGAATTTAACAAAATCATAAAGTTCATTACCGGGCGGGACCCCGAGAAAGCCACCGAGGAGGAAAGAAAAAAAGGGGGTTCAGAGAAATGCCTGGCTTTAGTTTACGAAGGAGAGAATGCTATCCAGAAAATTAGGAAGGTTTTAGGAGAGACCAATCCAGAGGATGCTGCTCCCGGGACGGTGCGTAAAGATTTTGGCCTCGATGTAATAAAAAATGGTGCCCACGCCTCAGATTCCATTCCTTCAGCAGAAAGGGAGATGAGGATTGTCCAGATAAAAAAAAATGACATTGGTAGGATAGTGAAGAAGTACTACTAGGACCCACCCATATGTCCAACCACCATATCGCCAATCTCGTAAGTTTTTAAAC
>Ga0307429_1001000_pt1 | contig 14337 bp, 22 predicted proteins | sample SalMarWE160230MG_FD_202151 | JGI IMG/M metagenome (GOLD analysis project Ga0307429, IMG submission 202151) | Salt marsh sediment microbial communities from the Plum Island Ecosystem LTER, Massachusetts, United States - WE1603-230 | ecosystem: Environmental > Aquatic > Marine > Intertidal zone >...
GCGCAACCGGCCCCACCGGCCCCCAGGGCGATATAGGAGAAACAGGCCCTACCGGCCCCCAGGGCGTGCAGGGCGCGCAAGGAAAGCAGGGTTCCACCGGCGCAACCGGCGCCCAGGGAGATCAGGGCTACCAGGGCTATCAGGGAGCCACCGGCGCTCAGGGCTCCCAGGGTCCCACCGGCGATGAGGGAGCGCAAGGTCCCACCGGTGCTCAGGGGAATCAAGGAGCCACCGGCGCGCAAGGAGCGACCGGCGCCCAGGGTTCTCAAGGCGCTCAGGGAGCGCAGGGCCTGCTCGGCGACACCCTGGCCCATGCGGTGCTCATTGACACCGGCGGGTACTTCAAGATCGGGAGCGGGACCAAAGATGTGGACCTGGACGGGATCCATATTGACAGCACCGAGATCGTTGCCCAGCTCGACGGGGTTGACCGCATTCGGATAACCGGAGCCCCTGAGCTCTATGCCGGCGATGGTTCTAATGAATATTTGAGATATACCGCCGGTGGTGGAATAGAAATTAGTACAGCAAAGTCTGATGCTATCACGGTCAAGAGCGGTGGAAGTATCACTCTGGAGGCGGGAGGGGATATTAAATTTGGACTAAGCGATAGCAACCCATCCTTGATTCAATGGGGAACGAGACATAGGTTTGGTTGCGCCTCTTCTCAAGATCCAGGATTATGCATATGGCCTGTTACAGCGGACCAGGAATTTATGTCTATAGGAATGGATCATACTGGAACAATAAACCGTTACTATGCCATATATATGTTTGCCCATTATATCCACCTTGAAGCTGAATATTCAGCCAGCAGTGTTGCTTCTGTAACAGCATTTTCTGACCCTTGGGAATCTTATGTCAGGTTAATAGCGCACAACCCTGCAAGGAATTTAGAATTAAGGCTTAGTGCGATAGATAATACGTTTTATCCTAATAGTGCTATAGACCTAGGGTTACCTGATTATCCTTGGAAGAGAGGATTCTTTGGCGCCGCTCCAGCCACTCCAGTGGCAAACGCCGTATACAAGGACAGCATCGTTAAGGCATGGGTTCAATTTGGCGGTACGGGGACAGTATCAATAAATGATGATTTCAATGTATCTTCTATTACTGATAACAACACAGGGGATTACACCGTCACATGGTATAGGGATTTTGCCAATACGAATTATGCTGCCGTCGCAACACAAGCATATACATTTGCAAGCGAGTCTCAATTCACACGTATAGACATCTATTCCACGGGCTCTTGTTATGTTCGAGTTCTTGATGGAGGTTTTAATTATATCGACAGTGAAATAATTTCTGTTATAGCAATCGGAGATCAATAATGGGCAAAGTGAGAGTAGTCTATAGGGGAGATAAAACCATAGCAATAATCCATCCCGCGCCTAAATCCAGGCGACCGAAGGAACCAGAAAACGAGTGGCTTGAAAGGGTTTTTACCAGGGCCATGCAGCAAGATGAAGGATTGATAGGACGGCCCTATGACGATATAGATGCATCCGAGTTGCCTCAAGATAGGACGTATAGAGGTTTGTGGCGCGGCGAGAAAGGCAATGGCATACGGATAGCAATGGAAGAGAAAGAGGCGTGGGAAGAAAGCCTGAAAACCCCTGCACAAAAAGAAATGGAAGATCTTAAATTCAGGCTGACACAGCTTGAGAACTTAATAAGCACAAACTAAAAGGGAGATTTGCCATGACAATGAAGGTTAAATGGGCCGAGGGACAAGGCCGATCAATCGAGGAAAGGCCGATCGAGATCCTGGAAAAGAAGACGGTGGAAAGCACCCAGACCGTTACCATCAAAGGGCTGAAGGCCCGGATCGCCAACTTCGACCGGGAGATTGCGCAGATCGAACAACGCAAGACCGAGGTACTCGACCAGATCAAGGAGATCCAGAAGGCCCTCGGCATTCAGGAGAAATAAGGGGGTTGTGATGGGAAAAGAAGACAAAAGCAAGGTTGCCTCATTGCCGGTGACCAAAGAGGAAGCAGGCCAGGATGAGCAAACTGATAATGATGATCAGCTCAAAGACGGGGAATTTATTTTAACCAACGGTGATATCGATGCCCTGCTTAACTCATTCGACGAGGACGTTTCACCCCTGGTGAATTTTTACAATCTAAGGACCGTCCCGATCGAAAAATCATTCAAACTTGAGCAGCTCGCAAGCGATCTCAGGCCCATTTTCCGGATTATAACCAGCAAGAAGATGATACTCGTCGAGAAGTATGGAGCGAGAGACAAGAAGGGCAATCTGATCCAGAATGCTCCGGGCGTTTACAAAATTGCCAACCAGGCCCGGCTTAACAGGGAGTTCAATACGCTTATGGCCATTGAAAATAAGATCAACTGGACCAAGATCACTCTCGATCGCAAAAAGGATCTCCCCGAAAAAGGGATCTCAGGCCGCGATATCGCGATCATGCGCAAGGTAATCGATTTCGTGGAGGAGAAGGACGGCAAGGAAGAGATGGTGTAAAAACTCGAAAGGAAGAAAGGAAGAGGGATATATGGTCGATAATTATCCAACTGCCATTGTCGTGATCATGGGCATTGTCACGATATGTCTCTCCATATTGAAGATCGTTACCATAACAAGGGCAAACGGTAAATCGAATCCCTCTGCGAAAAACAATCCTGGTCCCTCTCAACAAAACACCATCACAAGAAAGGATCTCGATGATGTGCTTGACAAGAAGCTTTCCAACGTCATGTATCTCGACACCTGTTTGGAGGTGCGAAGATCATACGAAAAGCAGCTCTCTCTCATTAGCGAGCACCTCTCCGAAAAAATAGATACTCTCTCTCTTGCCCTTGACAATGGGCTGAAGGAGGTAAAAAAGGAATTCAAAAATCACCGAGAGAAATGAAATGCCTTTTAGCTCCGACAAATTTAGACAGGCAGGCTACAAGCCCGAAACCCCATTCACCCCGGACCAGGTCGCCTACCTGGAGGATATTTTTACCTCGGCTATCATGTTTTTAGAGCTGGAGCGCCGCGACCTTGAACGTCTAAAAAAGAAACTCGCCCGGGATCTCGACGAGATCAGGAGTATAAAGGATGAGAAAAGCGAGGCTTAGTAGATATTGGAGTGATGAGCAGGGTTCGCCGGGATATTTGATAACTCCCGGCTTTTGGTGCGCGACGCTTGAACTCCCCTGGCGAGGCAACAAACAAAATTTCTCATGCATCCCGTCGGGTATTTACCTCTGCACCCTGCGATTTTCTCAGAAATTCGGGTGGTGCTACCATATCACCGGGGTGCCTGACAGGACCTATATCCTTACCCATAGTGGTAACCTAGCCGGCGACCGCTTGCGAGGCTATAAAACGCACACGTATGGATGCGTGCTCCAGGGCAAATATCGTGGCAAATTGGAAGGACAGCGGGCGGTGCTCTATTCAAAGCCCATAGTGCGACAATTTATGACACATATGAATAAGGAGGATTTTGAACTTGAAATCATCAACAGATTTTAAAATGGAGGTCTAATATGCTAGAAATTATCGGCAATGTACTAGGATCAATTGGGTTGGGCAGCATCACGGGACTTTTCGGGAGCGCCTTAACTGCTTATGTGAATTACAAGAACCAGAAACTCGCCTTTGAGCATGAGGAGAAGATGGTTCGGATCGAGCAAGAGACGATCAAGCTCGAATCTCAAGCCAAAATTCAGATTGCCGAAAAGGAATATCAAGGCAAGAAAGATGTCGCTGAGACAGAGGCATTCAAGGAATCATTCGGCGCTGATAAAGCCACGTTTTTGACCTGGCTGCCAGAAAACAAGATCGCATCAATTATAATCGGGATCCTGTTTGCAGTCGTCGATTTCGTGCGAGGCATGACTAGGCCGATTCTCACCGCGTATCTCTGCGTCCTTACCACATGGTTGGCATACCAAGTCTATATACTCATAAAATTGCCACTTACTCACGAACAGGCGTATGACCTCATGAGCCAGGTTATCTTCGTGATCCTTTATCTTACCACGACCGTGGTGCTCTGGTGGTTTGGCACCCGGAATAAGCTATTCAAGCGAACCCTGTGATTGACAATAATTCCGGAACTTGGTAGAGTGAATTTCAAGCTTGGCTATATGGCTATACATCCGAAAATATAGCCAAGCTCAAAGAACTCAAATCCAGTGGGGATGTAGCTCAGATGGGAGAGCGGTACGTTCGCAAGGGCAGGGCTTGAATTCTGATTGATTAAGGAGAAGAGCTGGTTATCCATCAGCTCTTTTTTTATTTTGGCTATATTTTGTATAGCCAATCATGGGTGAAGCGGTGGTATTTTTGCCACCGTTTTTTTATGGAGCGAGGTGGTGACATGCTGATAATGCTTCATGAGGGTTTCCGGTTTTGAGCCCACGATTTCGGCCAGGCTTTTGAGATCGCCTCCCTCCTCCAGAACTTTTGTAATAAAATAATGCCGTAGATCATAGGGCCGCATTCTTCGCCCGATGCCGGCCCGTCTTATGGCGCCCTTCCAGCCATGTTTGATGCTTTGCACAGACTTGCCGCGGATATGGACGATTGCACCCTCTCCTTTATCCTCGCGATGCCAGACTTTAAGCGCAGACAATAGTCCATCATGGATCGGCACAAGCCGTTTTTCCGGGCCCCCTTTATGGGCGGATATGACGAGGATCGCGCCGAGATCCCACCGGACATTTTCCCAGGTTAGGCTCAGGAGCTCCACGGATCCGGGCCGAAGCCCCAAATAATAAGAGAGCATCAAGGCCCGCTTCACATGAGGGGCGGCTGTGTTGATAATGCGGATTGCCTCTTCGCGGCTGGGCGGACTAAAAATATAATCATCCCGGCGGGGCTTTTTATAATCTTTCACGGGATTGAATGGCAGGAGCGGAGGTCTCCTGGCCGCGGCCCAATTCAGGATTGCCTGGATATCGGAGAGCTCACGATGGATGGTTGTATATTTCACGCCCGCGGTGCGACGGCTTTTAACATAGTGATCGAGGAGCTGGTCGGTCAAGCTCATCGCATGAACAATGCCGAGCGTAGGCAAAATATTTGCACGCAGGCGGGTCTTTAGATGCTTGGCTGAGTTTTCGCAGAATACCCTATGGGATAGGTAGCCTTCCACGAGGTCGATGAACAGCGGGCCGAAATTGGCCCTTTGCGGCCTCCTTTTTTGCGGGCTCAGCTCTTTGTGCCTGGCCCAGGCCTTGGCTTCCGCCTCCGCCCCCCTCCCAAAATACTCGAACTTCAGCTTTCCGCTTTGCCGGTAATAACACACCCAACGCCCATCTTTGAGCTGCCGCACCGCCATTATTCATCCAGGATAGGGATCCTTTCGCCGCTCTGCAGGATCTCCCTGATTTTCACGAGCTCTTTATACGACTTATAGGCCCACTTCTGGGCGGCATAGACAGAAACCGGGACGAGGATACAAAGCACGATAAAGACGATGATGCCCAAAATGATGGGAAGAGCCATTGCTGCCATAATGCGCCTCCTGATTAAAAATAGAGATAAATTACGTTACCTTTTTTTACTAGCCGGCGTGCTTTGCCGGCTTTGTAGGGAAGATGTCTTTGTGCGCCTCCTTATGATCTTTTCGCCATTCCCGGCATTCGCGTACCATTGATTCTATTGCGTCTAAACGGGACCCTGTTTTATCTAGCTCGCTGGCAAACACCTTTATCGCTTCAACAATAGATTCGCCAAGCTTTTCTATAATCGGGCCGAGATCTGGGTGGGCCAGGAGGGAATCAACCTCTTCAAGGCCTAAATGTTGTTCTTCCTCTTTTTGATTGCAATATTTTTCTTTTATTGATTGGCCTTCACCAGTCTGTAAAAAATCTTTTCTGATCCCTGTTTTTTGCTCTAAGTCATTTAAGAAATATTCCGAAGGCCTTTTGTTGTTAAGCTCAATACCTGTTATATGACTAGGGGAACATCCCATAATCTTTGCTAAGTCTTTAATATCTAAACCCTTTTTAATTCGAGCCTGCTCAAATCTGCCGCCAAAAGTTTTTTTGTCTCTTAGTAATTTTTTTCTTGACATTATGTTTCTAAGCAATATATAAGGATTATAACATCAACTATAAGAATCCTCCGCACATGAAAATGACCGTAAATTTATTTCATAGCATCTTAAAGACTTCCTTTCAAGCCAAAAGAAACCGCAACCGGGCTGCGTTAAAAAATTTAACCAGGCTCGGTTATCCCCTCGTGAACGTGCGCAAAGCGCTTTTTCACCTCAATGAATTGAAGCTTCAAAAGATGGGCAACGGCGATATTTCGATCCCTACCCTCTATAACACTATGCGGGGATCCAAGGGCAACAGGATTGCCCAGGAGATCATCGCCAAAGGATTGGACCTTACAAGGGAGGAGCTCTTTCCGGATGAAGGATGATATCCAGCGATTGATCTTGATCCGCATGTCGATAGATGCAATCCGGCGCGAGGTGAATCAGCATCTTGACGGGCTTGAGATGGAGATCAACCGGCTGATCCCGGAGGAAGAGGGCAGGGGCAGGCACAAACCAACACTCGAAGAAATGAACAAGAGAATTGATAAGGCCTGCCCTAGTCACGATAACCTCCGCACAGATTACCGATTACCCGGCACCATAACACGGGCCAAAACGGCCCGTAAATAAGAAAAGGAGGGAAATCTGCTTATGGACCATCTTCTTGATCTTTTGGACATCGCAGCAAAAGACTATCCCATTAAAGCCCTCGCGCCTGAACTCGACAAGGGCGAATCAACCCTTAGAAACGAACTCACCCAGCAGCCCGGCTACAAGCTTGGGCTCACCACGGCGATCCTCATCATACAGAAAACCCACGATCTGCGCGCCCTGGATGAAATAGAGGCCAAATTCGGCCGTGTGGCCTTCCGGATCCCCAGGCCGGAATCACACAACATGCAGCCGATCATGAAGCTCGTTGCCAAGCTTTCCAAAGAATTTGCTGAAAACATGGCCGAGATGTCGAATGCCTTGCTCGATGGCCTTATTACGGAACGCGAGGCCCGGAAGTGCCTCCAGGAAAATGAAGACCTTATCAAGGCCTGCATCGAGCTCAAAGCGTATTTGCAGCAATTCATCAAGGCCAGGGAATTGATCTAATGAAAAATCTTCAACAAGGCGAATGCGGGAGGAAGCCAAAAAGAAACTGGATTCCGATCGTAGTTGTAGCCTTTCTTATTGCCGGCGGGTGCGCTGGATTGAGGATTAGAAAACAAGATTCTTCGGCATTATTGGACCAGGCGATTGCGGCTGGAGATTTGTGGTGGACTTCCATACGAACGGAGGATCCGCATTATTACGAGGAGATCGACCTGGGACGGGTGATCGTGCATCTATGCGGATCCAGGGCAACGCTGTGGGCGGAATATAACACCCGTTATCCGGATCAGCCGATGGATCTTGCGAGCACTGTATATATGTTCACATGCTCGCCGAAGCAGCGGTTTCCCGGCGCGCCGGCGCACGTGTGGATGGTGGTGAAAACCCGAAGCGGAAAAATCCTTCTCCATAAATGGGCGGCCGGGCACGAGCTGATAAGAGTTCTCTCTTGTTTTTCAAATACATTGTTGCGGGCAGATCAATATTGAAACTAAGGCATTTTAATGTTCAATGACGAACAAAAAAATTCCTTTTTAAAAATCCATGCCGACGACTATTTTTACTGCACGCGAGAACGCTGCCTCATGAGCAAAGAGAGCTGTATTCAATACCAACTCCGGGCGAACCGTAAACTCCTCATCAAAACAAATTTTGGCTTATCGAGCATCAGCTATGATTCAGCGGATAGAAGCAATTGTATTAAGTGCCCCCAGGGCAAAAAAATCATCCGTGAATTGATAAAAAAGAAGGATAAACACCATGAAAAATCGAGCAAAAAGAATACAAACCCTGGCCAACAAAGAACTCGCCATCCGGGCGGAAATACGTACCGGATTGGCTGGAGGCGAACGCTTCCGGGATCTCGCGCACTATCTGGAGGATGAACACCGCATTGGCAAAGATAAGGCGCTCGCTCTTGTTATGAATGAATATGCCAAAAGCACACGCCAACAACCATTGCCATGATTACTGTATTAATATTAGTGATTATATGGGCGGCATTTGCATGGTTTCTCTGGCGATGCTATCAAGCCGCCATCAGCGAATATGACTCCAAACATAAAACACATCGTTGATCAGATTATGGAGGAAGCCAAAAAGCGGCCCAGGCCGGACATGGTGAACAATATTTTAAGCGTTTCAATGGAAATTGATCAAGGAATTTTAACAGAAATGCGTGCGATTCGCGCCCAGGAACGCACAGAAAAGCATCAAAAAAAGGAGACAAAAAATGGCTGAATTATTGAAAATCGCCCTGCAAACTCCGTGGCATTTTGTGGGCACGCTCATCCTTATTTTTGCCCTTGGAATTACCCTCGAATATGTGCTGCGGGGAGGTAAAAAGAAATCATAAATCGCGGGGTCGCCAAGTAGGCAAGGCACCGGGCTCATGCCCCGGCAATCGCGGGTTCGATTCCCGCCCCCGCTACCAAAGGAGAGAATTATGATCACTGTTATTTGTATCTTCTTTTTTATCGGCGTGGTTTTGACCGGCTCTGACGGCCCGTACTTTCCCTGGCCCAACTTCGCGGGCCTCGCGCTTGTTTCTCTCTACGGATTACTGGCAACAAAAAGGGGATAACCCCCTCAAACCCAAAAAAGGAGGAATGTCATGAACCAACAAATCTATCAAGAGCTTGAGCACGAAAAGCTCACGCCGAGCCCGTTGAACCCGCGGCAGAACTTCTCCGGTCCCAAATTCGACGAGCTGGTTGCCTCTGTGAAAGAAAAGGGCGTTATAACCCCTATCCTGGTGCGTCCCATAGGGGACGGCAAATTTGAGATCATCGCGGGGGAACGGCGGTTCCGCGCCCTCTCCCAGGTATCTCAGGATAACGGCGGCATGGCAACGGCCACTATCCCGGCAATGGTGAGGGATCTCAACGACGATGACGCCTTTGAGGTCATGACCATTGAAAACCTCCAGAGGGAGGACCTCACCGAGCTGGAGGAGGCCCTCAGCTTCAAGGCCTTTGTGGAGCGCAAGGGCGGTGACGCGATCAAAGAGCTTTCCGAACGCACCGGCATCAACCCCGCGTATATACGGCGCCGGACCCAGGTCCTCACCCTCCCCAAAAATGTCTTGAAGGCTTGGGGAGACGGCACGCTCAAATACGGCCACCTTGAGCAGCTCATGAGGCTGAACAGCAAAAAAAAGGTCCTCGAGTATTTTCAAAAAGTCCTCTCATGGGAGGCCACCGTGTCACGGCTCAGGGAGTGGATCAACAACGAAGCGCCGCTCCTGGAGCACGCGAAATTCGATCTGGAGAAAGAGGGTTGCGTAAAATGCCCTATGAATTCCGAGGTGCAAAAAAGCCTGTTCGGAGATCTCAGCGGCATCGAAAAAACCCACTGCCTGAACCCTGCTTGTTTCGGCCAAAAACAAAACAACTGGCTCACCAAGCACTGGAAACAGACGGGCTACTATAAGCGGTTCAAGACCAATGGATTCCGGTTCTTCAACAACCTCAGCTACAGTGATTATGAGGGCTTTTGGGATAAACCCCCGGCCAAATGTAAAGACTGCCCGCACCTCGTAACCCTCATCTATCCAAATGGCGAGACAGTGCGCGAGAGGGCCTGCGTCGGCGATAAATCCTGCTACAACGCCGCGATGAGGCCGGCCCGCAGTTCTGACAAGGGCGAATCAAAGCCCAAAGCCTGGCACGGCGAGTATTTCAGGGAGAAATTCTATTGGGATCAAATACCCCTCGCCCTCAAAGACACCCCTCCGAACGATGAGAAGATCAAGCGCCTCGCCCTCGCGGGCCTGGTCCATTCCAATTCAGATCTTCACGAGTGGTTCGCTCAGAATTTCACCGGCAAGCCGAAAGACGACGATGGGGATTTTTACTTCTTTCTCTCCACTCATGAGGTCTGGAAGGTGGTCGAATCACTCCCTATCGAAAAGGTCGAGGATGCGCTCAAGGAGGCCTCCATTATGGTGGCCCTTCAAACGTGCTTCGGCAGCGATACGCGGCATTTCTTGGGCACCTACCTGGGCCTCGATCTCTCCCGCGACTGGAGGCTTAACGAGGAATATCTCAACAAGAAAACCATCAAGGAGATTATGGCCCTGGGCGAGCAGTTCGGCATCTTCGAGGACAAAAAGGCCCAGGATTTTCTTTACGAGAAGCTACTCAAGAAGCGCGGGAGGTTCACAAGCTGCAAGAAGAAAGAACTCGTCCAGGTGTTCCTTGAATCGGGCGTTGATCTTGCCGGGAAGGTCCCCGAGGAAATTCTCAACACGGAGGGAGGGAATGAAGCGTAACAGGAGATCATTGGGAGGGAACATCTCGCACAGCAGGAGGGTAAACGATCTTTCCGACCAGGGTGCGCTCCTCTACACATGGATGATACCGCACTACGATGACGAGGGCCGCATGGACGGCCACGCGGAGGATATCAAATTCAATGTGGTGCCCAGGAGGCCGATGTCCATTGATGAGGTGCAGAATCATCTCCTCGAGATGGATAGAATTGATCTCATCCGCTGGTATATGGTTGATGGAAAACCCTTTGTGGAGATGCACCCTGAGGCCTGGGCAGAACATCAAACATTTAAAGGCTTCAAAAAAGTGCCCTCAAAAATCCCAAAATACGACCCCAAGCACCATAAAAAAGTTGCTGAAACACTGAACTACACGCCAGACAAGGATCAACCGATAACCCTAAAGGGTGACCCCGATCACCCCGAAGGGTGTAGTACATCACCCAAAGGGGTGACCGTGATCACCCCGGAGGGTGACCCCGATCACCCCGAAGGGTGTAGTACATCACCCTTGCCTACCCACAAGAGAAGTGAAGTAAAGAAAAGAGAAGATAGTTTATCTTTATCTAACGATAAAGATAAACAGCCTCCGGCTGGCTCTTCTCCAAAACATTTCTCTCATCATGTCAAATCGGATTATCTCGATCCCCTATTAAAGGTGTGCAGATCCATTGAGGGGAAAAACAACCACCGCAAGGACAAGAAATTCAAGCCGTTCGCCTTCCTGCAAAAACACATCAACGAAAGACACCATCCGGGCGCTATCCTGGAGACGCTCACCGCGCTCGATACCTATTGGGACAACACGGAGAACCCCTGGGCCTTTGTCCAGGGCATCATAAAGAGTAAGGCACAAAACTACAGCGAGCGGGAATACGTGGAGGCCTACCAAAAAATGGTGACCGATTTCGATGAAATGCCTGATTCACCCAGGGCTAAAGAGATAAAGGATCTCATTGTACAATCATTAAAAGGAGTGGACCAATGATCGAGAATACCGAGACCTACAAACAAAGGCTCCTAAATATCCTCCATTTTCATAAAGGAGAGCGCCACGCCATTGATATGGGGGATCTTTACAGGCTTGTGTTTCAAGATGGGTACGATCAAAAGATAAACGACACCAGGGCGCTCAGAAAACTGATCACCGAGCTCAGATTAGAAGGATATCCCATCGGGTCCACCGCCAAAAGAAAAGCCGGCGGCTATTATATCATCACTAGGCCCGATGAGCTGATCGACTACGCGGAGCGAAGTCAAAAAAGGGCCATTAAAATCCTGAGCATGGTTGCCACAATCAAACGGATCAGCATGCGCGATCTCCTGGGCCAGCTCACCCTCAATCTATAGGAGAGCTGATAATGAAGGAGAGTATCTCGTCGGAAGCCTTGGAAAAACTTTGCGATGATCACTGGGCGTATGTCGAAGGCGTGATCAGGAATGAATATTTATCTAATTTGGCAATTACGGACAGCATGATAGATCTGGATGCCTATTGCGAGAGGGTAAAATTTCACTATAAAACGGCAATGGCGCATGGTTTTAAGCATGGGATTCAATGGTTGGAGCAACAGATAAAAGAAGGGCGCCTGGATAATGTTGATTGAGGATTATAAAAACTGGCTCATTGCACGGCAATATAGCGTCAATACCGTTGCCCTCTATGCACGGCGGATCGCCTGTTTTTTGAGGCAATATAAAGAGCCTGTGGAAGCAGGCCGCGAGGACATACAAGATTATCTCATTAGTCTGCATAAAGCGGGCGCGGGCTATGCTACAATAAACAACCATTTTTCGGCTATTAAAAATCTATACGGCTATCTGAGCGTGTCAGGCCGGCATACTATACAGCTTGATCAAAATCCCCTGAAATATCTCATGCCGCTGCGCCATAGAAAAACGGTGCCCCGGATTATCCCGGATGACGATCTCAATGCGCTGTTCCGGCAGATCGAGGACCTTAAAACCCTGCGAAGATGCAGGGATTATGCGATTATGCTTTTTCTTCTCCACGGCCTCCGCGCCGAGGAGATCTGCTCCCTTAACCTAGATGATGTTTATATCGACGGCAGGGGCGTCACCAGAAAAATGGTAATCCGGGTTACGGGCAAGGGAGACAAGGAGCGGATTATCGTGGTGGAGAAAAGCGGCGATACGGAATGGGCCTGGGAGCGCTACTCAGAAATGCGATCCTCGATCAATTCAAGGTGTGCGTTCCCAGCACTCATGGGCAAAGGACAATCAAAGAGGCTCACCACCAACGGCCTTTATCATCTCATTGCCCGATATGCCGAAAAGGCGGGCATTAAACATTCTAACCCTCATCTCTGGAGGCATACCGCAGCTGTGAGGATGCTGGAGAAGGGCGTGCCTTTGAAAGAGATCCAGTACCGGCTCGGACATGAGAGCATTGCGACCACGGAAAAGTATCTTGGAGCGGCCACCATCCTCCAGGAGGAAGCGGCTCACTGTGATTGGATCAACAACCTCAAAAAGCCGGATGCACGATATAGGCGATGGAGATGATTGTTACCAAGGAAACATCTTTTTCATTGACAGTTTTGAAAGACAGCATGAAACGCATTGCAGGTCGATATAAGGCATTGGAATCATGGGGGAAAAGATCTCACCGGGCCATGCTCGAAACCCCGATTTGGCACTCCCTCACCTGCAATAAATTGGCACTTAGTTGCAGACCTGCAATTTTGGGTTGCAGTTTTTTGCAGTTTTTGCAGGTTTTCGACCCTTTTCAGAATTAAGTTAAATAATATTAACTAGTTACTATATGCAACACATGAAATGGCCATGTTCAAAATAGGCTATCTTATTGAAATTATAAGAGATTTTCATATATCAATTAAAGGAGATCAAAATGAATAGCATGCGACAAGAGTATGTAAATTTTCTAAGACAAAGAGGTCTAACATATAAAGAAATCGGCTCTCTTGTGTATGGTGGACCGCCGCACAGAGCAAGGGAATTAGTTCTTTCATATGAAAGGAAGTTGAGACAACACAAAAAATCCAGGAATCCCTTTATTCGAAAACTTTTAGAAAATAATCCCCCACGTTTAATCAGAATCCTAAATTGCCTTCGTAATCATTTTCACGATCTTGAAAAAATTGATCCCATTGAAATAGTTAATATGGGGCCGGAAAAGCTTCTAAAGATTAACAATCTTGGAATGCAAAGTTTAAGTGATATTGCCATAGCTTTAAACGACATGGGAATTACTGAGAATGCGCATGCTTGGTCAGGATGGGTATCTAGGGGATTGGCCCACTGCTACGACGACAGAGATTTAGACCAACATATTGAAAGGGCAATACCGACTTGGATCAATTCCTTTAATTCACTCCCGCATGATCTTCAGAAAAAGCTTACTGTTTCTGATGAACCTTGCCCGGCTTGTAATGATACCGGTTGGTATGGGGACAATGGACCAGGCATAAAAGGCAATAAGGAATATATCCCATGTGACCAATGTACAGCCTTTGAGCGGGCGGTACGGCGGAGGAGGAATATAGAAAATGCCGATCAAACCCGAAAATAAAGAGCTATACCCTGCTAATTGGAAATGGATCAGGGAACAAATCCTGAGCCGTGCGGGCTATCGCTGTGAGGGATCTCCACGATATCCAGATTGTAAAGCGAAAAACGGGCAACCTCATCCCGAGACCGGCGCCATTGTTGTTCTCACCGTGGCCCACCTGGACAATGATCCGGCCAATTGTGACGGCCTGGAAACCGGAGGCCCGGTCAAGCCTTTAGCTCAATCGAATCTTAGGGCATGGTGCCAACGCTGTCACCTCTCCTATGATGCCAAGTTTCACCAATTAAACGCAGCCAAAACTCGAAGAAATAAGGCATACAAAGCAGGTCAATTATCATTATTGGATAAATCAAATGCGGGTCCTTCGCAGCAATAAGGGCGCATACAGTTTCCATCAT
>Ga0307429_1001001_pt1 | contig 14334 bp, 14 predicted proteins | sample SalMarWE160230MG_FD_202151 | JGI IMG/M metagenome (GOLD analysis project Ga0307429, IMG submission 202151) | Salt marsh sediment microbial communities from the Plum Island Ecosystem LTER, Massachusetts, United States - WE1603-230 | ecosystem: Environmental > Aquatic > Marine > Intertidal zone >...
CGAGGAGGCGCGGCGGTTCGTGGAGGTGCTGCGCGAGACGTCCCGGCAGCCGGTCTGCTACGCCGAGGTCCCCGGCGCGCAGCACGCCTTCGAGACCTTCTACTCGCTGCGCACCGAGCACGTGATCCGCGGGGTCGAGCGCTTCCTGGCCTGGGTGGCCTCCGGCGCTCACGCGGCCCGGCAGCCGGAGGCGCCGGACCCTGCCGCGGCGCTTCAGCCGAGGTCCTGACCCTTCACCCGCAGCCGCAGCCGCGGAAGCTCGATCACCTTCCCCAGCAGGGCCTCGATCGAAGCGCGCTGCGGACCGGACAGGCCCTGGACCTCGAGCGTCAGCGACAGCGTGCCGCTCGGCGGCGCCTCCTCGAGCGTCCAGGCATCCACCGCCCGCTGTGCGCCCGACGGGCGGGCGCCCAGGTCGAGCTCGTCGAGCCCCTCCTCCCCCAGCTCCAGGTCCAGGTCGCGCGTCTTCGGCGGCTCGACGCCGTGCAGCTCGTGCTCGAAATCCCGGGCGGGCCGCACCACGAAGCTCTCGTCGTCGTCGCCGAGCGGCTCTCCCAGCCCCAGGATCGTCGACTCCCCGTCGCCCGCCGCCATGCCGGGGGCGAAGCCCTTGAGCTGCGAGGCGTACTCCACCGGCAGCCCCAGCGTGACCGGATTCTGGGTCACGCGGTAGAAGACGAACTCGGTCTCCGCGATGCGCACCACGTCCTTGTTCTGGAGAGGTCGCGTGGAGACGGCTTCTCCGTTGACGGTGGTCTCGTTGGTCGCGCTGCGGTGCTGGACCGTGTAGCCGCCCTCACCCCTGCAGAAGCAGGCGTGGGTCCGCGACGCCTCGACGTCTTCGAGCACCAGGTCGTTCTCGGCCGCGCGGCCGGCGCTGATCTCCTGGGTGTCCCAGACGACGATCCGCTGCGGCTTGGCACCGGCGCGGCGCTGGATCAGGAAGGTGTGGACGCGTTCTGCCGCCATCGAAATCCTCCCGGGAAGACGCCCTGGTCGGCCTCGTGGTCCAGCCTATCGGCCGAGCGCCGACCGGCGTTGAACCCCTCGGGGACCGGCGCCGGCGCGAGCCCGGCTTCGACCCGGCTCCAACCCGTCTGGGATAGGCTAGGACGATGCGAGAGCGCCTCGACCTGGCCTGGCGCGCGGCCCGCGCGCTGCCGAAGCTGCTCGAGCTGCGCCCCGAGGCGCGCCGGACCACCGCCGACCGCATCGAGGAGTGCGCCGCCCGGCAGCCCGAGCGTGCCTTCCTGGTCTTCGGGGAGAGCGGCGAGCCGCGGCGACTGACCTACGGCGAGCTCAACCGAGCGGCCAACCGGGTGGCGCACTGGGCGCTCGAGCAGGGGCTGGGCCGGGGCGACGTGGTGGCCCTGCTGATGGAGAACCGACCGGAGTACGTCGTCAGCTGGGCCGGTCTCGCCAAGGCCGGCGTCACCGCCGCCCTCATCAACACGCACCTGAGCGGGCGGTCGCTGGCCCACGCGCTGGCGGCCGCGCAGACGCAGACGCTGATCTGCGGCACCGAGAGCCTCGATCACCTGGCGAGCGCCCGCGACGCGCTGGAGCGGCCGCTGCGGGTGTGGCTGGCCCACGAGCCCACCGGCGCGGCCGTGCCCGCGGCCGTCCCGGAGGGCGCCGGGGACCTGGACGCTGCGCTGGAGGGGTGCAGCGATCGCAATCCCCCGGTAGGCGTGCGCGCCGGGCTGCGAGCCGGCGACGACCTGTTCTACATCTACACGTCCGGCACCACCGGGCTGCCCAAGGCCGCTCGCTTCAGCCACCTGCGCTTCCACTTCGCGGGCGTGGGCTCCGCGGTGCTGCTGCGCATGGATCCCGAGGACGTCCACTACTGCGCCCTGCCGCTCTACCACACGGCCGGCGGGGTCATGATGGTCTCGACGGTGCTCGCCTCGGGCGCGACGCTCGCGCTGCGCAGGCGCTTCTCGGCCGGAGCCTTCTGGAACGACTGCCGGCGCTTCGGCGCGACGCGTTTCCAGTACATCGGCGAGTTCTGCCGCTATCTCCTGCACCAGCCCCCGCGCGACGACGATCGCCAGCACGACGTGAGGATCATCCTCGGCAACGGCCTGCGTCCGGACGTCTGGGAGCGCTTCCAGCAGCGCTTCGGAATCGAGGAGATCGTCGAGTTCTACGGATCGACCGAGGGCAACATGCAGCTGGTCAACCTCTCCGGGCGGCCCGGCCCCGTCGGGCGCATCCCCGTCGGACCGATCGCCCGACGCCTCGGCAATGCGCGGCTCGTGCGCATCGACCCGGAGCGCGAGGAGCCGCTGCGGGATCCGCACGGCCATTGCATCGAATGCGACGCGAACGAGCCGGGAGAGCTGCTCGGGCGCATCTCGAAGCTGGCGGGTCGCTTCGAGGGCTACACCTCGAGCGAGGCCACCGAGAAGAAGATCCTGCGCAACGTCTTCGAGGCGGGCGATGCCTGGTTCCGCTCGGGAGACCTGCTGCGCCGCGACCGCAGCGGGCGGCTCTACTTCGTCGATCGCATCGGAGACACCTTCCGCTGGAAGGGCGAGAACGTCTCGACCCAGGAGGTGGCCGAGGTCCTGGGCGACTTCCCCGGCCTGGAGCTGGCGAACGTCTACGGCGTCCCCATCGAAGGCATGGACGGTCGGGCGGGCATGGCGGCGCTGGTGGTGGCGGGCGGCTGCGAGCGCTTCGACCCCGAGGCCTTCTACGCGTTCACCACGAAGCGCCTGCCGCGCTACGCCGCACCCCTCTTCGTCCGCCTGGTGCGCGAGGCCGAGGTGACGGGCACCCTGAAGCTCAAGAAGGTGAAGCTCCGCGAGGAAGGCTTCGACCTCGAGCGGATCTCGGACCCCGTCTTCCTCAGGGACGACCAGGCGTCCTGCTACGTGCCGCTCACCGCGCAGCTGCGCAGGGCGCTCCTCTCGGGCGAGCGGCGGGTGTAGCGGAGCGCGGCGTGAACGAGCGCAGGCGCCGCCTGGCCCTCGTCGGTCGCTACTGGCTCTTCCAGCTGCCCGGCATGTTCGTGGCGGGTGTGGCGCTGGTGCTGCTGGTCCACTGGACGCAGCTGACTCCGACCCAGGCGGCCGTGCTCTTCGGGCTCTGGGTGCTCAAGGATCTGGTGATGTTTCCCGTCACCCGCATCGCCTACGAGACGCGGGCCTCGAGCCCCGGCGCCGACGGCGTGCGCGGAGCGGAGGGCTTCGCACAGGGGGAGATCGACGCCAGCGGGTCGGCCTACGTGCGGGTGGGGGCCGAGCTCTGGCGGGCTCGCGTCGCCCCGGGTGCGGAGCCGCTGCCGAAGGGCTCCCGCGTCCGGGTCCTGGAGCTGCGCGATCTCACGCTGTTGGTGGAGCGGGCCGAGCCATGAGCCGCTGGGTGCTGGCCGTGCACGGCGGTGCGGGTGCGGTGGAGCGGGGCGAGCCCGGCGAGCAGGGCATGCGACGCGCGCTCGCGGCCTGTCTCGAGGAAGGTCGGACCCTGCTGGAGCGGGGCGGCTCGGCGCTCGACGCGGTGGAGCAGGCCGTGCGCAGGCTCGAGGCGCACGCGCTGTTCAACGCCGGACGCGGCTCGGTGCTGACCGCCGCCGGAACCGTCGAGATGGACGCCGCCATCATGGACGGGCGCACGCGCGCGGCGGGCGCGGTGGCCTGCGTGCGGCGCCTCGCCCATCCGGTCAGCGCCGCGCGCGTCGTGATGGAGCGCAGCCAGCACGTCCTGCTGGTCGCGGACGAGGCCGAGGCGTTCGTCCTCGCGCAGGGAGCCGAGCCGGCCGAGCCCGCGAGCCTGGTCACCGAGGAGCGTCGCCTCCAGCTGGAGCGCGCCAGGCAGAAGGCGCATCTCCGGCTCGACCACGACGCCGGCGGTACGGTGGGCGCGGTGGCCCGCGACGCCGCCGGGCACCTCGCCGCGGCGACCTCCACCGGCGGCCTCACCAACCAGCTGGCGGGGAGGGTCGGCGATACGGCCGTGATCGGCGCGGGTACCTGGGCGGACGATGCCAGCTGCGCGGTCTCGGCCACGGGCCACGGCGAGGCCTTCATGCGCGTGGCCCTGGCCCACGAGATCGACGCGGGCCTGCGCCTCGCCGGCCTCCCGCTGGAGGCGGCCTGCGCGCGGGCCCTCGAGCGCGTCAGCGCGCTCGGCAGCCGGGGCGGGCTGGTCGCGCTGGATCGCAGCGGCCGCCTGGCGATGCCCTTCACCACGGACGCGATGTACCGCGGCTGGGTGGAGGCCCGCGGCGCCGCTCGGGTCCGCATCTTCGCGGACTCGTGAGAATCCCGGCGGCTCGGGGCCGCGCTGCTCGCTGCCCCTAGTCGCCCGCCGATTTGCCGGGGTCCATTGCGCCGGCGGCTGGCGGGGCGCCGCCGGCGGCTCGTTGTGCCGTGAGCGCCGCACGCACCCCCTGCGCCAGCTCGGCCGCCGTGCCCTTTCCCCAGTAGTGCAGGAAGAAGAAGCGAGGCTCGTCCTCGAGCATGTGGTTGTGAAGCGCGACCACGTGAATACCCGCACGCCTGAGGGCGCGGATCACGGGCTGCACCTCTTCGGACGTCATGATGAAATCGCCATCGACGCCGGCGCGCGCATCGCTGCCCGAGAAGGCCGCCCACGTCGCGAGGCCCATCGATCCTCCGACTTTCACACCGTGCGCTCGAGCCTCGCGTGGAATCGTCACCTTGACGACGCTTCCCTGTCGAGTCGCCTCGTGGCGGAGGATCTCCCCGAGGCGAACCGCGTCGAGCGAACCGGGTGTCGGAGGATCCCCCTGGAAGGTCGTGGCCGGCTCGGGCCGGCGCGCACGGATCGCCTTCGCAGCGTCCCACATCGACCTCACGCCCGCGGCCAGCATCTCGGGATCGCCATGTCCGCCGATGTGCATGAAGTACACCGGAGGATCGTCGAAGACGAAGTGGTTGTGAAGCGCGGTGATCTCGAGGCCGCCGGCCAGGGCGGCGTCGAGCGCGGGGGTGATCTCGTCCTGGAAGACCACGGTATCGCCCATGACCATCGCCCCGTCCGCCGTGGCACGGAAGGCGGCCCAGGAGCCGAGCCCCGCCGCCGGCGCGAGAGGGGTGCCGTCGACGCGCACCGCGACGTCCGTGCGCGACCAGGCGATGCGAACGACGCCGTCGGGACCCTGGCTTGGCTGCGTTCCCGCGGCCTTGCCGATCGTCTCGACGTCGAGCGATGCTTTGGCAGAGCGTGTGCGGACCGTGAGGTCGTCGAAGTCGGTCACCGCGTCGGCCTTCGTCCACAGACCCACGCGGCCCGAGGCGTAGGCGGCATCGCGGTGATCGATCAGCAGCTCACCGTTCAGGTAGGCTTGCATCCGATCGCCGATCGCAAGCACGCGCAGCGCGTGCCACTGGCCGAGGGCGGGCGCTTGGATCCGGGTGCTGGCGATCTGGCGGCGCTTGCCGTCCGCGATCCGGTAGAGCCGAAAGTTGTCCTCGAGAGCGTTCGCGCGCACCAAGTAGTAGTTGCGGCCATCCCGAGCGCGGAAGACGATCCCCCCGCTCGCGTCGACCCTGCCGGAGCGGGGACGAAAGCGAACCGCGACGTCGAGGTCGGCCACCGCCGGTCCCGGCAGCAGAGCGACCGGGAAGTCCCGATCCGTCGCCATCTGCGAGAAAACGGCCTCGCCGTCGGAATCCGCGCGACGCGACCAGATCCCGTCGACGATCTCCCAGCTCGGGCCTGCACCGGAGAAGTCCTCCTGGATCACGGTCACTGCGTCGGGGAGCGAGAGCGGCTCGGCATTCGCGGGTTTCGAGGCATCCGCGAGGCCGCAAGCGCTCGCGCAGACGAGCGCGGGCAGCAGCACGAACCAGCGGAACGACACGGCGGCGAGTCGAATCATGACCTCTCCTCCTCGGTCAGGAGCGACCGGATGAACGGGGTCGCCGGCGCCATGCGGAGCGCCTCGAGTGTTCCCACTTGCGCGAGGCGTCCGGCCTCGAGCACAGCGATGCGGTCGGCCAGACCGGCGAGCTCGCGGACATCGTGCGCAACGTAAACGGCCGCGGTGGACTGGGCGCGCAGCAGCGCGCCGAGAAGGCGCCGCATCTCGGTCCTGCGGACGGCGTCGAGATTCGTGAGCGGCTCGTCGAAGAGCGCCGCGCGCGGCTCGCCGACGAGGGCCCGGCCGATCGCCACCCGCTGCCTCTCGCCGCCCGAGAGCTCGCCGGGGCGTCGGCTCTCGAAGCCCGCGAGACCGACGCGGTCGAGCATGGCGGCGACACGCTCGCGTCGCTCGGCGCGGCCTACGCCGTGGGCCGCCAGGCCGAACTCGAGGTTCCCCGACACGCTCAGATGGGGCCAGAGCGCCAGGTCCTGGAACACCACCGCGAGGCAGCGCTGCTCGGGAGGAACCACGACCCGGCCCGGCGCGCTGGCGAGCAGGCCGTCGAGGCTGACCTCGCCGGCCACCGGCGCGAGCAGACCGAGCATCAGACGTAGCAAGGTCGTCTTGCCGCAGCCGGAGGGACCGAGGACGCCCAGGATCTCGCCCGTGCCCACATCGACCGAGATCCCATCGAGGACACGCCGTCCGCCAAGCTCGGCGGCGACCGCCTCGACCGCGATCGCCCTGCTCACCGCCTCACCCCCTTCCAGATCAGGATGGAGAGGAGCCCGAGCACGCCGGCGACGAGGCCCACTTGGGCGCAGGCCAGCGCTGCCACCACCGGCTCGGGACCGTTCGCCTCGAGGGTGAAGATCCGCACGGTGAGCGGCTCGCGGCCGGCGGGGTAGACGAGAACCGCAGACTCGAGGTCCCGCAGGCAGAACGCCAGGACGAGCAGCCAGGCCGCGAGAAGTCCCCGGGCGTGGAGCGGGATCAGGATGCGACGCATCCGCCGGAGATAGCCGGCGCCCGCCACGGACGCGCTCTCCTCGAGGTGCGGTGAGGCAGACGCGAAGAGGCTCGCGCAGGTGCGAATCGCGACGGCGGCGTAGCGGGCGACGAATCCGAGCACGACGATCGCGAGGCTCCCGTAGACCCACGCCAGCGAAGCCCGGTTCCAGGTCTGGATGAGCCCCACGCCGAGCACCGCCGCCGGCGTCACGAAGCCGAGCACCGCCAGCGCGTCGGGCAGGCGCGCGTGGGGGCGTTGCCGCGCGAGAGCGTATGCCAGCGGAATCCCCAACCCGACGCTCGCGGTGGCCGCGGCCGCGGCGCAGGTCAAACTCACCGTGACGCTCCCGCCCGCCCACCGGGAGAGCTCTCCGAAGCCCCCACCGGCTCGCGCCACGCCCGCGAGCGCCACGAGCGGCGCCACCGCGAGCAGCGCGGCCACGGCACAGCCGGCCGCCGCTGCCGCGCGCCAGCGCCCGAGCGGAAGCGGCGGGCGGGCGGCGCCCCGCAGACCCAGGACCGCGTAGTCCCGGGAAGCGGCGAGCCGGCGCTCGGCGGCCAGGAGCCCCAACGCCAGCAGGGCCAGCGGAAGCACGAGCGCCACCGCCTCGCCGGGCGCGTAGTCGATCCCAGCGAGCCGGGCGAAGACAGCGGCTGGGTACGTCTCGACGCGCAGGAACATGGGCACGCCGATCTCCGAGAGCGCGAGCGCGAAGATCAGGAGCGCGGCGAGCGCGACCCCCGGAGCCGCCGCCGGGAGCACGATGCGGGTCAGGACGCGCGGTGGGCGGGCCACGACGCGGGCTGCCTCCTCGAGCGAAGCGTCCATGCCCCAGACCCCGAGGACGCAGAGCGCCGTGGCCACAGGAGCGAAGGCCAGCACCAGCACAGCCACCGCGCCGGACTCCCCGAAGAGCAGGCGTGCGCTCGCCTCGGAGCCGAGCATCCCCTGGCGTCCGAACAGATGAAACCATCCGAGGGCCAGCAGGTAGGGCGGAAGCAGCCCGGGCAGCACGTGGAGTACCAGGGCGAGCCGGCGTCCAGGTGTATCCGTGCGCGCCACCACGAGACCGAGCGGCACGCCCACGGCGAGCGCCGCAACGGTGACGACGGCCGCCCGCAAGAGCGAGCTGCCCAGCAGACCCCACAGGCGCGTCGAGCCCAGCAGCTCGAACGCGGCGCCGGCCTCGCCCCCAACCAACGATCCGGCGAGCTCCGCGACCAGTGTGGCGAACGGCAGGAGCACCACCGCAGCGAGTATCAGCACCGCTCCGACGAAGACGATGCGCTCCTGCTGCAATACGCTCACAGCCCCACCCAGCGCCGCAGCCACGGTCGGATCCGTTCGAGCGTCTTGGCGACTGCGGCGTAGTCGACCTGCATGGCGTGGATCTCATGGACACCGCGCACGTCGAGCGGCGTCTGGACGCCGGGATGCAGCGGCATGTGCGCCCCATGTCGCGCGAGATACGCCTCGACCGGCGGAGAGAGCAGGTGATCGATCAGGCGGCGGGCCGCCTCGGGATGAGGGCCGCCCCGGATGCGGACGACGGCGGTCGGCAGGACGAGGGTGCCCAGACCGCCCGGCTCCTGGTCGGGATAGACGATCTCGACGGGCGCCCCGCTGGTGATCGCCTCGTGCGCGTCGTCCGTGTCGGCGAGTCCCACCACCACCTCGCCCGATACCACGAGGCGCCGCACCTCGCCGTTCGAGCTGGCGATCTGCACCTCGTTCTCCCGCAGGCGATCGAGGAAGACGCGCGCCTCCTGCTCTCCCCAGCGCGAGGCCAATGCCGCCACGTGAACCGTCGTGGTGCCGAAGAGCGGGTTCGCAATGGCCGCTTCCCCGTGGAAGCGCGGATCGGCCAGGTCCCGGATGGAACGGGGACGCTCTCGCTCGCCGAGTCGCTTCGTGTTCACCAGGAGGACGCGCGCCCGGGCGGCGAGGCCGGTCCAGGTTCCTTCGGCCGCCTTGAAGGGCGGCGGGATGCCGGCCGCTGCCGGGGAGTCGTAGGGCTCGACCAGCGCGCGGTCGATCGCAACGAAGGGACGGATCGGATCCCCGGACCAGAAGAGGTCTGCCCGAGGCCTCCCGGCCTCCGCGAGCAGTCGGTTCAGCACGCCCGTGCTCTTGGTCTCCTCGGTGTCGAAGACCGCGCAGACGTGCCTTCCCGTCTCGGCCTCGAACGCCAGGAAGACGGGCTCCGAGAAGACCTGGTCGACGGAGGTGTAGGCGACGACGTCGCACTCGGGACCCCGGCAGCCGACCAGCAGGATCGCGAGGGTTCCTGCGGAGCGCGCGGGCCGTCGCCTCCACCCCGCAGCGACCCTGTTCATGGCGACCCTCCCCCGCCAAGGCGCCGGGCCACGCTGCCACCAAGCCCTTGATTCTAATCGAGGTTCAACCCCTCTCCCCGACAATGACGGCCGCCTCCGGAGCTAATCCCCGAGCCGCGATCGGCCAATCCAGCCTGTAGGGGAGCGGAGGATTCCGGGATGGGCAAGCTGTTCGGACTGATCCTGATGCTGGCCGCCCTCTACGTCGGGATGAGCCTCTACACGCAGGGGCTGGAGAGCGCCTTCGGAGGCGCCTTCGCGCCCATCGAGCCGGTCGACCGGCGCGAGGCGCCGCTGGCGACCGGGCTGACGCCCGCGGCCGGCATGGCCGATGCCCCGAGCGAGCGGCGCAGGAGCGGGAAGCCGATCACCGAAGCGGTGCGCGAGCGGGTCACGGCCGATCTGGCGCTGGGCGCCCGGCGACATTCCCAGTAGGCTCGTCCCGGTGCCGGGCGCGCTGGGATTCGCTGCCGTCGACGGACGGCAGCTCTACGTCGAGGAGTGCGGCAGCGGTCCGCCCGTCGTGCTGGTCCACGGCTTCAGCCTCGACGCGCGCATGTGGAGCCGCCAGCAGGCGGCCTTCGCCGCGAGCCACCGCGTGATCGCCTACGACGTGCGGGGCTTCGGACGCTCCTCCGCCGCCGCCACCGAGGGCACGTGCCACGCCGAGGATCTCGAGGCGCTGCTGGCCGAGCGCGGCATCGATACCGCCGCGGTCGTCGGGCTCTCGATGGGGGGCATCATCGCAGCCGACTTCGCCTGCCGCTTCCCCGAACGCGTCGGCGCGCTGGTGCTCGTCGACGCGGCCTTCGGCGGCTTCAGCTGGTCCGAGTCCTTCCTGACCGACTGGCTGCGTTTCGAACGGCTCGCCGAGCACGACGTGGCAGCGGCCCGCCGCGCGTGGCTGGAATCGGCGCTGTTCCGCCCCACCCGGGCGCACCCGGCGCTGCGCCGGGAGCTCGACGGGATCGTCGAGGGCTACTCGGGCTGGCACTGGGCGCAGCGGATCCCCGTGGCCGGCGATCCTGCCACCGCGCAGCGGCTCGGCTGCATCCGGGCACCGACGCTGGTGGTGGTCGGCGAGCACGACATCCCCGACTTCCACGCCAGCGCCGCCGTCTTCTGCGACCGGATCGGCCGGGCCGAGAAGGCCGTGATCCGCTCCGCTGGACACCTGCCCAACATGGAGCAGCCCGAGGCATTCAACCGCCTCGTGCTCGGGTTCCTGGCGCGGGTGCTCGGCCCGGAGTGAGGGCCTGGTGGCGGCGCGGCGACCGCTGGCCTTGATCGGACACTGAGGCGCGCCGGGCCGTCCGGCGCGCTTTCGGTGGCCGCGCCGCCCCACGGTCGGGTGGGTGCACGCGACCAGCATGCGGCGTCGCGCGCACGAGGGAATCCCCCATATGGGCAAGGGGATCTGCACCCACCCCTCGGCGCTCAGGGCAGGCCGGCCCCCGGGACGTCGACCCCGACGCACTCGATCCTTCCGTGGCGAACGTGGGTCTCGGCGGGATCTCCGCTGTTGGAAGTGCAGAGGAAGAGCGTGCGACGCTCGGGGCCGCCGAGCATGCAGGCGAAGGCCTGACGCTCGACGTCGATGCGATGGGTCACCTCGCCCCCCTCGCGCACGCGCAGCACCCCGGCACTGATCGGAGACGCTACCCAGATGGCGCCCTCGGCGTCCAGGCAGATCCCGTCCGGAACCGCGCGTTCCAGCCGGGCCCACTCGCGCCGGCCGTGCAGGCGGCCGTCCTCCGCCACCTCGAAGGCCGTGAGACAGGCGCCGAAGGACTCGCCGACGATCAGCGTGGTGCCGTCGGGCGTGATGACGCTGCCGTTGGGAAAGCGCAGCCGCTCCGCGGCCACCTCGACCCGCCCGTCCGGGTGCACCAACGCGAGATCCGCCGGGACCGGCTTGACGCCGCCGTACAGGTCGAAGCCGAAGTTGCCCACGTAGGCGCGACCGCGCGCGTCGACCACCATGTCGTTGCAGTGGAAGGCGGCCTGCGCCGAGAGGTCCGCGGCCTCCACCAGGCCCGACTCCTCGAGACGCAGCAGCCGGCGGTCGCGCATCGAGACGACCAGCAGCCGGCCGTCCGGCAGCCAGCCGAGCCCGGAAGGATCGTTCGGAACCTCGACGATCGACTCGCAGCGCCCGTCGAGGCCCACGGCCAGCACCCGCTGGTCGTGCATGTCCGAGAACCAGAGCCTGCCGTCGTGCCAGCGGGGGCCTTCCGGAAAGCGCAGCCCCTCGAGCAGTGTTTCGGGCTTGGTGCTCACGAGCGAAGCCTAGTCGTCCGCTCCGACGATGTCGCCGTAGTGTTCCCGAAGGCAGGCCTCGCACAGACTGTGGCTGAAGACCGCGTTCGAGTGGTCGGCGACGTGCATCTCGAGGCTGCGCCAGTAGCCCTCGTCGTCGCGCACCTTGCGGCAGTGCGTGCAGATCGGGAGCAACCCGCTCAGCACGCGCACGTGCTCGAGGGCCTCCTCCTTCTGGCGCAGCGCCGCCTCGCGTTGCTGCAGGTGGCGGCGCTGCTCGGTGACGTTGCGGGAGACCGCCAGGATGCGCAGCTCCCCCTGCTCGTCCCGGTAGCTGGCGGCCGACGTCTCGAGCCAGACCCAGCCCCCATCCTTGTGCTGGTAGCGGTAGGCGTGCTGGCGGGCCCGCCCGCGCTCGACCACGGTCGCCAGCGCGTCGGTGGTGGCGTCGAGGTCGTCCGGGTGCACGCGCTCGAGCGCGAAGCGCCCCACCAGCTCGGCCCTCGACCAGCCGATCGCCTCCTCGGACGCGGCGCTCACCCAGGTCACGTAGCCCTTGGCGTCGAGCTCCGAGACCAGATCATAGGAGTTCTCGACGAGGGCGCGGAAGCGCGCCTCGCTGGCCGAGAGCGCCCCGTAGGCGGCCTCGAGCTCCCTCTCCGCCTGCTCGATCTCTCCCACTCGCCGACGGATCTCACGCAGCTCCGCGACGACCTGCGAGCGTTCGTCCGATTCGAGGCCGGCCATGGGATCCTCCACCACGGCCCTGGCCTGGCCAGGGTACCCGACCCTCGACGGGGTCGAAACCCTCAGCCTCCGCGAGGCCAGGGAAACACCAGCGCCGAGCGCTTGGCGTACTCGACGTAGGCGGGGCGCCGCGCCTTCATGCGCTCCTCGATCATCGGGAGGCTCACGAAACGGAACATCAGCGTGATCCCGAGCGGCCCGACGACGGTCCACCACCAGCCCGGATCGGCCGCCAGCCCGAAGAGCCACAGCCCCCACCAGAAGCCCATCTCGCCGAGATAGTTGGGATGGCGCGAGCGGGCCCAGACGCCCGAGCGCAGGAACTCCCCCTCCGGCGGATTCGAGAGCCGGTAGCGACGCAGCTGCTTGTCGGCACGCGCCTCGAGCCAGATGGCGCCGAACGTCACCGCAAAGGCCGCGAGGTCGAGATAGCCGAACGGCTCGCGCCCGGCCGCGACCGAGACGTAGACCGGCAGCAGTCCCAGGAACACCCAGAAGGTCGGCGCCAGGTGGATGCCGGTGAGGCTCACCAGCCAGTAGGCGCGTCCCGCACGCCGCGCGAGGTCGAGATAGCGCCAGTCCTCGTGCCGGAGGCCTTGCCAGCCGCGCAGCCAGTTCCAGGTGAGTCGCGCACCCCAGAGCGCGATCAGCGCGATGACCATCACCAGGCGGATCGGGTTCACGCCCACCAGCTCCGGACGCTGCGCCCAGTAGAGCGCGATGAACAGCGGCGCGACGCTCCAGTAGGGGTCGTAGAAGCTCGAGTTCCGGAAGGCGAGGCTGAAAGCGAAGATCGCCAGCGTGGCGGCGACGTCCGCCCAGAGCGCCACCCAGATGGGGTGCTCCACCCCGACGCGCGAGCCGACCGCGAGCGCCACGGTGAAGGCCACCGCGTAGGCGACGAGCACGGTCAGGCGAGCGCGGGTCATCGAGGGGCTCCTGGGGCCGAACCGCGGCAGCATACCCCGAGCCAGCGGAAGCTCGCGAACTCAGCGGGCTCGGGCGGTCAGGCGTTCGCGGACGCGGTGCAGCAGGGCGAGACCGCCGATGCCGCTGAGCAGCAGCCAGCCCCAGCCGGGCTCGGGAAGCGCGATCGTCCGCGTCTGCGCCGAGCCGCTGCCGCCGAGCGCGCCCAGCGAGATCGGCTCGAGCCCAGCGTCGATGCTGACGAGCTTCTCGACGGTGACGGCCCCGCCGAGCGGAGCCGTGTCGACCATCAGCGTGCCGATCGCAACCGGGCTGGTGGTGGGCGTGCCGTCGACGAAGAGACCATGGACCTTCAATACCCCGCTCGAGAGGTTCGAGCTGGCCTGCACGTCACCGATCGGGGAGAAGCTGGTCATGGTGATCCCGCCGCTCGCGCGCAGCTCCGCCTCGAACGCGCAGCCCTCGTCGCCGTTGCCGGGGCTGGACGGATCGCAGACCGCACCGCTGCTGGTGGGGACGTCGCCGGCGTCCACGTAGAGATGCAGCGCCAGACCGGTCCCGACCGGCAGGCCGGTCGGATTGACGGGGTCGACGCCGTCGTCGCCGGGGCTGTGATACAGCGTGGGCTTGGGCGACACGGCGCCGGCCGCGCCCGCGAGCAGGACCCAGGCCGCGCAGACCGCCCAGGCGATGCCCCCCCACGGCTGGCCCCGGCCCCGGATCGGATGTCCTGAGTTCATCGCATCTCCCCTCCCTCGTGCGGACAGCTCCAGGCCACGAGCTGCACCGGCGCCGCGACGGCCCCGGCGCGGCCGCCGGCAGACGGGGTCCCGACGGCGCCTGCTTCCGGCCAGGCGACGGGCGCGGGCAGCGGGCCTTCGGGCGACGCCGGAATCCCCTCGTAATCCGCCACCACGAAGCTTCCGACCTCGCGGCCCCGCGTGCCGCAAGCCGCCTTCATGAGACGGGACGCGTCGGCGAACGACACCGGCAGCTGCGCCAGCTGGCCCGCGAGCTCCGGCGTGGGCGCCTGGATGATCACCTCTCCCGGCAGGTCGACGCCCGAGCGCGCCTCCACCACCGAGCCGGACGAGAGCAACAACGCGCCGGCCACGATCTCGATGCGGCCGCCCGGACCTTCGGCCGAGTTGGCCTGCACCGCGCTGAGGTTGAGCGTCACCAGCTGGGGGTCGATCGCGATGTCGCCGCCCGCC
>Ga0307429_1001005_pt1 | contig 14268 bp, 12 predicted proteins | sample SalMarWE160230MG_FD_202151 | JGI IMG/M metagenome (GOLD analysis project Ga0307429, IMG submission 202151) | Salt marsh sediment microbial communities from the Plum Island Ecosystem LTER, Massachusetts, United States - WE1603-230 | ecosystem: Environmental > Aquatic > Marine > Intertidal zone >...
GCCGGGCGAGCATCCTGCGCTCGCCCGGCTCCTGCGCGCGGCGTGTCTGGCGAACGAGGCGAACCTGCTTCAACGGGGAGAGGCGGACGCGGCGGAGCCCTGGGAGTGGTCGGGCGATCCCACCGACGTGGCGCTGCTCTCGGTGGGCATCAAGGCCGGCTGCGATCCCTCCGCGCTCCGCGAGGTGCACGGCCTGTTGACCGCGCTTCCCTTCGAGCCCGAGCGCCGCTACGCCGCCAGCTTCCACCGGTCGCAGAGCGGCGGGCTCACCTGCGTGAAGGGCGCGCCGGAGCGCGTGATCGAGATGTCCACTTCGGCCTGCGACGCAGCAGGGCACGCAGGTCCGCTCGATCCCGCCCGCGTGCAGGAGCCGATCGAACGCCTGATGGCGCAGGGCTATCGCGTGTTGGCGATCGCCGATGCGGAGACGAGCGAGGCCGCCGATCCCCGTCGACCTCCGCCCGAGCCGGCCGACCTCGTCTTCCTCGGACTGGTGGCGATGACCGATCCGCCGCGCGATGGCGTTCCCGAGGCCCTGGAGCAGTGCCGCCGGGCGGGGGTGCGGGTGATCATGGTGACCGGGGACCACGCCACCACGGCGCGCGCCATCGCGGCGAGGGTCGGCCTGGCGGACGAGAGGGCGCGGGTCCTGACCGGAGCCGAGGTGGCCGCCCTGGACGAGGACGCGCTGGAGCGCCGCGTGGGCGAGGTCGACGTCGTGGCTCGGGCCACGCCCTCCGACAAGCTGCGCGTGGTCGGCGCGTGGCAGCGCCGCGGCGCGCTGGTTGCCGTGACCGGCGACGGTGTGAACGATGCGCCGGCGCTGCGCCAGGCCAATCTCGGCGTGGCGATGGGCCGCGCAGGCACGGACGTCGCGCGCGAGACGGCTGACCTGGTGATCATGGACGACCACTTCGCGAGTATCGTGGCCGGCATCGAAGAGGGCCGGATCGCCTACGACAACGTCAGGAAGGCGACCTACCTGCTGGTCTCCACCGGGCTCGGAGAGGTCGTGCTCGTCACGATGGCGATTGCGCTGGGCTTCCCATTGCCCTTCACGGCGGTGCAGCTGCTCTGGCTCAACCTGGTGACGAACGGGATCCAGGACGTGGCGCTGGCCTTCGAGCCGGGCGAGCCGGGCGTGCTGGACCGTCCGCCGCGTCCCCCCCGCGAGCGCGTCTTCGACGCGCTGATGATCAGCCGCACATTGCTCGCCGGTGGGGTGTTCGGGGGAATCGGCCTGGCGTGGTGGTGGACCTGGTCCGCACAAGCCGTACCGGTGGAGGCGGCGCGCAACCTGATGGTGCAGCTCTTCGTGCTCTTCGAGATCTTCCACATCGGAAACGCGAGGTCGGAGCGGCTCTCGCTCCTCCGCATCAGCCCGCTGCGCAACCCCACCCTCCTGGTCGGAACGCTCGCCGCGCTGACCGTCCACGCGGCGGCTCTCTACACGCCATTCTTCCAGGAGCTCCTCGGCATCCGCCCGCTGGCCTTCGGGGAGTGGGTGCGGCTGGCTGCCTCCGCGGCGGTCATCCTGCTGGCGATGGAGCTGCACAAGGCCTGGATCGCCCGGCGGCGGAGAGCCATGATTGGCGAGCGCTCCCTGGCGCATGCTGTCCGCAGAGGAGGACCCCGTGGCTAGAGACGACGAGATCCGGGACCGCTTGGAGGGCAGGCTGGCGCAGCTGCTGGCACGGACGGGCAAGATCGAATCGGACCGGAGGAAGCTGCCCGATCGCGACTGGCAGGAGCGCGCCACGGAGCTGGAGAACGAGGAGGTGCTGGAGCAGCTCGGCGATACCGAGCGGGCGGAGATTCAGGAGATCCGAGGCGCCCTGTCGCGACTCGACGCGGGCAGCTACGGAGTCTGCCAGGCATGCGACCGCCCGATCCAGCCGAAGCGCCTCGAGGCTCTGCCCTTCGCCAAGACCTGCATCGACTGCGCGGAGGCGGAGGGCGAGGCACCGCGCTGAGCCCTCTGGTGCGAGCGCTCAGTCGCGGGTCCAGCGGATCCGGACGAGGTTCTCCCGGTCGGAAGAGGTGGGCGGGTGCTCGAGGCGACCGGCGTAGGCCTTGCGCAGGGCACGCCCCAGCGTCTGGACGAGCTTGGCATCCGTCGTCTCGACGAGGAACCCGCCGTCCTCGTCCTCGATGGCCATCACCCGCTTCAGCGGATGCTGGCTGCGTTCCCGCTCCTCGACGTTTCGGATCAGACCGATCAGATCGTCGCGATGGGAAGTCGCGAAGCCTCCTCCCACGTGCAGGACACCGGCCGGGTAGCGGGCCGCGATCCGCTCGCAGGCTGGACACACCTGCTCGTGCGATCCGACCGGGGCGGCCGTCCAGGTCCAGCGACCCTCGCGGTAGCTCGCGGAGCAGCTCGGGCATCCGGTCAGCTTGCCGCGCGCGCGTCCCGGCGAGGCCTCCGGCGTGCGTCTCGGCGGTCGAGGCTGGCCGGATGCGGGGTGGCCGGACGAACGCTGGCGACGCATCGACACGCTCTCATGGGGCCGGGTCGGCCCTGGCAGCAGAGCACGCAAACCACGTGCCGTCCCACCGGTCGCGCTTCGGGTTCCGGGAGCCATGTGCCTGGGGCGATCTGCCGCGTCGAGGCCCCGCCCGACTGCGCCGGTCACACCTCGGCTGGGACCAGCTTCTCGAACCAGGGGCGCAGCTCGGGCTCCGTCAGCGTCTCGTGCTCGATCAGGGCGTGGGCGCTCTCCTCGAGCACGAGGCGGTTGCGCTCGAGCACGCCCCTGGCGCGGGCGAAGGCGCCCTGCACGATCTCCCGGACGGCGAGGTCGATCTCGCGCGCCGTTGCCTCGCTGTAGTGACGCGAGCCGGGGCTCGCGGAGCCAGGGGCACCGAGCAGACCCGCGGGCTCCTCGTCATAGGTCATCTGGCCGAGCGCATCGACCATGCCGTAGCGGGTCACCATGCTGCGGGCGATGTCCGTGGCGCGGGAGAGATCGTCGGCCGCCCCGGTCGAGAGCTCGTCGAAGACGAGATCCTCGGCGGCGCGACCGCCGAGCAGCACCGCGAGCTTGTGCTCCAGCTCCCGACGCGTCATGAGATAGCGGTCCTCGGTGGGCCGCTGAAGCGTGTAGCCGAGAGCGCCGATGCCGCGGGCGATGATCGAGACTTTGTGGACCGGATCGGTTCCCGGCAGGGCCGCCGACACCAGCGCGTGACCCATCTCGTGGTGGGCGACGATCTCGCGTTCACGGGGGCTCAGGATGCGGTTCTTCTTCTCGAGTCCCGCCACGATGCGCTCGACGGCCTCGGTGAAATCCGCCATCGAGACCGCCTCGGCGCCGCGCCGCGTCGCGACGAGCGCCGCCTCGTTCACGAGGTTCGCGAGGTCCGCGCCCGTGAACCCGGGAGTGAGCGCCGCGATCTGCTCGGCGCGGACGTCCGACGCTCGCTGGATCTTCGGCAGGTGGACGCCGAGGATCGCGACGCGACCGAGGCGATCCGGTCGATCGAGCAGAACGTGCCGGTCGAAGCGGCCCGCCCTCAGCAGCGCGGGGTCGAGGATCTCGGGGCGATTCGTCGCGGCGAGCAGCACGATCCCGGAGCTCGCGTCGAAGCCGTCGAGCTCGACGAGCAGCTGATTGAGCGTCTGCTCCTTCTCATCGTGGCCTCCGAAGCCCGGTACGGCTCCGCGCGCGCGCCCGAGGGCGTCCAGCTCGTCGATGAAGATGATGCAGGGTGCGCGGGTGCGAGCCTGCTCGAAGAGATCGCGGACGCGAGCGGCGCCCACTCCGACGAACATCTCGACGAACTCCGAGCCGCTGATGGAGAAGAACGGGACGCCCGCCTCGCCCGCCACGGCGCGCGCGAGGAGGGTCTTGCCGGTGCCCGGAGGACCCACCAGCAGGATCCCCTTGGGCATCCGGGCGCCGAGGCGACCGTACCCGGTCGGATCCTGGAGGAAGTGCACGACCTCGTGCAGCTCGGCCTTGGCCTCGTCCACGCCGGCGACGTCATCGAAGCTCACCCTGGTATCCGACTCGACGTAGACGCGGGCCTTGCTGCGCCCGATCGCGAGCGCTCCGTCTCCGGCTCCGAGCCGGCCCGCCATGCGCCTCAGCAGGAAGAACCAGAGCCCGAAGAAGAGCGCGATGGGCACCAGCCAGGAGAGCAGGGTCGGCAGCAGCACGCTCTCGGGCTCGCTCGAGAAGGTGACGCCGTGTGCCTCGAGATCGACCGCGAGCGCGGGATCGACCCGGTGTGTGCGGAAGTGGAGCTTGTCCTCGCGCGGTGTCTTGAAGGTCCCCTCGATCGTATCGCCGCGAATCGTGACCTCGGCGATCTGGTCCTGCTCGAGGAGCGACTGGAACTCGCTGTAGGGGATGCGCTCCACGGTATGGAAGGAGGTCCAGAGGTCGCGAAGCAGGAAGACCCCCAGCAGGGCGATCAGCAGGAAGGCGAGATGGAGCTGCGGTCGCTCTGCGAGCGACGGCTCGCTGCCCCGCTTCTGCTTGCGCCTGGGCCGGTCGGCCGGCGGCTCAGCGTCCATGCCCCGGGCTCCGGTGGGAGGTCGCATCGTCCCGTCGCGGCGCAACCCCATTGCTTGCCTCCCCAGCAGCCGTGCTGGCCGAGTCGTAGTGAAGCCGGCACTCCCGCTCGCGGCCGCGAACGACGCGCCGTCCACGCAGCGCGCCGTGCGTCTCGGTCACGATCGTGCACTGCCCCGCATCTCCGTCGCGCTCGTAGAAGAGCACCACCCAGTCGTGGGTGCGACCGAGCTCGTGGGCTCGCGCGGTGTTGGAGAAGAGCGCCGTGACGTGCCAGCCGTCCCGCTCGTGGTGCAGGATCGGCAGCCACGCCCGCTTCTCCGGATTGAAGCGTCGCGGCGCGATGCGTCGCAGGCGTCCGCGCTCGGCTCGCTCCCGGTACTCGGCGTCGACCGCGAGGAGCGTCGCGACACGGGGTCGAGGCAGGGACTCCGCGTCCGCGCCTTCGGTGCGACGCCGCTCCAGCCACGCGCGGTGCCGGGCACGGTGCCGCGCCGAGCGGCCGAGAATGGAGGCGAGCTGCTCTCGCACCGCGCGGACGCGGCGCGGACCGAACCCGCGGACTCCTTGGAGACTCCCGTCGTGTGCCGCCTGCTCGAGCTCCTCGAGGCTCTCGATCGAGAGCTCCTCGTGGACCCGCCGGGCCAGCTCCGGTCCGATCCCCGACACGGTTCCGAGCAGACGCTCGGGCGACACCTCGCCTTCGAGGCGGTCCAGCAGCGTCAGGTGGCCCCGGTGCACGAGTTCGGCCACGTGCGCCGCCATCGTGGGCCCGATCGTGGGTAGCGCGTCCAGGGCCTCGAGGCCTCCCTCGTCCAGCACCCGGGCCAGCGGAGTCGGGTGCGTGCGGATCGTCTGGGCGGCGCGACGGTACGCGCTCACCCGATATCGATTCGCGTCCTGTGCTTCCAGCAGGTCCGCGACGCGATCGAGCACCTCGGCGATCTCCAGGTTCGTGACGCGCGGGCGCCGGCGATCGAGGCTACCCAAGATCGACGGTCTCCCGATACTCCGGAACGCGCGCCGCGACGCGGAGCTGATCCTGTGCCAGGCGGCGCAGCGTGTCGGCCGGAACGGCCTCTCCGTGGGTGACGAAGACCTGTCGCGGGGGACGCTCGCAGGCGCGCAGCCACCCGAGCAGCTCCGCCTGGTCGGCATGGGCGGAGAAGATGTCGAGCGAGACCACCTCGGCCTCGACGGGTACCCACGCGCCGTGGATCTTCACCCGCTGCACGCCCCGCACCATCGCGTCCCCGCGCGTGCCCGGCGCCTGGAAGCCGGCGAACAGGATGGTGTTGCGCGCGTCGGGGGCGAGCGTTCGGAGGTGGTGCAGCACGCGACCACCCGAGGCCATTCCGCTGGCCGAGATGATCACGGACGGGAGGGGGTGCGCGGTGAGCTCACGGGACTCGTCGGAGGTTCGCACGTAGCGTGCGACGTCGCATACGGAGCTGCACAGCTGCGGATCCAGGCGATGCAGCGCGGACGAACGGCGGAAGAGCTCGGTCACGTCGGTGGCCATCGGGCTGTTCAGGAAGACCGGAACCTCGGGCGCGAGCCTGCGGCGAAAGATCTCGTGGAAGCAATAGAGGAGCGTCTGCGCACGTCCCACGGCGAACGCCGGGATCAGCAACACACCGCCTCGGGAGAGGGTCTTCGTGAGGATCGAGGCCAGGCAATCGAACGGATCGAGCGTGGGATGCAGGCGATCTCCATAGGTCGACTCGACGACGATCCAATCCGGGTCGCCCGGCGGCGAGGGCGGTTGCATCAGCAGGTCCTCGGAGCGGCCGAGATCGCCCGAGAAGAGCACCCGGCGTCCGACGTGCTCGACCTCGATCGAGGCCGCGCCCAGGATGTGTCCCGCCGGTCGGAGTCGGAACCGGAAGGGCTCGAGCTCCTGCCAGCGGTCGAACGCGGCCGGAACGAGGGAATCGATCGCCGCGACGGCATCCGCCTCGGTGTACAGGGGCAGCGCCGGATGATGCTTCGAGAAGCCCTTCCGGTTGGCGTACCCCGCATCCTCCTCCTGGAGATGCCCCGCATCGGGGAGCAGGATCCGGCAGAGCTCCAGCGTGGCCGCGGAGCAGAACACCGGGCCGCGAAAGCCGTCGCGCACCAGCGCCGGGACGAATCCGCTGTGGTCGATGTGTGCGTGGGTCAGGAGCACGGCGTCGATCGACGCCGGCTCGACGGGCAGCCTGGCCCAGTTCCGGAGGCGGAGCTGCTTCACGCCCTGGTAGAGCCCGCAGTCGATCAGGATCCGGCCCCCGGCCGCCTCCAGCAGGTACTTGGAGCCGGTGACGGTTCCCGTTGCGCCGAGGAAGGTGAGCTTCATCGGGAGTCCTCGTCGTTCGGTTCCTCATCGTCGAACACCGAGCGACCCCGCTCCGCGTACCAACGAACGATCGTCTCCCAGATCGCCTGGGCGCTCTCGGCGAAGCTGAAGAGCGCGCGCTCGGTCTTGTCGATCATGCCCCGCTCGACCAGGAAGTCGAAGTCGACCGCGGACCGCCAGAACTCCTCGCCCACCAGGACGACCGGGAGCGGGGAACGCTTGCCCGTCTGGATCAGGCACAGCGTCTCGAAGACCTCGTCGAGTGTTCCGTAGCCGCCGGGGAAGGCCACCAGCGCCCGCGCGCGCAACATGAAGTGAAGCTTGCGCAGGGCGAAGTAGCGGAACTGGAAGCTCAGGGCGGGCGTCTGATAGGGATTCGGCTGCTGCTCGTGCGGTAGCGTGATGTTGAGCCCCACCGAGGCCGCGTGCACCTCGTGGGCCCCGCGGTTGGCGGCCTCCATCGCTCCCGGCCCGCCGCCGGTGACGACCACCAGCCGGTTGTCGTGGGCTCCTGCGCCGCAGCGTCCTACGATCCGCCCGAACTCCCGTCCGATCGCGTAGTAGCGGCTCTGCTCGAGCGCCAGGCGAGCCGTGAGCAGGGCCTCGGACGCGCTCGCGGCGTCGGGGGCGTGCGCCGCATCCCGCTCGGCCTGCTCGAGCCGGTGGCGGGCCAGCTCGGGCTCGAGCAGTCGGGTGCTCCCGAAGACGACGATCGTGTGGCGTATCGAGTGGTCCGCCAGGGCGAGCTCGGGCTTCAGATACTCGAGCAGGAGCCGGACGGCCCGCAGCTCGGGCCGCGCCAGCAGCTCCAGGTCCTGATCCGCGCGGCGGGAGGCGCGCGCCGCGAGGCCAGCCGGGTTCGCTGCCGGGTTCTGCTCGGGAAGCTTGCGGTCTTCCGCGCTCAACACTGGCCTCCCTATGATCAGCCCCGGCTGGAAACACCGACGATACCGGCTGGGTCATGATGGGTCCCGTCTGAGCCGCAGCGGGAGGCCGCAGGAGGCGGGGTGAGCGTGCGCGGCCGCCTCGGAGCGAGCACCTGCGGCCTGCCCGCGGCGGCGCGCTGGCCCGGGCACAGGACCGGGGATAGAATCGGCCGTCCCCCGCTCCGGGCCCGCCGCGTGGGGCTCGGTGCGGGCTCACGGGTCGAGGCCACGAGCATGTCGAATCTGAAGATCTTCAGCGGCAACGCCAATCCGCAGCTGGCCAGGGCCGTGTCCTCCTACCTCGATGTCGAGATCGGCAAGGCCGACGTCAGCACCTTCAGCGACGGCGAGGTGATGGTGGAGCTCGGGGAGAACGTGCGAGGCAAGGACTGCTTCGTCTTGCAGTCGACCTGCGCGCCCGCCAACTCGCACATCATGGAGCTCCTCATCATGGTGGACGCGCTGCGTCGCTCGTCCGCCCGCCGCATCACCGCCGTGATCCCCTACTACGGCTACGCGCGGCAGGACCGGAAGGTGAATCCCCGCGTGCCGATCTCGGCCAAGCTCGTGGCCGACCTGATCGTGACGGCGGGGACGGATCGCGTGCTCTGCATCGACCTCCACGCGGGTCAGATCCAGGGCTTCTTCAACATTCCGGTCGACAATCTCTACGCCACCCCGGTGCTGCTCGAGGCGATTCGCGAGCGGCACGGGCAGGAGCCGCTCACCATCGTGTCGCCCGACGCCGGCGGTGTGGAACGCTCCCGCGCCTACGCGAAGCGTCTCGGAGCGACCCTGGCCATCGTCGACAAACGGCGCGAAGCCGCCAACGTCGCCGAGGTGATGAACATCGTGGGAGAGGTCGAGGGACGCACCTGTGTCATCGTCGACGACATCGTCGATACCGCCGGAACCCTGACCGAGGCGGCGCGGGCGCTGGACCGGGAGGGCGCGAAGACCGTCTCGGCGGCAATCACGCACCCCGTCCTCTCTGGGCCGGCGATCAAGCGCATCTCGGAGTCTCCGCTGAAGGACGTCGTCGTGACCGACACCATCCAGCTGAGGCCCGAAGCCGAGGAGTGCGATCGTTTCCAGGTGGTCACCATCGCCCCGCTGCTGGGTGAGGCCATCCGACGCATCAACAACGAGGAGAGCGTGAGCTCGCTCTTCGTTTGATTCCAGGAGTGCATCGTGGCAGAGAACGCTTTGGACGTGGAGATCCGGCAGGACGTGGGGAAGGGCGTGGCCCGCAAGCTGCGGGCCGCGGGTCGCATCCCCGGTGTGTGCTACGGCAAGAGCGAGAAGTCCGTCGCGCTGAGCCTCGACCCCCACGCGCTGCGCCGTCTCCTCGAGCACAGCGACGCCGGCATGAACACGATCATCAACCTCAAGGGCGGCGGCGATCTAGAGGGGAAGATGGTGCTCGTGCGCGAGCTCCAGCGGGATCCGGTGCGAGGCTCCTACCTGCACGCCGACCTCTATACCCTCGACCTCAAGCAGACCGTCGAGGTCTCTGTCCCGATCCACATCACCGGCAAGGCGCAGGGCGTGGAGCTCGGAGGTGTGCTCGACCAGGCGCTGCGCGAGCTCGACCTCGAGTGCCTTCCGCTCGCGATCCCGCGCGAGATTCTCGTCGACGTGAGCGCCCTCGACGTCGGCGATTCGATCCACGTACGCGAGATCGCCCTTCCCGAGGGTGTGGTGCTGCGCAGCGATCCGGACCTCTCGGTGGTGTCGGTCGTGGCGCCGACCAAGGAGGAGGAGGCCGTGCCCGAGGTGGCCGAAGAGGGTGCCGAGGTGCTGGCCGAGGGCGAGGTGCCGGTGGAGAAGGAAGCCGCAGAGGGCGGTGGCGACGAGAAGGGCGGCGACTAGCCCGCCTGTCCGCCGGTGAAGCTCGTCGTGGGGCTCGGCAATCCGGGTCCGCGCTACCAGGCGACCCGCCACAACGCGGGATTCCGCATCGTGGAGCGCTTCGCGTCGCGCTGGAAGGTCGAGCTCGGCCCGGGACGCTACGGCGGGTGTTTCGGGCGAGGCCGACTGCCCGCGGAGACCGGAGCGGCGCTCGACGTGGGCGTGCTCCAGCCGCAGGGCTACATGAACCGCTCCGGGCTCGCGGTGGTCGAGGCGCTTCGCCGGCTCCCCGTCGATCCCGCCGGGGACCTGCTCGTGGTCTTCGACGACGTCGACCTGCCCTTCGGTCGCCTGCGGGTGCGACCGGGGGGCGGCTCCGGCGGGCACCGGGGTCTGGCCGACGTGATCGCGGCCCTCGGCAGCGGGGACTTCGCGCGGCTGCGCTTCGGAGTCGGGAGGCCGGTCGGGCCCCTCGAGACTGCCGACTGGGTGCTGACGCCTTTCTCGGCCGAAGAGGAGAAGGCGCTCGAGGAGAGGCTCGCTGCGGCGGCGGACGCCATCGAATGCGTGCTCCTCGAGGGCGTCTCCGCCGCCATGAATCGCTTCAACCGCGAGCCTGCCGCCGACGGGAAGACCGGGTAGAGTCCCGTGCCATGGCCGAGCGGAACAACAGGGCCTTCATCAACATCCTCCAGGAGTTCTCCCTCCCGCTGCTGGGCGGCGTCGTCATCGCCCTGCTCGCGGCGAACCTCGCGCCCGAGTGGTATGAGTACGTCGTCGAGGGCAAGCCCTTCGGCGACCTCGAGATCCTCGGAAACGAGCTCACCGTCCACTTCCTGGTGAACGACGTCTTCATGGTCTTCTTCTTCGGGATCGCGGCGAAGGAGATCACGGAGGCCTGCCTGCCCGGAGGGGATCTGAACCCGCCGGCCAAGGCGGTGAACCCGCTGCTCGCCACCTTCGGGGGCGTGATCGGGCCCGTGTGCGTCTTCCTGCTCGGTCTGTGGCTGCTGTTCCAGCTCGGCTTGTACCGGGTGCCCATCGACGACTGGAGCGCGCTCCAACGCGGCTGGGGCGTTCCGACGGCCACCGACATCGCGCTCGCCTGGCTCGTCGCGCGCGCGGTCTTCGGACGCGGTCATCCGGCCGTCAACTTCCTGCTGCTGCTGGCGGTCGCCGACGACGCCATCGGGCTGGCCATCATCGCGATCTTCTACGGCGATCCGATCCACCCGGCGCGTCCCGAGTTCCTCGCGCTGCTGGTCGCGGGCATGGGCGTGGCCTTTGCCTTCAGGCGCTTCGGTGTGCGCCACTGGCTTCCCTACATCGCGATCGCGGGGCCCTGCTCCTGGTGTGGGCTGATGCTGGCCCACCTGCACCCCGCCCTCGCATTGGTTCCGATCGTGCCGTTCCTGCCCGCGCCGCATCGCGACATCGGGCTGTTCCTGGACGTCGACGAGGTGGACAAGATGGGAACGAAGCTCGCGGCCGATCTGAAGGTCCAGCACTCAGCTCTCCACCTGTTCGAACATCATCTGAAGCTGTTCGTGGACTTCGGTCTGTTCTTCTTCGCCTTCGCCAACGCCGGCGTGCCGCTCGCCTCGATCGGGGCGCTCACCTGGCTGATCCTGGCCTCGCTGGTGGTCGGCAAGACATGCGGCATCACCGCCTTCGGCTGGCTGGCAGCGCGGCTCGGCTTCCCGCTGCCGGCGCGCATGGGTCTGCGCGAGCTGGTGATGGCGGGCTACGTCGCCGCACTGGGGCTGACGGTCGCGCTCTTCGTGGCGGGCGAGGCCTTCATCGATCCGGAGCTGCTCGGGGAGGCCAAGATGGGCTGCCTGTTCTCGGGCTTCGTCGGGCTGTCGGCGGTGTTGCTCGGGCGGATGCTCCGCATCGGCGCGCCCGCGCCGGCGGGCTCGACGCAGCCGGCCAGCCCTGCGAGGGAGGCCAAGGGGACGCCGGCGCTCGACTGATTGTCTGGTTGAATCTCCGGATACACGAGCATTTCTTACCAGACATTCCCGCCAGATCACCGTCATTGACCGGATCGCATCCGGTCAATAGACTGCCAGCATCATGCAGATCTCGTTGCAGCGCGACGGAGCTCGCGGGGAGCCTCCGGTCTATCGCCAGATCGCCGCGCAGATCCGCGCCGAGATCGCCGCCGAGCGGCTCTCGGCCGGCGCCAGGCTGCCACCGATCCGGGAGCTCGCCCGACGCCTCCGCGTGAACCGCGACACCGTGGCGCTCGCCTACGAGGAGCTCGCGCGGGCCGGCGTCGTGGAGGCGACGGTGGGGCGGGGCACCTTCGTGACCGGCGTGGCCGGGCGTCGCGAGCGCGCCGCCTTCGATCCCCGGCTTTCTCCGCTGGCGGAGCGCCTGCTCGAACTCGAACGCGCCCGGCCCCGCTTCGGATCCGCACAGCAGGCGGTTCCGATGCACGCGCTGATTCCGGACCCGGCGCTGTATCCGGTCGACGCCTTCCGACGCGCGCTCAGCCGGGTCTTCCAGCGTCACGGGGCCGAGCTGCTGGTCTACGGCGCTCCACAGGGCCTGCCGCGCATGCGCGAGGCCCTGGCGGGCTGGCTCCGAGGGGCGGGCATCGGGATCGGCGCGGACGAGGTCGTGCTGTGCCACGGCGTCAGCCAGGGCATCGCTCTCGCGCTGCGGCTCTTCACCGAGGCGGGCGACTGCGTGGCGCTCGAGGAGCCCACCTACAACAACGCACTCTCTGCGGTCTCGGGCCTGGGGCTCAAGCCCGTTGCGGTCCCGATGCGCGAGGACGGACTCGACCTCGCAGCGCTCGATCGCGTCCTCGCACGAAGCGAGGTGAAGGTGCTGTACACGATCCCCACCTTCCACAATCCGATGGGCATCAGCACGTCACTCGCACATCGGAATGCGCTCCTGGAGATCGCGGCCCGCAACGAGAAGCCGGTCGTCGAGGACGCCTACGAGATGGATCTGCGCATCGACGGCCAACCCGTGCCCCCGCTGGCCGCGCTCGACCGCTCCGGCCTCGTCGTGCATCTCTCCTCCTTCTCGAAGTCGCTCTTCCCGGGCGTGCGCGTGGGCGGCGTGGCGGCCCGAGGCCGGCTCGTGGATGCACTGCTGGCGCTCAAGCAGGCCACCGACCTCTCGGGAGCGCTACCGCTCCAGGCAGCGCTGGCCGAGCTGATCGAGTGCGGTGCGTACCAGAGGCACCTGGCGAGCCTGCGACGCGAGCTTCGGCAGCGTCGCGACGCGCTGCTCGAGGCGTTGGAACGGCACATGCCTCCGGGCGCCCGCTGGACCCGCCCGGAGGGCGGCTACCAGGTCTGGGTGGAGCTGCCCGACGGGATCGACACCAGCGAGCTGCTTCCCGATGCGGTCGCAGCGGGAGTGTTGTTCGCGCCGGGTGCGCAGTATCACCACGACGGACGGGCCTCGAGGTGCCTGCGCCTCAGCTTCGCGATCGCGGACGCCGAGGCGCTGCGGCGCGGCGTGAAGATCCTCGGCGAGGTGATTCGCAGGCGCGGGACGGTCGCCGCTCGGCGGGCCGATCGCGTGCTCATCTGAATCGGAGGGAGATCGAGATGGCGAGGAACGAGAACGACAAGCGAGCCTCCGGCAACGGCGGCACCCGCAAGGGCGCCGAGGCCTTCGAGATCAAGGTCGGCCTGGCGGAGATGCTCAAGGGCGGGGTCATCATGGACGTGACGACGCCGGAGCAGGCGAAGATCGCAGAGGATGCGGGTGCCGCGGCGGTGATGGCGCTCGAGCGCGTGCCGGCCGACATCCGACGCGAGGGCGGTGTGGCCCGAATGTGCTCGATGGAGGTGATCGAGAACATCCAGCGCACCGTATCGATCCCCGTGATGGCCAAGGTGCGGATCGGGCACTTCGTGGAGGCGCGCGTGCTCGAGCAGCTGGGCGTCGACTTCATCGACGAGAGCGAGGTGCTGACGCCGGCCGATGAAGAGCATCACATCGACAAGCACGGCTTCCGCTCGCCCTTCGTCTGTGGGGCTCGCGACCTGGGTGAAGCGATGCGGCGCATTTCCGAGGGGGCGGCGATGATCCGCACCAAGGGAGAGGCCGGCAGCGGCAACATCGTCGAAGCGGTGCGTCACCTGCGGCAGGTGTGCGGAGGCATCCGCGCCCTCGCCGCGCTGCGCCCGGAGGAGCTGGCGGCGCGTGCGAAGGAGCTGCGCGCGCCGCTCGATCTGGTGCGCCGGGTGGCGGAGACCGGTCGGCTGCCGGTGCCCAACTTCGCGGCCGGCGGGATCGCCACGCCCGCGGACGCGGCGTTGTGCATGGCGCTCGGAGCCGAGGCGGTCTTCGTGGGGTCCGGGATCTTCAAGAGCGAGGATCCGGCCAAGCGGGCGGTGGCCGTGGTGCGGGCCACGACCCACTGGGACGAGCCGGCGGAGGTGCTCGGCGCGAGCCGCGGGCTGGCCGGCGCCATGCCCGGCATCGAGATGGAGAGCCTGGGCGAGCACGAGCGGCTCGCCAACCGAGGCTGGTGACGACCCGCGATCGGGACGAGGAGGGCCGCGCATGCAACGGAGGTCACCCAGGGTCGGCATCCTGGCGATCCAGGGCGACGTCGAAGCGCATGCGCGGGCCCTGGCACGGGTCGGTGCCGACTCCA
>Ga0307429_1001008_pt1 | contig 14223 bp, 13 predicted proteins | sample SalMarWE160230MG_FD_202151 | JGI IMG/M metagenome (GOLD analysis project Ga0307429, IMG submission 202151) | Salt marsh sediment microbial communities from the Plum Island Ecosystem LTER, Massachusetts, United States - WE1603-230 | ecosystem: Environmental > Aquatic > Marine > Intertidal zone >...
AGCAAGCTTTGACCGAGGTGTACAATGGACACCTTGACCTGATAATCGTGGCTGAATCCAGCCACAGATTGAATGGAGATGAGCTCTGTGTCCGCTTGCGGCAAATATGCCAGGCTCCGATTATCATTCTGGGGCAAGGTAGTAAAGAAATATCTGGAATTGACTTCATCGAGATGGGCGCCGATGCTTATTTACCCTCGCCCCTGAATCTGAGAGAACTACTTGCCAGGATTCGTTCCTTACTACGCCGCACCCAGGCAAACGCAGCGGGGTTTGGAGGAGGATAGCTGGCATTCCGGAGCGATGGCGGCAATGGTGCCTGCCATGTTGGTCCCGTGCCCGTAAAGGTCATCGCTTGTCGGGTTAACAGATAGCTGTCATCGAGAAAGTACGTCGCTTAACGAGACCCGAAGGAATCCTTTCCCTCGTCCTGAGCTCCAACTTGTCGGGTGTGGCAATCCCCGCTGCCTCTCCACGAGATTGCTTCGTCCCGATAAATCGTGCCTCGCAATGACAGGAAGGGGTTAGTGTTTAGATTGTTGAGATTGCCTCGCAAGGACAAGAAGAGGTGTCATTGCGAGCACCTTCCCCCATTGTCATTCTGAGCGAAGCGAAGAATCTCTTCTTTTAATTCTCTCTCCCCTGGCGGGAGAGAGTTAGAGGGAGGGGGAAATTCACCCTCACTTGAGGCCTGAAGGAATCTCTTCCTTCGTCCTGAGCAAAGCGAAGGATCTTCCCCTAAACAATACAGTTTCCTTTTTCTAAAAACTTTGTATTTTGAGTTGTCATTTTTCTCGAGCAAGGACAAGGCCCTGCCCCTCTACCCGGTTCTCCATAACACTGGTTTACCTAGCAGTCGAAAATTGCTATAATTAGCATAATAACTTGAGAGGAGGTAATCCTTCAGTGGCGAGAAGCTATACTGCGAAATACACCAAAATAAGCTCCGGCTACATGGGGCAGCTTGTTGAATGGCCTGAGGTGATTACTGAGGGGAAAACCATCGAGGAATGTAGAGAGGTGCTCAGGGACGCTCTGCAGGAGATGATGCAAGCATACAAGCAGCAGGGCAAGGAAATCCCCCTTGGGGGGGACTTCTTGGAGCAGGTACTTGTAGAGGCATAGCTTGTCGGTTAAGCGTAGAGAACTGGTGAAATACCTCGAAGCAAATGGGTTTTCCCTCCTGCGCGAAGGCAGCAAGCACTCTATCTACACAAATGGCATTAAGATGATACCGGTCAAGAGACACCGCTCGCTTGATAGAATAACCGCCAATGAGCTATGCAAACAGGCCGGGCTCGCCCCAAAATTTTAGACAATAAAAGGACAATAAAAGAGAGCAAGATATACCTAGGCCCCTCCTACTCACATCACTGTGTAATTTAACTACAACCCATATTGTGCCGCAGAATGGGCTTTCTATTTTCATCTGAGGCATAGTGGTGGAGTTAATCTCCACCAAGTCTTTTATCGTTCTGAACACTTGTCTTTTGTCATTGCGAGCCCGACTTGTCGGGTCGAAGGATCTTTTGAGGCGTAAAGGAATCCCTTCCTTCGTCCTGAGCTCCAACTTGTCGGGTGTGGCAATCCCCTCTGCCTCTCCACGAGATTGCTTCGGCACTATCGTGCCTCGCAATGACAAAAGAGGAGAACTCAGAAGTATAGTGGCGGAGTTTATCTCTGCCCCTCTATTGGTCTGTTCCAGGCTTCGTTCAAGTCGCCTGAATGTCCGTTAAGTTCCGCCAGGAAGCGAGCGATTTCCTCGCGCTTATATCTGCGGTCACCCCGGGGGGTAATGCGGTATGCCCTTATTCTTCCGTTGTTACTCCACCGCCTCAGGGTGTTAGGATGGACATGGAGGAGCCGGGCTACTTCCCTCACCGTCAGCATGTTATCCATTTGTTCGCTTGCCATATCTTTTCCCATCTCCTCTTTAGTTAACATAGCTTAAGGGTAACTCACTTCAGCTAACCGCACAATCACCCAAAAGTATCAATTTGATTAGAAAATGGTCATGGGAAAAAAGTTTCGATTGGTAAGAAAGGTTAATTTAGGTATATTGACTTCCCTTCGAGGAGATGTTACCCTTACAAGGGAGAGGTGTCTCCTTATTTATACGAGTTATTCTCACATGTGTTATTATGAATAAGCTACGCAGAGGAACACTAAGAGAGCGATTGCGTAAGCTCCCGGGAATGTGAGTTGGATGGTCGGAGAAAGCTGATAGCGGGCAAATGGATGTGTGAGGAAGAATAGGCTGAAGGTTATATTGCCGTTTTGTGTGGAGGCGGTGAAGCTGAGCGTGGAGTTGGTCGCTTGGGCTCTGTGGAGCTAGTAGCGAAACCGACCTTCCAAGGGGGTTTCGCTTTTTTGTTTGGTGAAAGAGATGAAAGTTCTGGTTGTTAGCTACTCCCAAGACTTATCGCAAGCTATTTCCCCTATCCTGAAAGTAAGATGGCCGGACTTGAGTCTGGTCTGCGCCGGTGAAGCCAGGGAAAGCCTGGAGCTAGTACATAGGGAACAACCAGACATCGTTATGTTTCACCTTTCTGAACGAAGAGAAGGAGCACCACCCCTGGACTGTTTTGACATTATAACCCAGGTTCGCAGCTTCTCCGATGTGCCCCTCATTGTTATTAGCCAGAGCGATGATATCATGGACAAGGTAAAAGCTCTGGATATGGGAGCCGATGACTGGATGTCCCCGTCTTTCATCCCCATGGAATTTATTGCTAAGGTCAATGCTATTCTTCGCCGCCGCTCCGCCAATATTCACGATGTTTCCTTTTTCCTGAATGGCAAGCTGTCTATAAATTACGCTGCCCGCCAAGTACACATCTCGGGAAAGCCAGTGAAGCTAACCCCTATGCAATATAAACTCCTTTGTCATTTAGCCGAAAACCAGGGAAGGGTAGTCAGTAATGCCGAGCTACTCCAGCATGTCTGGGGTCCAAACTATGGTGATGCAAGAGAACTCCTCAAGCTGAGTGTTTACCGCTTGAGGTCTAAAATCGAAGCAGACCCCTCGAACCCGGAAATTATCTTCAACGAAAGAGGCATAGGCTACGTTATTAAGGCCTCCGCTTCAAGTAGGTAGAGACACTCCCCTTATCACTGTAAAGCTCCTCCCCCTTGTCATTGCGAGGAGCGAGATTCCTCGCTTACACTCGGAACAGGCTCCGCAATCCCCAGCGTGACCATCTTATGTCATTGCGAGGCTGGCGAAGCCAGCCGAAGCAATCTCGATAGGGAGCCAAGGGGATTGCCACGCACCTTCCAGGTGCTCGCAATGACATAGAGAGCGTGATGAAACCAAAAAGAAACCTTTTGTAACCAAAAAGAGACCTCTTGTAACCGAGTAGCTACTGACTTCTCCGACAATCCCCATTACACTGGACTTAAGTATAGTACTTAAGTACTGGTACTGAAGTCCGGGTTAGACATGGAGAAGATTTTGCTTGTATGTCCTGACTTAGCGATGACAGATAACTTAACCTTTGTATTACAGCATTCCGGTTTTCTAATTGTAAACGCTACCGGGAGCAAGCAAGCTCTGGCCGAGATAGGTAGAAGCTCTCCTGACCTCGTGGTGATGCGCGAGAACAGCCATAGACTGAATGGAGATGAGCTTTGTATCCGTATAAGGGAGCTATCTGATGTTCCCATCATCGTTCTCGGGCAGGAGCAGGAAGAGGCGGGGGGAGTCGAGTTTCTGGAAATGGGCGCCGATGCTTACCTGCCCTCTCCCTTAAGCTGGAGGGAATTGCTGGCCAGGGTCCGCTCCTTGCTGCGCCGCACCCGGGCTTCTCAAGAAACATGAAAGAGAATGGTTGAGTTTTAAAATGCCAGGCAGTCTGTATGTGAAAAACTTTTTGATAATAACGATTGCCGATGCCCTGGACCTGTTCCGAGGGAGGGTCGATCTGGGTGACTGGGCTCCCACCAACGTAGTGCGAGGCTTTAGCCTCGTGCAAGACCCTGAAGGGTCGCACTACGAGAATCTCGAGGGTGGGCCCGCCCAATAAGGCACGCCTTAAATCAAAGATGAGGTGGAATGATTGATGAGAAACTCCAGAAAAGGAGGAATGTAAAAATGAAAAAAATAGGACTTTTATCTTTAGCACTGGTCCTGGCACTGGGCACGCTGGGCATCGCCTACGCCGCCTGGACGGACACCATTACCATCGAGGGCACGGTGAATACCGGCACCCTGAACATTGACCCTGTGGCCTTCTCTAGTACCTACATCTATAAGGACACAGACAGTGATGAAATTGCCACGTACTTCGAGGTCAAGAACGCTCTAGGTCAGGTAGTGTACTTCGAAGGAACAATACCTGAACACAAGGTACTGGTGGCTTCTGCAGTTTCTGAGCCGGACGGTGAAGACGCAGTCTCGTTCAACTATTCCAACCTGTTCCCCTGCCAGACCCTGGTCTGTGATGTCCTGCTCCACTATGACGGCTCGGTGCCGGCCAAGGTCAATGACATCAGCTGGGAGTTTACGGGTGATCAAGGTGGAGACTGGATTACCCCTCTCCTATCGGGTGATGTCGTCGGCTATGCCCGCATCTATGACGAAGAGAATGAGGAGCTGACGGATATCGTGGTCGAGGAAGGCTATCAGTTGCACGAATGCGACTACGTGCTCGTCTGGTTAGAGTTCCACCTGCCGCAGGATGACACCCTTATGAACAGGAGTGCCACCGGCACGGCTACCATTGAAGTCATCCAGTGGAACGAGTACGAAGAGTAAAGTCAGGACTGGTGCGGGGGCTGAATGTCCCCGCCTGTCCCCCGAACTTTATAGAAAGGAGAATATAAGGGGGAAATATGAAAAAGATTGGTTTACTTTGTTTAGCCATAGTCCTGGCTTTGGGCGCCCTGGGCGTGGGCTATGCCGCCTGGACGGATACCATCTACATCGATGGTACGGTTACCACCGGTGTGGCCAAGATATGCATTGACGAGACCAAGCCCATCACCCAGTTGGATACAGGGCTAGATCATCACGCTGTCACCACCTGCGAACCGTTCTCCATCGATTATGCTGGCCAAGGCGATGACCCCAAAGATGTGGGTAATACCACGGTGACGCGGCTTGATTGCGATACCTTAGAGGTAATCGTCAACAACGCCTATCCGTGCTACTATAACCACATAGACTTCTGGGTGGTAAACAGGGGCACCATACCTCTGAAGATCTGGAAGGCAGTTATCAGCGATGGGGATGACGAGGAATATACCTTCTATGGCAGATATGGCGTTGTTCCTGGCGCCTGTCTTGAGCTTGGTGCCGGTGAGGAAGAAGGACCTGACTTGGCCATCCATTGGGGTAATAGCTGGGGAACGCAGATACATCCTGGAGATCAACTTGACATGAGCTTTGATTTTCATGTCCTCCAGCCCATACCTCAGGATGACACCTTCAGCTTCACCATAACCCTGTATGCAATCCAGTGGGATGAGTACGTTAAAGGGCCTTTGCTTTGAGATGACTAAAGCCGGACTAGGTACTTAAGAAAAAAGGGAGTGCGGGGGTGTATTCCACACCCTCATCCCCACCCCCGCATTAATCTTCCCCTGCTTGGCAGGGGAAGAGGCGAAGGTGTATGATGGTCTTCGCCCCTTCCCCTGGAAAGGAGAATGGAAAAGTGAAACTGCCTTTGGGGCATAAAGATAAGGTGAGGACTTGAGTAGAATGAGAAGGAAAAGAAACAGGTTTGCCCGTATAGGAATGCTGTCCATAGCTCTGCTTCTGGCCCTATGCGTCACAGGCGTGGGCTACGCCGCATGGACGGACACGGTCAGCATCGGTGGAACGGTGGAGACGGGCTATATCAAGGTGGAGCTGAGTGACGGACAGGGCTCTCCCTCTGGAAACGTAACCGCATCGATAGCCGGTCACACGATAATTATTAAAATTGTCGCCGGCTGTGCAGGGAAGTATAGCTACTACGACTTCGATATCCATAATGTAGGAACGATACCGGTCAAAATACAGGGCATTGTGAAAGATTGTTCTGGAGGGCCTGTGTCTACGGTGACTGGTGTCGGAGTGGGCACACAGATTGAGCAGGACGGCGTCGACCCTGATACGGTCTGTGGTAATGTGACCATGACTGTGCCCTGTGCAGGAACCTACATCTGCAAAGTCACCTTTGATTTTGTCCAGTGGAACCTGTATAAGTAGTGAGAAGAAGCTGCTAGCGAGGTAAGACTACGATGGTGACAGGGTGGCTGAATAGATAATTCGGTTCGCGGTCGGGGAACACCCCGACCGTGCGGCTGACGGCTATGATTAAGCAGTAAGACGGGAGATTACCAGGGGCGATGACCCCTTACAAGAGGCGAAGGCTTGGGTGGGGGAGTAAAGGGAAAGAGCATAAAGCAGTGGTAAAGAGATGAAACGAAACTTCACCAGAGCGGGGGTAGTCTGTCTGGCGGTGGTGGTGGCGGTGGGAAGCCTCGGGATAGCCTATGGCTATTGGTCAGGCGCACTGAGAAGCGGCGACATGATGGCGAGGGCTTCTAGCGGACCATTTACCTGGGCTGTCTCCAACGACGACGGCGCTGAGGATGATGAGGGCGGCTATAACCCCATCGACCCCGGCGATGACGGCGGCGGCACCGGCTATGACGGATGGGGCACCCAGAGCAGCGACGACCCCTCGGAGCCGCAGGCTATGGGCGTTGGGTGCGCCAGATATGATAAAGACGTGGCGCGGACCATCGCTGGGACAGAGCCGGAGGGCCACGAAATCACCGTGATGGTGGAAAACGCCTACCCATGCTACTACTCCACCGTGTTCTTCGGCCTGGAAAATACGGAAAGCTTTCCTATCCAGGTCGAAAGTATTGTTATTGATAACCCTTATTCGGAAGCCCTGTATGTTACCACCAGCGGAATATATGTAGGGCAGGAAATACCGGCGGGCGAGGAGGTCGTGGGTGCGGTCTATGTCCATGTCGAGGATGCAGCCGAGCAGAACACAACCTACACGTTCACAATCTCAATCAACCTCGGACAGACCGTGGCCATCTCGATAGTGAAGGAAGCCTTTCCCTCAACGGTCTCAGCGGCAGGCACCGAGGTCACCTACAACTACACCGTGACCAACGATGGCGATGCACCGCTGACGGGTGTGACGGTGACCGAAGACAAAGATGATTTTACCGGCACGGGTGTACTACCTGTTCCGGAGTTTGTTAGCTCGACTCAAGGCAGCGCCGAAGGCGACCTCAAGCCCGGCGAGAGCGCCACATATATAGCCAGCTACAACGTCACCGGGGATGATATCGCTGCCGGTACTCCCATCGTCAATGTGGCTACCGTGACCTGCGAAGAGGGGGTCACCGCCGAGGATGATGCCACGGTAACCATTGGGGGTGGAGGTTTTAGTGGCGCCGCTGCTGGCTGTCCTCTGACCAAATACCTTACGGTGGACTGGGAGGGAAATAACACCACCAAGCCCCTTTATAGCAATGACCGGCTGGCGGTGGACCTGCCCGGGCCCAGCCCCGATGGCAAACACAGCTTGTTGCTGGAGAAGGAAACCCTGGCACCTACTGTCGATGGAAAACTACATTACCTGATAGTAGTAAGGGAACTTGAGGAGACGCCTCCTCTTCCCGAGAATACTGTGGCGGTTATGGCTTTTAACGTAACTCCTGCGGGCGCTGTGTTCGACAGGGAGATATTCCTGACACTGGGCCTGGATGAATTGCAATTGCCTGCGAATGCTCTAAATATAACCATGGCTTACTATGATGATGCCAGTGGAACCTGGGAAAAACTAGAGTACGAAGCAGGCGGGCCAAGTGGTGTGGCTGAACTGACCCTGTCTACGGCGATAAACCACTTCAGCGTTTTTGGCGTGCTGGCCGAGATTGCTCCAACACCTCTGCCTCCAGCCCATTTTGTGGCCAGCGGCTTGAGCATAGCGCCCAGCGTGGAAAGGATATGGGAACCTGTCACCTTCGTGACCAGGACCGGGGAAAGCGCTACTGTCACCGCCAACATAGCCAACGACGGTGGGCAGGCCGGCATCTATACTGTTGAGCTAAAGCTGAATGGCGAGATAGTAGATAGCAAGGTGGTGATGCTGGGCGCCGGGCAGAGCCAGCAAGTGAAGTTCACCCTGTCCGAAATGGACTATGGACAGTATCAGGTGGAGGTCGCCGGCGTGAGTGATACTTTCACGGTATCACGAACCATCAACTGGTGGCTTATCATCGGAATAATAGTCGCGATTGGCTTGATTACCTGGGGAGTGGTCTGGATAAGAAAGCGTAAAGCTCACAGAGAAGCCTAGAAAGATAGCCTGTGGTTGTGCGATTTATTGGGCAGGTTTTCATAACCCCCTTAATCCCCCTTATCTTAAGGGGGGTATTTGAGAAAGAGGTTCTTCTACTGAAGGTAAGGCCTATGACTTCACGGTAACTTTTGTCTTTGTCATCTGGAATGAGTAATATATCTGAGGCAAACATGGCTGGAAAAGTGAGAAAGCGGGCGTTGACAAAGAAGGTGAGGGATTAATGAGGAGGTTTCGCTTTGCCAGAGCGGGGATGGTCTGCCTGGCGGTGGTGGTGGCTCTGGGAAGCCTCGGGGTAGCCTATGGCTACTGGTCAGGCACACTGAAAGCCAGCGACATGATGGCAATGGCCTGTGTTACCGGACCATTCACCTGGGTGGTCTCCAACGATGACGGCAAGGTGACTAACATATATCCTCATGGAGCCGTCGACCCCGGCGATGACGGCGGCGGCACTAACTTTGATAAATGGGGGCATCAGAGCAGTGATGACCCCTCGGAGTCGCAGACAATGGACGATGAGTGCGCCAGGTACGATAAGGACGTGGCGCGGACGACAGCATGGATGTCATGTGACCGTCACGAAATCACCGTGGTGGTAGAAAATGCCTATCCGTCCTATTACCCGACGGTCTTCTTCGGTCTGAAAAATCCGCAGTGCTTTAGTGTTAGAATTGAGAGTATTGTTATTAGTGGTGACATATCTGATGAGCTCACCGTCACTTTTGACGGGATAACTGAAGATCAAGTTATCTGCTCGGGCAAGGAGGTCGTCGGTAGACTGGGAATTCACACTGAGCAGTGTGCTCAGCAGAATTCAACCTATAATGTTAAGGTGAAGATAGTGCTGGTTCAGAAGGAAGAGTCGGGCTGTGGTTGTGGGTGGTGGGGATGGTGGAATTGGTGGGGTTGGCATGGCTGGTGGGGTTGGAAGGGATGGTGGTGAGGGGGAACGCTCACGATAACCTTCATATTTAGCTGGCTCCAACTTGACGCGCTGGAAGCCTTTCCCCTATAGTGACGTTGCCTTGGATATAAGCCTTAGAGACGACCCGAGATATAACCGGTGGCTTGTTTTTGGTCTGCTTGCCGCCATATACTGCCTGATAAACCTGGGACTGCCCCATCTCCCCATCGACCCGTTCGCCAGGACTTACGTCATTCAGCCGATACTCTGGGGCCTTTTGGCCTGGGCAATGCTGGTCCTGCCCGGTTACAGGACCGCCGGTGGATTGAGAGTCAAGTCTGCCATTCTCTATCTGGCGCTGATGATTGGCTTTTTCCAGGTGCTGCTCTATGTCATTGGCGGACTCTTCTCAGGCTTTGGTAAAAGCCCCTATTCCTTCACCCCGACGGGCGTCCTGACCAACCTGGTCTTCGTCGGTTCGATGCTGGTGGGGATGGAACTCAGCCGGGCCTGGCTCATCAATCGCCTGGGAAAGAGACATACCTTCCTGGCGATTGCCTTCGTAGCCGTGCTCTACACCGTGTTATCTCTCCCCTTAACCCGTCTAATGGGTATCAGGCCGGAGCTGGCATCCATCACTTACGTGAACTCGACCATCCTGCCGACGCTGGCCGAGAGCATGCTGGCTTCGTTCATGGCCCTGCTGGGCGGGCCGCTGGCTGCCATCGCCTACCGAGGCATACTCCAGACGTTCTGGTGGTTCTGCCCCATCCTTCCCAACCTGCCCTGGGCATTCAAAGGGCTTATCGGTGTGGTGGTGCCCATTGTGGGGCTGGTGGTGGCGAACACCCTGCGCTCACGTCGCCGGCCCGGACAGGCAAGACGAGAGAGAGAGGGCTCCCTGGCGGGTTGGGTGGTTACCACAATTGTCGCCGTAGCCATAATCTGGTTCGCCGTCGGGCTGTTCCCGGTGCAACCGACGACGGTAATCAGCGGCAGCATGAGGCCGACCCTGGAGGTCGGCGATGTCGTCATCGTCGCCAAGGTATCGGCGGATACTGTCAAGCCAGGTGATATTATCCAGTTCCGGGAAGCGGAAGGGGTTACCACAGTGCACAGGGTGGTCGAGATTCAGGAAAGTGAAGGGCAAAGAGTTTTTATAACCCAGGGGGATGCCAACAGGGAGCCGGATGCCACCCCGGTCCTCCCCGCCAACGTGGTGGGTAAAGCGGTGTTCAGCATCCCCAAGATAGGCTGGGCAGCCATAGCGGTCAAGGAATTTTTTATGGGATAGCTAAGAAGAAGTAAAGGACGAATCTTAAGCACGAAGTCCTAAACAATATCGAAATTCAAAAATAAAAGGTTAAAAATAAAAATGACAACTCAAAACGTAGAAAATTTAATCTTTGCTCTGTCATTTTGCACTTTTATTTTTGCTTTTTGCGTTTTAAAGGGCTTTGTCCAGGTCAGTCACAAGAGCGTTGATTGACACCGTAGTTTTTACTCTTTAGAATAGGGAGATAAATCTGATGAAAGTCTGGAAGGTATTTGCCAGGTCAAGGAAGGCAAGAATAATCTGCTTCGCCCTGGCTGGTGCTCTGCTGGTGGCTTCGGTGGTCGGGCTAGGACTTTCTGCGGCACCGAGCGATGAAATACCGGCGGCGAAATATGAGCATAAAGGACAGTTCGACTACACGGTTTACCTCAAGCCCAACATCCTCTACGGTGATGTCGTACTGACCGAGGATGAAGATGAAGAAGAAATCCCCATGATTTTCTTCCAGGAAATCATTGAAGAGGTGCAACTGTCCTTCAGCTACCGCTTCAATTCCAGCCAGTCGGTGGCTAATGTTACTAATGAGGTGGTGGTGTCAATAATTGCCGAAAACCCCGGCGTGTGGCAAAAAGAAATGACAGAGATGGAAGAGACTCATACGGGAACAAAGTTCACGGTGGACTTTCCTTTGAATCTCAGTCGCCTTGATGGCATAGTCGATGATATTGAGGAGGATATAGGAATTACCAGCAGCACGAGGAACTTCATCATCAGGGCTGTGGTCCGTACCACGGCCAGGACTGCTATAGGCAGGACCATCGAGGACACATTCACCTATGAGCTTACAACCGTACTCACGGCTAAGAAATTAGAACTGAAAGGCGCCCTTGAGGATAGTGAAGGAGGTTCTAAAGAGGGAATAAGGTATGAAGGTAAAGGCCGCTTTGACTACGAGATAAGCCTCAAGCCAAATAAGCTTTATGAAACGGATGTGCTCAAGTCGGAGACGCCTCCTGCGGCAAAGCCCCCGTCATCTACCCAGACCCTGGGTCCGGGGCTGGTGTACTTTCCCGGGATAATTGACAACATCAAAGCAAGTTTTTCTTATCAGTTTCTCTGCGATAGACCGATAAGCGAGCAGTCACAGAAGATGGAGGTCACCGTTACAATAGAGAACCCTGAGAAGTGGACCAAGAGCCTTGTCGTGGTGCCCGAAACAAGCAAAGCAGGCAGCTTTACCATATCCTTTCCCATAGATATACAATATTTCACAATGGTGATTGATGCCATTGGGCAGGAGACAGGTGCGCGCGGGAGTTCCCACAATATAATGATTAAAGCCGATGTCCACACTGTTGCCCGCACCGACCTGGGCACGGTAGACGAGGTCTATACCCAGACCTTAGGAGCTAAGCTGGAGTCGAATACCCTCACCTTTGATAAAGAGCTATCCGGGTCTAAATCGGGTTCCACTGGTGGCGCTGCGACAGCCGGTGCTTCCGAAGAAGGCAGTTCGAGGGCACCCTGGATTGTTTGTCTGGTGATAGCCTTGCTGGCTCTGGGCTATTTTGGCTGGAGCCAAACCCAACTTAGATTGGCGCCGGTTAGTGCTGGTGAAGCCGAGGTTGCCCGGGCCAGAAAGAGATACAGGCAGATAATGGTGGAAGTTGAGGAGCTGCCCGGGTTAAAACCAACTGAGACAGTCATACCCTTGAATTCGTTGGACGATTTGGTGAGAATCGCCGATGACCTGGTTAAGCCCGTGCTCCATCAGGCGGAAGAGGGGCGGCATACTTATTGCATTATTGATAGCGGCGTAAGATACCTGTACGCCATTGAGACCTAAAAATAGTGCTAACTCGTGGAGTTTATCTCCGCCTCTCGGTCTGGAATGAGGCCCGACCCTATGCCATTGTCATTGCGAGCCCCGACAAGTCGGAGCGTGGCAATCTAAGGCCTCAACAGCCCAACCGAGATTGCGGAGCCTGTTCCGAACCGTAGGTGAGGAATCTCGCTCCTCGCAATGACTAATCGTAGTGGCGGAGTTCATCTCCGCATCAGGTCTCCATCCTGTCATTGCGCGCCCCGACTTGTCGGGGCGCGGCAATCCCCCTCTGCCTCTCCACGAGATTGCTTCGGCTGACAAAGTCAGCCTCGCAATGCATTCTTGCATTTTGATTTTTACCCTTTGATTTTTGAATTTCCATCATGGAGCCTGGTCCTGGTACTTTCTACCCAGCACTACTTAACTAAAATGGAAGGGGCTGCTAGCATTAGGCATACTACTAGAACTTAAAGGGAAGGCGGTGCAAGGGAAGCAGGGTCCCTGGTACTATTGGTATTTACCACTTTAGGTGACAAATCTGAAAAAATCCCCCAAAAGTACCAAAAAAACGAGGGATTTCCTTTTTTCTAACGACTATATATATGACAAAGGTAATAGGTCATTAGTAATAGCTAATTAGTCCTGGCCAGGAGGATAAATATGAAAAGGATAAAGATAATATTTTCTCTAGTCAGCGTGGCGGTATTGATTGCTATAGGGCTGGCTGCCGCCAGCCCGCCGCCTGTGCCTGGGAATGAGGGAGGTATATACGATAGCGGCTCGGTTGTGAGCGAAAGTTCATCTCCTCAGGCAAGCAATGTTGGAGAGACACCGTTCTGTACCGCTACCGGCGATTACACCGTCTGCACCGACAAGGAGGACTATGCTCCGGGCGAGACCGTTCACATCAGCGGATATGGCTTCGCCCCCGGTGCTAGCCTGACGATTAAGGTTACCCGACCCGACGGCTCCGTGGTTACCGGGGATGGCTCCTTTGCCCCCTGGCCTACGGCTTACGATGCCGTCATTGCCGACCTTGACGGCAAGTTTGACTACAATTACGTCCTGGATGGTATCCAGGGTGAATACCTTGTCGAGGCTATCGCTGGAGACGAGGTGCTGGCAAGCTGTACCTTTACAGATTGCGAGTACAGCATCAAGGCCTTCAAGTTCGAGGATAAAAATGGCAATGGCGTCCAGGACCCAGGCGAGGGGCCGCTCCAGGGTTGGGAGTTCACGCTCTACCGCCAGGAATGGGAACGGAATGGCTCCAGTCGGCAGTTAGTGTGGGTGCTTAAATCCACCAAAACAACTGGCTCCGATGGCTACGCCGACTTCGGGGCGTGGCCCTACCACAACATGTACAAGATCGAGGAGACCGGGCAAGATTGCTGGATCTGCACGAACTGCGGCGCCGCCGAGGCAGGATTCTGTCTCTCGGATGACAAGACGGCTCAGTTCGGCAACCGCTCTTCCAAGCCCACAGCCGATGCTGGAGTTAATAAAGAGATCTGTGCTGGTGGTTCAGTTGGCATAGGAGGCAGTCCTACAGGTTCTGGAGGGACAGGCACCTTAACCTATAGCTGGAGTCCTACCAGTGGTCTGGATGATGCCACTGCTTTCAATCCCACCGCCTCACCAAGTTCTACCACGACCTATACTGTAGAGGTAACCGACTCCAAGGGATGCACCGATACCGACAGCATGACAGTTACCGTCAATCCTGGGCCCACAGCCGATGCTGGAGTTAATAAAGAGATCTGTGCTGGTGGTTCAGTTGGCATAGGAGGCAGTCCTACAGGTTCTGGAGGGACAGGCACCTTAACCTATAGCTGGAGTCCTACCAGTGGTCTGGATGATGCCACTGCTTTCAATCCCACCGCCTCACCAAGTTCTACCA